>Ga0123354_10010707_pt1 | contig 14147 bp, 7 predicted proteins | sample TergutLab28metaG_2_FD_97872 | JGI IMG/M metagenome (GOLD analysis project Ga0123354, IMG submission 97872) | Labiotermes labralis P4 segment gut microbial communities from Petit-Saut dam, French Guiana - Lab288 P4 | ecosystem: Host-associated > Arthropoda: Insects > Digestive system > Gut ... | reverse complement strand
TTAAGTGTGACTTGGCATTTTGTGTGGACAAAAATTGTTTTATCGATTACCACACAAAATACAACTTATAACACATATTTTCGTCCGTCCTCCATGCAAACAGTTGACGCCTGAAACACCATGTAAGTAAAAGAACATGTATATTTACAAGTTTCTTAAAGAAACATATTTTCTACACTATGCAATAAGGAAATTACAGCATTTCAAGGCATTCTGAGCAATGTACGATTTATTCCCAACAAACTGCTTTTTTTTCACCAATTTATCCCGTTTAGTTCTCGAAATATTTAGGTTTATCAAAAAGCATGCGCAAAATTTAAATATGCCGCAAAATAATTCGGAGAGCTGGGATTTACAGATGGAATTTAAATCGGAAGCCTAAGGGCTAACACAAAACAATCGAACCCAACACAAACCAAACCAATGGAAACTAACCTAACCGAACCCAAACAAACCGAACCCAACCGAACCTAACCTAACCCAACCCAAACCAACACAACCTAACCCAACCCAACGCAACCATAAACTTTACCTTAATCTTAACCTAAACCTTAACCCAAACTAAACCTAACCCAAACCCAACCCAATCCAACCTAAACCAACCCAACCCAACCTAATCCTAACCTACCCTACTCCTAGCCTACCGTAAGCCTAATCCTAACCCTAATCCTAACCGTAATCCTAATCTAACCGTATTCCTAAACTAACCCTAAACCCAATCCAAACCTAATACTAACCTAATCCTAAACCTAACAAAATATTAACATAATCCCAACCCAAACCAAAAACCAAATCAACCCAACGCAAAACAAACCCAAACCAAATCCAACGAACACAAACCAACACAAACCTGACCAAACCTAACCTTACCTAAACTAATCTAACCTGACCTGACCTGACCTGACCCAAACTAACCTAACATAACATAACATAACCTAGCGTAGCCTAGTCAAACCTAGCCTAGCCTAACCTAACCTAACTTAACCTAACCTAATCCACACCTACCCAACACAACCCAATCTAAATTAACCTAACCTAAACCGACCCAACCTGATTCAACCCGACAAAACCCGACCCAACCCGACCTCACCTCCCTTCACCTCACCTTACCTCTCCTGAACCGATCCGAACCGAAACGACCTGACCTGACCTGACCTAACCTGACCTAATCTGACCTAACCTAACCTAACTAACTTAATCTAACCTAACCTAACCCTAAACTAACCCAACCCAACCTAACCCATCCTAACCTTACCCAACCTAACCTTACTTTACCCAACGCAACCCAACCCAACCCAAAATAACCTAACGCAAACATCACCTAACATAACCAAACCCTGCCCTAAAAAAACCTAACGTAATCTAACCTAACCCAAACCTAACCTTACCTAAACTAACCCAACCCAAACTAACCGAACACAAAGTAGCCCAACCTAACCTAAGCCAACACAACGCAACCCAACCCAACCTAACGCAAACTAGCCTAGCCTAGGCTACTCAAGAACAAATTAGCCTAGCCGAGGCTTGCCTAGCTTAGCCTTGCCTAGCCTTACCTACCCTAACCTAGCCTCACCTAGCCTAAAATAACCTATCCCAAACCAGCCTAACCTAACCTAACGTAACCTAACCTAACCTAACCTAAATTAACCTAACACAAACCAACACAACCCAACGCAAAATAACTCAACCCATCCCACCCCAACCTAACCTAAACTAACCTAACCTTACCTAACCCAACACAACCTATCCTAACCTAACCTAACCCAACCCAATCCAACCAAACCAAAAATAACATCAATTAACCTAACTTAACCTGACCTAATCTTACCTACCCTAACCTAGCCTAGACTAGCCTACATTAACCTAGCCTAGCCTAGACTAGCCTACATTAACCTAGCCTAGCCTAGCCTAGCCTACCACAGACTACCTTAGTCTAGCCTAACCTAACCAACATAACCTAACTTACCCTAGCCTAGCCCAACCCAACATAACATAAACTAACACGCCCTAACTTAACTTAACCTCACCTAACCTAACCCAATCTAACGTAGCCTAGCCTAACCTAACATAACATAACTTAACCAAGCCTAACTGAACCTAACATATCCTAACCAAACGTAACCTACCTAGCCTAAGAAAAACTAACCAAACCTGACCTAACATAAACTAACCTAGCCTAACCAAACCTAGCCTAACCTAACCTAGCCTAACCTAACCTGGCCTAACCTAACCTAGCCTAACCTAACCTAGCCTAACCTAACCTAGCCTAACCTAACCTACTGTAACCTAGCCTAGCATAGCTTAAACTAACCTGCCCTAACCTTGCTTAGCCTAGCCTGGCATAGCCTAGGCTCGCCTAAAAAAACCTAACCTAACCCAAAACTAACCTAACCTAACCTACCGCAACCCAACCTAACCCAACCCTAACTAGCCCAACCTAACCTAAACAAACACAACCCAACCGAACCTAACGCAAACAAATCCAACCGTGCCTAGCCTAGTCTGGGCTACCCTAGCCTTGCCTACGCCTGCCAAGCCTAACCTATTCTAAGCTAGTATAATCTAAACTATCAGAAACCAGCCTAACCTAGCGTAACCTAACATAACCTAAACTAACCTAACACACCCTAACCCAAACCAACACAACACAAACCAACATCATGCAACCCAAACCAACCCAACCTAACCTAAACTAACATAACCTTACCTAACCTAAACTAACCTAACCTAATCTAACCCAACCCAACCCAAACTAACATAAACAAATCTAACTTAAATTAGCCTAATCTAACTTACCCTAACCTAGCCTAAACTAGCCTAGCATAGCTCAGCCTAGACTGGCCTAACATAGCCTAGCCTACCCTAACCTACTCTAGCCTAGCCTACAAAAACCTAGCTTAGCCTATCCTAACCTAACCTAACCTAACTTACCCTTACCTAACCTAGCCTAGCCTAACCCAACATAACATAACCTAACACACACTAACTTAACTTAACCTCCCCTAACCTAACCTAACCCAGCCTAACCTAACATAACATAACATTACCTACCCTAACCTAGCCAAACCGAACCTAACTTATCCTAACCTAACCTAACCTACCTAGCCAAAGCAAAACTAACCTAAACTGACCTAACATAAACTAACCTAGCATAAACTAACTTAACCTAGCGTACACTACCCTATCCTGGCTTAATCTAACCTACCCTAACCTTGCTTATCCTAGCCTGTCATAGCCTAGAATAGCCTAACAAAACCTAACCTAATCTAACCTAACCCAAACCTAACCTAACAACCAATCGCAACCCAACCCAACCTAACACAACCCAACCTAGCCCAAGCTAAACTAACGCAATACAAACCAACCGAACCTAACGCAAACTAACCAAACGTTGCCTAGCCTAGATTAGGCGAGCCTAGCCTAGCATAACCTTGCCTAGCCTAGCCTTACATAGCCTAATAGACCCTAAATTAACCTATCCCGAACTAGCCTAACCTAGCCTAAACTAATCTAACCTAACCTAACCTTGCCTAATATAGCCTAACCTAGACTAACACAACCTAAACTAGACTAACCTTAACTAATCTAGCCTAACCTAGCGTAACCTAGCCTAAACCAGACTAACTTAGCTTAAAATGACCTAACCTAAACCAACCTAACCCAATCGAAACCAACCTAACCGAACATAACCCAACGTAACCCAAACCAACAAAACCCAACACAAAATAAACTAACCTAACATAACCTGACCTAACATAACCTAATCCAACATAACCCAACCCAAACCAAATTAACCTAACCTAACCTAACCTAACCTGACCTAACATAACCCAATCCAACCCAACCTAACACAACCCAACCCGACCCAACACGACCCAAATCAACCAAACCCAACCTAACGTAAAACACCTAACACAACCTACCTTATCCCAACTCGAAATAACCTAAACAATCCTAACCTAACCGAACCCAAACTTAACTAACATAACCTAACCCAACCTATCCTAAACTAACCCAGCCTCACCTAACCTAACTCAAACTCACATAACCTAACTCAAGCTAACTCAACCAAACCCAACCTAACCCAACTAAATTCAACCTAACCCATCTAACCCCAACTAACATAACCTATCCTAAATCATCCTAACCAAACCAAACCTCACCTAACTTAACCCAAAACAACCCAACGCAACTCAAGCCAACAGAAAACAAATCAACCCAACACAACCAACACAACCTAACCTAACTTAACCTAATTCAAACTTCCCTAACCTAACCTAACCTAACCCAAATTAACCTATGCTAACCTAACCCTAAACTAAACCTTACCTAATCTAAATTATCCCTAACCTAAACCTAAACCAACCTAAGCCTAACCTAACCTAGACGTAACCTAACTTAACCTAACCTAACTCAACCCTAACCTAATCTAATCTAACCCTATCCTAACCTAACCTAACCTTACCCAACCTAACCAAACGTAAGCAACACTAACTCAACCCTTCCCAACCCAACCTAATCTAACCTAACATAAACTAAACCTAACCTAACCAAAACCTATCCTTACCAAACCCAACCCAAATTAACCCATCCTAACCTAACCCAACCCAACCCAAACCTAACCTAACCTAACCGAATCTAACCCAACCCAAACTAACCGAACCCAACACGACCCGACCTGACCCGTCCTGACCTGACCTGACCTGACCTGACTTGACCTAACCTAACCTAAAGTAACCTAACCTAAACAAAACTAACTCAACCCTAAACTAACCTAACACTAACCGAACCCAACCCTAACCGAACCAACCCTAATCTAAACCAACCCTAAACTAACCCAGCCCTAACCTAACCCAACCCTAACCTAACCCAACCCTAACTTAACCCAACCTTAACCTAACCCAACCCTAACCAAACCCTAACCTAACCCAACCTAACCTAACCTACCCCAACCCTAAGCCTAACCCAAGCATAACACTCACCTAACCTAACGTAACCCAACCCTAACCCTAACCGAACACAAACACTAAAACTAAAGTAACCCTAACCTAATTTAACCTAACCTAACCGAACCTAACCTAACATAACCGAATCTAACCTAATCTAACCTAACCTATCCCAAACCAAACCAACCCAACCCAACCCAACCCAACCCAACCTAACCTAATTTGAACTAACCTAAACTAACCTAACCTAACCTAAACTAACCTAACTTAATCTAAACCTAACCTAATCTAACCCTAACCTAAACTAACCCTAACCTAACCTAACCCATTCTTAACCTAACCCTTTCCTAACCTAAACCTTTCCTAACCTAACTAACCTAACCTAACACTAACCGTAACTAACCCTAACCTAAACTAACCCTAACCTATCCTAACCCTAACCTAACCCTAACCCTAACCTAACCTAATCCTAACCTAACCTAACCCTAACCTAACCCTAACCCTAACCTAACCTAACTCTAACCTAACCTAACCTAAACTAACCCTAACCTAACCTAACCCTATCCTAACCCTAACCTAACATAAACTAACCCTAACCTACCCTACCCTAACCCTAACCTAACCTAATCTAATCCTAACCTAACCCTAACCTAATCTTAACTAACTAACCTAACCTAACCTAACCAAACCTAACCCAACCCAACCCAACAAAACACAACGCAACCCAACCCAACCCAACCTAACCTAGCCTAACCCAGCCTAGCCGAACCTAGCCTAGCCTAGGCTAGCCTAACCTAACCTAAACTATCTTAACCTAACCTAACCTTACGTAACCAAATTAACCTAACCTAATCCAACCCAATCTAACCTATTCTAACTCTACCCACCCCAACTCATATCAACCAAACCTAGCCTAACCTAACGTAATCGAACCTAACCCAACCTGTAGTAATGTGTCAGATATACTGGGTCTTGGGCTTTCGACTTTTTCCTGGTTATTTTTTAGATTGCCTCCGCTGCCACCCCAACGCCCAAAAACTCCCCACTTCCCAGTAGCAAACACAAAATCCCCTGTCGGATGAAACGGGTTTTCCCTTTAGGCTTTCTTCTTTTTCCTGGTTATTTTGTCAGTGTTCGACCTCAGCTCCACCGCTTCCGCTGGAGCGCTGGCTTAGTACATTTCTGTGTTTATGAGAGAATGAAATATTTATGAAATTTTATTTTGACATAGTTAATATTGGTAATGATAATGGATTTGTCAAATTTGAATGCGCGATAATTTCGAATTTGAACCTGATTGACATTATAAAATTTAAGAGAACATATTTTTCTCAAAATTTCGGGACGTCATTTTTTCGAGGTTCAATTTAATTTTGTATAGTACCATTTTGCATGTAGTAAGTAAGGTAATATTGACTGTGGCCTATGTTGCAATGGTAACTAAATGTATAAACGTAATATAGATAATAGGTTTAAGGGTGGATTTGTATTAGGATTTAATTTTCTAAAATGGTAGAAAACGATTTTAATTCATGTTGACTAGTGTTGAAGGAGATGGACACCGCTACACGTGTGAAGATGTGTGAAGGAATGTCACGGCGGATGCAGCAGAGTCGCTTGACGTAATAAGACGTGTGTTCGTTTACTGTTAAAACAGGAATAAGTGAATTATAATTTAATTTTCGAAAATGGTGCTTTATATCCGTATTGGTTTCGTATTGTGTATGTAGTCTACTGACTGCATTATCAACTACGTATTACTACAAACTCATTATTACTTCTTTTTAACTTCATCTCCCCAGTTCAGACAAAATTTGTAGTAAAACATGGTATTATTTTATCTATCACATCAAGTAAGGTATATCTTTCAATGCATGTATATTTATGAAACTCAGACCCGCTCAACGGTTGGTATGTGGCGATTCTGTATACAAGTTTTCAACCAAATCTCTCATGAAATACCGAAAGTAGGGGTAGAAATTACTTTACATCCCTAAGATAAGTGTGACTGTCATTGGGTTGATATTTTTATACAGCCTCCTACATAGAATTTCATGAAAATCTGACAATGATCTAATCCCCGCTACTAGGTCACTGGCTGGTGGACGGCTGGACATGGTTTTCCACATAGGACTTTACTGTTTTAACTCATAAAGAAGCCTAAAATGTAGGCATGTGAGATCACCATGCTTCCCATACATGACTCGCCATTTCGATTTTTAACCCAATCTACGGGTTTGTATCTTTTTAACGGAAGTTGTAATGAATGTTGTGTTACTGCAGAAAATCCCCCTTACTAAAATCAGCAATAAGAACTTGGCGTAAACGCGAAATTGTGAGGTGGGACACTAGTTCCACGAACTTTCACGTCATAATATGTAGCGTGGTTGCAGAGTTTAGAAAAATGTGGAAATTTTATTACAGTATCAATTTTGTAATACGTAAAATAAGATTACGAGATTTCGCGGGACATAAATAAAGAATCCTTTGACCTACGGATGTGAAATTTAGCAAGGAGACAGGCGATACACTCGACGTTAGGCTTGGTGTAACACGTAGTTATCAGTATACTCACACACACACATGGCGGCCATGACAAGTTTCGACTTTGCTTTCGGCAGGCTTAGCAAACGACGCAAATAACCACTCTGTCACGAAAGTACATATAAAACAAATAAACAATGAAATAAAATAAAAATATCGGCAGGCACAAGCTTGTAGAACGACGTCTTTGTTACCTGACAAGTTTCGTTTATTTCCCGCCGACATTCCGCTTCGTGTGTGGGCGCACGATTGAGGGGGCAACAGCTAACTTAAAGCGATAAGCAAGATGACAGGAAATGAGCTACACAGCAATGTACTTAGAACGTTATACTGAGACGTGTTCGTGTAACCACTGTTGCAGTGGAAAGGCAATAAATTACATATTTGTGTGTGTGTGTGTGTGTTTTTTTTTTTTTTAAGCCTTAGGTATCCTGCATGTAACGCGCATGCGGCATGATTTTTTGTCACATGTGTCCTGTCCCGATCTGCAATATTGTTCCACATTATCTCACAAACGGCACGATTTTCGAGAGAAAAAATATTCAACATATTGTGTTTTGTAGTTAAAAAGAGATACAAGAAATATATCATGACTTGGGAGGCAGTAAATTAAAATATGATAAAGTTACATATGAATTTATATGGGAAGAAATTATGCATTTTAGGAATTTATGCAATAAGTGACGACGAAAATGCTGTAGTAAACGAAGATTTTTGGGGGAAATTAAATGAAGTAATAGTTGCAATAGGAAACTCGAGGGAAATTTTAATTGCAGTAGATTTTAACAGTAGAACAGGGAAAAAGATTAATAATTTGGTAGTGGGTCCATTTGGAGAAGAAGTAATAAATGATAATGGTGACAAATTGATAGATATATGTGAACAAAATTCATTAAAAATTTTGGACGGGTATTTTAAACACAAAAGGATACATCAGTACACATGGCACCAAGATACATCAGTGCACATGGCACCAACATACATCAGTGCACATGGCACCAAGATACATCAGTACATATGGCACCAAGATACATCAGTGCACATGGCACCAACATACATCAGTGCACATGGCACCAAGATACATCAGTTCACATGGCACCAACATACATCAGTGCACATGGCACCAAGATACATCCGTGCACATGGCACCAAGATACATCAGTACACACGGCACCAAGATACATCAGTACACATGGCACCAAGATACACAGGAGCTAAGATCTATAATAGATTACATTATTGCCAGACAAAATTCTGGTTTAAAATTTCAAGATGTAAGAGCATTTAGAGGAATGGCTGTTGGAAGTGACCATTATTTAGTAAATGCAAAGATTTTGTTATTATATGGGAAACACAATGCAAATGAATCAAGGGAAAACATAACAGACTGTGCAGTAGAATTAATACAATCACCAGTATATAATATAGCCAGTTTAAGGGATGAAAGTACCAGTTTTTTTATATAACAAGAGATTGGATGAGAAACTTGGAGAGGGTAATTTTGAAAGTACAGAAGACTGTTACCAACATCTTGTTAAATGCATTCACCAAGCAGTGAAAGAAACATTAGGGGAGAAAATTTTGAGAAGTAAAACCAAGCCATTTTATTACTGGAATGAAGAAATTGGACAATTGGTAAAAGAAAAAAAGAAAAATACTTGAAATGGATTAGTTCAAAAGATCCACAGGCCAGGATAGAGTTTAGAAGGATGCAAGGAAAAATTAGAAAAATGATAACAAAAGAGAAAAACAAAAGGTGGTAAAAGACATGTTCTACAGTAGAAAGCTACTTGGGTGGTAAACGAAGCACAGAAGCATGCAGAATACTGAAGAATTTAAGGAAAAATGAAAATGGAGGACAACGTTTTAACCCCATACCTATTGATAAATGGGAAACATATTTTAAAGGACTTTTAACAGAAAATAGGGAACGCTACCTGAGAAAATAAGACTTTGAATTTGGTTTGAATGAAATAGGAATGGATAAATTTAATTTAGATATAGAAATAGTCAAGATGACAATTAAGTCTTTAAAAAGTAATACATCATGTGGAGTTGGAGGAGTACCGACAGAATTACTAAAATCAGGAACTGCGAGATTGTATGAGTTATTAAGACAAATTTTTTAACGCTGCTTAAATGGTGATGAAATTCCCAATGATTGGAAAATAGGGCATATTTCAGTTATTCATAAAAAAAGGAAAGAAGGATGAATGTGAAAACTACAGAGGAATTACAGTAATGAATATTTTTAGCCGATTATATGGAAAAATTATAAAACATTTTTTGGAACAGGAATTTTACCAGATAGAAACAGAAGAACAAGTAGGATTTAGGGTGGGTCGATCTACAGTTGACCATATATTTTGTTTAAGGCAACTGATGGAGAAAAAGATGGCTGTTAATCAACCACTACACTTATTATTTGTAGATTTAGAGAAAGCTTATGACAGTGTGCCACTGAAAAACTTGTGGAAAGCATTACAACACTATAATATTGGTAGCAGTATTATTAGGGCAATAAAGAGATTGTATGAAAACTCCTTTTCCAAAATTAAAATTGGGAAATAACTTTCTACAGGATTTCATATAACAAAAGGACTACGACAAGGATGCAGTTTATCACCCACTTTATTTAAAATACATATTCAGAATGCTTTGGAAAATTGGCAAAAGAAATGTGCAAAGATGGGACTGGAGATTCAGGATACGACAATATATACAATGCTATTTGCAGATGATCAATTATTAATTGCATAAGATTATGAGGATTTAGAATGCATGACAAAGAAATTAATAGATGAGTATGAATTGTGGGGTTTTAAACTAAATGTTAAAAAAAAACTAAATATATGGCCATAGGAGACACATCAAGAGATTTACAACTAGAAGATGGGTAGGGAATAATAAGTCATGTAAATGAATATACTTATTTGGGGGTAAGAATAGCCAAAGATGGAAATCACGAGCCAGAAATTAATGATAGAATTAATAGAGGACGAGCGGCTATAACGAAACTAAACAGCATTTTGTGGGACCGTGATGTGACCCCCAAAACAAAGACTCATATTTATCATGTAATAGTTAAAAGTACAATTACATATGCAGCAGAAACATGGTGTTTAAAAGCAAAAACGGTAGCAAAAATGAATTCAACAGAAATTGACTTTTGGCGACGATCGGCTCGAATTTCCAGGAAGGACAAAATTAGGAACACTATTATTAAACAAAAAATGAATGTAACAAGGTCTCTTTTAGACGATATTAAGACTAAGCAACTAAAATTGTACGGACATGTTTAGAGAATGGAAGAGGGGAGCCCACCAGGAAGAAGAAAACGAGGAAGACCTAAAGCTACCTGGGCGGAAGGGATTAGAGGACTGTTGGGGGAAAAGGGATTAATAGAAGAAGATTGGAATGACAGAGACAAATGGAGGAAGAAGATAATTGTCAAATGGGCGGAGGAAGATGTAGAAACGTCGAACAACCTGCTAAATAAATAAATAAATAATGTGTTTTGATTTTCTTTGTAACATTTGCCAGAAACCTTTCCCATTCTAAGAGCAACTGAGCGATGCATGCTGTGTAATGTATACTGGGCTCCATCTGAAGTACCCGTTACTGTCATCAGATTTTAATGAGAATTGAATTTTCTCGACAGATTTTCGAAAAAAATCCTTATATATCAAATTTTATGAAAGCCATGAAGTGGGGGTCGAGTTGTTGACGGATGGACGGACAGGCATGACGAAGTACATATTCACTTATCGCAATTTTGAGAAAGCGTTAGTCGTATAGAACAGGACGTTACAATGCGAATACAAGATTTCATTTCTACCCAGTCTTTATATCTTTGGTTCATATTATTATTGTATTTGTGGTAGTGTCTGGTTTGGGTGCTTCAAGTATTGAACTTAATAATATTAAAAAATCAGTCGGTACCGCCGTGTAACCTTTCCCTGCCAGTGTTATTCCACCAACGCTGCGTACTCATACTTCATTCCTGCACGATTGCCACTACGTCAACTTTGCAATCGAAGGCGTCGTTAAATAACACCACTCATTCACGCAGAAAAAGATTGCTCTCAGTTGAGGCAATCATTGGACCACTGCTATTTACGAAAATAATCGGTGTTTGTTGTGAGAGGCGCGGGAAATCCATAAACCGATTATACAGCAAAAATTGAGTTTCGAATATTTAAGCTCACATTAATCATTTATCATTGCGGTTTATGCGATTTATATAGAAATAATGTGCATCATTAATTAAAGACAGACGCTGACCCTGCCTAGAACAACACAGGTCTGATTACCGTTCAGTAGCTCTATCATGTTTGTGATGCTGGTGGCCGTGCGGTGTACACGTAGATAGCCTGGAGCCGTTGGATTGCTGGGATCACGGGTTCGGGCCCCGCAAGGTGGATATGGTCGTCTGTTGCGTTTTTTGCGTGTTGTGTAGGTAGCGGCCTCTGCCGCCTTGTGTGTGTGTGAGAGAGAGAGAGAGAGAGAGAGAGGGTGGGAGAGAAGTCTAGTAGCCTCAGCAATGAGCGGCCTGCGCCCGAGTTGGGTTGTCGCGCCAGAGAGAAGGAACGAAAATTTTTTCTAATGCCTTCCGATTGAGCTAGTCACCCCTGTGAAATATGTAGAATGCTAATGACGCAGTTTACGAACTGCGTATCAGCCTGGCGACTTGGTGGAGACTTGCATCGAGCGGGCTACTGTGGCGTTGTTACAGTTTTGCACTTTTGCGCAGTCCGTATAGCGAACCGCTACGGGATGGAGGGTCCGGGGATCGAATTTCGATGGGGACAAGAATTTTCCGCACGCGTCCAAACCGGTACCGGGGCCCACACAACCACCTATATAATGGGCACCGGGTTTCTTTCCCTGGGGTAAAGCGGCCGGGGCGTGGCGTTCAACACCAACCCAATCTAGCGCTGAGGTTAAAGAAAGAGTAGAGCTCTACTTCCCTTCTGGGCCGTTATGGTCTACTATAGAGTGACCTTTACCTTATAAGTGAACTGCTTTTGGTAAAAATGAAGAAATGGAATTCGAGCTTCGTGTAACGCACACGTAAAGATAACGCTTTACTGAAAACGTATGGGGGAACGAAGGTACAGCTCCAAGCATTCTTAACAGGGCACTAGCTGAGTAAGTTCGTCTGCCACTTCATGTACAGCATGGCCAACAGAACCAAGATGAAATTCTGTCGGGGACACAAACATACAAGTAGGGTAAATGACCTCTTTATTATGCGTTAATTTTATGCACAAGACAGACCAACTATCAATCACGTACCTGGAAGCACTACATCTACACCAATCTGCTCGGTTCATTGGATTAAACTTTTTATTGATGATTTGTGTCAGAAGGGGGGCTGTTCTGAAAAAAAAATATTGGGAAATTCTTGGCTACTTGAACGGCTGATAGGTTTTCAAAAATGACTGAGATCCATGCATTTGGTAATAGACATGCGATATTAGACGTCTATATTCTGGGACGCTGCGCGATGTAGTTTGGCAACTGGTTACCGATTTGTGAAACAGCCCATCCGTCCCATGTTTCAAGGGTCGAGCAGTTCCCCTTTGGCTGTCCCCGAAACGTCGGTAAACAAATACCAACCTACGCCGTACAATCACGGCCGGCCCAAGACACGTGGCCCCCCTGGGCAGATTAATTCGGCGCCCCTTCAAATCGATATTCTTTAAACATTTTCGGCCTAGGATATGGCTGACGAACAGTTGAGGGCGCGTGCACAAACTGCGGAATGTTTGCTGATAAATTATATCGCGTGTGGAAACCTCAGTTTATCAGCACCATATTTCCGATTATTCCAGTGATGCCTTAGCGCCCCTAAGGATGGGCGCCGCGAGCAGCTATCCGGCTGGCCCACCCTTCAGTCCGGCCCTGCTCGCAACTTCCCAAAAGGGAGACAAAACCTCAAACACGATAATGCACTGAAGCGCAGCGGACATAATCAGTGCCAGGGCTGGCCAACAGCTCATAGGAGGGCCACATAATTCTTAAGGACTTGTTTGAGGGCCGCACTAGTGTTTATACATTTCGAAAGGAGGGGGTCGTATTCAATAAACCGCCGTTATTTACGAACATCAAGCTACACTAAAAGTACGGATAAATTACAGGCAGTGCCTTACTGGACTGGATACAACACGAAATGTTTGTTCACAGCTTGCCGTCTTAAATTCATGTGTTTAAGTTTCTAAACATTCTCTGCTAATAAAGTTGCCACATTATGTTCTGTAGCACTACTACATTACGTTTGTTAAACTGTATAACTGAGGCTACTCAGGTGACCGAGGGCCGCATGTTGGTCAGCCCTGCTTTATGCTATTTTAGCAAGACTCAAACCCAGTGTTTGTTGGGAAGAACTGAAAACAACCACGGAACTTTGATCGGGACAGTCGGTATCCGAGCAGACACGAAACACTAGACGTTCACAGTATATGATGTACGCTGCATCACAGTATGGCCACTTGCCAACCACATAATCATTTGCGCAACAAAATTCCCTATGATTGCCGCCGGCCTGTTCGCAAACTACGCATCACTCCCCCCCCCCGCCGTCCCGACCGCCCGGGTGCATCATCCGCTCCCCCCCCCCCCTCTCTTCCCTACTTTGGCGCCACCACACCCCCA
>Ga0123354_10010705_pt1 | contig 14148 bp, 14 predicted proteins | sample TergutLab28metaG_2_FD_97872 | JGI IMG/M metagenome (GOLD analysis project Ga0123354, IMG submission 97872) | Labiotermes labralis P4 segment gut microbial communities from Petit-Saut dam, French Guiana - Lab288 P4 | ecosystem: Host-associated > Arthropoda: Insects > Digestive system > Gut ... | reverse complement strand
GTCTGGCTCCTACTGAAAGTCAACTGGGTCCTGTAGAGTGAGGAGAGCTGGAGGGGTGCGCCACCAGTTAACATCTCACTCCTCCTCTAACCTACTGCACGAACTTCTTGGACAGGCCACGTAGTTGACCAAATTGCTGTTGGAGGACACTGATGACTTAACTATTAATCCACGAAGTCTCTTCAATGATCAGTAAAGCCTTGGGCTGGTGGCCACATCAGGCAGTTCAGGTTAACTAACATTTCACAGACTCATCCCATCTCTGTCATCAAGATTGGATGTGAGGCAGTGAGATTTCTGGGTGGTGTACAGGTATTTTTGTGACTGGCCCAAATTCTCAAGTGGTGATGCCCATTGAAGATATGTTCACAGGCGTTGAATGCCATATCAGCTTTAATAAATAAGGCAGCTGAGACATTCTGCCAGAAAGGTGTCAGGATCCTGATGAAGTCCAGCAGGCCTAAGGATATCCTCTCCAGAGTGAGAAGAATAACTCTGGACTGTATGAACTAATGGCAATCTCAAAGTCATTGTAGGTGATATGGGCAATATGACAGTAGTTCTCAGTGCTGCTGACTATAACCAGATCAGTGCCAAGGACACCACTAGGTTCAGAATGCATGACTGGATTACAAGTTAAATGTGATAAATCTGAAACATTTTGACTGACTTCTGTATCTTGTAGACACACCTAACTCCATATCTGTTTTCAGAAATCATGGATCATAATTTTGCAAAATAGGAACATTACTGAAGGAAGTCACAGTTGATCCTGTGATCAAACCACAAGTGTGTAGATAAAATAAAACAGAAGTGAAAATCATTTGCATCTAATGCTACATTGTAGGGTCTTGTTCAGCGGTAAATGTGTGCAGCAGATAAAGTTGTAATTATAATCCTGTTATGTTACTTTGTTTTCATATGTGGAAGAACATTTTTCATTAAATCATGAAGTCCATTAATGACATATGAGGTTTGTTCAAAAAGTATCTGGACTGACCACAGTACATGAAGTAGATAAGGCTTACAGGATTTTAACCCTAATTGTCTTCAACACAGTTCCCTTCTGCAGCTACACACTTCGCCCAATGTTTCTGCCACTGTTGGAAACATTTTGCGAACTCCTCTTTTGGGATGTCTAATAGCGTCTTTGTCGAATTTCTTTTGATGTCCTCCATTGCCTCAAATCAGTATCCTTTCAGAACTTTCTTAAGCCTTGGGAATAGGAAAAAGTCACACGGTGTGAGATTTGGTTAGTATGGCAGCTGCTGCAACTGAGCAGTGCCGTGTTTGGCCATAAACTGCTGCACAAGATGTGAAGTGTGTGCGGGCGCATTGTGGTGCAGGATCCAGTCGCCATCCGACCATTTTTCCAGTCGTTTTTGGTGAACTTATTCAAGCAAACGTCACAAGACCTCCACGTAGAATTCTTTGTTAATTGTTTGCCTGTCGGGAGTGTAGTCAAGGTGTATGACATCCTCAGACTCAAAAAATGCCAGTAACATGACCTTTGTTTTGCTTCGCACCTGGCGCCCCTTCTTTAAATTGACGGAACCAGTGAAACACATGTGTACGACCCATTGCATCTTCGCTGTATGCTTGCTGCAATAATTGATACATTTCCGTTGCGGTTTTTCCGATTTTAAAACAAAACTTGATGCAAATGCATTGTTCGGTACTTTCACACATCGTAAAAATTGCTATGACATAAACGCACGTGTTACTTCCACGACCTACTACAGCCAACTGAGCAAATGCAGTCACTTGCAACTTGTGTCATGAGTTGCCAAGACATGTACGAACATGTCAAGACTGGTTGCAAACACACCCCACCCAGTGAACAACCGCTACAATTCCAATCTGGATACTATTTGAACAAACCTCGTAAATTGAGGTTCTCACAGTGGAGCCGTTGAAGAGTAAAGCCGTCTAGCATGTTACACTGTTGTGAGGTGAATATTTATTGCTGTCATATATTGCATCCTTTTATATAACTACATCCAGTGACACAATATAACATCCCAGAAGACTTGAATCTTCAACGACAATTTGTTTTATATCAGTTTTTTTGCTATACTGGAAAAAAAATAATCACAGACTTGTAAAACCTGGTTTATATTGCAGCTTCCTGATAGATCTTCCTCTGGAAGTGATAATAAAGAGAAAAAACTTCCAGGGGACCCACTGAATGACATCAGGCACTATCTCAAACTTGGACAAATTCAGAGAAACAGCAGAAAGGAGAGGCATGAAGAGACAGAAGAGAAGAAAAAGTGTAGAGAAAGTGACCTTAATGAAGTAAGAAGGGCAAACAAGGATTCAAAACATAAAACATATAAAGACAAAAAGAAAATGAGAGCACGAAGCAGAGATCCCAGTACAAGTTCTGGAAGTGATACTTCAAATGAAGTGAGTAACCTTTTACAAAATTGTGGTTTGTAGGATAGCATTGTAGTCATTAAGTGCCCTTCCAACACCCATTTCATTTATGTATTTATGGTTCATTTGACAACACTTAGAATTACAGACTATAAAGGACTATTTTTTATGTTTTGTTGACTGTGCATCTCGATAGAATCATGCTAAGAAAAACCAACTTGATGCACAACTTATTCTTAGTTTATTTTGTCAACCTCTACATGTTTCAGGCATATCTAGGCCCATCATCATCAGGAGGTACAACCATATATATACAACAATTGGTATGTATTATTCTTTTTAGATGACTGTCTTTTGTCCAACCAGGAATTATACTAAGAATAAGTTGTGCATCAAGTTGGTTTTTCTTTACATGATTATAAAGGACTATATATGTAGTGGTGATTGGTACTGTGAATGCCACAGGGAAGAAAGGGGTGTTGGCCTAATTACAGGTACTATCCTGACACTGGCCTGGAAGTACTGAGGGAAGCCACACAAACCTTAGTCAAGACAGATTATGTCTGGTCAGAATTCACACAGATCCTGGCTTCTGCTTCAGAAGCCTACATTCACTTTCAGGACAGTTGGTGTAGTACCTCTGATGGACACTGCTATCTTATCAGAGTTCTTTCTTTCTGCCCATTGGTCACACTGACTATTCTTCTTTGCAAGATCAATAATGGACCTTCAATTATTCAGTATTACCATTATGCAAAGGTAGTGTTAAAATGAGATGGGGTATGATTGAATGGCGAAAAGGTACAAGCTTTGAAAGGTGTGAGTGGTGGGTTTCAAGGTCATGTCATAGCATTTACTGGGAAAGAATGGGGGAAGGCTACAAAAGTCTGTTTAGAATAGCTGGTAATCTAGCTAAGATTTGAAATGGGTAGCTCCCAAATTCAGTGTAGAGCTTTACTGGTCCACAAATGGAATTTCAAACCTCTCCAATCCTATTGTGCTGGTGGCAGGACTGTAACTGGGCAGATGAGGGTTCCCGTGTCTCAGCCAGACATAGAGGAGTTTAAATCTCATGGTACTGAAAGAATTAAGTGCTTGCCTGGGTGGATTACACAAATTTGCCACTGCAGTAATGCAGTTTTGTATAGTAATTACTGCACCTATTTATGTCTTATCAGAATGCAATGACTTACTGCATTAATAGAGTAGTCCACCATTTATGTGTGTTATTACACTTGAATGTATATTTGTGTAATTTATCTTACTGCACTACTGTAATTTTAATGCACCTTACCATTAACAATGCTGTCTTCTGAGATGTTACACCATGTAGTGTGATAGCTAATAACCGAAGTTTTGGGAGAACCTGCTGCCACCATCTTCAGGAGAGTAATTGGGTTGTAGCATGTTCCTCAAAAATGTTAATCACATCCCAGAAGACAGCAGTCTTCCCAGTATGAGAACTTCAATCTCGAAAATCATAACACATTTCACTTTTCTTTTCCAGCATGTTGACAGTAAGTCCAGGGCAACAAACTTGGATAAAATGCGAGCACAACGACTGAAACGAGAACAGGAAGAACGTAAACGCACGGATGCTCTTCTGGCAAAACTTCGTGGGGAACCTGATCCAAAAACAGCTAAATCAGATCCTGTACCTGCTCTAACCCAACGCTATCACTCTCAGTTTAACCCTCAACTGGCAAGGCAGAACAAACTGTGAACCACGCGTTCATTCTGATCAAACTTCTTGGTCAGGCATAAAAAACACTGTTATACATGTAAGTGTGTGATTCTAGCTACTTTCCTCACATATATAAACATAAAAGCACCTTTCAGGATAAAGCACATTTGTTACTTCCTGTCAGATCCATACACACTCAACAACTCCACATTATTAATTTGTCAGTTGGGGAACCCCATGATCAACTGGAACCCAGTTTAAGATCAGCCATTCCCAATTCAGGTTTTTTTTAATGTAATGCCAGGAGTTGGGATAGTGTAGTGACTAGGCTACAGGTTGGACAGTCTTGGGTTCAAATCCTGAGAAGGGTAAGAGATTTTTCTCTTCTGCAAGAATGTCCAGTTGTGCCCTGTGTCTCACCCAGTCTCCTAGTCAGTGGGTACTTGGGTATCTTTTATGGGGGTAAAATGGCCAGGGTATGAAGCTGACCACTCATGTCCACCCAGTGCTGAGGTTAGGAATGAGTGGAGCCATACCTCCACTCCCGCTATATACCTTCATGGTGCGGACAGAACAACATTACTTTTATCTGCATAATACCATATAGCTGGGTAAATGGCCACCAACATTTCAGAAGAACTCTCCCTATCATGAAGAGCACACAGGTGACCTTTTTGACTCTGAGAGTACTGTTGGAAACTATTTACCAGTCAACCCATCATCATATCCCAGAAGATTTCATTCTTCAGCAGCACTGCTGTAAGAACCTCAGTCTTTTTAAGTATAGTAATCTTCCATGATAATGAATAAATGCATACTGAGTCCACATCTGAACACTAAATATTGGCAATTTCCCCTCTTCCAGGTTTTGCCCCACATCTGCACTAAAAGCATGATTTTAAACAGTGAGAATGTTACGTATGGGTTTCACAGTAGTAAAAATTTTCATTTTAAAATTCTGAGTTGAGTATAATATACCGTAGTTCCACAGGTGTTCACAGCTGTTTGGAAGGAACCCGCTTCCTCCATCTTTGGGGTAGCATATGGCAAGAGATAGAAGGTTCCTACAAAATGTTTTTTGTAAACCTAGAACATAAATAATAAGAGGCCTCCAGAACCCTTATTATAAGACAAACAATTATTTTGTTTGCAAAACAAGCCGTGTACCATATATACCGTAATACAAGAAGAAATTTTTGCCTAATTCATCATCTGAAAAAATAAGTGGCCACCTGATAATGGCATTGTGTACGAAGTTAAACATGTTCTATGTAGGTATTTTCATCAGCAGTTCTTACATTCAACTCATTACAGTATGTACATACCCTTATGCCTAAGAATTAAACGCAGCAACAGTCTCCTTTAATGTTGTGAACAGGACTTATTACAGTGTACTGTTCACCTTCATCACAGACAGGATGACCACCTTAATCAAGTAGTCCATAAAGATCAATGGCCATGATGACACTGAAATTAGTAACAGTTTGCGTGACGGTTGGCCATCTGAATCAGTTACACAGTGAAGAGTAAGAAATACTGACTTGGGAAGGATATATAAGGAAGTGTCAACATATACATTGTACCACTTGATTAAACTCAAAGAGATTTCACTATTTCTAAATGTTTGGATGCAGCTGATTTTAATAACTGTCTTGTATTATAATAATTGTAACATAATTCTAATATAACTATATATTGATGTTTTAATAGCATATTGACATTGTATATTTTATTACTTATAATTGACAAGTTGTATAATAACAATATATATGTGTAATTGTTTTCATATAAGGAAGGGCAATGAGATGCACTGTTTCTCAGATTTATTTGATAAAGTACTCTACATGTTTCAGACATGTCCACTTTCCATCATCAGGAGTATCTCAGCACTATATACATGCAATAGGTATTTGTCATGCTAATTCTGTTGGTGTCTGCTAGCGTGGTCAGTACCACACTAGCAGACACCAACAGAATTAGCATGACAAATACCTATTGCATGTATACAGTGTTAAGATACTCCTAATGATGGACAGTGGACTTGTCTGAAACATGTAGAGTACTTTATCAAATAAATCTGAGAAACAGTGCATCTCGTTGACTTTCATTATACAAATACATCACTATGCACGGTCCTCTGAATGTCAAATTCATATATGTGTAAGTATTAATACTCGTAGATCGGGCTATGAATGGTAGCCGCAACTTGTGAGTGCTTTTACACTCAGGAATTAGTGAAGTTTGTTGATGATGAGCTTGTTTAACAGACACTTCTGTCTCAAAAATTTCAAACACAAAGGTATGTCTGTAAGTTGCAGGGCTGACGGCATGGAGATTAGTACAATATACTTGAGCACTACTGCCATGTATCAGCTTTGATGTATTTTCTTTCTGCATTACTGTGAAACTTCACCATCATACATTCAGTGCTATCATAGCAGTGTTTATACAGATCATGGTATAAAGAAAGAAGTTGCACACTGGCATGTCTGGGGAATACAGTGCATTCGAAAAGAATGCCTTGATTTTTCTCTAGAAGAACTAGGATGGAAAACACAATGTGTGACCTCATGGTGCTGACCAGTAATGGCCACATTCAGGACCAAGGCAACTGTTCAGGCATAAATGCTGAACATACTTCTATACATATTAGCAGTTTACACCTGAGGAAAAAAATTCCTTAAGCACCACACCAAAACTGCAGTTCATCATCATCATCATCATAAATATCAAGGATTGGAACCTTTGATCCGTTCCGTCTCCAGAGTTACAGCTGCTCGCGCCAACGCTTCTTCGGTCTTCCAATTATTCTCCCTCCTTGTGGTCTGAAGTGGTATGATTTCAAAGGGATTCAGTTTTGTGGCATTCTGTGCAGTTAATGACCTTTATTGTGGCAGCTGAGCACAAGCTACTTTTTCTAAAAAGTAAGCCTATGCTTCTCAAAATCTGTGCTTTGTCATTTTATCTTTGATAAGATGCACCCTCCATGCACCAACTTTCACCTCCTGCAATTATGGAGGACCAGAATATGCCTTCACTGAAAGCTGTTTCAAACAGGTCACCAGACATTTCACAATGAGTCTCTGTTTGCTCTTGTGTCAGCTTCAGTTGTTCCAGTCTCCAATCTGTTACTTCTTGCAATGACCTATAGTCAAATTTTCATGACACCGCTGTGCTCATCTGTAACATGAGAACAGGAAGGAAACATTCCCTTGTAAAAGTTACAGGCTTGATACCCGTGTTCAAGGGACTGTGAAATGGAAGGCCAGACTGACCTGACATCATCCTCTAATATCTCTTTTCTTCAAAAAAAAAAAAAATGGCTGTCTCATACAAAAATATATATATACACACAAACACACAGATAAATATCTCTTCTTCTCCTGTGGCTCATGGTCGTAGATAGCCATGCTGGCTGGCTAGTTATCCAGGTAGCATCACAAGAATACAATCAACTTCATTCTCCAGATCTCTCACGGGAATCAGGCTCAGGAGTTGGTGCTCCAGAATGGCATCACCCCACACAGACCTGCACTATTCCTCAAAATGTGCCCAGTGTACAACATGCTACTGGGGCTCTACCTCTCACTTCTCAACCTCCTCACAATAAAGTTGCATTCTTGGAGGTCAATATCCTGGCTGGCACAACTTGCACTAGCTACTATTACAGTTAATATGAGGGTTCAAATGCAACTGGTATGACACATGGTAATTATATGAAGAAATAACCACAGTGCAGGAGGCCATTCATGTCCTATATGCAATATGTTCCAAGACAAACCATCTACTTAACTGATTATCAAGCCATGATCCACACCCTGGGTTAATAACTCACCCACACAGTGTCACAGCCTATCTCCAGTGAACTTCCAGTGGTGTCAGAATACCAGGTAATGAGAAGGGTGACATCCTGACAAATGTGGGAGCAGCTCAGCACAATCAGAAGTGAACATCAGGCTTACTTCCATGATAAAGAACACTGGCACTGTAGTTAACAAAGAGCATTCCAGCCTACTTACAAGTCAGCAGAGGCAAATCATAGGAATGCCTCACCAAGCCACCCAACTGCCAAGGCAAGACACTGTGGCCACTTGTAGGCTAGCCACGGGCCATGATAAACTCCAAGCACATCTTCACAAGACTGATGGCAACAAACATCAATGCCCCGTAGGTAACAATGGCAGAATATATGCAAGGTATCTTTATAAGTATGGAGCCCTGTGCATGCCAGACAGTGCACAAAACCTTGGATCAACAGTCACTATCTAGTCTACGGCATGGCACTGCACATGATGGCACAGCTGCCAAAAGCAGGCACTGACTGGATGACAAGAAGATTGAAATAGATATGATTGTAAAAATGCCGCCTCACCATTTGTCACAAGGAGCTCTTGTCTTGTTTTCACTTTCCATCAGTTTAAAACAAAACTTAAACATCAACTCTTTGTTGTTCTTCCACGCTCCAAGGCAACTGACATCACATAGTAATGTGCAAGTGTACACACATCAGCTGATAACCCTAGCAGGACACAAATAAAACTATCTGAACCTATATGAAAGCTGGAAATGACTCGATTACTATTATGTACATGAAAGCAACTCAATCATTCATTGTCAGTGATCAGAAAGCACCAGATAGTGAAGTTCATAGGTCACTCAAAAATTGTGGGTTCTCAATACAGAGCTTGCTTCATGTCACCATTCTGGCACATCATAGTTGATAGTGGCACCTGAATTTTTGGAAAATTTGTGCACCCCTGCCTATTTCTAGTGCCAGTGTTAAGAATGGGTAGTGCTACACCCCCAGCCCCACATATACTTTCGTGGCATATACTGGGACAACTTTACTTAACACTATTTCTAGTGTCAATGTTAAGAATGGGTAGAGCTATACCCCCAGTCCCACATATATTTGCATGGCACGTCTGGGAAAACTTTACCTTTACTACTGTTCTTCCATATCTTCATCTTCTGAAGTTGAGATATATGTAAGGATGTCACTGATACTGCCAGAAGTACCAGTGTAAAACACAAGATGCAGATCATACTTCTCTTGCTCAACCAAATCTTTCAGTCTGTGACGTTCCCAAGAACGGACATCCCATAACCCTAGCTCACCTAAATGGGTAAGGCGTGGACAGCATGCCAAGAGCAGATGTACACTTTCCTTGGTTAACTCCACATAACTCAGCAGGAGCTGTCAAAAAAAAAACATTACTGACACACAATACTACAAACAACCAGGTGAAGAATCTTGGGAACATAGTAATGAATCTTCATATTACATACAATGCATGGAACTTCTGGCCACCTCAGCAAAAATTAGCTTGTCATTATTTTAGGCACATTATTTAAGAATGCTGTCAACTGCTAAAATTACACAGTGTCAGTGACAGATAAATTAATGTATATACAGCATTGGTGGAAAGATACTGACGGGGGAAAACTGAAGCACTCAAAGAAAATCCTCTCCCAATAATATTTTGTCACCACAAATTCAACAGGGATTGGTCTGGGATTGAACCCAGCCTTCTGCAGTAAAATGCCAGTGGCCTGAGACATGGCGTGGTCTTACACATTCACTCTGGAAACTGTCGTTTTTGCCACACATTGTGCATTTAGCTCTAAGTTAAACCATATTCATTAAAAAACTGTTATCATGAACTTCAATTAGCAGGGAATAAATCAGAGTATTCTCAGTGATATACTTCATTTATGTCTGTGGTAACCAGTCTTGTGTGATGCACACCTATGGTGTCTCAAAACACCGGGAACCAATCACCCAGTGATGCAATGTCACAACTTTGAAGACCAGATTGCTCATCTAAACCACTGTGAAAACCTAAAAACTTAAATATACTTCTATTTACATACTGCAGTTCATGTTCCAGTAATGTAAGATTTATAGGTCTAATTACAAACTGTAACACTGAAAGAGCAGATAGTGACATTATGGCTCATACTGCACAATACGTGACACACCAAGTACAAGACCAGACAGCACCCAGTTGTCTTAATAAAAGGGTGGAGAAGGGCACCACAGCCCTGCAATACCAAGCATTTCCAAATGCATTTCTGAAAACAAATGACAAAGTAGAGAACAGACATTAGCATCTGTAAAGACTGTAATGCATTCCACTTTAAAGTACAGCTTGTATTACCACTTCCAGTAATTGAAGAGGATTTCTCTTCAGCCAGGAAGCTAGGATATCATCTGACAAGCCTTGGATGCGTATTATTTCAATCCTCCGTAACTTAGTTGCATTGGTAAAGAACATTGTTCCGCACTCGAGTGAAATAGTACACGTCATCTGGAATGAAAACAAGTTACCCTCAGCGAAGGAAAGAATACGCAAAAGAAAAGTTTTTCCGTACGCTACAAAAATATGCCCACCTTCAGCTCCTGCAGTTCTGTATAAATGGGAGTCTCTGTATTTGGGAGCGTAACAGTTCGAGAAGGTTCCTTTGAAACAGTAAGTTTCTCCAACAGAGGACAGCACTGGCCCACAACACCAAAATCAACACCAGTACTTGATATCTGTCAAAGACCCAATGCAAACAAAAAACAGGAACACAGTATAAGACCAATAAAATACAATTCAAGAAAAAAACATTTCTTCCCTTTGATACAATGTATTTCTTTCAAATGAAGTTCCACAAAGACAGTTCTGTAATTAATATAATGGTATGGTGCCAAAAATAGGTACAACATCAAACAAGATCCTGTGGAATAATTCTGGGGTGGGAGTTGGAAAATGATGTGTCGGAAAGCAGTCAATACTGTATTTATCTGAATGCGAGACGACTCTAATCTAAGGTGAACCCTCAAATAAAACACGTCTGCCAAAAGACTATTTATTTATCCATATCTAAGACAACCCCCCAAAATAAAACTTCTACGAAGAAGAAATACTTTACTATTTCATAAAGCATGTCAGATTCTATCCGCCTTCACCAATCAGTGTCACTGTCTCCATCTTCACAGTCAGTGCCTTCATCTTCCTAACATCCCCATCCCCTTCACTGTCATTCCACAACATATCATCGTCTGTCCCATCCAATGCAGTGGATATATAGCACTTCTTACAATCCTTCACACTTACTTCTGGTGAGATGCGCTGCCATGCCATTATGATCCACATTGACTAAATAATACATTTAAATTTCTTGGTTTATACACTTATTGAACCCATAAAGATTCACAATTTTCTCCACAGATGGTGTTACAAATTTAAATACATATGTTCTGAATTTTTGTCTTGTGTCTGTGTTCTGATCAGTCTGAGTTTATGGCTCTTTTTATGGTTTTTAATTTGTGGAATGGTCCAGGTTTTATTTTTGAGCCTTGTAGTTAATTTTTAATTCTTCAATAGCCATTTTCTTGTTATTGCCCTTGGACTAGATCTGTTCTCAGGTACATATCTTAACAAGTAACTGTTTCTATCATGCCCAGTGATTGAGAGTAACTCAATCTAGAGGGTCAACTGCATTAGGTGCTTCTTTGCCTGATTAAATAGAAATACAGCCAGCTTCCCTAATGCTGTGCTTTTTTAAAAAATTACATGAACAAAGCACCAAACAAGAGCATGCCAGTTAAATTCAGTTGTGCAGTGTTCTCTCTTTTGGATTTCTTGAAACTTGAAGATAGGACCGATAGGTTGTTCTGAAATGTCAGTAGGGAATTACCACTCTACACCGGATAATATCTCAGAAGAACACAGATCTCACATGATGATTTGGCAAGGCTGGCCTTGGTCTGGCTCTGCATGGTCCGGTTCAGGGCGATCTGGTTCAGCACTTCATGTGCGAATTTAAGATGACCTCACATCTATTTAAATATTAAATTGAAGGGGAAAGAACCTCAAATTGCATTTGAGTAAATACAGTATTTGCCTTAATGGGAATGACAATCTTCATGCATACCTGCAGTCATTTGTGTCACTTACCCATCAGGATGTGAATCATGCTCCTCCCAATTGCAAAGATGAGTTTAAAGCATGGCCAGGTTATTCCAAATCAAAAATGAAGAGATGTTCAGTTTTGATAGATGCATGCAATTTTTAAAAATTCAGAATTCACCCAAGAAAAGAGTTACAACTTTCATGTCAGAGAGCAGTGAATTTTTTAAATACACAAAATAATGCATGTCTAGGAACTCTGCCTACAAAATTCTAGGGTTTGTTTGCTACTCATACACAAACACACAATTCATTGTAAGTGTGTATGCATACAATTATCTGAGATAATAGCAAAGCTTTTCATGTGCCAACACCATTTCTGGACTGTGTGAGGTGACTGGTATATTGGGTAAGAACCAAAAAAAGTCACAATGCCTTTTTAAAAACTTGGGTAAATGTGTATTCTGACAGACACATTTGAAACTGTAACTGCTCAAAATGCTGCCCACAAATTTACTGTAGATTACACAATGAAATATGTCAATGACTGGTGCACACTCTCAAAGATGACCAGGAAATGGCATAGTGTATTATAAGCCACTTTGGTTTAGGACAGAAGATCTGCTTTCGTTCCACAGGTCACACACACATTAGGCTCTTAGGATGTACACAGAGGAAGATGTCTAGTGGGAAGAGGTCTGCTGTCTGTGGTAGCTATGGAATAGGTCCACCCTTACCTATCACTTGCTAAAGATAGGTCACATTCAAGTGCAAATATGCAACCACATTGAAACAGGAAGGACACTATCACACATGCACCATTTACTTCTTTGAATCCACTGCACCACACTTTCCACTAGCTCAGGCAATGTCTCCTCTAGAAAGGCTTGTAGCAGCCCAGTCACATGACCAAAAACTACATGTGGCACAATGAAGAAATCATTAACTACATTACACCACACATTGCTGGTAAAACATGCTGGTATGCTTGGAGATCAGCTGTGTGTGGATTTTTGGTCCAGGTATTTGTGTCATGGCTGTTGAAGAGCCAAGTCCTCAAGGTGGTTAATTTTCTGAGTACTGGACAATCCATGGCCACTGCCAGAAGTCCTGCTGACTCCAGTAATAAGTAGAGATCATTTTTGTAGTTCAAATGGATAGCAATGCTGCATGTGCAAGGCCTCTCATGACAAATGAGGAGTGTGGATGGCACACGCTAATTAGCAAATGCAGATGGAAACTCATTTGCATCCACCTCCAGTACATTCTCTTCCATCACCAGTGTATATACAATTCTCTGCCTTCCAATGTCATGCATGTTCCACCAGCACATACCAGTCTCATACAGATGTCAAAACACTTCAGAGGTGGTGTGGTGCATATGTTGTCACAATGGACAGACCTCTGTTGTCCTGTGCTGTAACATATTTCATGCACATACCAGCCATTTCTTCTAACAGACCTTTCAATACCACAAACTAAGAAGTCAAAATACAATGAAATGTTCACAAACAGTGGCAAGAAAACTATTCTGGAAGGAATCAACACAGCCCAGCCTGTTGTGGTGAGCAACTGCTGCAGTAGTCTTGTCTGTCTAACGGTTGGGCTGCATACCACCAGGTGTTTGATCATCACAGCTTCTTTCACTTTCACTCCTGCTTCTTATCTATTATCATGTCATGGAAGTGCTGGGACACATTGTATCTCAGGCAAGATATGAATGCAGATATGCTAACAACAAATTGCAAGCTTAACAGCGAGTAGCACATAAGCCCTAAACTTCTGCTGGTTCAGCTCTCAGACATCCTGAATAACAGTTTCTGGTACAAGAATAAGAAATAAGATACTACACTGAATTACATCATGCAATTTCTTAGTTCATTCCCACTCTATTACTCAAAAGCTTCAAGAGTGTGGCAGAAGTTAGGTAACAAATGAGGATACTATGTAACCAACATTCTTGAGTTGAGGTTCTTAGAGTTCGGACGTGTTTATTGTGAGCTCCTAAATAAGGGTTGAGGATGGGTTGTTACCTAGAGGACTACCGCGCCAGGGTGGGTACCTGGGCTGGCAGACTGTCGTGGCGTGGCATGTCTAAGCGTGGCGTGGGTAAGCGTGGTGACGCTATCGAAACTTCTGGAAAGTGCCTGGGGCTTACCATGCTAAGCTCCTTGATTTTAGCTGTGT
>Ga0123354_10010703_pt1 | contig 14149 bp, 8 predicted proteins | sample TergutLab28metaG_2_FD_97872 | JGI IMG/M metagenome (GOLD analysis project Ga0123354, IMG submission 97872) | Labiotermes labralis P4 segment gut microbial communities from Petit-Saut dam, French Guiana - Lab288 P4 | ecosystem: Host-associated > Arthropoda: Insects > Digestive system > Gut ... | reverse complement strand
TGTATGACATATACCATTGCTGTGTGTACAGTGAAAAACTGCTGATGATGGACAGAGGAACTGTCCGAAACATGTAGAGTTTTATTCCAAAAATAAATTTGAGAAATTAGTGCATCTAGTTGGGTTTTATTATAAGAATTTATCACGATGCAAGGTCATCTGAAGATGAAATATATGAAGTCAGTGAAAACTCATTGTTGTTTACCCTGAGAAACGTACGGAACGCACAAATGCTCTGTGTAATAAAATATAGAGCTACTGGATGGTGCAGCAGGTGGTGCATGTAGGTACCACTGGGCTTTGAATATTTAAGGTTTTCAGGTTTGCAGAAAAGGAACAGAAGTGAGTGTGAAATTATGAGAAGCGCCTAGAGAAAAGATAGTGACTGGCGAAATGAAATTAAATGGTGTGGTCATGTACACGAAATCAGATCTAGGAAACTGAGATACAGAATGACATAATCGACTATTAAAACAGTAATGAGATAGCCGTTTGTGAAGTATGTATATTAGAAGGGAAAGCTGTTCAGTGAAACTTGCTCTGATTAGCAATCGCGTGAGAAGATTTAACGGGGAGTAGACCAAAATGTTACTGAATTCAGTCGCCGTTAAAGCTATGGATTACGTAGGAAAGCAATTCTTTCTAACTGTAAGTGAAGTTGAGGAAATTTTATGTTCTTATAGGCATCAGATAAAGGAAATTAAATCCAAATTAAACCACAGTTAGCAGAGCAGTTCGATAAGTAGAGTGCTGTAATTAATTTCACTATTGCATACGATAGTGAAAATCTTAGTAATGGCCCTCCAGTTAGTGTGAGCTGTTGTAAGTGGCCACAATGATGTATGCTCAGATCACATCGTATGCAGGAGAGTGATGCAAGTCTCAGAGTGACGAGGTACTTCGGCTTAACACCTGACGTTACTGAGTCATTACTTCTGGAATTTTTTTTTGTCGAACTTTACAAATGCTGATGTCTCAATATATAAATATATATAGACGTACGTGGGCCTGTACCTTATTATCTTTGGAAGTCGTGTAGATCTTTGGAACTTAGTTGTATGCGAGACCCACTGAAATTAATTTTTTAATGGAATGGTTTCTGTGGGATTAATCGGTTAAACTTTGGTATGTTTCCATAAAATTTCTTCAAGATAATATGACGATTTTAAGTAGATATACGAGGTCTGTTAGAAAAGTATCCGACCTTTGGCCGGGAAAAAGAAACTGGCTTACTTGGAGCGTTGGACACACTTGCTTAAATAGTGGATCCTGAATGTCGGCAGGATACAAAGTTACAAATTTATCAGCAACGATTACAACGTACTAACGGATCTATGAAATAAAATTTCTTAGACTTAACTGTCTAAGCCCAACAGTAATAATTAACCCCTCCCATACGGACAGCCGAGTTAATAGGCCTATAGATAGTCCGTTCGCATCTACGGTGCATTCAGCAGCTTTCGTGTGTACATGTTTACCTTTGTGCAAACGTTGGCATATTTCGCAATATCGAGGCACTTGGACTGTGTGAAGTTCACATAGTCAACATCCCAATCATCACTCAACAATAATAACACTGTAGCTTCACAGCCAAGTAAAGGAACTCTTGATTTATTCACAACAATAACAAGGACAACAGTCAAAGCTTTGACGGTGGATGGTAAGTTGACTTCGCCCGTATACACACGTTACTACTGTAGCAGTTACAAAGGGTCAAGTAACTTGACCAGAGAGAACAGCATTCACGCTTCCAAGCCATTACCAGAACAAATTAGCACACCGCAATGAATCAAACACACACCATGTGAAAGAGCGTGGAGACAAGACTACAATATTGAAATGGTTATTATGGAAAGGGGTTGTGAGGAAGTGAACTGTATTGATCTGTGTCCGAGTTTTATCCAGTTGCAAGCTTCGGTATTAGCGATGTTGAATGTACGGCTTCACCTACAGGGCAACTGTTGATATACACCTGAGTTTTTAGGTTGACGTGGCGGTGTTGTTCAAATTATGATGTTCTAGGCTATTAAATCGTGCACAGTCGTAAGTTTGTTCTGCAGTTTGAGGAACATGCTGCCCTGTCTTCAGGGTGACTGCTGGATTCAAGTGGTTCAGCGTCCACCTGAAACAAATTCGGTCATCTTGAAGGAAAGCTCAACCACCCGAAACAAACTCAGACACCCTGAAGACGGAAGCAGCACGTTCCTCCGAAAGGTCGGAACAGACTTCCTTCTCTAAGCGGTGTAACAACCCAGAAGGCCAAAACTGAAGACAGTTTTTGTTTCTTTCAAATATTTAGGTATTAAAATATTTTCATCACCTTTGTGAGTTTTTCCGTATTCTACAACTTTGGTTTCGTATTAAATAACTGAGTTGCTGAGTCGAATTTTAATGCCTTCGTTTCATCTTTCAATCGGTTATTCTGAATTGCTTTCCATGGTATTTTGCAGTCACTGCAGGAAAGGTATTATGAAATACACTCCTGTCTCCTACATACACGGATTTAATCGGAAAATATGATGGGAAGAGAATAATTGGCCAACTTAGGCGTAGATGGAAAGGGACTCTTAAAGATGATGTTAAAGCAGTTCGTTTGTTTGTGAGAATATGGAACTGATTAACGTGGCTCACAACAGGAGCAAGAGACGCAACTCTTGTAAAGACGGTAATGCATTTTTATCATTACTGGTGGAATATATTGACCAGCTGACCAAGTGTCAACTGCTACTTAAGATGTTAATTTTATGGAGTTAGGCCGTGATGTTTTTCATGTACAAGTATTATTTCCGGATGTAGCATAATAACACCTCTGTCTATTTTGACTCTGAATACCATTTAGTTTACAGAATGCTATTAAATGACATAAACAAAAAATTTAGAAGCTCAAAGGCGGAGTGTTGCGTCGTAAGTAGATTCAATACGGCGCATATAACAAGAGTGTGTCGTCGCGGTTTTATGTACGAAGAGTCTGGGCTCGATTATAATGAGCCACCGCCATCGCTTGCCTAGTACGCTTGTTCCCCCGCAGAGTGGCGCGGCGATCACAAATGGGAGCCTTTAAGTAAAATATCAGCTCGCTTTTGGCGAGAAAGTGTATTTTCATGCAATTTAATCTTCTATTTGAGAAGTACTTTGGCTCATACGAAACGATGGTAACATCCATCGGCATACCTATGTCTGTCTGCCATATCTTTTAGTTCTGGAATTTTGTGTTGGATGATGCCTTCTTTCATGGGGGTCTCCTGAGAGTATATCTAGTATAGTTACGAGAAGTGAGCCTATCATACAAGTCGCTTACTAATTCACCTGATTTTCAGAATTTTATGCTACATAAAAAGACTTCTGCTTTTAGCGACAGCCTTACTGTTGATGGCAAAATAATAACAGGCGTTTGGCAATACCATTGTAAGTAACACAGATTTCGATTCGATTCCCACGCCTGACATCAAGTTGTGCTTTCGGAGTAGCAATGAGACCCAGTCACTTATTCACAAACCAAACAGGATAGATTAGCTAGTCAAAGCTAGCACTCAGGCGAACAAGGGATCTAAAACTGCGGAAAATATGTGTACTAGGATTCAGATTCCACTTGCTCTCCTTTTTGTTTGACCATTACCTGGCACTGTACACTGTTGCTGAGAGACTACAATACGTTTGCAGCGTATCGCAAAAATTGTCTCATTTGTTAACGATATGTCAGATCTTTCTAACCTGACAGGGCTTCGACCCCTGCCGCCGGTTTTGGATTCGTTGATTTTACAGGGATTTCGACAGTGACCTTTAGCCTTGCCTCAGAATGTTGGTAACCGTTTTTTTTGTGAACATCCGCTTATTCTGAATATGAGTATACAGCCCCGCATTACAGTTGTGTCGAAGAAGATGCCTAAAATCAAAACATGCATCTTTAGCGACGTTAAGTTCTTCTGTTTCTCACGCTTCTAAAAACAACTGCATGTTGCACCTACAGCTGTCCTGTGATATGTAACATAAATCATTCAGTGTCCCTGAGGATTCGACTGGCTCACTGCAAGTGAGAACGGTGATGGGTAAGCCAAATCACAGCTTCCAGCCTAATTTCTTTATACACAGGTGATTCTTTTATCGTGTTTCCGAGCGCGGAAGCTCTATCGCACAGAAAATCTGCATCCGCTCGGACATCCTGTGACAACTGCCGTGCTCAGGGACACGACAAAACGGACACCTGTATAAGCGCTATAAGAGGGTTGCCCCATATGTTGTTCCTGGCTTCCTCGTTGAGGTCAAGAACTCTGATTTCCCTGGGTATCGCTGTGTGAGAGTGCTCCAGTTCGTGGAATCCTTGTTCTCCACGGACCTACAGTCAATATATTGAAAACAGTCTATCACGTCTGGTGAGATACCCCTTCCTTTACACCAGAAACGCCGTGTCTAGAGGTCACAGGGTCATCCGAGATGTGAAATCTCCAATTTTCAACTATGTCGAAATGTACTATATTTGTTATATATGGGTATATTTCATAAGAGAGGAGCCGGAAGCTTAGTAGTCCGGCTGACGGACAGTTGTATGGTACCGTGATATGCAGTACTGACAATTAGGCGTTAAAATATCCCGAAAAAGTCGAATTCTGTAATTAATAATGTTTTAACTAATTTTGCTAAGCAGCCAGTTTAGTGGATAACGCAATATACCACCACTTTATTTCTGTACACATCATTTGTTTACAGTTCTCTAATATTTCGCTTTTGGTTTTATGGTACCGAAAGAAAGGTAATCGCATTTTTCCTCTTTTGGAAGTAATGGAACTGCTGTGCAGATCAGAATTCTATTATTACATTTAGACCATGAAAGAAGAAAGATGTACATACACAAATATAGCCGTAGCGGTACCCTGTAAAGTTATCAGTAGATGAACGTGTCAGTTATCGTTATTCCAAACAACATTTGGGCGGCCGGGATAACGTAGTCATTACAACGACGCGCTGCGGGTCGGTCAAGCCGGGGATCGGATCCCGATGTGTGCGAGATTTTCTGTGCCGTTCGGTCCGGCCCCGAGGCTTCTCAGCCTCACGTAAATGGGTATCGGGTCATTCCCTGGGTTAAAGCGGTTGAAGCGTGATGCTGACCACCCACGTCCTTCTAGCGCCAGGTTCCGAATGGGTTGGAATTATACCTCCACGTCTCCTTTGTTCCTCCTCAGGCATATCATGGGGTGACATGACCATGTGATATGTAGGACTTGCCACGAAGCCATACGAGTTCGAGGATTTCTTGGAAAAATCCTTCGCGACCCTCAGGTTGTAACGAGTCGAAAAGGGTAAAGGAAGAAAGAAGGAAAGAAGAAATTGGCCATGTAATTTTTTTGCTGTTTAGTTTGCCATCAGACGATTTCAGTTAGTAACATATCTTAACAATAACAAATAAGTCATTCAGTAATTTTCAATTTTTCTTTAAATTTGCATTGCCTAGAGAGGAATTTCTGATCCCGGGAGATCGGATATTTGTTTGTTCCTTATCTGAAGTCTCCACCATCTGCAGATATGTCCGTGGTGACAGTTTAGTACGACACAGGTTAGCGCCTGCTCCTCATTTCTTGGACGTAAAGAACAACTGTCCTCACCACTTTAGGCGCCTTCGCAAGACTGTGAATAGCGACTATTAGCTACGTCATGTCTGTCCATTCGTTTGCCCGCATGTAACAACTCGGTACCCACGGGAAGGATTTTCGTAAAATTTGGTATTTATATGTTTTTCGAAAGTCTGTCGGGAGAAAGTTTAACTTTCGTTAAAATAGGTCAAGAATAAAGGGCACTTTACATGAAGATCAATATACATTTTTTATCATATCTTGCTCACTTGTTATTAGAATAAGAAATGTTTCAGACGAACTTGTAGAGAAAATCAAAACACACATTTTACGTTCAGTAACTTTTTTCTTTTTTCGAAAATCGTGCCATTTATGAGATAATGTTGGAAAAATATTTTAGATCAGGACAGGCCACAGATGACAATATGGCACATGCGCATTACATGCTGGATACCTAAGGCTACAAATGTACGCTCAGAATGTGTAATTCTTATTGATTTTCCACTGCAATATTAGTTGCACGAACGAAACTTAATGTTGCGTTATACACGTACGTACATTGCGTGTCTTCAATTTAAGTTCTTTTGTCTCTTATTTATTTGCCGTAACTGAACAATAGACGCTGCGCAGAGGGCTGTGTTCCATTCAAGCGAGGCGAAATGTGTAGATTAATGCAGAGTAAATCCATCTCTCGGTTTGACATGATAATGACTTGATGTCTGCCTGCATGATGCGATATTGATTGACTGATTTTGATTGTAATTCGATAGATCAGCGTCGTGCTGACCGTTGTTTGGTGTAATGCGACTGGGGCTACACACGTGATAGGAAAGTTGACATGTGACGGTAGGAATATCGGGTTATAAATCCTGATAGGAAGTGAAAATACCTTTCTTGATTGATTCTTGTGATACATCCTCGTACGTTTTATGAGACTTCATTGAAAGGAATTGAAGATACACCGTAACTGCTCTGTCTCGCAACGTTCTGAAATAGATTTCAAGAATATCATGTATTCATTAGTTCGGCATTGTATGACCTATGTACGTAGTTGATATCCTGTCGTGTAGAATCTAAGAAGATTCATTTTCTACCACAAAGTAGAACACTGATAGAAGAATTCAGCGGCCTATTTACCAGAATGTGGTAAATTTTTTATGCCGGTTTCCGAATGTTAAAGATGTTTATACGGCGACACTTAATGTCTGTGTGTGTTTGTTTGCTCTTTAACGACGCTGTCAGTAGCTAAGAATATGTACCTTGGATGGTAGGAGAAGAACACGTGAGTGTGAAGCATTGCCTGGATGACACTGGCAGGAGGAAACTGAAGTGCCTACTCCGTCCACCACAAAACACATGAACTGGCCTGAGATCGAGCCAGGGTTTCCGCGTCGAAATGCTGGATACTAAACTTGTGAGTCATGGCACGGCTTTATATAGCGCCGGTGGTAGAGTGGTTGTTTAATGTTAATTTGGAAAGGGTTTGGAAGGATGTGTTCGCTTCCTGATCGGGGTACCGTCACAGCACATCCATGAAGGTACTTGGGAAAATCACGGAAAGCTCAGGACGCATGGCGCTTCTGTCGAGATTCTAACATTTAGGACTCTTGGTGAGTTACCACTGCACTAGTCTACTTGGTTACGCGTTTGGGTATTATGTAACTAATGTACAGTGTGTGTACTCGTCTAACACAACTATATTTATTGGTAGAATATAAAGTATTTTCTACATAGGGTACAACTACATGTTTCGGCGCTTGATAGTGGCCATCTTCAGGTTGTACATGAAATACTTATTAGGCAGTTATACAATACATACATGGGCTGTTCATATGGGGTAGGGAGGGGGTAAAGTGGGCACGAGATCTCCCTACCCCATATAAACAGCTCATGTATGTATTGTATAACTGCTTAATAAGTATTTCATGTACAACCTGAAGATATCCACTATAAAGCGCCGAAACATGTAGTTGTACCTTATGTAGAAAATACTTTATATTCTACCAATAAATATAGTTGTGTTAGACTAGTACACACACTGTACATTATTCACATTAGTTATTTCATAGAACACAGCGGGTATGACGAACCCGATGATGGGTATTATGTGTTATGTCCTTTCGAGTAGGCTCTTTTACGCTTTCCTCGCAGGGAAATTTCCTCTGCTGTCCCGTGGACTGTCCTTCAGTGTTACTAGTCAGGATTCTTCTGCCGTGAATTATGAAAGTGCGTCAAGGTTCAACCCCCTAGAGGTTTGAAAAGGGGGCTAGTTTACGGCAATATGTAGGGTTTTACAACGGTCATGAAACTAGACACACATGTGCGTGCTTTGGGCGAGATTGGAATATCCGACCTTGGCGTTCATGCGACTGTCCAAGAGCGTCCATTGGTATCGGAAATTTGAGATAAGCTTGAAACTAATTTATGTTTCACCCGGTAGTACCCAAAATATAGCAAGTTAGAATATTTCATTTGAATGGGGTCACATAGCTTTTTAATTACATTAATTCCTACGGCTCGGCTGGGTTCCGTGGAACTGGTAGCAATTTTTTCCACATTTACGTTTTTGCAAATGACCTGTCAATATCGGAAAATTTCTCACTCAGGCGTTTACACTGTAATAATTTACAGCTGTTGGTACGTACATCTCTTTTGATGTTCACATGCAAATCGTCATGTTACTGGCTTATTTTTAAAACCTGAATCAGATTTCGTTTCTGTTCGTTTCAAAGGGTAACAGGTTAAAGATATTAGCGTCTCTGACTTGCAGTTTATCATACTGAAACACAGGTAATATACCTTCACTCTGAAGTCTGTTTTGTTATTTAATGACGTTATACCTGTTGGGTGAGTTCCATAGCATCAAACGGCGAGAGATTATGAATGCCGAATATTGATTAACAGTGACGTACTTTACGACGTGTAGTACATATAACGGGTAACGTTGAGACTTTCTACGCATATGTGTTCAACGTATTTACACACTGTCCATGGAAACATATAGTTTTCATGCAGGCCCTTATACAGGGACACACTTAAAGACTTATGTCTGAAACTGTGCCAAATTAGGCACACAAATTTAACTACATGAACTGTTTTAACTTAAAACAGATGAGAGTTAAGAAGTGAGGGGAAGAATTAGGAAAAGGGTAATAGAAAGTTAGAGAGGAGTGAGGGCTGAAAGTACGAGCTATATGGTACCCCCTTTGAATTTAAATGGGCCCTTCCAACTGGTATAATATTATTGTATTTAGAGAAGAGAATACTGAAGTAAAACGCTTGTCTTTGTAGTTTACAGCAAGTAAGGGTGCAAATGAAAGACAAACTACAGGTGCTATTCACACAACCGCACACACATTAAGAACTGGTCAGTCATCCGGGGGAAGCGGCATTTGAACAGAGGTTTTCACATGTTTGGGCTTTCTAGAGCAACTGGCACTTCACCCATGTAATCCGAAAGGACACGCAGAAGTAGAAAGGTCGAGAACCAGATGGAAAGACCGGGTTTTAAAACTTTTGAACTTCGTAGCAGGTTTGTAACACCCAGGATTTGAATAGTTTTGTGCTTAACCACCATGTCATTAAGATACAGCCTTGCGAGAAGCTCGGAGGTGAAACCCCATCTAGACGTAACCTCGATAACGGATTGAAGTGATTAGCTTCACTTTCATGCCAATTTATTGCCAGAGAAACCGCCACACATAAGCCTGTTAACTTAGACGAAGGCTGGACAGGTCCCAGGGCTGTAGCGGGATACGGTGACAAAGAGAAAAATCTCGAAATTTACCTGGATAAAGGGTTTGTGTAAACATGTTTTTCCGGTACTTAAGAACGGTGTTAATATGGCGGGTTCCTGGGTACGAGTTTGTATGGAGAACATGATTGTGGTGGATCTTGATGAAAAAGACAATACCATAGCTAAGACATTACCATAGCTCCACTCAAGCTGTCTTTCCTGCTGCTGGGGTGCCAACTTGTCAGTCAGCTGTAAGAAAAACTGTGCTGATTGAAGGACATAACGAGTTAGAGTTAAAGAAACCGGGACAAGTTTTTTACAGAAGTAGTGCAGACAGTTCTAAAATGTTTTTATGCAGTTATGCATTCTTCATTGTCTTGATATTCATTTATTGCAGATGCAAATATGTTGTTTCAAATAAGTGATACTATTTTGGAGGTAATCACTCTGGAGATAGCATGAATATTACAGTGAAAGTTTACTATTGACGTATTTCGTTCAATATTCAACATACCAAAAGCTATTTCACACAGAATTTATGATATGCATATCTTTTGTTTTGTACTGTCCTTATAAACGTCATGGCGTTTCAAAAGCGACAAGTCAGATTTAGACTCACCTGAGGTATTACATGTTTGATACGACATATAATTTCTTCAAATGTTATGAGAAGTTTCGGTGGTGAATTATTCTGGCAAATTGACAGACAGGGACAGATACACAAACTGACAGACACAATATTTCAATTGAATGCTCACTTTTTGGGTGAAATGTACGCTAAGATCCATAGACGCGAAAAAATCCGTCCTCTCTTCTGCTGCTACAGATGCTGCCAGACGTATCTCCTACAATGAAGTATTCATTAATTTAATGATGTTAATTAAGCCTGAGGTTTCGTTCTTCGTTAACAAAGCGTTAATGAGAGTTTCTGTGGTAAGGGGTTGGGTTTTGATGCGGCCGGTATTAATCCTGCTTCACTTTTTGGAAATTCCCACTTGTTGTTCGTGTACAAGTATTGCTTTTATTTTTGTAGCATTTTTTCCGTACTCTGCGTTGTCAGTATCTGAGTTACTGACCAAGTAACCAACTAAACAACAAGCCATATAAATACATAAGTATGTAGCTTATGCATGGGTGACAAAACTAATTACCTCATTGAAGAATTAGATAACGCATAAAATAGTGACTCATTGAGTGTCTGAGTAGATTAAGTGAACGGGTTTCTGTCGAACCAACGAGAAACTTACCAGTTAAGAAGAAAATGAGAAGACCTCTTAACTGATTAACGAATCAGTTAAATAACTATCGGTCATTTGAAGAGTAAGTTGCAAGTGCTCTAGCATTTCATTGTTGACTTCACAGCCAGCGGTATTTTTCTTGGTTTCGATCTCCAGTGGTACTCCTGACTATGTTTTATTTGCTGTTTTGAGGTCGTAAGTGCTTATAGCTTGCAGTTTCCTCTCCTTCAAGAGGAGGGATTTGTCAATCAGAGAAGCTGCTTTGTCCGTCGCACTGGAACATAGAACATATCACATTTTATGCGTTTCTAAGGCGTCTAGAAACTAATGAATGTCAACTGTATGCACTTTTCACACCACTAGATTATGTACAGTTTTATGCACTATACATCTTATAGGTCCTCTGTCCGCACAGGTAACAGCAAGATGTGCTATAACACTGGTTAACAAACGTTTTGTCCCATGAGGAAAAATGTCTGTTTCTGATATATTTTTGGACGCTGAATTCAAATATGTTTTCAGAATTTCTCCATCACCCACACCTTTCGCTCCAGATTAAAGGTCTGGAATCTTCTGCGCCAGGACACTAAGGTGTGTTTTTACCGTGGGCGCCATGAAGAATTCTAGGATTTCTTCTTCGTGGAAGATGGTGTAATGTTTTGCAATGATGTTTGTTCCGTTATGGAAGTTCTTGGCCATGAATATAACCCGGATTAGTGGCGCTTGTTCATTGATTACTCAAAAGTGAGATTGAAGGTGATTCTACTCCACAACGGAAACAAGTTCCCTTCCGTTCCTTTGGCTCAAGCAGCCAACATGAAGGAAAGTTATGAAAGCATGAAGCTGCTGTTGGGAAAGATTAAGTATGACGAATTTAAGTGGAAGTTATGTGGTGATCTCAAGGTTGTGGCACTGTTACTCGGAATGCAACTGGGGTACACAAAATACTGCTATTCCGTGGCCGTGGATTCCAATATGTGAGGAATAAGTTCCCAAATGCATGTGACTCAAAAATCAAGGAGGGTATATTTATAGGACCCCAGATCAGGGAACTGATGCAAGACAAAAAACAGTTCGATGAGGACCTGAATGAGACTGAAAGAAATGCATGGTTGTTATTTAAGATGATTTGCAAGGACTTCTTAGGAAATCACAAAGCAGCCAACTATCAGGATGTTGTGCAAGACCTATTGACTTCATATAAAGCTATGGGATGCAATATGATTCTGAAAATCCACTTTCTGGAGTCACACTTGTATTTTTCCCGGAAAATCTAGGCGAAGTCAGTGATGAACACGGTGAAAAATTTCACCAAGGTGTTATGACTATGGAAAAGTGGTACCAAGGCAAGTGGACATCAAGTATGTTGGCAGACTCTTGCTGGACACTGAAGATGGAGGTACCTGACGCTAAATACCGGCGAAATGTCATACACCACTACATTTTAGAGGAAAGTTTCTGACTGTTTCATGAGCACGTAAAGAACTATTTTGCACATTTAAATTCCTCTGTATCTTTGAAACCTTGCCTGATAGAAAATTTCTGTATACATATCTGAATTCAGCATAAAAAGTACTGCTAAGTCCATCTATTGAAGTTCGTGGGACAAAATAAAGTTACGTTTTGTTGACCAGTGTAATTTATTTAGCCAATTTACAAAGCCAGTTTAACCTCAACTGTACATTCGAAGTTCCATATCCTACCGCACAAAATACACACTCCGCCTCCCTTGTGAAGATCAGCAGGTTAAGGCTGTAAAGAGAATAAGTAAGAGTTTAATGTGAGAATTATATGAAACGCATACACAGTGTGAAAAAATTCGGAGTTTCTTAATGTGTCAGCAGGTGGTACGTATAGTTACCACGGAGCTTTGAATTTTTAAGTAGCTGACAAATTTAACTGGCAAGTCAAACTGATTGGAAGTGACTGACAAACTGATTAAGTAAACTAGTCTGTTGGCTCAAGATTCCTCTCTTCTGGGATGTGACGCAGTATAGTCTAGTAGAATTTTTCAAACTTTTGATGGGGCCTGTGTCTACTAGTTTCAGATAAGAAACTCTTAAATAATTATTTAGGTATTAAATAATCCATGATCATGCATTAAGCTGATTATATATGGTAACGAAATGGACAAATGCATATGAACGATGAAGAATATTTTATATGCATAGTATGCCTGCTACATGTTTCGGCCACTCTTGTACGTACAACCTGAAGTGAAAGAAATATTTGTATGTGTGTGTGTGTGTGTGTGTGGGAGGTTATGAATAAATTGGTGGGTACAATTATATGCTGTAGCATGTACATGGAAACAGTTGTCAGTATGATGCGTACCAAGTAAAATGGTATTGATGTTTTTTGGTTGGCAAGCCCCACTGTACTGAAATCAAACACCGAAACATACATTTGTGCATTGGTTCAAGAACTTTTGTAATATATCTTAGTAATGCATCTCCCTGAGAATGGCCACAAAGGTGACCGAAAAATGTAGAGGCATACAGTGTTTATAATATAATATAATATAATATAATATAATATAATATAATATAATATAATATAATATAATATAATATAATATAGTCTTGAACGTTTATATGCATTTGTTTGTTTCGTTACCGACTCTAAATACCTAGGTAGCTGATTAGTTTATTGATGTAAGTTTAATGGTAACACCACCACTACATTGTAGTGAGATTCGCATTTCATGTGGGACTGTATGTTTTCTAGATAACTTACTTCGAACACTAATAAAGCCGCTGGAGTTCCCTAGATTCTGCATAAGGTGGCTGATTAAGTCTAACGTTACTTTAACAGTGCTGCTAAATGAAAGAGAATCATAGATGTGTTACTTGTTTTCATCACGGAAGGAATACTTAGTTGTAACGCGTAGGATAGGAAGGTTTATGTGATGATGGTGGACGACCCTTTTGGTTCATAGCGTCAGGTATTTTCTACAACTCATGAGAGACTTTGTATAGCAATGTATTCATGTTAATATCCATGTTAAGTCGGCTAATGCTATCGATTCCTGCGCTTTACATTCAGCTTACTAGGAGCTGACAGTTGCTGCGAAGGAAACTCGTTTTGTTTTGCTAATGCAAGTGAGTGCATGGATAAAAAGCCCGCAATCCGATTTGCCTGTCTGCTTTCGGCTTCTGTGGATTCCACAAACCTGCAGAATGACATCGTTGCCTCTGTTCTTGATTGTGGAAGTGCCTTCCTGAGAGACGGCAGAACCCACTGTCTATCCGTCTGTTTCAGCATTAATTCCACTTTCCATCTAACCGTTCGTTCGTCCTTTAGGCCATCCACCACTCCTGCGACGTGTACAATAAACTTCATTGTTTATTCTTGAAGTTACCACAAAATTATGCTCTGACCCAATTTACTCTTGTTAATTTCAGATGAAATTAAATGCGTTTTATCACCTACACAAATTAAAACGATAGGCAGTGTATGTATAACGTAATATTGTTGCGCGTTCGCGTAATGTTTATACCCCCCCCCCCCCCGCACCACCCACCCCCCTCTCCCCATTTTACTCAACGAGAACACTTTGTTCAGACCTTAATTACCCCGCTACAACAAAAAATAGATATTTACTCACTCCT
>Ga0123354_10010702_pt1 | contig 14150 bp, 12 predicted proteins | sample TergutLab28metaG_2_FD_97872 | JGI IMG/M metagenome (GOLD analysis project Ga0123354, IMG submission 97872) | Labiotermes labralis P4 segment gut microbial communities from Petit-Saut dam, French Guiana - Lab288 P4 | ecosystem: Host-associated > Arthropoda: Insects > Digestive system > Gut ... | reverse complement strand
TCTCTCTTCCATCATACTTCACCTTGAACACACAGATGCTTACAGTCCTCACCCAGTGCACATCGAAATGGAAGAGTTTTCAGACGTTCGGTTCAAACAGCGTGCTGTTATTGAATTTTTAACTGTGGAAAAAGTTCCTCCAATTGAAATTCACAGACGAATGCAAGCCATTTATGGTGATCATTGTGTTGATGTGAGTACAGTAAGACGCTGGGTAAGGCGGTTCAAAGATGGAGAACTGGGGCAAGCAGGTTTGAGTGACAAAACACGAAGTGGACTGTGACTGCAAGTGATCAGCTTCATCAAGATCGCGTTGCAGAACTGATCCACGGAAATTGTTGCATCAAACAAAAAGAAATTGCTTTTGCATTGGGAATTTCTAAGGAGAGAGTGGGACACATTATTGATGTTCTTGGGTTCCGAAAAGTTTGTGCCAGGTGGGTACTGTGCATGCTCTCTGATGAAATGAAAGCTGAAAGAGTTCACTTTTCTTGGGAACTTCTGGAATGTTTTGAAAAAGAAGGTGAGGACTTCTTAAAGAAGATCATTACAGGTGACGAAACTTGGGTCCATCATTATGACCCTGAGAACAAAAGGCAGTCCATGGAATACCGCCATAAGGAATCACCTCTGCCAAAAAAATTCAAAACACAGGCCTCAGCTGGAAAGGTCATGTTGACTTTTTTGGAATTCGGAATGTGTTGTTCTTGCAGACTTTCTTGAAAGAGAAACAACAATAAACTCTCAATGTTAACATTGAAACTCTTACTGCATTAAAAAGAAGAATTGAACGGATTGGAATAAGAAATGAAACACTTCTTCAACACGACAAGTGCAGCAACAAGAGATGCAATTCAATGCCTGGACTTTTCAGTGCTGCCGCATCCACCGTATAGTTCAGATCTGGCTCCAAGTGATTTCCACCTTTTCCCAAAACTAAAGGAACACTTGAAAGGCCAGCGCTTCAGCTGTGATGAAGAGGTGAAGTCTGCAGTGAGGAAATGGTTTCAAAAACAAAACACCAATTTCTTTAAGGATGGATTTCAAAACTAGTGCAGCGTTGGTGGAAGCGTATTGAAGTGCTTGGTGATTTTGTAGAAAAATAATTATGCAGCTTTGAAAATAATTTTTTATTTCATTAAAATGTCTTTTCCCATTCGTTTTCTATTTAAGTGGAGGCAAAACTTATCAGCCTGCCCTCATATTTATCCAAATCTAAGAAGTTCCACAAAAATAGAATGTCTGCTAAAAAAATACTTTATTATTAATTTCATACACTTTAATACACACATCATGTTAGATTCTATCTAAGTTTATCAATCAGTGTCTCTGTCTCCATCTTCACAGTCATGCCTTCATCTTCCTTGCAGTTATACCTCTTCACTGCCATTCCACAACATATCATCATCAGTACCATTTACTGCACTGTATATATTGCGCTTCTTAAAACCCTGCACAGTCACTTCCAGTGATATGTGCTGCCATGCCATTATGATCCTCACTGACTAAATAATACATATATATTTCTTGGTTTATGAACTTACTTGAATCCATGAAGATTCACAATTTTCTCCACAGATGGTGTTAGTGGTGTTAAGAATTTACATACATGTGTTCTGGATTTTTATGTCATGTCTGTGATCTGATCACATTTAGTTCATGACCCTTTTTATGGTTTTTAATTTGTGGATTGGTCCAGGCTGTATTTTTGAGCCTTGTAGTTAATTTTTCAATAGACATTTTTCTGTTTCTGCCCTTGGACTGCATCTGTTATCAGGTGCATATCATGACAAGTTCCTGTGCCCAACAATAAGAATTATTCAATCTAAGAGGTGCAGCACATTAGATGCTTTTTTGACTGAAGATGGAGATAGAGCAGGTTTCCAAAATGTGCTTTTTTAAAACATTAGGCCCAATAATTAAGAATTACTCAATCTAAGAGGTCCACCAAATTAGATGCTTCTTTAAAAAATTAGATGATGCACAAGTCCCAAAAAAGACCGTGTCAATTAACTTGAGTCATGCTGTTTTCCTTCATTTGGATTTCTTGGCCCTTGAAGATGGGACCAGTAGGTTGTACCAAAATGTTGGTAAGGAATTACCACTCATCTCTGCATACTATCTTAGAAGAGTGGATATCTCACATGGCCATTTATCCATGCAGGCCTTGGTTTGGCTCCAAATGGTCCAGTTTAGAGCAATCCCATTCAGCACTTCATACATGAATTTAAGATGAACTCACATATTTTCAGCTCCAAATTGAAGGAAAAAATGTCATCTTGCATTCGATTAAATATGGTGTTTTCTTACCTTTGTAGTCAGTTGTCAGGATGGCATTTTTCTCATCTAACAAAAGGAACTGACAGCCATTATTTTGGTCATTAAGTCTTGACATCCACTGTGAGTTGATAGATTTATTTTTGGCTTGTGAAATTTATGAAGAGAAAATGTCTGTAAATGAGGTGCAGTGATTTAGCATGAGGATATGCATACTTTTTCAAAAACCTGGGGACCATCTCAAAACTCTCTTTGCCACAGGGTGAAAGGATGCAAGTTTCATGCTGAGGGCCCCCAGACACTAGTTGCCAGTGTATAAAATTTAGTCGCCACAGCGAGATGGTGTCCATCATTTGTGTACCGCAGATTTAGCAGTTGCCATTGTTGATTTAGTTACTAGTAAGCATAGAGACTAAAACATAAAATGTGGAAATGTATGAGAATTTTGTTGTAAAATTATGGTCCTTCAGGTGAATGATAGATTTCAGTTGCATGCATTCAGAGAAATTTATTGTAATAATTCATTAATGCTGGATGACAGCTTGTGATCTCAAGTACTGATAATGATGATGATTATTCTTTGTTTCAGATGCCATTAAGTTCAACACTGAAGAAAACTCCTTTCAGTTGTACATGTGTGAGGGAATTGTGGCTGATGCTTCAGTTATATTTTGAAAGAATCCATAAAGCAGAACATGGAAAAGTGAGTAATTAGAAGAAGAGTTTTATATTCAATTCCTGATTTATTTTACATGCAGAAGTAATTTTGTCTTAATAAATAACTGGCACTGACAAATGACATTTCTGTACTTTTTGTTGTCCTCAGTCTTTCTGGACATACCTGAACCAAATCTTGGGTGTTGTACTGGGGAAGAAGAGTGCGGACGCTACATCAGTCCACAACTGTTCTGCATTAAGACTGCCAGAAGCATATACATGTACAGATCGATTTAGCTTTAGCCTTTGGCTGCTGGTTCATGTGGCTCAGTTAAATGGCTACACAGAAGGGGGACAGTATGTCGGAACTGGTAGTGGTAGGGTGTGTATTATTCAGTAATTAACAGTAACCTTAAATTGGATCTTGAATATGTAACAACATGAATGGTGTGGCCTCACCTGGCTGAGGTCAGGATTCGTTGGTTTGTCAGATTTAATAAAGGACACATAGTTTCTTTAGTAGTTGAGTAACTTACCTGCTGCATTGAAGTTCATAACATGTTGTAACTCAGTACAGTGTACTGTGGCATAGCAACAGAGTGAGTATTGGGTTGATATAAGCTAGTAACTGGTGCCAGCATTCATATTTTTGTTCTGGAGAACTGTACTATGTGAAAGGAGGTCAGGAAATTGTCTTAGGAGCAAATCATCATAAGTTGATGGCAAATATCACAAAGAGTTGTTTGGGGCTCAGTAATATTGTGCTAAATATGTTGAAGAGAAAGTTTCCTCTTTGTTAACTCATTGGCTGATCTACTTTTGTTATATAGATTCACCAAGTAGCTTTATTTAATGCATTTGGGAAAGTGCTGATTTTTAGAATACAGTTACAAACAGTATGGATCTTGAAATCAAAGAAAGCAGACACCAGTTGATGGCTTGGGCTGTAATCGACAAGATGATACATAAGATGCCATGCCTTCTATTGACAGTGTGAACAGAGCATAAAGGGCTAACTTAAGCCAACTAGTCAGAACAGACTTCATCATACCAACTAGTTTCTAGCAAGCAGTATTAGGCAATAGGTCAAAATCCTGTTGACTGTCTGAACTTTGAGCTTTCCCAGTTGTATCACCATCACCACAAAACTCACCACCAGGCACTGTCGGGAACATTGCAGTCCAGTTTATGTTATCATGTGTTTGTAATATCAACTTTAATGTCTTAGTTAGTCTTGTGTCGTTCATTTAGGTAGAGAGTAACTACTCTCAGCTGGAAGCTGTTCTCAAGGCCTGTGTGTCTTCGGACAGCAGTGTTACAGAAACGCAGTTGAGGGTCATTATCCGTTTGGTGATGACACTTGTAACGGAATGGTGGGAGCCAAGAAGTGAGCCTATTATGATCCTGTGGGAGTATTACCATCGTCGGCTCAATAGTGCTTTCTTTGTACCTGGTGCAGCCCCAGACACTATGGCTGTTATGAGGTAAAGATAGTTTCTAATCATTTTATGAGCTTGAATGTCTGATTCTTTGCTGGACTGAAGTAAAGAAGTTGCTGGAAAATGTTTGGGGTGGTCGAACAGTAGTGGTGCTGTTCATGAAGATTCATTTTGTCTGTAAAGTTATGCCATGTTGATTGTGCATAAGAACTGACATTTTGAAGGCTCATAGTGGCTTGGAAACACTGGTAACCATTCACTGATTGATGTAGTTTGACAATCCAGAAGGCTTGAATCCTTGTCAACACTGCTGTGAGAACCTCAGACATTTCAATGCTCTTCTTGTTCTTATTTTGTTTTCTAGAACAGTAACAAGAGTAAAATAAGATGAAATAGTTGTTGGTTTTCATCAAACACAACAATATTTATTCATTTTATGATGATGGCGCGTAAATACAATTTGCATTGCATTGCACCATGTTCTGAGTTTTGTAGAGATGGCCTGATGATGGTCAGTTGAACGAAACATGTTGTCACAATGAAATAAATAAGTATTGTTGTGTTTGATGGTAACCAAAAAGAACTTTGATTTTAGTTTGAAATCACAACATTATATTACTGTGCCCACCATAGATGTCTGTAAGAATTAAAATCGTTTTGTAATTTATTGTCCTTGGGCTGAGCGGCACTTACTTGATTGGATCTAATGTTTTCTGTAACACCTGTTTATGGGTCACTCAATACATGTCATGCAAACAGACAGCGAACTGGGTAAATTAAGTTTGGTAAGAGATTGTGGTCACGTGTTACTCTTATTCAAGAGCCACGCATGAAGTGTATAAGGAAGTTGTCACATGATGTCAAGTGGTATGTCCTGCCTGGAGCACTGTATCACCAGAAGCTCTTGCAAGTTGCAGCAAGGCACTCTGCAAACCACCCACACATACCTCAAGACATCATGTCCACCTGTAGAATACAGGGGTGTGCAAAATTATTATAAGACACATGGGCTATCCAGTGCCATAATGATAACAGTGCTGTTCCTGTTCGTGTGTTGTTTGTTAAAACAGAAACAGTATATTTGTGTTGTGTTGTGTGTTAGAAAAATGACAGTGCTGTTCAAGTTGTTTTGTGTGTTAGAACATGACAGTGCTCTTCTTGTTTTACCATAGTTACTTGAATGCAAGGGGGACCATGGTAGCACAGTGGTTAAGGTGCTGTGCTACAAATCGAAAGGTCGCTGGTTCGATCCCAGCTGGTGTCAGTGGATTTTTCATTGATAAAAAATCCTTCTGATCGCAGTATGGCCCTGGGGTCAACTCAGCCTCTAACAGAAATGAGTACCAGGAGTATTTCCTGGGGGTAAAGGCGGCCGATGTGTAAGGCTGACAACCTACCTCCATCCTGTGCCGTTGTCACGAATTCTGGGAACCTTAACTTCCTGGAACCCTCTGGGCCTGTCCAGGCCCATAATGGGACTGCTTTACCTTTACCTTTACTTGAATGCAAGATGAGGTTATTTCCTGAAATATGGCTTTTAATCATGTGAGGTCATCTTAAATTCACGTACAAGGCACTGAACTGGACCGCACCAAACTGGATCGCTCTGAACCAGACCATGCAGAGTCAAATCAAGGCCTGCATTGCCACATCATCCATGAGATATTACAAATGCTGTCTTCATTTCCCTTGTTATGGTCACCATTCTTGTCCCCCTCAAATCAATACCACTGGCTGTTTCCAGAGGTATGAATGTATGGAAGTATGAAGCCAATCACTCACCTATGTTTTAAACTGAAGTTAATGATGCAAGGAGTTTCCCTACTTTGTTTTGATTAAATGGTATCGAGGTAGAGAGTTGATTTTACCATCACTGTGTGTGTTTAAGTAAACATGTGAAAAACCAGGATGTGCTGCATCCTTTCCTGGTGCTATATTAGCAATGAAGTATCTGCTGACATATCCTACAGGTGGGAAATGTGTGCATTTTTGTTAGTAGAGATCAGTATTTCAACAAAATTGATGCCTCACATCACTGTAAAGCAAAGGATTTGGAAATATAGGCAATTCAGCTGGAAACTAAAACATCTAACTGTATAAAGCTTTCATAGAGCTCCTTTAGGACATACAGTGGGGTATGCTAGATTGAACGTAATTGGTGCTAGTACCTCATTCATTATAGCATCTGTTCATTCTAGAATACATTGAAATATATATATTTTGGGGTAATCTGTTCCAGGGCCGCAGCCTAGAGCAAAGTTACCTTCCAACACAACCATTTAAACAGGAAAAATATAATACAAAATAAAAAATTTAAGTGTAAAAATAATGTAAAATTAATTTATTTAATTTTTATACACTGTGCAAATAAGCAGATAACTAAATTAAACTGATAACTTAACCTTACAACGATAACACAGATGATGACTGATGCTCTAATCGAAGCGGGAAGGACCAAAACATCAAGCACACGCATGTGCTATGTCGGCCAATAGTATTCCTCTGTGTTTGTTGTAGCATCTGTGTTCATTGTAGCATCCTGATTTTATTGATAAAAACTGTTTGTTTTAGCGTTTGTTCGTTGTAGCATACCCCATTGTATTACTAAATTTATAAAGAGTTGGGTGGTATGCTGAAATGTCTGTATAATCCATAACCTGAGATACACTTTGTGGTGCCAGAAATTTGGATTATTGCAATGAAAACTACCAAAACAACCTACTAACCTCATTCTTAAGAATGTATGATTTGTCACATATAGTAAATTTTGCTACAGGAATTCAAAATGCAGTTGATAATATTTTTGTGTATAGTGAAAGACTTGTCTTTCACATCTCTCATAGTATCAGACCATGCTTGCCCAGTTTCTTACAATTAATAATATTTTGGCAGGCAAACATGAGACTTTTGAAGCAGAGAATCCAGATAAATGACAAAATTTTGAATTTTCAGATCCTTCTAGAAAATGGAACAAGGAAATCAGTCTCTAAAGACACTGATACCAACAGTATGTTTTAACTTGTTTTTGTATACTTTTTAGAATATTTTTAAAGCAAGTTTTCCCATTAAATAAGAAAGTATGGACAACAGAAAGAATGATTGGCTTACATGAGGGTAAAAATATTTTTTAAACATAAAATGAGTTGCTACATCTTCAGCAGCATTTTATATTAATTACTCAGAGATCTTTATCGAAGGTATACAAGAAGCTAAAAACCAATATTACAGCAGACTCACAGCAAAATCTGATAATAAAATAGAAAGAATATGGAACTGTTTATAAAAAAAAGAATCAGGAAGATTATGGTAAATGGAACAAATACCCTCCTGTTTTACAAACAATAAAACCTAGAGGAACCAGAAAATGTTACTGATGTCTTTGGTGACATCTTTCTAACAGGCACTGAAAGCGTATATTTACATCAGATGGGAAAAATCTATTTCAGTTTTAAAAGAATTCGTTCTTTGCAATTTTCCTGCCACTAAAGCTCAGGTAAAAAGTGTAGTGCATTCCCTCAAATAAAAAATAACTCATCAGTTTAGAATGAAATAGAAGTAAAATTCTGAAAATTTGCTGATCCCAATTTAGTCACCCATTGAGCTATATTTTAATCACTTACTATGCACATGTTCTTGACCTGACTGTCTATGACTTTGAAGAGTAAAATGACTGCTAAAGAGAGATGATTAGTATGACAAATTATAAGCCTTTTGAAGTCTTAACTTTTTTTAAGTACTTGAGCAGTTATGCACAGTAAGTTTAGCCATTATTTGTCTATAGTTGCTGAACAGTTTAGCTTCAGGAAAGGCGTTTCTACTGAAAATGCTTCCTGCAAGCTGACAGACAGTGTATTCAAATCTCTTAACCATAGAATGCATGGTAGAGGAATCTTCTGTGATTTGGTCAAGATTCATGGTTGCTGAAGTCATGAAATCTCACTAGCTAAGTTACATTTTAATGGCATTCAAGGAACAGGTGCAAATTGGTTCATATCCTATCTAACAGAAAATGTAACAAAAATCATCTAATGAAATTCATAATTTTTTTTCTGAAACTGGGGAACAATTAAAAACGGAGTTCCCCCAACAGTAAATTCAAGAACTCTTATTTTCATAGTATATGTAAATGATATTCACCCAAGGATAATTACCGTATCTTACCTGTAATATTCAGTGGTGGCACTAGGGTCTTAATTTGTAGTAAATATTTTGTGAATTCTAATCAGGGTCAAACGTAATTCTCTGTCATTTCAGTAGAAGGTTTGCTGCCAGTGAGTTTGCCCTAAATCTAGATAACAAATGAACGTGTATGATGAATAATTCTCCACAGTATGCATTAAAGAGTCTGTAAATGCAGAATATCTTGGTTTACAAATTGATGAGCATGCATTTGGGAGGATCATATTGATCAAATGATCCCAAAGTTGTGTGGAACATGTTATTATAGTGAGGTGTTTAACATTAGCAACATCAACACTCTTACAACAATTTATTTTGCTTATTTGCACTAAGGAATATGGAATAATTTCATAGAGAAATTCATCTAACAGTGACAAAGAAAAGCTTATACTCCACAAAAGAAAACTATTTGACTTATGATTATTGCAAAACCTTGAATTTCCAGTACTGTTTAAGAGTACTTACTTGTTCCATGCCAGTATGTTTTGTCATTTCTGGACTTTGTTGTAAGTGACCAAGAGAAATGTTAAGAAGTTTAGCTGTACGCAGTGTTAATGCGAAGAGTAAGTATTATTTTCATAGACCTACTGTCAGCCTGTCATGATTGTAGAAAATTACGCATCAAAATATTCAGTAGTTTGCCCCATAAACTCGGAAGTCTGATAAAGGTCTTAATTTGAAGTATCTTTTGCTCTGTTGATAAATTTGGAATGTTTAAAACTGACCCATAATCTTATTATCATAAGTATATGGTCGGACAATTAAGTTTGCGAACTCGTCACCATGTGCTTGCTGTGGCAGCACTGAACAAAAGCCTTAGTATGGTTTGATGACATTGACATATCAGCGTTTCACAGTTGTTTTTCTTGTTGATCTATGGCAGTCTCTTTCTGGGTGGCATCTATTACTGTGTGCGTGTGTTTTGGTGTGCTGCCGCGAAAATGTCAGAGCTTGAATTATAGCAGCGAACGAACATTAAATTTCTTGTTAAACTTGGAAAGAGTGGAAACAAAATCAAAGAGATGTTAGTGCAAGTTTACGGGGATAATGCTATGAAGAAAACAGCAGTTTACAAGTGGGTGAAATGTTTTTATGAGGGAAGAGAAAGTGTCACTGACGAAGAGAGATCAGGATGGCCAGCAACAAGCAGAACTGAAGCAAACATTGCAAAAATTCGTGAAATTGTGCATGAAAATTGTCGGCTGACTGTCAGGAGCATAGCAGAGCAAGTGAACATCAACAGAGGAACAGTTAGGAAAATCTTAACTGAAGATCTTGACATGAGGAAGATGTGTGCAAAAATGGTCCCAAAGGAGCTCGCCGAATAACAAAAGCAAAGAAGAGTCACAATTTGCCAAGACCTTTTGGAGAGGCAAGATGACATTTTGGGCCATGTCATCACAGGTGATGAAACATGGGTCTACCAATACGACCCTGAAATGAAGTGGCAAAGTGCACAATGGAAGACTGCCAATTCTTCACGACTAAAAAAATTGCATTGGTCCAAATCAAGAGTCAAAACAATGTTGCTGACTTTTTTTGATGTTAGAGGGATTATTCATTACGAATTTGTACCAACTGGACAAACAGTCACCCAGGTTTACTATTTGGAAGTATTGGAAAGGCTGTGTGAAAAAGTTAGACGGAAACGACCCGAACTTTTTGCCAACAACTCATGGATCTTGCATCACGACAATGCACCTGCTCACATGGCACTGTCTGTGAGGGAGTTTTTAGCTACTAAACAAGTAACTGTGTTGGAACACCCTGCGTATTCACCGGATCTAGCCCCCAATGACTTTTTTATGTTCCAGAATATAAAGGAAATATTGAAAGGAAGGCATTTTGATAACATTGATGACATCAGGAATAATACAATGGCAGCTCTGAAGGTCATTCCAGTCATTCCACAAAACCAGTCCCAAAATTGTTTTGAAGGGTGGACTAGGCGCTGGCATCGGTGCATAGCTTCCCAAGAGGAGTACTTTGAAGGCAACCATGGTGGTATTCAGCAATTATGCATTTAGCACTTTTACTGCGATGAGTTCGCGAACTTTATTGTCCGACCACGTATATAATAGATATAGTGTAACATTTGAATGCTGTCTGTTAAATACTTATCATTTTATTGTATTGTGCAAATTCTGCAGTTTTGTGTATTGATGATGTAATCCACTTTACTAAATTTTGTATCCATGGAATATATGATATGTATGTATGAGTTTGTGGTAATTTTAATTGTTCTTTTTGGGCCAGTAAAACAGGTGCAGGATTATTGCAGCAGGTGAAGTCTCGACTGGACGTTTCAGAGGCTCCTCAGGATGAGGACAGTTTCAGCCTTTTCTTGTATTTGCTTGGCAAACACCTCAATAGCTGCTTGAGTCAAACCCATCAGCGGCACTGGCAGCAGATGAAGGGACGTATATACTCCAAGTTCTCCCCCAACAAACTGCTTGCTCTTACTGAGATGGGCCTGTACCATTTTGTTTCTTTGTTTCTTACTTTGGCTATAACTGTGGATTTGCAGGAAGTGGTAAGTGCATCTCATATATATACAGAACTTTTCTCCTGCTGTGTTAGCATTTCTGATGTTTTCTATATGGTTAGCATAATGTGAAATACTTTGAATGAATGAACTTTTTTTGGGTGTGGCAGTACTTTTGAGTTTATACAAGGTGTTTTATTTTTACTGTTTTATTTAATGGGCTTAACAGATGTGTTTGGTGAGATAAAGGGTCATGAAAGTCTTGATTTGTGAATTGGTTTTCATGTGAGAAAGGGACAAGATGAATGACATACTGCAGATTCAAGCCATACACCACTTTTATAAAATTAATTTTTAGTGTGACTTTCAGGGTAAGAAGCTTCAGGATCTACTCAGCTTGTTGCCAGTACACTCACTTGACCTCAATCGTCAACATGTTCTTTTGAAGGCTAATTTTTCTTTAATACAGCTGTATGTTGAAAGAGGTAAGGAGACAACACAATTACTGCTATAGTAACTTGAAAATGTATTATTGTAGTGAATCAGAAAGAACTTTCTTCATGATCGTACATTTTTCAGGCCTTCCGTGTGGCACAGAACGTACCTCTTATAAATATGCAGATGTAGAGGGTAAATTTCTATTATGCTTCATATGATTGTATTCTAAATGTGTTCATTTTTATTTGTGGATGTAAGTATATAATTAATTTAGTTTCTTAGTACAAGAGATTTTGGTTCTGTTTCATTAAGGATACCTGAATTTTAAATGGCTAATATTGCAGCCCTCATTTGCACTGTTTTACATTAATCCTTTAGCACCTAAAGTTCATGGTAGTCAATGTGTGGTGTGATGGTGAGAAAACTCAATGTTTACTGAAGTTATCAGCCAAGAACATGCAAAGTAATGGGTGGCCATTTAAATCCCATGTTTTTTTATAGGGTTCACTGAGCACTTAATTCTGGCTGCAAAGTGTTAACATTGATGTGTACATACAGTCTGATGGTATAACCAGTTAAATTGTACGGTGCCAATGGTGCAAGTATTACCAGTATCGCAACTTTTACATCATCCAAGATGTATTGCTACTAATGTTTTTTGCATCATACTAGCATCTGTATGCATTACATTGGCTTTGCCATATTAATATGGTTTGATCCCACCCAAGGATTATAAATCCTTATGAGTACTGTTCCCATTAGTAGACATCTCATTACATTGTATAGAAGTATAATATTTTTGTTATTATAATTTGCAGGGTTAGACATTGCAGATATATCTTTGCCTGTGCAGTTAATTGGGATGGAATTTTGCACTCACAAAAGTGGGAACTTGATGATTCTCATGAGAACTTTTGTTGAAGGTGTTCAAGATATTGTAAATTCCAGCCAGTCATTGAAGCTTTCTGAGCATTCCCTTATAGGTGAGTTCTTAGACTGTTTAATTTTTAGAAGTAATAGAATAACACAGGTTCCGATGAGTGAAGAGTTCCTGTTTACCAGTTGGAAGTATGATGTAGGTTAGAGTGGAAATCACAGTTGCAATAAGTGTTGGAAGCGACAGAGGTCACATGTGGCACCTAAAGTGTTAATAGTCCCATACACTCTTAAGTTAAGCTGTGCAGTTTAACTGTGTAAAAAAACTGCACGAAAAAAATGGAACTGAATGTTCTCTGGCACAGCACAGGTTTCCCTTCAGGTTTGTTAGTTTTCTGTCAGTTCTGTGTGTCTTCTTGTGCGTGTGACTATGATGGATAAAAACAAGGCTCTTGTTTGCTGTTGGCTTGCCACATTGGCCATAATGTTATCCGAAAAGAAGAAAATAAAGTGTAAAATTTGGAGTAAGAAGTGGCATTTGAAAAGGATTATCTCATGCAATGCTCATCTGCTGAATGAATTGTTAGAAATGGATGTGCCTGGTGATGATGCCATCGTGGTGTCGGCAGGTAAACTGAGGAAACTGTGGGATTAACAGAGTGAACTGAGCAGTTCTCTGTGTGAAAGACGACTGGAAAGGACAGTTCTGAGGCCTGCGCTATTGCCTGTCAAAACTGCCCAGTTTACTCAGTTTTTCCATCAGGTATGACATCACACAGTAAAATCACCAAGTTTGACTGAGAATGTATAGGGCACTTTAAGTATGGGACTTTCACACCTCCAGCGCAGCACCGGTCCTGAGCAGGTGCACAGGTACTTTTCACTTGCTCTGTGTCTCATAGTTGTAGCATTTTATTCTGACAGCTATTTGCAGCAGTAATGTAGCTGACCTGCAAGAAGGATGTTTCTGAATTAAGTCTTAGCTGTTTCAACAACTAATGTTACAGTATTCAGTAGTGATGAATGTGAATAATAGGATAATGCATTGAAACTGGTCACACACTTCCCCCCACCACCCTCCCCCAGTCTTTGTTATTAACTATACATAATTTGGCTCTTCTTCTTTTAAGCATTAGTTAATTTCTGCAGCTAATACAGTCTTTTTAACCCATGAACCAAACTTTTGGCTTATTGACAAGTATAAAGATCCTTGGAAGATCTGAACATTAGACTTATAAAACATTTGGCAGTTTAATTAACAGTTTTTTTTTAACACTCCGTAGGGCATTTTTGACATGATACATCCAAATGCTGCCAGATGTGTAACTGATGTTAGCAGTTTTAAAATGTTCTACATACCAGTAAGCTGATCTGACTGTTTTGATTAATGTAATGAACTGAAAACTTAATTACAGATAATGTAGCTATAATTTGTGATGTTCTGTAAAGAAAACATGATCTTGACCTTCAAGTGTTGCAGTGTGTGCTGTTCTCTTTTGCATGTGAACTTGTGGTTTTCTGGCACCAAAGTAAACTGTGGGCTGTAGAAGGAAACTGCTAAGAGAAAAGTAAATTTTGCTCCTCTGCAATTGTACCGTAAAGTAGCGTTGATCTATTTTTATGTCTCCATCAGGCAGGTACTTAATGCTCTTTCCATTAGCGGTACTTGCAGTGATCTGCAGCTCAGATTGTACCCACAAAGGAATTTTCTGCTATAGTGATCATCTCCTTGTTTTTTCTCTCTCTCTCTCTCTTCCCCCCCCCCCCCCCCCCCCCCCGTGCCTTTTTGTTTCACGCGA
>Ga0123354_10010701_pt1 | contig 14150 bp, 8 predicted proteins | sample TergutLab28metaG_2_FD_97872 | JGI IMG/M metagenome (GOLD analysis project Ga0123354, IMG submission 97872) | Labiotermes labralis P4 segment gut microbial communities from Petit-Saut dam, French Guiana - Lab288 P4 | ecosystem: Host-associated > Arthropoda: Insects > Digestive system > Gut ... | reverse complement strand
TAATCGTTACCTTCTATTCCGAGATTCAAACGGTCATAACTCCGTAACCGTCCAAAATCGGACACATGTTTATATGAACTTTTTTGATCACAAAGACCTAGGAAATCACCTACTGCAGTTATGGCCTAAAGTCGTGAAACACCCTGTATATATATTTTTTGTGGCGCTATATCCCAACTCCGGACCAGGCCACATCTGTTGAGGTTTCTAGATCACACACCCGGTAGGGCTCCTATGAACGGGTGATTAGTTCGTTGCAGAGGTCGCTACCTACACAACACACAAGAAACACGACAAACATCCATGCCCTTAGCAGGATTCGAACCCGCGATCCCAGCGATTGAGATGCTGCAGACCTACTCCTCAGAAGGCACGTATCGGCCATTTATATAATTATTGTATTGAATTTATGCGCTTAACTTACTTAATTCTTTTCTTTAATTACCTAATTAATTAAGTAATGTACTTATTATATTCATTTCATTCAATTAAATTATTTTTACTTATCTAATAAATTTACATAAATTGTTCGTTAGATTCATTTATTTAATTCATTTAATGAATTCATTTGATGCACTTAATTAACTTTTACTGCCGGTCCCAGTGGCCGCGCGATCTAAGGCGTGGGTCTGCGGCCGCTCTCTTGCTGAGATTGTGGGTTCGAATCCCACCGGGGGCATGGATGTCTGTCAGTTGTGAGTGTTGTGTGTTGTCAGGTAGAGGTCTCTGCGACGGGCTGATCACTCGTCCACCAGAGGAGTCCTACCGACTGTGGTGCGTCTTTGAGTGTGATCTGGAAACTTCATGAATGAGGAGGCCCTGGCCCACTGGGGACAGTTGCGCCAAAAAAAATTTACTAGTTAATAACATTAATAATAGCAGAATGAATTACATTAACACACTTCCATATATTTAAGTAAAGTTATAGTTATTATCCATGCAAATGCAATAATTTGTTAATGGAGAGTAATTCATCACTGAATTTTTATCAGTGGCGTATCTAGGGGCCACGAGACATACGGCCGCCCCGATCGGTATTGTGCAGGGGGAGTTAAAATGAATATTTTAAATGAAGAGGAAAGATTTCCTTCATTCGCCCCAGGCGTCAAATACACCTACATACGCCACCGAATCTACGCATGGCGTACCGCGAAATGTCGCATTTGCACACTTAAACTGTAACGTGCATGCCTACAGGCTGCCACAAAGAACAAAAAACATCAACAAAATTACTTACAACGCGTGACAAGAATGATAACAAATCCAACACTGGACTGGAAACAACAAGAAAAAGCATAAGGAGGAAGACCTTCAAAGGAACAGAAACATCAGTTCGTGTGACTGTTCCTGGGGATCGCTGACAGTCCTAACAGGCTTGTGGTCAGTTACGGCGGCGGTGGTGACGATAATAATGATGATGATGACGACGACGACACTCAACTCCCATTTATACCCAAGAAACTATTTCCTTCAAAAATCTCTGGCTAACGTTTTGTCTGAATCTCACAACCCATGCGTGCTGAATGATTTGCTCACCAGTTCAAATATCAAAGCAGTGTCTTCCTTCTCCTCTTCCTGCCTGCATCTTTATCTTTCGGCTGCTTTCTGGTCAATTCTCATCTTCACAGTACGATTCCCACCAGTAATCTTTCCACTGATCCAGCCTAGGCTTTGATAAATACCTTACCCTTGAATTGCGCTTTCACTCATTAAGAAATAGTGTAACTTTCTTCAACAAAGGAGAGAACGCAACACCGACTGAGGCACAGGTGCCACTCACCGCCATTGACTGCTGCCATCTCCCGGTCGTAGTTTAACGGCCGCTCATGATAGCACACAGCAACATTTACATGCCGGTATTGCGCCTAGGCTATGGGCCGGACGATCCGGGGTTCGATTCCGACGTGGACAAGGGACTTTTCTCCAAACAAATTCAGACCGACAATGGAGGATATCCAGCCTACTATTCAACAGGTACCGCATTTTTTTCCCAGGGGGTTCATCGGCCGTGGCAAGAAATTAACCGCTCACCTCCAACTCATTCTGAGGATAAGAATGAGTAGAGCTATAGTTCTCTTTCTCCTGTATGCCTGCCAGCCGCGGACAGGGAGCACCCTACATTGTCTTTACCTGCTAGCTACAGCAATCAGCGAACCACGGCCATAATTGTGCCTAACTGGGCGAAAATTCACCGCTCTGCTTGCACCGCCGTGACTCAACCAAAAGTAACAGGCCTTAATCTTCACAGAAACGTTGGCCAACCCTGCGAACTGTTTAGGATTTCTTTACATTTTACGCTGGAACGCGTATTACGCGGCCTCGGAGAACGATTCTAGCCTGTCTCTATCTGTTCAGCTTACTTGTACTTAGGTTCCAGTAGCGTGTTGTGTCTATTATAAAACGTGATGTTTGCTGTGACCTCCATCAGTCACATCATTATCAGTTGTGGTAAGCGCTAAGCGACCCGGAGAGACAGTCAGGCCACAGCCAGGGCGTCATCTTACCAATCTGGACTTGGCACAAACTTACGCCCTGGATGTGTAACACTCTGTAACTGCTTCTCCCTAGCTTCAAAAAAAACTTCCTCCTTGCTGAGGATATATGCTAATGAGTGTGTGTTCGCTTTAGAGGACGTTTAGGCTCGTGTTTGACGCAGTTTCCTATAATTTGCGCTTACCTCTACAGTTCCTTATACACCAGTGTTTCTAAAATGGTGTTCATGGTTCCGCAAAAAATAGAAGTTCCGCGACAAAATTCAAAATATCTTCAAGAAAATCCGTCCAGTGGGGGGCCGAAAGGAAACATGCGAACAGACAGGCGGACAGACATGACGAAGCTGCAGGAGTGCTGATAAGTCCTTAGCCCGACCAGGAAGGAAACAAGCTAATGTTTCTGTCAGAATGGTGTGAATTTCCTTCGGCGCATTGCCTTGCAAAAAAAAAAAACTTGATGACATCTCGCGTCTCATTGTTGTTGAAATCGCGCGCGTCCCTGACATGCTTCCGAGCTTGTTTCCTTCCTGGTCGGGCTAAGGACTTATCAACACCCCGGTAATTGGCGCTTTTTGCGAGCGTGCGTGCGTGCCTTAATGTGACAATTTAAACATTATTACGGACTTCCTTCATAATAAGTTTCACTGTCATCTAACAATGATTCATTCTTGCAGATATGCTTGAATTGTGGCAATACAGTAATAAATACAATAACCTTATTTTGAAAGTGAGTTTTCTATTTAATGGAACAGCATATTCGCTTTTAAATTTTATGTTTCGTGTATATGAAATGTGGTTTATTCGGCGCGTTCGCATAACGGCGAAACACAAATATTAGGTTCGTAGTGTCTGTCTGTCCGTATGTATGTATGTATATCGGGAATGGGACAACTCGGCTCCTACTGGACGCATTTTTTATTAAATTTGATATTTGAAATTTTTTCGAAAATCTGTCGAGAAAATTTAAGTTTCATTAAAATCTGACAAGAATAACGGGTATTTTACATGGAGACCAATGTACATTTTTGATCATATCTTGCCGAATTCTTCTTAGAATGAGAAATGTTTCAGACAAAAGTTTAGAGGAAATCAAAACACTCTTTTTTATGTTCGATAACTGTTATTTTTTTCGAAAATATGCTATTTATGAGATAATGGGAAAGATGTGATAGAGCCGGACAAACCACAGATGACAATATAATACGGCGCATGCGCATTGCATCCTGGTTACCTAAGGCTTCAGACACACACAGTCACGATACCTGATACTTATTGCTTTTTCTGTGCAACAATTGTTGGACGAAAGCACCTAATATTTACGTTATGAGTACATTGCCTGTCTTGTTAGTAAATGAGTGCAATTAAATGACAAGTCGATCTCATATCCTTGTTCACAATGTATTTATTATTACAATTACTTAATTGTGGTCTAGTTGCTAGGCTTCATATATAACAGCTATAATGGGGATGATACCACAAATTGTTCAGTGCGAAAGGGTTACATGTGGATGGTGTATGCTGGAGAACGTGGCGTATGGAGAATATTTTGTCTAGGAGAGAGGATATCTCAGTCAACACGGTGACCAGGCTACGAGCTGGACCACCGAGCCTTTGCGTTTCGACTCCCGTCAAAGGTATTAAATATTTCTATTCTGAAAGTATCCAGACCGGCCCTGGGGCCCACCCAGCCTCCTATTCAGTGGGTACCGGAGAAATTTCCGACGGGAACAGAGCAGCAGGGTCGTGAAGCTGAACACCCACCTCCACCTAGCACCGTGATTAAAAATGTGTGGAGCTATACCTCCATTCCAATATACCTTCATCGTGTGACCAGAAAAAACTCTGATGCAGAGGAAGCGACAGGAGAATGGGGAACATTCCTTAATAAAGAGCTTCATGAAGTATTGTTAAGTTTATGGAATCCAGCAGCATATAAAAGATGGGAGATGCTTGCACTTCGGGTGGAAAGATTATGTTAAAGCATAACTTGACAGACCTAATTATAGATGGAAGAATAAATTACTTCCAACATGAAGCTCAGGTAAGGAAATAAGTTTATGAGAAAGGGTGAATTAATGTGGCGAGATTTGAGGTTTTGCCATCCTAGTTTCTAACGGTTCAGGTCTTCTGAGACATGACACCGCGCAAATTAGGCAAGTGGCTCCAGACGTCTCGAACAACTTCACTCCTTGATTTTTTAAGTGAAGAGGTTCCCGTCTGCAAACTCTTGGCATTTTCCTCGGGTTTAAAGCGATCAGGTCGTGAAGCTGACCACCCTCCTCTAACTAGTGCCGAGATTACGAATTCGTGGACAAAGTAACGATTCAGCGCCATGTCTCAGAAAACCTAAGTCCCCTTTGTTGTTGTGAACGCGGTAATGAACCTTTAAGAGTCTGAGAATATATCACTAGCAAAGTGACTATTTGCCTCTCAAGGACTCAGCTTCATGGCCTCCGCAGCTGAAACAGCGTCGTCGGTGACATAAAAATGCAGTCATGATTATGTAGTGGTCACACTGACGACAAGAATCAATTCAGTCACTTAACTCGCTGAAGAGTTTCAACTTCTGGTGTTGCAGCAATGCGAAACAAAACACGCAAGCTCATTCGCTTTAAGTGCATAATTACGGGATGTACAAAGTGCTGCTGAGTGCCGGATGTGACCCGAAGGACGTGGTATGACAGTGCCTGCCGTACAGCATGACATTGGTGGGCTGGAGTACCCAGTGCACTGTATTCGACACCAGCCAAACACAAATTTTCCAGACTTCCGCCTCGAAGTAGCTGAGAACTGCGACCTTCTGGATTAGAGGGCTGTTTCTTCGAGGATAAGGAAGACGAGGAACGAAGTTGGCCGGTCACCTTCAACTCCCTCCGAGGTTAATATTGCGTGGAGCCATACCTCCACTTCATACGGTTTTGTGGTCTGGTGACACACGGACAACTTAATATTCCCCTCCAAAATCACGTCGAGTGAAGCCAAAATTGGAGGGTGATCACAGCATTCGTGTTCGTTTTTCGCTCGTTAGACAACGCTGTTATTTCAAAGACTGGAAGCTGCCAGATGATGGAGACAAGTACACGAAGAGGAACTTCAAAATTTGTATCCTTGGACAAAGAATACTAAGAAGATCAAACTTGGATTCATATGACCCAGAAGAGGGGCCGGTGGGGGACTCTTTTGTACCCAGTAGTGAAGCTTTGAGATTCGGGGAAACCCTTGAAGTTCCAAGAGAATGTTTGATTCCGAAAAGAGATACTCGTACTACGCCCCATGAGGTTGGGAAAATATTTGGAATGAATCCGTCGTGACCTACAGGGTCCTTATTTCATTAGACAAATATCCCCCGTAACTTCCTGTCGGTTCGCTTATCATCTGACGCACTATTCCGGACTTTCGCTTCGAGGAAAACAGGGAAACTAGCACACGGTATAGAAGCTGTTGCTGGGCCATCAGGTAAGGCGGAACCCTGCACTGGCCACATCACATCACATAACAAGGCGTTGTTGAGACGTACGTCTGTCCGTCCGTATCAAACAGTTTGCGGCATTGTGTGGTTCTTTTGTTTTTCAACAAACCTGTCCGTTACCACCTGCTTTCTGAGACATCTGCCCCCACCCTGCTCCTTATTAGATAAATCACCTGCTCAGTAATAATATTAATTGAAATAATGGGAAATGGGTAAAGAATATTTTGACCAATCAAATCCTGGGTTAGTTGCACGTGATCCTTTATTATTCTGCGTGGTTCGTGCCCCTGCTGACGGGCCCGACGTTTCCTGTAGCCCCCCCCCCCCACCGCAGCTAGCAGCCCCCCTCTAACCATCAGGTTAGATGGAGTTTGTCGTAGTCGCTGCGGTAGCCACCATCAGTTGTGTGGCAGCCTCAGTGCGAGTGATTTGTTGTTACGGCAGCGAGGAAGAAAGCTGCGGCAGTATCAGTGACTGGTTTCTATTGTTACTTAAAGTGACAGGTGTTCATGGCAGTGCGTGTGTGCGCGTGTGTCCCATAGTCTGCAACCTGTGGAATGCGTGACGCACACAGGAATAATCGAGAGGCGACTGGTAAGTCGAATTAACATTTGTCGTTGTAACACCGACCGTTACATTCATTCCAGATTTGAAGCGCGGTGACTGTGAAGGTTACAGACTGCTGGGATGTGCCTCTGTACGGTATGTTAGATACTTATTACACATGGCATAACATCTCTCAACACACCAATCTTCACTACATTCAAACGTTGTGAAAACAAAATCATTGAATTTATTTTTAAAGCGTTAATTTTCCTTATGATCATTTTTTTATTTTATTTCTCATATTACTACACGCGTTCTACATGACCGGTTCATGTCATCCTCTTTTATTCGCTCTCCTCGTAATACTTCGCGAGGGAGTGCAAATTATGGTCCTTCTTGCGTATTTTTTCCTCCCTCCTGTCACACCCTCCATTTTAACTCCACGTATTCTCAACGCCCTGTTCTTAAATAGCCTCATTTTTTGTTCTTCCCGCGAAGTAAGAGACCAAGATTCGTTGCCATGAAAAGCAAAGTGTAAAGTTATATGTACTGTACCGGTAGCTTTATATACTTCCATGCTGGCATCATGCATGCATTGTCCACCGACATGCTTTAGACGATCGCAGTACAACATAATAACATTCCTGGTTAAAAGAAGACATGCAGTTTACGTATGACGTAACACTGAGGTGCATTTGCCTAACCATTGTTGCCATGGAAAAGCAATATATATTACATATTCTGAGTGTGTGTTTGTAGTCTTAGTTATCCAGCATACAATGCGCATGCGCTGTGTTATGTTGACTTCTGTCGCCTGTCCGACTCTGCCATATTTTTCCACATTATCTCATAAAAGTCACGATTTTCGTAAAATATTTATTGAACACAAAATGTGTGTCTTTATATTGTCATAAATGAACATAGGTCTTCATGTAAAGTATCCGTTATTCTGGTCAGATTTTAATGAAACTTCAATGTTCCAAACTCATATATCTAATTTCTTTAAAATCTGTCCAGTAGGAACCGAGGATGGAACGGATGGACATGAAGCTAGTAGTCGCTTTTCGCAATTTTGTGAAAGCGTCTAATAAATGGATTTTAATAAACGAGATGGTCTAAAACATGTAATCCTACAGCTATACATATTTCAGTCTTTGTGCCTTCAGGCAGGAACTGGAAAAATTAAGATTCTGCAAAGAAATAGTCGGTACCAAGCATTTCGTCAATTTAATCTGCTTTCATATTTGGAGGCAAAGTTCCACACATTCGATGGGTTAGCAGTAGACTAAATTCACATTGTGGTCACTACCCCAGTGGAAAGAACCATAGGTATGAGCACGAGAGAGTTCAAGGGGGCCTGGACGTGATGGCGGAATGCAAAGTTCTACCTCTGCCCGGAACTGAACCCCGTTTATTTAGGACTCAGCCGGTTATTGACCAAACTAACACAATTAGGACTTCATTCATTACGTATTTCACGTGACCAAGTTTTGACTTGCACACTCTAACCTGTCACCGTCTGCATGTGTATCACTGATGTGAGGGTCAACTATTCGCCGATGGAGATAAAATGAAGGCTGGGTTAGTGATAATTTTACTACATGATTCACATGTAACCTTTAGCATGGCAGTATATAAACACACATTCTGATTTCACACCAGGAACCCTGTGTGTTTCCCACACGGTGTATTGCTACAATTGTCACAAACAGCGATTATTTCCCTATACGACATTAACATACTGGTCTGTAAAGGGAAACGGACTATGTTCTCTATGAGATATGAACTGAGTACTTAAATATTATTCAAATTAACTTGCTGCTTCAGAGAGTCGTGCCATATCTCAGATGGTTAGTCGCCGACCTCTCACCAATGATGCCCGGGTTCAATCCCAGCTCAGGCCATGCGAGATTTGTAGCCAAGAAAGTGGCATTAAGACTGGTTCTTCTCCAAGTACTTCTGTTTTCCCCTGTCAGTATCAGTCCTCCAATATTCCATACCAGTTTTCATCTTACTACTACATTATCAGAAGGACAAGCGGGCGAGGCATGTGTAACATAAAGCACAGCAGCGCTACAATGTCTTAGTGCCAAAAATTGACATATTATATATATTTCACCTTATCTGGCTGCTACATGCTTCGGCTAATCGCCACCCTCAGGAACATTACAGCCAAATAGCTTAAAACTCAGGGCTGTAAATTAATCATCACGACGTAATCATTCAGAATACACGGTGGAGAATACTGGAGTACTTTCAAATTGTTTGTTCTTTCAACTTCAAACGTTTAAGGTGTACAGCGCTCCAAACTGCAATGCATTTTGGCTTGCTGTAGAATTATAGTTGCGCGAAGTCCGTAGCCATGAAGGCAACATGTCGGACATCCGGTAGAGCGTCTATTGTTATGACAATTAATTGAATGGTGAATTGGAAAGGGCTTTGCAGGAAGCGGCCGTGGCCTAGTCTAAGGAATTGGTGAGTCTGAGCAGAACCATGAAGAACCTCGGTATGTCCTTGTGCTAGCAGGGATTCTAGCCACGCTCCTCTACATAGAATTTCAAACAACTAATTAACCCTCATGATCACATTTTCAAGCTAAGTCATTTCGCGTAGATCCCTCCTGTGCAGGTTGGTAACAACAAGCGTTATTCCTTTTTTATTCGGCTGCGTGCCAGCATGTTAGGTGGCGGGGCAGGAGGGGGGCGTGTCGGCGACTTTCAAGGTTTTTTGTACTCGTCGAAGGATGGCTACGGTGCAAGCGGTCGTTGTAACTCCATACCCAGTGGTGATATTGCAAGAGACTTCTGGTTCAGATCCAGCTGCAGGCTACTGCTGTCATGTTTAAGACCTGCTGCTATCCCACGCTGTTGATCGCCTTAGGTGCCGTGCTGATTGGTTCACTATTTCGTGACAAGACAGGCACTGTACGTATAACATAACATTGAGGCGCGTTCGTGCATCCATTGTTGCAGTGGGAAAGCAAAAGTACTACACAGCCTGTGTGTGTGTGTTTGTAGCCTCAGGCATCCAGCATGCAGTGCGCATGCGCCGTATCGTTGTCTGTGGCCTGCCCGGGTCTGCAGTATTTTTCCACAATATCTCATAAACGGCACGATTTTCGAAAGAAAAAAGTTATTGGACATAAAATGTGTGTTTTGATTTTCTCTACAGTTTTTATCTGACATATTTCTCATCCTAAGAAGAACTAGGCGAGGTATGATCACAAATGTATACTGGTCTTCATGTAAAGTACCCGTTATTCTTGTCCGATTTTAATGAAACTTGAATTTTATCATCACATTTTCGAAAAATACTCAAATACCAAATTTCATGAAAATGCGTCCAGTAGGAGCCGAGTTGTTCCGTGCGGACAGATAGACGGATGAACGAACGAACATGACGAGGCTAGTTAGTCGCTTTTCTAAATTTTGCGAACGCGTTTCAAAATGGTGTTGATTCAAAACTTACCACACACTTAAAATTACGTGATTATTTACTTCATTTATGAAAACTGTATTATGAGTAACAGGGGAGTTGCATACAAGGTTTTTGACAGGAAACCGAGCGGAAAGAGACGAGTTCGAACCCCCAGACGTGAACTGCAGGATAATATTAAAATGAATATTCAGAAATAGGATAGGGCGTGGGCTGTATTCGTCTTTCTTAGGATAAGAACAAATGGCTGGCTATTGTGAAAACAGTAATGAACCTTCGGTTTCCATAAAATGCGGAGAATTTCGTGACTGAGGAACTTTTAGCTTCTCAAGCAGGAGTCTGCTTCTTGGAGCTAATTACGCTGTCTTCGCAGTTAACGGCCGTTACAACGTCAAATCATATCAAAAAATAGGTTTGCTGCAAAATGAGATTAAAGTAGCGGTACACAAACGTCAGTTGAAGTGCAAGTGTCTTGTAGACAAGAGACAAGATGATGGAATGCCAAAATTAGCATTCTTGCAGGCAGCAAGACCAGTTGTGAAATTGAATATCAAAACGGGTTTGTGCAACCGCTAATCAGGCTGGAAGAAAAAGAAGAAGAAGAGGAGGAGGCCCGAAAAGGGACAAGCAGAGCTCTGGGAGTGGCAGTAAGTGGGTTAAATTTGGCACGGCCAGCCAGCCAAAAGCCATTCGCCTGGGGTTATTGCGAGACATGACGTGAACTCCCATCCCAGTTTACATTTCTACAGTTTGTGAACTGCAAGAGTGAAATGGCAGAAATTGGTGGTTTTAGGCGACAGGGCTGCACAACATTTACAAAAATCTATCAGCCACCTCAAAATTCTAGGCGCCAAAAAGGGTGACATGAAGCACGTTCCATATCGAGAACCCACAAATATTAGATGCCATTACACAAAATTTAGTCGCTACGGCGACCTGGCCTAAGGGATTTTTGCTTCCCCAATTCTGGTCCTTTAAAAGGGCTACATGTAGAACGATAAGTATATTCATTTTTTTATGTTCGCCGATTTTCAAACAAACATCAGTTTTTTCCTGTGCCAGTATAATTCTGCAAACGTCTCGTAAAAGGACAAATGGGCGACCTGGGGACTGTAAAAAGGGAGAATGATCTAAATTATGCATTAAAGATTAGATCGTACCTTGTAGAGAACACAACATATCTATCGCAATCATAATTATAATGGGAAGAAGGAGCGGAGAATCTTATAGGAATTTATGTAAATAATTTAAAATTTGCCACTTAAATCGCAGTATAAACGTTCTTCGCTCTTATTTTTGACTAATAACAAAAGCCACTTTACGACAAATTTAGACATCGACAGTATACACACTAGACATAGCAATGATCTACATTTGCATCAGGCAAACTTGGCTATTTATCGAAAATGAGTTTTTTATTCAGGTGTTAAAACCTTTAATAATCTTCCATTATATATTAAAAATACTTCCGGCAATCTTAAGACATTTAAAAGGATTTTAAAACATGTTTTGATTACACATTCTTTCTACACTTCAGAGGAATATTATTCCAGATGATACATGTGGTAGATGATTAAATTTAAATTTTTATTCAATTTTTAATTCTAATTTTATTCAATATAAATGTCATGTTTTATTCTACTGTATAAACTTATCAGCTGTGTTTGTATTAAATCTGCTTTTATGCCTTTACATTGTATATATTACCGAATATTTCAACACCCTATTGGGGTTTTTCCCTCCTTATAAGGATCTATTGAATGTGCATAACTAAAGATAATTCAGGCAGTTATGTTCAGGATATTTATTATTGTTGAGTCTCAGAAACAACGGAGAATAATAGACATTAGTTCTGTAACGTGAAACCAGGTGGCACGTATAATTAGCAGTAATTACCAAGGTTAAATATGGCACTTGCTTTATCGTTTATTACAACACACAGCAAACCGAACAAACGGGTTTTGGCGTTAAAGTTATGATATACCGCGTAGTTTGGTAGACAGGCGTACCGTATTTCGTTGAAACCTGCAGCAATATTCACACACAACTTGGCGTCACATCCCTCCAGACCGTGATGTTGAAATGTCAGTGAAAACTTCAAATCTTAAAGGTTTTTTTAAAAAATTTTTTTTTTTATTGCATGGCCCCCGTTTCCAGGTTTTAAAGCTACTTTTCACGTGACATATTGATACAGAATCTCAGTTCTAGCGCTTTCGTCTCTTAAGAAGTAGGCTTACGGGTCAGCGTCTTGTGAGTGACACCCTTTCCAACTTTCGAACAAGTGGATCCGCTGTTACGAAACTTGGTACGAACGTTATGTCATTTGTGGTAACCAAATCTTCGTGATTTCTTAATTTCCCAAGTCCCGTAATGGTAACATGGCGGACACGAGAAGTTATGAAGTGGGGGGGGGGGGAGACACTGAAGTCGCTTCATTTGGGATCCTGAATTTACAAATGGGTACAGATAAGTTCAGGAAATGTGTAACGTTGTAACGTTTTACAACAAAGTTTTTTTTGTTGTAAAATGTGAAATAACGACATTTTGGCTCGTGGATGTTTCCTTTAGGTAGGACTGAGAGATTTGGTACAGAAAGAGATCGTTAGGACACAGGCAAGTTACACACTAAATGTTGTTTGTAGACAGTTACAAACTTGACAACAGTACGCATTTTTTATTTGAGGCTATGCCTGATGGAGGCAACGGAGACAGAAATCACGTTTCGACAGGATACATTTTTCACGAAATAAAATAAAATTATAGCAATAACAATAATTATTCAAGTAATATACTTAGTGTCTCTTTTATCGTGTCCCCGAGCACTGCAGTTTTATCGCATAGAAAGCCATCATCCGCCTGGATATTCTGCGACTGTCGTGCTCCAGGAAACGGCAAAGAAACATTATGACTGCTCGATAAAAATAGGCCTCTAGTTAAGCTGTAATTCTTTAAAGACTAAATTAGCCTGAATTATATTTAAATATCCAGTCCGTACCGCGCAGTAAACACACTCCGTCTCGGTTATAAAGCCTAACCAGTTAATGCCTTATAGGGAAATAACCACTGTTTGTCCTGAGAGCCACATAAAACACATACATACATTGTGTGGGCAGAAAGCAGAATTGTTGAACGTTAAACACGGTGGTACATATAGTAACCACTGGGCTGTAAAGGGTTATATCTCGGTTATAAAAGGCAGTCAGTGAATGCTGTACAGGTAATTAATCGCTGTTTGTTCTCAAATCCACACAAAACACATAAATACACTGTGTGGGCAGAACGTAGAATCGTTGAACGTTAAATCCGGTGGTACATATAGTGACCACTGGACTTTAAACTGTTAAAAGAGTTCTGCTCTGACCTGCTTTTTTGTTACATTAATGTTGTCTGAGACAGTAGTGGCGCCACCCCAAAGTGGAAAGTTTGTTCCAAAATTGGGGGCCTAATATGATTGTAATAATATGCTAAGCTGTAGTTTTAACTGTAGACAGTAACCATCGGTGTTGTCCTGAATATGCAGACAGGCGTAATATGTAGCTTGGTTGTCGGGGGAATGGGCAGGCAGAACAAGGCACTGTGAAACTAGACACGTAACGTCTACCTGTGCCTCCCCCATTTCCAGTCTTGATCTTTCAGAATGACTACTTAGGGTACGACCCATTGCCTTGAAGGGGGGGGGGGGAGGTGCGTTCCGTAAAAGACGGAAATGTATTGCCCATCTGCGAGATTATGAGCTTGTTTGGAAGGACTTACCACCCCCATGGACTTCGTTGATAATGACAGCTTTATTACATCTGTACCAACAATCTTCTGTGGTTCTCCACAGTTGCTTTTGTACAAATACGGGGTCCGCGCCATGGCTTAGGCCGATGAGACCCACGTTCGGCCCCAAGCCGGTCCCGGTCGCATTTATGGTGGATAGGTGGCACTTGGACAAGTTTCTCTGCCAGCACTATAGTTTTTCGACCCTCGTTCTCGGTCCCTACCCACATCTCGTTCAGCCACATTAGCAACTAACCAACCAAATAACGTATTTCTTTCTGAGAAAGCAACAGTTCTTCAGCTAGCCAAGAAATTCTCCGTATTTTATGCAACTTCATTACCGTGTTCAGAACCCCCCCCCCCCCCCCCTCCCCCCCCCTCCCTTTCCCTCTCTTCAAAAAAATAAAAAAAAATAGCCTAATGTGAAAAAAGAAAGAAAAGATTAT
>Ga0123354_10010699_pt1 | contig 14151 bp, 7 predicted proteins | sample TergutLab28metaG_2_FD_97872 | JGI IMG/M metagenome (GOLD analysis project Ga0123354, IMG submission 97872) | Labiotermes labralis P4 segment gut microbial communities from Petit-Saut dam, French Guiana - Lab288 P4 | ecosystem: Host-associated > Arthropoda: Insects > Digestive system > Gut ... | reverse complement strand
TTGGAAGTGAAGCTTGGGTACTGAAGAAAAGAGAGGAACAACGTTTAGAAGCAGCACAGATGAAATTTTTGAGACACTTAATTGGAACAACAAAACTAGATAAAGAAAAGAATCAAAGTATTAGGCAAAAAACGGGAGTACAGAACATAGTAAAGGAAATAAAACAGTACCAGAAAAAGTGGCTACAAAACCTACAGAGGATGAACACAAACAGACTACCAAAACAAGCACTATAATATAAACCAAAAGGACGAAGGAACATAGGACGACCGAGAAAGAGAAGGAGGGACCAACTTCATCTTGAGGATCAAGGAACAGGAAACACAACTAACCCTTCAGGAATATGATGATGATGATGAAAAATGAAAATATTATTGTGAGTCATGTAACAGTTGTGTGCACTTGTTGGTTAAAACTGTAGAAGCTTTTACGTTCGATTACGACTCCGTTGTAAGCTACAGAGAAAACACACTATAAGGAATAGCAGATTAGTTTGTTTGATGAATGGTATTTCAAGTAGACATAGCTTCATGCGCAACGGTTTAAAGTGTTAATAGAAACTGCGCATGCGTAGAATAGGAATGGCAACTTTCTGCGTTTGCGCATGAAGCGGATGCGACGTAATACATCGCAGATAGGTCTTCGTAAGCTATGCAGTCTCGTGATAACAGTTCTGTCATTTCTGACATCCGTGGCAAAACATACACTACGCTTACAGGAAGGAGTCAGGAATCCAGTGAGTTCTATAGTTTATTTAGAGACAGTGTCAGTAGGTTTCGTCAAATTGCCACCCCCCACCCCCCCCCCCAATAATGCTCCATATTTCTATTCTTTCCTCTGTAATTTGTATGGTCAGATTTTGAGAGCGATTCTACATAGAATTATCACAAATTTTGTCATGGGTTAGGTTGCCTATTCCTGCAAGCATAAGTTTTACTCAATTTAATCCTACATTGTCGAAACCAATGAAGCACACTCTAACTTCAGAATCTAACAAATATTCATCTAGCGAAGAACCTTAAGGCTTGCTATCGTATTCAGAAGGACCAGATGGAGTAGCGAGTATCCCCACTGGGAATCGAACCAGTAACGTACAGATTGAGAACCTTGAGCGTTTCTGCGACACTAAACACCATAGAAACTTATCAAGCAGAGCAAAGTAAAGCAACTAACAAACTTCCTGACTAATATTGGATGTTTCTAATGTTCGTCGCAAAGACTAAACTTCTTCTTCTTCTTTTTCTTCTTCTTCTTCCGCTTTTTTTTCTTCTTCTTCTTCCTCCTCTTCTTGGGTGGCTTTGCAGTCCAGTGAGGACCATCGCCTCCTTAATGGACTTCCAGCCTGCCTGTTTTTTAACCTCTCTTTCCAATTTGTAATTTTACTTTCATTAATCTGTTCTCAGTATACAGGCTAGACTGTCTATGGCTATTGTGCCTTTCCTCAAAACCTGCAGGCAAATTCTGTAATAGAGCTCCAAACTAGACCATAAGCTCTCTCTTCAATACAATTCGAATTCAAGTTTTGCTCTTATCGTACCAGAGCGTGAGCTAATAACAGCTTGGTGAAATAAGCCATAAAAATACATTGTAAAATGTAAGAAATTTATTACTGTATTTCTAACCTTATGCAGATCAAGTATAGTAAGGAAATGAGGCTGCACATGCCTTATGCTTCTATATTCAGAGTACCGACTGAGACAGAACCAGGTGGACTAGCACTGAAATGCAGGTCTAAGTTCACATAACATAAATGTCCCATCAACACGATGAATTTGTAGTCGGTTGTACCATTGAGGTGGTCAGGTCGTTGGATGCTGGACGTTGCGATGATTCATCACATCACACTAATGTATCCCTCGCTCGCGAGCGAGCGAAACGGTCACGAAATCTCCCACTCGACATTAAAAAAAAAACGAATATACCGAATCCCGAGAGGGAACCTCGTTTCCGGACCGGCCATAAATTTTAGCTAATTTTTCACGTCTGTCGTTTTGTTCCCCTGCCCCCTTCGCCGGCCCCTTCCAGGTGTGAAGCTTACAACATGAGGTTGTCCAGTCACGGTTTGTACTAAACGTGGTCATGAAACACACGGTGACGTGGACATCGTATGTTTCACCTCTGACTTTCTTGCATATCATCTTACATCATTCTGTTATGGAAATAGTCCCCCATTCTCTTGTATGTAATTAAACGAGTGAAAGTTTTTGGCTTCTTACGTATGAACCGACTGACTGACGGATCACTTACAAAATGTCTGGCTGCCTTATTAACCGGCTGGCTAACGTACTGCAAAATTGTATCTTACCGGCTGTCTCTGGGACCAGTTGGTTTACTAAATTGCAGATTGTAAGTGTGGTTGATTAGCTGAAGGAATGACTAAATAATTAGATGAGTTTTTTAACCTTTTGACGCCTAATGTCAACTATAGTGGTCGCACCGCACCGCTAACCTCTAAATTTCCATTTTATATATTTATTCAACAAATAAAGGTACTGAATATTTTAAACATGGTATATACTCTCCGTTTTTTTTTCACTTCAAAATGCAGTTTGTTTCATAATTCTAACATATTTGGTTCCTGTATTATTCACATTTTATATACAGGGTGTGCTAAAATTAAAAAAATAATTCCGGCGCCAAAAGGTTCGGGTGAGTGTTTGGCTGATTTATGTATTACTGAGCGGTTGGTTTATTATCTGGCTGTATTGAGAGATTTACTGAAATTTTTTACGGGGTAACTTTGGATACCGAATTGTTGAGCAACGTCTTCGATATTACTGAAATTGAAGAGTTTCCACCGCCAGTTCTGGATGCTGTCAAATTATTCTATCCTGGCAATTCGGAACACTGCGAGTATGAAGAAAGATTAGTAATTTGTAACTATTAGTTGCAAATTAAATCATTTATTGAAGAGTGCAATTCTCAGCCTTATATTAGATTATTGTAAAATAACAAAAGTAATACGGGATGGAACATTTTCTTAGAGTGAAGTAAGGTACTGTGGCCATAAAAGGCTTGTTTGAAGTTTATATTAATACGCAGCACATTAAGGGGAAACACTCAGAGGCTGGAAAAGCAAAATAATACGGGGTTTAACAGAAGAAAGGCGATGGAAAATTGAACACAATTGCATTTAAGTGAAATAAAGTCAGAGAAAATAAACAGACACAGACAGACCGGACAACAGGAATAAACTTTCTTTGAGAAATTTCTTTATATTCCCATACATGTATAGGCTGTTTGACGTAAAAGCGAAATATATTACACGCAGATGTGTAACTGTCGATTGTAGACACAATTTATATATATGCTTGGACTGTAGACAGACTAAAAAAGGAGGCTAAAGAAACATGCCTAGCAATAGTCTATCTTTCTGGTAGTAGCAGACATTTTGGAAGGCCATCGAAAATTTTTCTTGAAACACAGAACAGAGCTGAGCATACCTATGGCGTCCAAACTGTGAGCGTAGTATTGCGAACAGTGAAATTAATTCTTACTCTATTTTAACACAATATACAACCATTTAAAATTTATCCGCTAAATAATTCTGAAACTGTGATTCAAATTCAATATCATGTAAGTGGAAATATAAATCTTATTGTTGCACCGTGCATTTTTGTAGAATCACTTCTATTATCAACCAACAACTGCACTTACATAACTTTCACATAAAACACTTAAAATCTCTCCGACATGTTTCGATCTTGTCAGATCATCAGGGAGCTTTAATGTTCCTTGCTAGAGTTATATTACAATATTCACAATTTAATTCGTTTTTGCAATCAAGGTGTTGTGGCAGCATGTCATGTTGTGTAGGAATGTGTTGTAGAGAGAGCAGTTGGCTGGGTGTGCGTCGTGTGCTACTTAATGAGGGACTTATTACGTGGCATACGACGCACACCCAGCCAACTGCTCTCTCTACAACACATTCCTACACAACATGACATGCTGCCACAACACTTTGATTACAAAAAAGAATTAAATTTTGAATACTGTAATATAAGTTTAGTAAGGAACAACAGAGCTCCCTGATGATCTGACAAGATCGAAACATGTCGGAGTGATTTTAAGTGTTTTTAAAGTGTTTTATGTGAAAGTTATGTAAGTGCAGTTATTGGTTGATAATACAAGTGATCATATAAGTGGGTTTACTCAGTTCGGAAACTGTCGTCATGAACAAAAACCTTTTTAACTTCAAAGTTGTTACACTTTTTCGTGTACTCTCTGATAACGAGTACAATTTCCTTAAGGACTGTCATATTGCCATGCTTTATATTTATATGTTTATGGTTTATTTGAAGACGGTGTCAGTAGCTTCTAGAATAGCTTATTCGATGTAGTGTGAAAATTAACAGAAGAATATCGGAGTTTCGGATTGGTGTTTCAAGTTGCCATATTCTTATTTTTTTTATAGCTACACAGAACTAAATTTTGGTAAAACTCAGCATATATTTCCTCAAGTTTTATTCAGATTATCAGTATTTCAAATTCGCTCATAAAGAGAGGAATTTAAAATCAGTGCCATGACCACTAAAGTCGTAATATTCATTTCAGTTATATTTTGGTCACTCCTATGGTCTGGGGAATATGGCAACATTGCTTCGCTGTTAGTGTCGTCAGCTGCAGGCAGGATGTTCGGAACTGTGTGTCCCGGTAGTGGAAACAGCGGTGAAAAATATCTCATAAATAATTCATTTTTCTTATGTCCCATCTCCAGCAACAGTTATTCTTGACTTTACGCATGTCATAGGATACACCAAGATTTGAATACGAAATAAAATATTTTTAATCTTGTACGGGATTTTAAGCCCTGTTTTATAAGTGATATAAAAACAGGATGGTCTAAAATCTGCAGAGACTTTGGATAAGCAATAGATTTTTACATGTTTTGAACATTATCTCTCCGTCCTCACCATATCTTCCGAAATAAATAATTTGGTTTCGATATATTTGATATTTTGTATTTACAATGAAAGTTATCAGCAGTTTTAATTTGTGGGTTCTGGGGAAGTCAGAGAAATACTGCTTAAAAATGTGTTGGTAGATATGTTTGTGTATAGGTAGAGATGATTTGGAAAAGCATCCTACTTCCATCGTCAGTGCCCAGGAACATTCTTCTCACACTATGACATTACCTGCTTTTGGTATCCCACCAAACGACACACAGTTCGCTTAACGTCGAATTTGAAGATTACTAATTCTCTCCAAAAAAAATCAGTGTGAAAGAAATCGTTGATTTGGAAATACATAGATCCCATTACTATCTACACTTACGTTTACATACATATGGAGACTGAGTTTGAAATTCTAAATAATATTTTGGCCTATGTTTCTGAAGACACTGGCAGCGTTCCATTTACCTGAAGTGATATTCGTTACCTGTACATTCTGCAGTGGTAAATGGACGCCCGCGGTCTCGAGAGAATATCGTGTTACTAAAAAAATAATAAATAAATAAAATACGTAAATAAATGCCTGTTGCTTCGATAAAGGCATTAGTCATTGGTTTCTTTGCTAGAAGAATAATGCTGATATAACGTGGCATTCGCCGTGCTTTTAGGACCGTGTTTGCCGTAATGTGTCCATGATGCATCAAGCAATTTGTGTTAGGTAAGCCTATTGGAAAAGTTGGTAAGACTGAATTGAATCGATGTTTACTGGTTGTTTCTTATCTCCTTGTCTTTGTAACTTTTAAGTTCTCTTTTATATGAAACATAATTAGTGTTACGGGTAATTAGGTAAACGAATATAACTTCGTTGCGATCAGAGCTGCAGCAAGTCTCTGTGTTTTGTCTCACTTCACATCTATTTACATCTACTTCTTTTGACTCTTTCTTTAAATCATTTTCATTACTTTTATTCTTTGGTGTACTACTAAGAGTTTTTATTCCCTTCTACAGAAAAATAAAAAATTATAACTTTATTATTGTTATTATTATTATTATTTCAGTATATTATCATTACACACTATTGTAAAGTATCGTGTCGTGATTCAGGTAATGCCATGTACCTAAGGCCTATCACATACAGCTGCGTGAAAAATAATTTTGAAATTAAACAAAGTGATAAGTTAGTGAAATCCTACCAGCTTGCGATGTTCCGAGAACTTGCTTCTGTAATTCTGTGCTGGAACATTTAATAGAAGAGTCTCTTAAATATTTCTAAAATTATCTTGATGATTATTCAGTCGCATTATATTACGCCGCCACCACCACCACCACCACCATCACCATCGCCACAACCACCACCATCACCACCATCACCATCATCATCACCACCACCATCATCATCACCATCGCCACCACCAACACCTTTACCATCATCACCATTACCATCATCACCACCACCACTACCACCATCACCACCACCATCACCACCACCACCACCACCACCATCATCATCACTACCACCACCACAACCATCATCACTACCACCACCACAACCATCATCATCACCATCACCACCACCACCATCATCATCACCATCGTCACCACCACCAACACAACCATCATCATCACCACCACCACCACCATCATCACCATCGCCACAACCACCACCACCACAACCATCATCACCAACACCACCACCATCACCAACACCACCACCATCACTACCACAAGCACCACCACCAACACCACCACAACCATCATCGCCACCATCACCATCATCACCACCACCACCACCACCACCACCCTTAACCCCTTTACCACAATTATTGCCTTCAGGAGCATCATAATTTGAAGTAATATTCTTCATGAATAATATACATTTCAATTTGCATTTTTATTATAATTTGTTACTTAATGGAACTGTATTTTTGTCTTGAGTTTCATTCCTGATGTTTTTGTTTTTTCGCATATTTTTATGTGTATGGCGGATTTTGTTATTGGCCTTTATTCTGTTGAGTCATCACATAAAAAAAAATTGGATGGAACTGAATTTAACTTATTAGCTGTCACTACTGGTTAATTCTCAGCGTCTCCAGTCTAGGAGGTAGCAGAAAGGAGGAACACAAAGGTGTTCGTTTCCAGTGCCACTTTTTCTCCATCAAATTCTTACTTAAATTGTTCCGGCATAAAACGCGGTTCCTCGCGGCGAGAAATCGTCAACAAGCTCTCTGAACTGTCGAAGATGTCGCAGCCGTTTATAATTTCTACAACTAATTACAGATATTTTAAATTTTTTCTTTATCTTTATGCTTTATAATCACCAATATCAACATTTGAGGCCGATAGTTGCGCATTTATTTTTCTGTTCTGTAAGCTCCTTTAGAGGCCATTTCTTTCTACAATGACGGTTTGGATTCGCTATTATGGAACTATTAGAGTATCCTTCTGTCGTACTTCGCTTCTTCTTATTTTTCTCTAGTTCTTCTCTCCTTATCCTTCTCTTTAGCCTGATGTGAATTCTTGTGGAAGAATTCAAAACTAAGTACACAGAAACAAAGACATTGTCGCAAACAATGTGAGTTTTTCAAGTAATTGTTGACACCCTGCTATATAATTTATTTAGAATTACAATTTTTATTTACTGTCTTCAAGGTCGGAGCTTGAAAGTGACCATTGCTTCTTTCTGGTGTCAAGTTTAATAATGCGTGAGGTTTCCACCTTCCTTCTTTGCACGTCTTCATGACGCATTGCTTTAATCAAGCACACTGACAACTTTAATTTCTTTACAGGCTACTGTGGTAGTGTTCAGGAAATGAAGGTCGCCTAGGTTTGTGTGGCACTTAAGGAATGATGATTCAGTAAGGCTAAATACACACGTATTATCCGAGATATTGTTGCAAGAGGCGAAGCAAACGTGTTGATACAATGACCTAATGCCCCTCTTCTGGTTACAGTTAAGCCTCATCCTTTCGTAGACATGCTCCAACTTCGCCTTTCTGCAGAATCTCTGCAGAGCACCATTCTGCAAAGTCCAATACAGTGTCTCTCTCCGCTAATAGCAGTATGTCCATGGAGATGATTACGTTGGCGGAAGGCGAAGGCTTTAATCTGGCCTCGCTGCTTGTTTGCGGCTAACGACCCCTATCCTGAGCCAGCTGAAACCCAGCTACTTCTGACATTTATTTCTAAGAGCACCTCTAATATTATCAGACTTTTTAGGTCAGATTTCCCTTCAGGTTATCCGAACAAATTTTGTTTTTTGGATGAACTTTTTATCACCGATGTTTACTAAACATTCCGCCCATCTCATTTTCCTTTTCCTTGCAATATTTACACTTGGTAAGGAGGACAGATTAAGAAAATCCTGATATGTTACGTCTCTACGTTCATTACTGCTCCATTTCCTTTATGGTTCCATATTTTCCTTAGGCTCTGCTCTGAAACACCTTTAATATAATTTTCTTTGGGCCTAATACTGACAAATATGAATACATACTGCACATATTTTTTCAACTGTACAGTAATCGAAAGCATAAACGTATAGAGGAAACGAAAGCAAAATAATGGGAACTGAAATCCTTTACTATTACGTGTACAGGTCATTTGTCATCACGTGACCGGCAGTAGGAACGTGATTGGTTTCCGCTTGTTCCAACGTCGGAAATGTTAGCGCGCGAAAAGTGTTCCCCGCTGTAAGCGTGACCCTTCGCAGAGATTCCGGCCGCCTGAGAACGACGCCCTGTCTCCAGACGACAAAATAAATGACTATCGTCGCCCTGAGATTTGTCTTTTTCTTTACCCCACGTCCACAGCACTCGATTTATCTGCAGTGTAACACGCGACGTCATCTACAGTGTGCTTCAATATTTCATTCACCCTTTAATGCAGCTAACCAGCGCAAGCAAGATGAAATTCAACAGGAATTTTGTGGCCTCGGTGATGATAATTTGTACTTGTTTCCTCGGTGTGCTCTCTCATTATTTTCTCAAATTTTTGCGAGATGAAAAGTTGACACTGTATAGTGGTTAATGAGGAAGTGGCTGGAGAATTTCAGAGCATTTTCCCAGGTATAACGCGAGTAATTAAGGGCGAAAAACGAAAGGTAAAATGAACACCTTCTTTAAATATTACTTATTCCATGGTGCACAGTTCTTGAGAAGCTAACTGGTTTGCAGCTAGTCAAGAAATTCCCCGCATTTCATGGAACCCGAAGGTTCATTACCGCACTCACAAGCGTCCGCCAACTGTCCCTGTTCTGGGCCAGCCCAATCCAGTCCATATACCCACATCCCACCTCCTGGATATCCGTCCTAATATTATTCACCCATCTAAGCCTAGGTCTCCCCATTGGTCTCTTTCCCTCCGGTTTCCCCACCAAGACCCTATACACCCCCCTCTCCTCACCCATACGCGTCACACGTCCAGGCCATCTCATTTTTCTCGATTTTATCACCCGCACAATATTGGGTGAGGAGTACAAATCATTTAGCTCCTCGTTCTGAAATCTCCTCCATTCCCCCGTTACCTCGTCCCTCCTAGGTCCAAATATTCTCCTCAAACACCCTCAGCTTCCTTTCCCCCCTCAATGTCAGCGACCAAGTTTCACACCCATACAAAACAACAGGCAAAATTATAGTTCTATATATATTGATCTTCAAATTTTTTGATAACAACCTGGAAGACAAATGATTCTGCGCCGAATGATAGCAAGGATTTCCTTACCTCATTCTTCTTTAAACATTAAAAGATAAAAACAGTATACGTCAAACACATCATTTATTGTATGGGGCTACATGTTTCGACTCTTTGTAGGGTCATCATCAGGCCTTCCTTAGAATCAAGTCAATCTTTTACTATTTAAACTCGTAACACTTCGGGATGACTTCAATCAAAAAAAGAACATCTTCTTATTTGGTATTTGAACAGCGGAATTCCATTGGTAGGACTTAATAATCGGTTTTATAGCATAAAGTATCGATTTATTATTACCAGTGTGTAGCATTATGTGAAAGATTTAAATGAATCTAAAGAACTACTTAATATAAGGTCTCCTGTGTCATGACGAAGTGTGTAGCTTCGTAGATATGTATTAATATTTTGGGGGAACCTACCTGTCCTTAAAATACGATGTGCCATATTGCACAAGGCTTTAATGTTCATACTGACTGTCTTTTGAGCCTGAAATATAACATAGCGAACACTTATAATAGGCAGACACAGGAATATATTTAAGTCTAAGTATACAGTACGTACAGTTCCACGGGACTATTATTTGTAAAGTCTTAAAATAAATAAGAGAACACGCGGTGGTTGAGGCACTGCGCTACAAGCCGGAAGGTCGCGGGTTCGAGTCCCGATGGTGTCATTATAATTTTTTATTGACATAATCTTTCGGCCTAACGATGGCCCTGGGATCCACTCAGCCTCTAATATAAATGAATACTAGGAATATATGCTGGGGAGTAAAGGCGGCCGGTGAGTAAGGCTGATAACTTTTTCACCATCATGTGCCGATTATCTTCAAATCTGGAATCCTCATTTTCTTGGAATCCTCAGGGCCTGCCCAGTCCTGTACAGGGATTGCTTTACCTCTATTACTATAAGAAGCCTTTAAAGGTAAAGGTAAAGTTCATCCTAGAACAGGCCACGAAGCCCAGAGGGGAAGTAGAGGTATAGCTTACTCTTTCTTTAACTTCGACGAATAAGAAGCCTGTAGCTCTACATATACCAACCTGTCATTCAGCTGTTGCTAGAAGCAAAAACCTACAAAAGAGTAAATTTTGGTTCTATATAACCGCTGCGACTGTCCATAAACTTAGCGGTTGACGTCATCTTTCATTTAAACACTAGCATAGCCCAAAAACAGAAAATGAAACGTAACGGCAACAGGTGAATAAGTAGCCCAAGAAACCGACACTGCCTTATACATCTTTGGAGTCTTTCTAAATATGGGAAGGCTTCCTAATTATCTTACTTATTTCTTTGCCCAAATTATTTTTCCTTTTTGCTGCTGCAGGATAACGGAGTTTCACATTTTGCCTCTGACAAGGTTGTTCTTGAACGAGTGCCTAAGACATATAATTCTAACAATTTTTTATTTTCTAATAAACAATGGTCATATGTAATGCATATGAAGCTCCCAGTATCAACGTGTATTGTTAAAAATTAAATTCACGAAAAAATTAATATCAGATTAAATTCCATGGTGTATTTTTTACCATTCAATAACGAAACTTTATTTGGCTTTTATGGAACGATTTGTGATACTTAAGAAAGAGAAAAGTTTGAGCCACTCAGGAAAACAAACAGCATATGAGACAGAAAGTGAGAGGATGCTGCAGGAAGTTGCATAATATTGACCTCCGGATATTCTAGACTGACCAAACAAAATAAAGAATAGTGTTAGGTGGATCACGTAAAGTATGCATGTGACAACTCAAGTAAAACATACGGTTCCTTTTTCTGACTGCCTAAGTGACTATTTACTTCTAAATTGCCGCAAAAATCAAAATATATTTGCACTAATCATAAACTCATTTTGCCCAGCATAAGAGCAGCCTAGGATTTCAAAGTGGCCACCACAGATAAAGAAATCGGAAAAATACTTTTAGAAGATTTTTCCTTTTGGTGTACGGGGATTTTGAAGTGCGTGGTCGTTAAAATCAATATTCCATGTTATTTTAGATTTACTATTTTACCATAATTCTGTGGCTGTCTGTGATAAACTTCCCTGTTTACAGTAGAATGTAAAATATAATTTTTCTGTCACAGTCTATAATCATTCTAAGAACACTTAAAATGAAGCCGTACGCGTTCCATTCGATAAATCAAAGAAAATGAGGTTAGGTTCAAGCTCAAACCGCTTTACTTCCTGAATAAAAATTCACCGCCCCCACTGAATCACATACCCCCACCCCATCGCGTTCTTTACGTGCGTGTGACAGAAAACGTGCCCTTGCCAGGTAACGAACCACGGCTGTACTAAGGTACCGTTGTCTTACAAAACGGTACTTGTACCCTCTTATTGATAATATGTTTTGAGCCAATACGATTCATTCCGGGGCTGAAATTGCTACTTTAACGGTGCTGGTGTTTTTTTTTCCAAGCCATCCTTACCAGAAAAATTAACGCTAAGTTTGTCACTGTGAACACCAGAAAGGCATATGGGGAAATAGAGAAATACTTCCACTCATTCTTAACCCTGGCACCAGACGAAAAAGAGTGGTAAGCTTCGCGCCTTTCGTTTTAGCCCCAGGGAATCCCCCCTCTCCACTTCAGTACAGGCCAGTTGGAATGTAATGGCACACGCGCAGAAAACAGATTTCGTCTTTCGGCAAAAAGGGCGAGTCCATTTAAATCGGCGGGGACGTCAGTTCAGTCGACCACTGACAGCCGAGTTGTGCGCATCAGCGGTAGTAATGCTGGATACACCATGTTCCGAGGTAGTGTGAAGAGTACTGGCTACCCACTCCATTCGTCAGTTTTCCCTTCACTTCCCGTCCCGTGCGTCACCGTGTGCCATCACATTGCAACTGGAGTCTACCTATGAGAAAGTTTGGCCCCCAGAGCCAGTCTGGACACTTGAGAGAAGACAGAAGTCTCTTGTTTTGTCAGGGAAATGAACCATGATTCATGAGTCTTCCATTCATTAAATTGTCACCTTACATCGACTGGAAATACATACGTGCAGACAAAATTTATACATACTTATGTAACTAGCCATAAAATGCTAACTGACGAAATATATTTCATCATAAATTACTGAGGTTTACCAAAGTGTTTCGATCGCTTCTGCGGTCATCATCAAGGTGTCAAGATCGAATAAAAATAATATAAAAACAACTGCACAAAAGTCTAATTAAACCCGCCCTAGGTTATAATTAATAATCTAAGAGCTCTTTGTTGTCATAAAGTGTCAAATTTGTTATGGCCAAAGACAAGTAAATTTTTTTTTTTCGTATTAGCTGTACAAAGTTGATACACAACCTGTAAAGTAAATAACATAGATATAGGCATAAGTGATATTTTAGTTAATGAATATATCAATATCGTATGAAAATAACTGTATGGTTGGTAAAGCGGTTGTCAATATAACAACATACATATTACTCAAGTAAGTGAGGAACTGTGGCACCTGGTGACTTTAATTAGACATTTCGTTCAATTGTTTGTAAAATGTTTACACTCATGTGTGACACCCTGTTAATGGTCGCAAAAGTAAACGGAACATATGGTAAATAATAATATATGATAAAACATATTTTATCTACAAGACTTTATTAGCATGTTATTTATGTACAATTACATCCTTTAATTCGCGGTTATGGAACAAAAGAATTACATTCTTTGTACATATTTCTTTCAATGACTCTGACAAACTTTAATGTCATAATTGATGTTTTCTTCTCGCAATTACTTCTAATGAATGTTAGAGTTTTCTAGAATTATTTAACGCAAGCTAGAAGTATCACTTGTTTAATTTCACTGCGCAGCTGACACACTTCGTGACACATGAAGCAGCAATATGTACGGCTGGTAGTTTAGCTTGCGGTAAACACCATGCTGGCTACACCGTTCTACTCGTACAGACGGACAGCCAGATGCTGTTCAACACCACACATACCCACGTCCATAACTGTAAATATAAACACATTTTTGCCTTAACTGATCTTTGGTTCCATATCTCACTCAATTTTCCTGAACTTTTATTTCCTCTATTAACAGAGATAAATGGTTGTAAAATGATTACAAATTACATTTTACGTCATTATAGGATGTGACACGACATAATTTGTTAGGTACTTGTTTCTCAAAATTTTCAAAAGAAGTTGCTACTTCTATCTCTCCATCCCTGAATGAGTGGGTAGCCAGTTACTCCGCAACATTGGTACCTATCTTTCAAAGGGACTCGACGTCTTAATTCAGAGAGTAATTCCTCAGATTCTTCATAGTGAGAACGTACTGTTTTGGAATATAACATATTGTCTGAAGAAAATATTCAGTTTACGTATTTAAATGAGCTTTGAATAAGTAGTTTAAGTCAGTGTTTCTCAACCTTTGTGAGACCGCGGCCCGGTAAATTCTTTTTTCATAAGTCAAAGGCCCGGTCCCAAAAGATTTACTCGTCAGTAACTTTCCAATTTTTTTAAGTTCATACATTAAACTAACATAAGTATTAATAATTAATTATGGCATAATCATAAAGAGTATTAGTACAATTATGTGTACGGTGTGGCATGTTGACAAATATAAAATTACATTT
>Ga0123354_10010697_pt1 | contig 14152 bp, 9 predicted proteins | sample TergutLab28metaG_2_FD_97872 | JGI IMG/M metagenome (GOLD analysis project Ga0123354, IMG submission 97872) | Labiotermes labralis P4 segment gut microbial communities from Petit-Saut dam, French Guiana - Lab288 P4 | ecosystem: Host-associated > Arthropoda: Insects > Digestive system > Gut ... | reverse complement strand
GAAACGACCAATGTGGTAATCAACATCAAAGTCGCGAGCTCCTGATGATGGGCATAGTAATGCTCGAAACATGTTTAGCCTAAAAGAAGTACAATAAAATAACAAGTGGCATCTAGTTGGTTTCTTATTCGTCAGTTATCACAATGATGCACGGCCCAATAAACATCACACACACACACACACACACACACACACACATATATATATATATATATGGTGTATGAGGTGTGGAGTTGAAGCTCCATGCACTCGTCAACCGTGGCACTATATTTCGTCATATCCCTCTTATAATGTTCTCAGGTTGATTAGTGTGAAGCGAGAGCGGGCGGGCCCAGAAATCGGTCTGCACTTATAATTGTTTATACTTTATTTAACGACGCTATCAGCAACTCCTGCTGTGTAGCGTCGAATCATTTTACGAGAGTGAATAATGAATTGGAAAGATATGAAAGGAAGGGGCTTTGGACTGATTTAAGGTACTATGCCAGAATTCGCCTGGAGAGTCTGAGAAAAACGACGACGATCATTCTCATTCGTGATCGTCGATGTTCCGGCCGAGATCGGAGCAGGATACCTCCAGAGTGCAAGTCAAGCGTCATCCCCTTCGGCGAGCTTGCTAGGCCACAGAAAGTTTGGCTGCGATAACTGCGTGATAAACTTGACTAATGACAAGTTCTCTTTGGGCTGGCTGGCTGACAAGCCATCGATGGGGCTTCCCTCCCTGGCTTCAGTAGACATACTGCCAGTAAAAGTTAAAGTATTTCTATCATTTCACCACGCAGAGCAGTGTAGAGCAACCTTTTGTTGCAAAAGGGCCATTTGAAAATTTCCAAACCCTGCCCGTGCCGGGAACAAATGTTTAACAGTAAAAGTCTTATTATTTGTTCCGGGAAAATTTATTATAGACCAAGCATTAACAAGACTAAAATTCCTGTGAATTAATTACACGTATTAGTAACAACCAATATCGCATTGAATTGTAATTATGATGTTTAGGACAGCTGATTATTTTTTATAAGAATGCAGAACGTCAGTCGGAAGCTTGTACTATTTCTTTGTCACTGATATATTATTCAGGAATACGCATAATTCCGTAGCGTAAAGTTGTGACCGAAGTACATTTGGAGTGTCTTTTATCGGAACATACTGGAACCTGAAAGAGAAAGAGATGGTTGAGCCTAACCACTTCGTATTTTTCTCACTCCTCCCACTGTAAAATTTCCAACGAACGATATTTGCACATGCAATATGCATGAATCCCTTTACAACTTAAAGCACTGTTTACCAGATTTTGACGTTTTGTTGACCGTGCATCTCAGTATATTTATCTCAGTATTTAACCAACTTGATGCACAAAATTTGTTTTACAATAAGTTTTATTTCATACCTCTACATGTTTCGAGCACATGTGCTCATCATCAGGAGGTCAAAATTGCATTACACAGCCTCTGGTACCATCACACCTATAGGTGAAATAAAACTTATTGTGAAACAAATTTTGTGCATCAAGTTGGTTAAATACTGGGATAAATATTGTTTACCAGATTTAACTATGCTTGCGAACCTCACCAAATCACTAAAAAAAAAAAGTCATTTTTATTCTAGGTGGGGAAGCATACATTGTGGTCCGAAAACTCTTGCGGGCCACAGACAGAACATCGGCGCGCCGCGGGTTGTCCATTGCTGATGTAGGGCAAGTTTACTGTAGTGTAAAACAGTACCGAACAACAGTTTCGATTTTGAAACGCGTTTTGGGTCATGATGCGAGCCTCCAGCACACATTAGTGACGTGGGTGTGTAGAGACAGTGTTCGAACCTGCTGCAGAGACAACACCGGCTGTCTCGAGTGTACTCCTTGAATTGCTTGTAACAGTACAGAACCGAAATTAATGGTTCAGGCAGCTCCCTTCAGCCCGTATTAGAAACGCGTCCTAGTTTAGTGTATCTTGCGAAAACCTCCGTAGCTCATGCAGCATGCAGACAATAGATATTTCATAGTGACAGGTCTGCTAATACGAATGAAATATGCAGCTGTATATTACTGTCGGCATGTGTACAGTACTGAGACGCATTTTGTAGTTTAGAGTCTTTATGATGTATGAGGGCAGGTTTGATTTGTGCGTGATACCGCGGGTACCAAAGACATCCGCAGGCGTCAGCTGGCGGACACGGGCGACTGTATGTGTTTCTCACATCAAACCATCTTCACATGTGCAAATTCTGAGCAAGCAAAATAAACCGCGCAGGGCGGAGGTCGGGTAATGAAATAAAGCGGACTGTGTAAGTAGCACAGCGATCTCATACTGTGGTGTCCCTCAATGGAAATCTCAGTAGTGCTGCTCATTGTCCATTGGTATACGTTCATGACCAGACACTTTCCTCCTCCTGTCCTGCTGTCAACGTATAAGATTTTTCGTTTTAGATATGAGAACTTATAATTGTATCATTGTTTTGAAAATATACTGACCTTCCGAATGGGTAACACAATAATCATGAATCTGTAATTTCATTCAGCCCGCAGTTCTTTGGTTCTGGGGTTATCATCAGGGTATAGTTACGTAGGCTGTCGTAAGTTTCAAATTATAGAAGGGTTTTATTTTATTTAACGCTTTAAAAGTCGCATATAAAACATTTTATAAATTATACGTATGTATAAAATCTTCGTACTTAACACCGTGGGCCGGGATATTTCAGTCGGTATAGCGACTCACTATGGGCTGTACGGTCTGGGGATCGAATCCCTGTGGCGGCGAGATTTTCCGCACCCGTCCAGAACACCCTTGGGTTCCACCCAGCCTCCCGTATAATGGGTATAGAATTTTTTTTCGCCGGGGTATAGCGACCGGGACGTGGCGTTGAGCTGCACCTGCCTTCACGGCCTGTTCTAGGGCGAACATTACCTCTTTATGCTTAAAAACACCGTGTTGTCACATATACACTATAAATTTTTGTTATTGATTTTATTCATGATGTTTGCATAATATATCACCCTCCATGTTGGGGATCCATTCGTCTTTTATAGACGCGGTCCACGTGGCCGTATTGGTGTGTTTGGTGCATTGCAGTTTCATTACTTGAGGCAACACCTACGTCTGCTTGCTAACCTGTGTAACACGAGGCCATCGTAACTACAATAGGGACGAAACATGTCGAACTGATTGAAACATTATCGTGCTTATTGTATTGTACAGTACAGTCGTCTTTCGGTAATCCATGCACCGACACTTCGGATCCCCGGCAGGTCCGGACAGTTTTGGGCCAGTTATAGCCCAGCATTCCCATTGAAACTATAACTACAGCCCATTATCATATTCATCAACATCATCATTATGATGAGCTATTAGGTACAGTATTTTCGCTTTAACCCTCAAACGGCCACCCGGGGTCAGATTTGACCCCAGCCTTCGTTTTTTTTGCGATAACTTTTTTGGTGTATCTTACAATGATACCAACCTTCGTGACTTTGTCACGACAAGTGTCCTCTAGGTCGGCATAATGGTTTTGTGCTGTTGGTGATAACCGTTTTCCTAAAATTTCGATTTTCCCTACCTGGGGTCAGATTTGACCCCAGGTGGCCTTGCGCGTCTTGTTTTTCTGTATTTAGTTTTGTGCATTTTTATGGTGATAATGTGCTATAAAATACTACTATAGTATCTTTTGCCGGTATTCTGAATAAAAATGGCCTCTCCTTGAACAATTTCTAGACAATCAGTTGTCTAGTTTCTGACAGTGATGATAGCGAGGACGACAGACACAGCGGTGATGATATTGGACTAAGTGGTTCTGAAGATGAAGAAGATGCTGTAGAGGAAGATCTTGATGATGATATTGACTCTCTGTACGATGTTGCTGACACTGGTGACCATGGAAAGCCGGACAGCACCACAGACGTTGCGCATTCAGAAACAGGAGGAAGCATAGACAAGGAGACGAATGTTTTTCAAGGCAAGGACTTTACCTGGAGCAGGACACCTCCCAAAGTTGCTCGAGCTCGCGGAGAGAACATAATAGTGCGTCTTCTCTTGACAGTGATAAGATTTGACGACAGAGCAACAAGAACTGAGTGTCGTTTGGAAGATACAATGGCAGCATTTCGATAAATTTGGGACATGTTCATTGGTTTATGTCAATCATTGTATTTGGTTAGTTCAGCTCTCTGCATCGATGAACAATTACCTCCATTCAGAGGAAGAAGTGGATTCCGGCAATATGTGCCGAAAAAACCAAGCAAGTACGGAATCAAAATTTGGATGATGTGTGATTGTGCCACGAAATACATGATGAATGCGAAAGTTTATTTGGTCAAAGAAAATAATGAAGTAGCTCGTGGATTGGCAAGGGATGTCGTCTGCACATTGGTTCAGCCTATTTCTGGTCAGGGCAGAGGCGGGCGAAATGTAACAACAGATAATTTCTTTGCGTCTGTTGACCATGCAAATCAACTGAAAAACAAAAAATTGACACTTGTTGGGACAATGAAGGAAAACAAAAAAGAAATTCCACAAGAGTTCAAGCCTGCCAGGCAACGTGATGAAAACTCGTCTATTTTTGGATTTAACAGGGATCTCACACTTGTGTCGTATGTCCCAAAGAAGAACAAATCAGTTGTCTTCCTTTCATCACTCCATCATGATTCAGCAATCTGCAGCGATTCAGGAAAGCCTAAAATCATTGAATTTTATAACAAAACAAAAGGTGCAGTAGACATGCTGGATCAGACGTGTGCAAGGAACAGCGAGCAACTGGCAGATGGACAATGGTAATGTTTTATGGCATGATCAACATTGCTGTGGTAAATGTACTGGTCATATATGCACACAGCATGCGCAAAGATCAGCCTGAGAAGAAGACAAAAAGGAAAGACTTTTTGCTTAGAATTGCACATGATCTGGTGACACAGTTTGTAACACAACGATACAAACTTTCTTCGCTACCTAGGAACATCAAAACAGCCATAGTCATGTGCGGATTTGTCTCTGATTCTGAAGAAGACACCATGCAGGACCCTGAAGACTACGAGGCCATCTGAAGAAAGCGAGGGCGCCGTCATGTATGCAGCAGGAGTGGAGATGTGAAGACACAATTTGTCTGCAAAGGATGTGGACATTACGTCTGCAAAGACCATATGAGTATGATTGTTACTTGTGACACTTGCAAGAATAAGGAAGAAACTGATGAATCTGATTAGTTGCGCTGTTTTCCCAACTCTTCTTCTTCTTCAAACCATTTTATCATATTTACATTCTTGAATACAGACACGAATATTGAACATAACCGGAATTCATATACTATATAAGGTAAATGACAATCATGTCATTGTTACATGAGGTTGTCATTTCAGTGATGTCAAACTGCTGTTCTTTTGTAAACAGACATGTATTTTAATTTGACAATAAAAGAACTAAAAACCAGCATTAGTTATAACCACTTTCATGGTGGGGTCACATTTGACCCCAGGTGGCCTTCTGCGTCCTAATATCTAGGGTGGCCTTTTGAGGGTTAAGGAGCTTTTACTTTACCTTTCAGTGATATTGTTTTGTATGTTACCCGTACCATGGAGTTTCCCCTCCGTGATCCGGATTACCCTCCCTCCACATATTCCAGATGGCTGAGGGATTACTGTGTGTATCAAATAAAATGATTGTGTGGAGTTTTGCTACGTTCCTGTTTGCTTCGCGGAATGTCTTAGAAGCCACATCATAACTGAGGCAGTTAGATATCAGATTCGTACGGAGAAGGTTGCGGTTCAATATGGAGTGAGCCGGTTACACTCACTGAATGAATGCAGCTTATTGGGAAGGTCCATGCATTTGTCGTTTTCTTAAGGCAGTATTCTGAAACTGAACGGCGTTGGCCACAAAAGACTTACTCTATAAAATACTGCGACATTCCTGGTTGAAGGTCGACCAAGGAATACGATGCTTAATCTCGCCGTAACACACTGTATTGTTGAGAAGAGATGGTAGGATGTATTGCTGCTTAAGTCACACAGAGTGTAATCTTCTTGTAACATAATTATGAGAGACCTAAACGTATTTCCGGTTTAGATATCTTCCCATTTAATACATATTTACTTCCGACAAAAATAAATATTGCGCTCATATTCCCCGCTGATATATTTATGATTCAAAGCATAATCCCTTCTTTCATTACTCTGATAAAGTATTCTGCATGTATGTTCGTTGATGATAGTGAGGTGTAATTCTTTTCCACTTGTTGCAGTAATATTCAATGTCAGAGGGAGTTTAGGGGTTATAATATGGAGAAAATTTTTATGAACAAAAAAATAGTCATTTACAATCCAGAATCAAGTTGTGTGAGCAGAAGGAAAATATTCAGGCACAGTACAGAACGCAGTTATTTGAGCAGAAGGCAAATATTCAGGTAAGAGTAGAAAACAAAAGAGTGAATGTAAAACAAGTATACATGTACAGTACAAACAGACAGAAATGTGTGTGCGCGTAATGCAAATATTTAGGCAAATTTACATTACTTCTTACCTTCCTTCTTGTCATTGGAATTTTTCATTGACATTATCCTTCCGGCCGCACTATGACCCTGGGGTCGATAGCCTCTAACAGAAATGAGTACCAGGAATATTTCCTTGATGGGTAGAGGCGGCCGGTGCGTGTGGCTGACAGACAGCCTTACCACCTTTATGTGCCGAATGTCTTGAAACCTGGGAGCCTCAGCCTTCTGGAACCCTCAGGGTCTGTCCAGGCCTGCTTTACCTTTTACCTTTACCTCTTACCTTTCTTGTAGCCTGTCTCTGTATAGCCTATTATAGTCCGACGGCGATGAAGTAACAATGACGTAATACGTACTCCATAATGACCTCATTACTTTGCCAGTTGAGTTTTATGACCACGACCTAAACTGACAGTAAACGTCTCAATGATTAAAGCGCTTCGAAGGCTAGGAAACCATAGAGTTGTGGTGTGAGGAGCATCCTTTTTACCTGTACGTCACGCCATTACGATGCTGGCTCTGAACTTTTACCGCGATCTTCCTTTTACTGCCTGGTGTTATTAATGGCCGTAAAAGTTGCACCAAGACAACAGTTCTGGACGTAAAACCACACAAGTTATGCTTAGAGCAGAGCGTGTATGTATTTTACTCGTAGCATTTAGATAACGTGTTTTGTGACTCGATACGTGAAGACAAGGGTAGAAAGGAATTTTCATTTTTTGAATTTACATACCGTACGTAATTGACTTGGATGTTCGTTTAATATAGATACAGACGTAAGATAATCGCATAAGAGGTACCATTAAATGATTTTCATTATACACAAAAAGCGCTTCATATGAAAGTTACAGATGTACCTACTTTTTTGGAAGATGGCGTGTGTTTGAGAAAAATGTAAAAAAAAAACCCCCCCGCTTTGGCCTTAATGGACCGATTCGGACAGAAATTATATTTTTGTGATCTGAGGTCCCACGATGGTGACTACGAAGATATTCTGACATGTGACGTCTTGTAGTCTGCTTGAAAGATGACTAACATTGTCATCCTGAGGATGGAGGCAGCCTTTTCTTCCGATATGTTGTTGCATGTTTAACATAATGCATAACTTCACAGCCCAAAGGACATTAATCTTCAAAATAGAATGTTTCCTTACTCTTTATTAGGCCTTTAGACCTCGAATATCAAATTGTATTCGAAGTTCATTGATTGATTTCGGATATGAAGCTTGCAACAGAAGAGATGTACGCACACCGTGTAGCGGTTTGTATACTTGATGAAAAAAAAGCATAAGTATTATTTGACCATTACTGTTACCGCAGCGAGAACTAATTATGGCACAGGAAGATTTCGTTTTAAGCCTAAGAGTAATTTCGTATTACTTGACTAACAGTTTGTATCTGTGTTTGCAGTGAAGCGAGTACGTCAGTCGTAATGAGTTCTGTTGCCTGAAAATGATTTGACAGTTTTCGTGAAAAGAACTTCTTTCAAAAAGATGAAAGGAATGATATGTTTCGTTTGGAACCCAGCGATAGTTTCGCTTCAGGAGACACGCGACTGTCCTGAGAATTTGGGAATGAGAAAGAATCTGCTTGTATTCGCGTAAGAGCAAGACTGGCTTCAAGAAATGCCTATGATGTGGAAGGAATCGAGCGAGATTCCCGCAAAAAGGGAATAAGAAATGCCTTGTCAAGAGTTTTGCCTGGAGGAATGACCCTTCTTGCTAGTCAGGATAGTTAACCTTGAATTTGTTCATACTCCGGAAAGAGAGATGAAATCATTTAGCGTGGAACCGCCCAATTTTCTTGTGGTTTACGTCTTCATGATTTTCTGAAGCGCATTATAAATTCATAGTCCTTGTTAACACGCTCCAGTGACTTGCCGTCTATGCGTCATTCCATTACTACATGTTTTTGATCGGTAGAGAGCTTTTTTATTTCTGATTCTAAACATACACTGCTAAAGTTCAGAGACAGGGCGGCCGGTCCTTAGACTGTGATCCGAACTGGGTACGTCCGGAATGTATGTCAGACTTGTTACTGCTGTGACGACTTGTCGGTTATAGACATTTTACTGGATTTATGCATGATCTGATTATCGGCAGCTGTTCGTGCTGAACTGATTCAGCGAAAAGGACTGGCGTTGTTGTCGATGCGAGGGTTATGGGGACGGTGCACTAGGTATTTTATTCATTTGTGTATAGTTTATTTGTGGGCCGGATAGCTCAGTCGATATAGCGACTGACTACGGGCTGGACGGTCCGGGATCGAATCTCGGTTGGAACGAGATTTTCCGCCCGTCCAGACCGGCCCTGGGTCCCACCCAGCCTCCTGTACAATGGGTACCGGGTCTTTCCCGGGGGTGAAGTGTGGCCGGGGCGTGCTGCTGACCACTCACCCCCTTCTAGTGTCGCGGTGATGGAAGAGTAGAGCTATACTTCTACCCACCCTCTGGGCCACACCGGGCCTGTAACGGGATCACTTTACCTTTTTTACCTTTATGTGTGGTTTATTTAATGACGCTGTCAGTATCTAAACCTGTTTGGTGTTAAACGGTACGGTGTTTGGTGAATAATGTTTTGGGAAGAATGTGGAAGGAAACTGTGATGGGATGATCGAGAAAATATCTCACAATTTGCATGGAGGGAATGAGGAAAATCACGAAGACCCTGATTGGGATTAGAACCAGGTACCTCCCGAAAGCAACCCAGAAGCGTTATCCCTTGAGCCGGCTTACTGGAATGTAGATGAAGAAAGGAGAGGAAGTGCTTAGCTTGAACCTCGGTCTTTTCAAATGTTACTGAACGCTGGGGTGTACTCGTACTTTTATAACTATTGGCGTCAACAATATTGCAGATTAAATTCGTGGTTCGATCAGCTAGCTATCATGAGGTTTTACATTGTTGTGCTTGGTCCCACCCGGCAAATGCTGCAGCAGTAGCTGTAGTGTTCGCGTCCATATCCCTCCCAACGCACCTTTTCTAAAGAACGTGCTCTAGTGGGATGACATATCGTGTGGATATCAAAACTGTAAAGATGGAGGAAGGAGGTTGTTCAGAAACGTTGACGAAATTCTGCTAGACCACACGATGTCACATTCCCAAAGACTCAGAGCTCGCTATATATATATATATATATATATATATAAGGTAAAGCAGTCCCTTTACAGGCCTGGAGCGGCCCAGAGGGTTCCAGGAAGTTAAGGTTCCCAGATTTCATGACAAAACGGCACGGGATGGTGGTAAGGTTGTCAGCCTTACGCAACGGCCGCATCCTGGTACTCATTTCTGTTAGAGGCGGAGTCGACCCCAGGGCCGTAGTGCGATCGGAAGGATTTTATGCCAATGAAGAATTCCAATGACACCAGCTGGGATCGAACCAGCGACCTTCCGATTTGTAGCACAGCACCTTAACCACTGTGCTACCGCGGTCCCCATATATATATATATATATATATATACACACACACCCACACACACGCACACGTATAATTGCCCTCACTTCTAATCGACATTACTCTTGTAAGGTGCACATTGAATGTAACAGAATCCTAGAAACAAAGGACGTGTGAAGCAATGGAGGGTCGGCGAGCTCGGTACATTCCCATGAACCTCGAGTTCTCTCGGCTGTTGTGAAAGGAAAAGTAATGGTGCCAGCTGTCGTGGGTGTAGCACGTTTGTTTGGAAATGCAAAGCAGTACGTCTGTTTATGTAATCCCGCTCAGCTGTTGCGTCTACCTGGAAACTTGCTGACACTAGCACGTGTAACGCAGTTTGTTTGCATTACTTCAGTATTGTCTTTCTCAGTTGCGTGATCTGCAGCCACCGTCATGAAAATGGGTGTACAGCAGCAGTTGAAGCCCCGGAAGTGGCAGTTTCCCAAGTTCCGGTCTTCAACGTCACCACTGAGTCTGATTATGACATCCTCTTCAACTGCTTCTAGTTCGGATTTCTTCGCCTGGTGGCGTGTCTGGAGGATGGCAAATCTACTTCTCCAGACAGGATGTTGAGAAACGTTACCATGGCAACCAGTCTCACATTGCGTCCGCCAAAGTTAATAGAAAATCATTATTTCGTACCGTAATTACTTCAGTATAGGCGACTTTCAGAGTTTCCAGGAAGAAATAAAGATTGCACATAAATACGCCTTTACGTTTAGCCATTCTGTTGTATTTGTAACATGAAAAGAAATATTCCTTTATATATTTTCTTCCTACCTTGAAATGCCATAGTTTAATTGTAATTGCCAGCAAATTAATTTAAATTCGGCCTACTTTGTTCTTTCTTGGCTGAATCTTACATGATTTTCGCCTTTGAACGGTATGAAGTCCATAGGCTAGTGAAATTAATAGCTTTGACATATCTATGTACATTTAGTACTGTAACATTCTAAGAAAAGTACTTGTAAACGTAACTAACTCATCATGACAGTTAAATATTAACTTGTCATTCCTTGTTAATAATAAAATAAATTATACAATAATCCGTAATATATTATCTGATCAGTATAGTTATATATGCAGGAAGTGTATCATCAGTGTGATACATTTGTTGTAAAATAGTGCATACATGTAGATTTTTGTTTATTAGAGTGATTGCACTATGAAAAAAAATACAGTATGAAGTTTGTGTGATTTGTTATAGGCCTATATAAATATATTCATTATGTATTACGTTATTCTGAATATAATTAATATTTATATGTTACACTGTTTGAATGTTTTTTTTGGAGAGATCTGTTTTAACGAAGGAAAATACCAGTAACGTTATTGTCTTTCCCATTGCCCTCCTTGAAATCCTTGGTTGATATGTGCTTTTTTTTCTCAGTTTAAGTCTTGTGGGATGTTACGCATTGTCGTATGGGTAATATTTACCAGTCGCCACGTCCAGCATTCTAGAAGAATTCAGTCTTCATCAGCACCACTGTGAGAACCTGAAGTCTAGTATTATTTTGTTAATAGCCTGTCAGACAAAGACGTTCATACCTTGGAATTAAAACGGCAGTAGCCAGCACCAATAGTAACATCAAGACTGAATGCTACCAGTTCCTACCGCATTGGCGGTCTGGCAGCTGCTAGACCATGTATGAACCCGTTGACGACGTGAATTTACACCTTTTATTTCAAGTTCTTTCTAGCTGGCTTGTTATAATCTTTAATTATAAGTCACGTATGTAATAGTGGAAGTATTTTTATTCATGATTCTACGTGGAGTTTGCAAATAATGCATACTAGATAGACTATTTCAATAATACTCTCCATTGTTCGAGGTTTAGACCACGTGATGGACTTGTAGATCTTTGCAGGACCCTTTCTGTAAATTTCGAAAATTCTGTACTGGCTGTCGTTAACATTGCTGCTATGGTTACTGCAGTTTGATTGTAATGTTATTGTCACTTCACCTCAAAATTTCGTTAGTCTGTAAGGTATGATATGATTATTCTGTTACCACTTTTATACCGGGTATTTACAATTATATTCCTGAAACTAACCATGTTTCTATGGTGTGTTGTTTTGCAGCTGTTCTGTTGTTACAGTTTATGGTACATGTAATGTTATTTCCCATTTTGAATGTTTTGTACTTTACATTATTACTTTATGTAGTATTCGCGCAGTACCCAGTATGGCTGTTTTCTGTAGTTCCTTGACTTCGTACTCTACCAGTGTGTTGTTTAGGTATTGTGTGAATGATTTTGAGGTGGTTCCAGTTGCCCCTTATTATTACTGCTATCACTTTTGCTTTTACATCCTACATGCGCTGATTTCTGTTGTAAGGTATTTATATTTTAGAATCTTCTCGGCTTCTTTCGTGATCACATTTCCCTCTCCAGAAACTGCAGCATCTGCTAACATACATGTTCCTATTTCAGCATCACGGATTATGATTTGTGGTTTAGTTTTAGGGATGATCCTGTCGCTTTGCACTTGCTGACTCTATAATATGTTCGGCATACCTTCATTACTTGTTTGCACTAATTTTGTTCATGTTCGTGCCAATTAATTATTATTATTATTATTATTATTATGTGGTGGTACCAGTTTTACTATCAGTATCCCTAGAGGCAGCAGCGTGTGTTAGGAGTTGGGAGACATAGAGTGCGTAAAGAATTTTGGTTGATCACCACCTAAAAACGTTTACGGCTATTTAGAAAGATAGGATAAGAATAAGATGAATCCTAGGGAAGTGTACAGTGTGGACAGGAGAAGGCTGGATATGGTGTAGTGTGACTGGTATTGAACGTAACCTTATTTGGCATCTTTCATCAGCAACGGAATGACTGTTCAAGTACGACGGAGTTCACCAGTTACTCCATTCGATTCCAGACATGATTCTGATTTATAAATGTTTTAAGATCGTCTTTGCAGGATTTTCCTGTGCACACGTCAGCCAGCAGCAGCACCAGCAAAGCTGTGAGCCCCAGATAACCTAATTATTAACATTTCACAGCATCGCGCATGCTACAAGCTCGTGTCGGAATGTCGTGGATCTGTTACGTATTGTGAATAGTTTCCACGATCAAGTTTCAAGCATGCTTACAGAACACCAGCTGTTGGCAAACAGACTTCATTATTTCACTCGGTTACTTGTCAAGTGTAAACGTATGTAATTGACAGCGTTGTCATAAACATGACTTTTTCGACCGTGGCGGGTTATTTGATGTTACTGGCGCAATGTAGAATTCAGACGTGCATATCCTTGTAATGGAGGGTGTAATGAATTTATCAGTTTCTGTCCTGCAACATATAGCGGGAAGTTATCCAAAGAATTTTAAGTTCATGTTTCCGTGCGTCATAATTCAGTATTAAATAAAAATCCAACTAGATGCAACAGTATGGAGTCTGATTTATTTCACTGCAAAGTCACTCTACGTGTTTCGGGTGTCACAGCACCCATCATCAGGAGTACTAAAATCTGTAACCGCAGCCTCCGGTACAGGTCATAATATCGGTACAGCTACTTCCCTCCAACGTGGCCAGATCGGGACTCCCGATCTGGCCACGTTGGAGGGAAGTAGCTGTACCGATATTATGCCCCGTACCGGAGGCTGCGGTTTCAGTTTTTAGTACTCCTGATGATGGGTGCGGTGACTCCTTAAACATGTAGAGTGATTCTGCAGTAAAATAAATCAGACTGCATACTGTCGCATCTGGTTGGATTTTTTTAAAAATATTATCCAAAGAAATTGCAGCGTGAATGTTCTTTTAGATGCATTCGTGGAACAACTTTTAAATTTTACAAAATTTCTACTTTGTCGAGTTGAAAGAAATAACTTCCACGTATCGACGCCTTCTAGGTCCCTCTCGGTCTGTTACATTATCCCGTCCAGCGCATTTCTTTGTATTCTCCAGTCCAGTTGTCTAACTATTCTGATCACAGACGCTTTGGACTGGTAAACACATTCTACAGGGAAGTGGAGGGGATTAGAATTAGATGTAGACAGTGGAAAGTTTCGGGCCTGTTTATCGCAACCATCCATGGGAGCTTTAGGTTTCTGTGACCGTGCATCGTGAGCAAATTGTGAAGTGAGAGAGAAAACCAACAAGATGCAACAGTTAGATGTTTATTATCAACACTTTCTCAATATGTTTCGGGCATCATTATGCCCATCTTCAGGAGAACAAGACGTGTGTTACTGCACGTGGTGTGCTGCGCTGGTTCTGCTGGATGTGGTTGGTAGCGGTTGTGGGG
>Ga0123354_10010696_pt1 | contig 14153 bp, 5 predicted proteins | sample TergutLab28metaG_2_FD_97872 | JGI IMG/M metagenome (GOLD analysis project Ga0123354, IMG submission 97872) | Labiotermes labralis P4 segment gut microbial communities from Petit-Saut dam, French Guiana - Lab288 P4 | ecosystem: Host-associated > Arthropoda: Insects > Digestive system > Gut ... | reverse complement strand
ATTCCTGCCGGCAAGACAAACGAGATGAAACCCATATCTTTGATTTCGTTCCTTCTCTTATTGCCCTTATTAACATTTCGACTTCAGGACTGTAATCTGGACTTACTTGATCGAAATCGTCCAGTAATATAACCATTTTTCCTTCCTGATTCAGAAATTCCAGAAACATCTTTTCTTCTAAATTCACAACGTCCTGTTCTTTTTCAGGCGAATGAGCAGCATTCCACAGAATCTTCTTGCACTTTTCGGTACATTCCTTTTCAGAGTCAATATTCTTCAATGCAGTTGTATGCTCAAGCAGGTTTATTCTAAGTATCCACGCCGAAGAATTCAATTTCTTGATTTCATGTTCCATACGGGAAAGAAAGGTGGATTTTCCCATTCCTGGTTCAGCTACTAATAACACGATTCTGTCATTGTGTTCCATTATACTTTCGAAGTCATATTCCTTACATTTTGTATAGTCAATATTCCTGCGAATACTATCAATGTTACAGTTCGAGTCCCTCCATAAGAAAGAACCTTCTTCCATATGAATCCAATGCACATTTGTACACAGCTCTTTCAGTTTTCTGAAGGAACTCTCTGGCTTTAGGGCTCCGAGAATAACATATCTAACATCTTCGGGTTTTGTCGCTTCTCCTATCGTATGATGAGATTTCATATTCTCCCATTCAGCGCCGCAAACAGTCTTAGAAAATTCAGAACAAATCTTGAAAGAGTGACTTCTTTCTCTTTCATCATACAGAAACTCACATATATTCTCGTCGGCAGGCAAATACTTTTTCAGCTGATCGGCCTGTAATCCAGAAACGGCAAATGTAACAGCATTGTCTGTCAGCTTCACAACATCATCCTTCAGAAACATGCGGTGTTTCAGTGATCGCTGTACATAATACTTCGGAGTATCACTCAACTCTCTACCAAAACAAAGTTTCCCTTCACCGCTTAACAGAGTGGAGATGACATCAGAGTCTACAAGGACTTTTATACATTTCGGTGGATCTATACCTACCAGTGTGTGCAGTGCGACATTTCTTCCCTGAAAGTCAACAGTTCTTTTCAATATTTTGTTTTGTGACTCTTCATTCAAATCAGACAGGACACAATTATCTTCAAATGCTGCAGTTATATTTCCTAATGTCTCTTGAAAAGGTGTGGCCAAGTTTTTGTGTTGTCGTGTTGAAATGAGGATAATCTTTTGTTGATATTTTTGTAAAACCTCTATCAACGTTTTTATCTTATTATCATCTGGATTATCTGAGTCTTGCTGACAGCCAACAGACTGTTGCAAAATATCCAACAATATGTCTGACACATTACCATCACCATCACAGTCAATTACCAAAATGCCACTCCAAATGCAAGGCCATATATTGCGGATTTCTTTACGTCTATTTATTAAGGATTTCAAACCAATAAATAATGAATTCGTGCAACCTAAAGTAACTAGAGCCTGGTAAGTTTTCAGTTTGTTTAAAGTACGAATATTTGAGTTGGTGACAATATTCAAGACAGTGTTCTGTTCTAAGGCGTCACACAGTCTCTGTATGTGCTGCTGTTTGAATCGTATACCACACGCTAAAATTTCCCGAAGTTCAGGTTCAGTTATCTCCTTTATTTCTGTAATTAAATATTTTTCTACCTCTTGCCATAGATGTGAACCTTTCTTAAGCCATACAACATTCCCAACTTTTTCCCACCACTTAGAAATCCCTTCTTCAAACTTCGTGTATATGGATTTGGCAACAGAAGATGAAGCTTTACAAGAGTCAATTATTTCTTTTTTTATTAACTCCGTCAACGTTTCTTCATTTGATTGGCTCTGAAATATTTTAATTTTGCTCAAGAATTCTTCGGTTAAGGTAAAATCACATTTTCCTAGTTCCTTGATCAACTCTGTAACGCAATCTTTGTTCAGCGTTGATTTCAGCCTGTTCAGCTTCCCTAATATCTCATCGGTAGTGACAGAGTCCTGAAAGCTCTTTATTCTGTCGTTAATTTCTTCATCCACAAATGTTCCCTTTTTCAGAAGCCTGTCCAGTTCTACAATAAGGTTGCGATATTCTTTAAGCTCCTTAAAAAATTCTAAAATTTTTGTGTCAACATTTTTGTCGAAAGTTTTATACATCCCGTATTTTTGCCCCGAACTCAGTATTCTTAATGGATCAGAGTCTCCCCCTTGAAGAGTACAATCACCTTCCAGCCTTGCATTTGTGTATATTACAAACTCAAAATCAACAAATGGGCCACATAGTTTAAGATTACGATCTGTAGAAGCTTTACTTTTAATCTGACAATATGACTCAAAATATTTGAACAAACTAAAAGCCCCAGACATTTGTGTCAGACTGGAAAGCTTAATTGTACCCCCATTTTTTTCATGCTTAAGTTGTATGAAACATGTCTTCCAAATATCTTGTTCCCTCAATCTGTACCTGAATACCAAGTCATGAAATGTCCCAACACCATCGACATTTGAAGCCAGGTAAAATTCTTCAGTCTTGTTGAGGGCTCTCGCGAAGAGGAAGGCAGCCGTTTTGACCCCATACAGCTCGCCATGCAGTCCAACAGATCCAGGTCGCCTGCGGTACTTGGGAAGAGCACCAACAATTTGAGATGCGGCAGAGGTCTCCTATTTAAAAAAAATTAAATTCAGGCATCCACGTAATGTAAACCTATTGCAATTTGGAACTATTATGCTGCATTAATAGTTACATAAATTTCTAATATAATTCCACAGGGCAAAGGCCTTTGGAAAACGTTTAGAAAAATCTAGTCCCTGCATTTTAGTCAAACTGCAAATTCTTTAACGTGTTCACTAAAATTTGTCACTGGATTATATTTCGAACTAAAATAGTCGTTAACTCAAAGATCATTGTTGACCTGTCGCCATATATTGAATTTTATTACAAGTTGTTTTCAGGCCTCTTTACACCACGAAGTGCTAGGGCCAAAAGTTTCGGACTGTCGCACATTTCTTATTTGACATATTTTGAATATAACTTTTATGCGTGTCCCCAAAATTATGAAAAGTGACTACTAACTTCTTCAGATCTCACCGTCTGTCCGTCGGTCCTTCGGTCCCCATGAAACAACTCGTCTCTCACTGAATGGATTGTCATGAAATTTGTTATCGGGATATTTTTCGCAAATATGTCGAAGAAATTCAAGTTTGATTAATATCTAACGGGAACAACGGACACTTTACATGAAAACCTATGTATATTTAAATAATATCTCTATCATATCTTCATAGAATGAGAAATGTTTCCGGCCAGGCTTTACATAGGAAATAAAAATACATTTCAGATTCAAAAACATTTTTCCCCGAAAATCGTACCGTTTATGAGGTAGTGTGGAAGGCATGGTAAAGCCGGGCTGGTCGCAAATGACAATATGGCACGTCTGATTTGCATGCTGGATGACTAAGACGAAAGCGCCCCAGTGTTTCGTTATATGTACATTGCCTTTCTTGCTAAATTATTAAGCTCGGAACATGCTTGTAAAACTAAGCAGGCACAAACCAATTCATCTCCCACACTGGACATTTGAAGAAATATAAAGAAATGAAATGTAATACACTACCTCTAATTATTATTGTTAATACTAACAGGTAATGTAAAACTCACACTAGAACAGGCCATGAAGGCCTAGAAGGGGAGTAGAGGTATAGCTCTACTCTTTCTTTAACCTCTGCGCTAAATGGGATAGATGGTCAACGATATGCCCCGGCCGCTTTACCCCCGGGAAAGATCCGGCACCCATTGTATAGGAGGCTGAGTGGCCCCAGGACCGGACTGCAGTGGTGCGGAAAATCTCGCCCCCACTGAGATTCCATCTCCGGACCGTCCAGCCCGTAGCAAGTCGCTGTACCGACTACGCTATCCCGGCTCACTTGGTTAATACTAATACATCAAGAAAGTTAGTTACTTTGTGAATCTTAACAAGGATACTTCTCTATTAGGCACTTTAAAAAATATTAACAGGCCATTTCGTCACATAAAATATTGCCTGAAATTATTTTGCCATTTAAGTTACGGCGCAAGACGTATAAGTATTAAGTTATATTCTTAAATTCAGTTATAATCTTTCGGGGCCTTAAGTCGTCTCCAGATGAAACGGTTTGCCAGCTTTTCGCAAACTGTCACTCTCCGACATCAGGGACTGCTGTAGGGAGCGGGACAAATGTAGGATTAGATTATAAAGTAGGCTGTGAATACAAATTGAACATAAGACACCCTGATGGTAGAGAGAATGACCGTCACGAAACTTCGGAATTCCACTGCGCCCTGTCATGTCTGACTGACTAGACATTCTTCATTGAGTGTTCTTACCGTGAACGCTCACACACTAAACTGAGCTAGGCCTGCACTGTATAGGGAAAGGGATATTCGTTAGTTACTGCAGCCTCTGTGTCGCTTTCTACTCATTTTCATTTAGTGATAAAATTAAAACTCGTGATGAATTTTAATCCCATATTACTTTTTCATTCATAAAGGTAATAAGAATCAGTACATTATGACAGGCCGAAAATAATAATTTTACTAACAATTTCATAAATGGTGATGTAAGGATGGCGTCATAATTCGGGTGTGTTTACCCACATTTATGTAACTATTTCGAAAATTTTAAATCTTGTGGGATTATTTTATAGATATTTGGCACAAAATACAAGTAGAGTGTTTTTGTATATCATATGTTCGGTGCGATACTGGTGCCGGTTAATATTTACTGAGTGACACTCCAGCTACGCTCAGTAAGGCACATATTTTTTGTACAAAATGTCCGTTATTATTATTATTATTATTATTATTATTAGATTGTAACAAAGTGCTGGCACGTGTTTACAAATATTGGTGAAACTGCAAGTCCTAAACAAGTCCTTGCAGATCTTGTGCAGCTGTTTTGTGAAGACATCAGGACAGACAGATTCGGCGAAACTGTGATGTGCCCCTTTGAAGCTTATCACAGAGAGAGTGCTACAGTCTTTTGCAGCTCTTCAAACTACTCCGACGTACGGGATGGTTACAATATAATCTGAGAAATCACCTCTGTCCTAGCGAGGTCAAAGTACAGCGTACGCTAAAGAACCGAAACTTTTAAACGAGTGATCGTTCCGTAGCAGAGGCGGCTACCTACACAATACAACAGACATAAGAGACGAATAGGAAGGCCCTTCGCGGCATTTGACCCGGCGATCCCAGCAATCGAGCGCTTTCAGATCTACGCCTTAGATCTTACTGCCACAGTGATCAGGTCCGTAAGTCAATATCAGCGGTAATTTTTTCATTTGATCGTTATATTATTTACTACAGAACACAGTGAATTCTTAGCCTTTAATCACAACCAATTAATGCCATAAAAGAGTCCAATATTAAGCGCAGTTTTAATGTTATTGTAAAATTCCATTCCAGAGAGAAAGCTAAGTTACGTCTGTCAATCAAGCGCATGTAATTTGCTGAGAGTCGCGAATACACCGCAATTTAAGACACAGACTTAAACGCTGTTCTGACTGGATTATTCTTAATGTAGGTACGATTCAGCATTCTGCTTTATTGCAATTGTTGTAATGCACAGTATTAAGACAATGTACGCCCTACACGGATATACAAAAAAAATTTCTAACCACAAGGAAGTACAGAAAACAGCAGGCATATCATGCAACGCTCCGATAAACACACACTAAAACCCAAAATTGATTAATCGTTCGCACGATGTTTTCCTTCGCAATGTGACAGAAATCATGTGTTGTTGATGTATAACCTGAATATTTATCAGATTATCACAAAATGCCCAACAAAGAACAACAGTCTCAGCCACACATTTTATTTAACGGTACAATAGGCCTAGCCTCCTAAATGTGTCTATGGCTTCTAAAAGCACTCTGTCTCTTCTTCTTCCATAAATTACACTACAAAATTCTAAAGGGGCTTTACAGGGTATATATGTGTTTCTGTATGCGTATGACAGAACTTACATTATCCGGTCCTGGGTTCAGCTCCACACAGCCGATGACCAGCAGCGAAATCAGAACTAAGAATCTGATCGGCCTGTAACCGATATGGTTAGAAGGTTCAGCAACGCGGTGCTGTAGTGTCACACACTGTCCTGGTCTGCCTCCACTCCACTGACCGATTGTGGCCCTCCACTGTTCAATGCTGTCACCCATAGAACACTTCCTTGTTTTGCAGAATTGTAAGGCTAATTAGTTCTGTATCTGAAGGTGGTGTGTAGGCTGGAGTGTTATGTTGCATTAATGTTTGTACTGCAGTTATTAATGTGAAAAAATTCCCAACCTTTGTTTCTTTAATTTGATAGACACAGAAAACAGCACTGGGGAAAGCACTTTGTTCAATGCACTAGCGCTTAAAGGAAATAATTAGATGTCATAAATTCTGAGAATATCAAGAATGCAGAATTCATGTAAAATGTACGTTTATTGAGCCAGTTATATTTAGTATGTCAATTTTTGAACTAGAACGATTACTTCCAGTTGGACGGTAAACAATTTTCAGACGCACAATAAATTGTGTAAATAATTTAACTGCAGTAACAGTAAATGTCCTTCTAATGACGACTTCTCCAATGTGAATTGTTCGCTGTGAAACTTCCACAGTTTGTGCACACCCTCCTCTAGCACATTACTAATTCCTTAAAATGTAACCACATTGAAGTGAGTGAAATAAGCATGTTTATATTCACACACAAATTCATACTTCTCCCTGCAGCAGAAAGTATTCCTTATTCGGGAAAAACGTTGTCATATATATACACACTACAGCACTGAACACTCACTCCAGTTATCTAAGCAGCGATACCAACAGCAGTGTAAGAATGTGAGGACAGTGCCACTTCGGTTGAAAGTAACTCAGTTATCTCTTCTAATTCGTGAAAGTGCATGACTCAGATGTTGACTCGGTAGTGCTGCGCAGTTCCATGTATCTTTAGAGATACGAGAAAGCAGATTGTTTATTCGTTTCTTGAAGTATTATATCGTGTTATAGATAAATCCTCATTGACTTTGGGCATTTCCACTGTTATTATTAATTAAGAGACAAGAAATTAAAGTTTGGGCTTACACTTTGACACTGCAATCTGTGTAGGCCTAAACATCTTTTCGACAGGACACATGGCACTCCAATGTGGCGAGTCTCATGAAAATGAAGTATCATTGTCTTCCGAAACTTTAGTATTTTCTTATCACACTACACGGAGTCACATCTCAGATAACAGGCATTTTTCACATGCCTGAGTATCTAATTTACTTGGAGATTAATAAACTTATTATTTCTATTTGGAAGAAAGAGAGACTGCCTGAAGAGTGGAATGAGTCGATCATAATACCTATTCATAAGAAGGGGGATAAAACAGATTGTAATAATTATAGGGGCATAGAACTTTTGCCAACCACTTACAACATTTTTCCAACATTCTGCTGTCAAGGTTAATTCCATATGCGAAGGAAATTATCGGGGATCATCAATGTGGCTTTCGAAGTAACAGGTCGACTATTGATCATATATTCTGCATTCGCCAAATACTTGATTAAAAATGGGAATACAATGAAGAAGTTCATCAGCTCCTTACAGACTTCAAGAAGGCTTATGATTCAGTTAGGAGGGAGGTCTTATATAAGATTCTCATTGAGTTGGTATCCCTAGGAAACTTGTAAGGTTAGTAAAGATGAGTCTGACTGAAACATATAGCGGAGTCCGGGTAGGCAAGAATGTGTCTGACAGGTTCCCTGTTAGGAATGGTTTGAAACAAGGAGACGCTCTATCACCACTGCTTTTAACTTTGCTTTAGAGTACGCCATTAGGAGGGTTCAGGTAAACAGTGATGGCTTGAAACTAAATGGTACACATCAGCTTCTGGCTTATGCGATGATGTTAATATACTGGGAGGAAGCATACATACTCTAAAGGAAATTGCAGAAGCTTTAGTAGCTGCTACTAGGGAGAATGGACTGGTAATAAGTGCTGATAAAAATAAGTACATGGTCATGTCTCGAGATCAGAATGTAGGACGAATTCAGAGTGTGAGGGTTGATAATAATACCTTCGAGAGGGTGGTAGGGTTTAAATATTTGGGAACAACTTTAACAAATAAAAATTTTATTGCGGAAGAAATTAAGAGCAGATTGAGGTCAGGAAACGCTTGCTATCATTCGGTGCAGAACCTTTTGTCTTCCAGGTTGCTATCCAAAAATTTAAAGATCAAGATATATAGAAATGTAATTTTGCCTGTTGTTTTGTATGGGTGTGAAACTTGGTCGCTGACATTGCGGGAGGAAAGGAAGCTGAGGGTGTTTGAGGACATGATGTTGAGGAGAATATTTGGACCTAGGAGGGAAGAGGTAACGGGGGAATGGAGGAGATTGCATAACGAGGAGCTAAATGATTTGTACTCCTCACCCAACATTGTGCGGGTTATAAAATCGAGAAGAATGAGATGGGGTAGGCATGTGGCGCGTATGGGTGGGGAGATGGGGGTGTATAAGGTCTTGGTGGGGAAACCGGAGGGAAAGAGACCACTGAGGAGGCCTAGGCGTAGATGGATTGATAATTTTGGAATGGATCTCCAGGAGGAAGGATGTGATTATATGGGCTGGATTGGGCGGGCCCAGGATAGAGATAGTTGGCAGACGCTTGTGAGTGCGGTAATGAACCATCGGGTTCCGTGAAATGCGGGGAATTTCTTGACTAGCTGCAAACCAGTTAGCTTCTCAAGAAGGACTCTGCACCATGGAGTAAGTAAGTGAGTATCTAGTTTGATGAAAACGATTAAAAATACCCACATCGCACGGAATTGCTCTCAGTGTAGGCTACCACTAGCGACTTAAATTTCCTAAGTACTTGGTTGGAGAATAAATAACTGTGGTACTTGAAATTTCCGGAGTTCTACTCCATCCCTTCATAAGAACCCAAGGTGTAAGTTATAACACAACTGCTTAATCGTAGTTGTGTCTGATTCAACACTAACAAACCCCTTTTGCCATTCTTGTAATTTTCCGTCATAAATGAGTATAGTTTTTAAGTGAGTTGAAGAAAGTACACAGACCCTCCCAACTAGCCAAATGTACTATACTAACACATGTTGGTGAGATCCGGTATATGATGTGGCGCTTGTCTTAATGTGAAAGCATTTTGAGGGCTCAGCTATACGTCCTTCAAGCTGTGTTTCGATCCACTTACAGCTAAGCGATAAAAGTGTGTAAGATTGTCAAGAATTGTAAACACTATATTATGGAAAATAATTCAAGCTTCTGAAAGTAACAGAGTATAAAGACGAAGATTTACTAAAAGAATTCTCCGTCTCTTCAGAAAACAAATTTTATATCCCGCCACAGATCTAAATCCTGAGCCAGATGAGTCCAGTCCACATATTCCTATTCTATTTCTCTAACGTTTATTGTGAGAAAAGCGCTCATTTGAGATATTCTGCAACCCTTAGCAGTATGGATTTACCACTATACGCTACATAATAATAACCCCAGAAAAGCGCAGATTTCATATTCTTCGCGGAGGAAGCCACAAATCACGTAATGTGTATACTTTTTTATCCTTCTATCTACCTACAGATCTACCAAAAGATTTCTTCAATTCCGATATTTTCTGACACACTTTATACAACTTTCTCATCGATTCCATTCCTGCTAGGTATTTCGCCACATCTCATAACTTTTATTTTATTAAACTACTACATTTCATGGACTTAAAAGTCTTTAAGTTCGTTATTTTGCTGTTCCTTTTGAGTATTCCTGAAGGATCCTCCTTTTGGTCCCGAATACTTGCTTTGTCAGCAAACAAATTTATTCTCTCCTGGCCACTCAATTTCGGGTAAAAACTTTACACTCAAACAAAATTAAGTTAAATTTATTGTTTAAACAGTCACTTATTTGTACAGTAAACACAGGTTTCTTTTCCGTAAGACCAACTGTTTTTACTTTAAGACCTGAGATATATTAGCTTCATTGGAAAGCTCAAATGTCATATGAACTTATTCGATGACATGACGTTTGTACTACACACGTTATATAGGTGAATCAGTACCTGTACAGGCCTGAACAGTACCTGAGTTGTCCAAAAGTTGAGGCTCCCAGATTTCAAGACAATCAGCACATGAATATGTTGAGGTTGTCAGTCTTTTTGAACGGCCTCCTTTACACCCCTAGAAATATTCCTGGTTTTTATTTCTGTTTGAGGCTGAATGGACACATGTATATTTATTTATATACTAAAAACTTCAGCCAATCATGAAGAAAGCAAAATTTGTGAATTTCCTCAGTCCCTACAGAAAACTTTTTGGATAATAAATATTACCGAAAATTGTTTCAATTAAGAATAAAAAATTAATATGTGTTCCCAATAACGTTTACAATCTTGTTATTCTTTTTGACCTACCGTTTCGTGCACACGTATGCAGTGGATCTCTCATATTGACAATATCAGCATACAGTTCGTAGCCAAATAAATTCTGTCTGCCAACTGGCGTCGAAAGCCGAACGTTTAGCAATTGCTTTTTGCTTTGCAGCGAGCTTTGAACATACAGTTTGTCACATTAAATTTGATAATTACGTGTCGCCACTTCTTACGTCGAGTTATAATAACAAAATATAAAAAAAAGAAAAGAAAAGAAATCAGTGCCACTAAACGCGTGGAATTTAATACCTTAGTAGGCTCTGGGTATCAACTGTAAAACATTGCTTTTGTAATGTAACTGCTCTTGACGACGGTAAGTGTACATGTGACTTTGTTTACTTGTTTTATATAACGACACTGCCAACAGTTCAAATTGTGTAACGTGGAATGTTTGGTTGATGATTGGCGAATGAAATTGAAAAAAAAAAATTAGTTGTTCCATGGCCTAATTGGAAATACTGTCTCAACATTTTACTGAAATGACTTAGGAAAATCTCGAGTACCTCACTCAGGTTGGACCGTTACCCCGCCGACTCTCTGACCAGTCATCTCCCAAGCAAAAGTGAGACTCGTTACCTCTTGAGCTGGTTTGGTCGAATATAAATTTTAATATGGCGTGAAATTTGAAGATTTTTAGATTTTTGTAGCAGTGTAGGAAGGTGCATACTCGGTTCCTGACTCTTCTAGATAGTTTTGTGGTCTGGAATATTCAGGAAGGGTTTACACAATAATGTATAATCATATGAAAAAAACAAAAAGTTTGAATATTTGTTTTGCAAAAGATGTATTTCGGTGTTCATTGGATAATATCCTCCCTGATGTGCTTATATAATTTCAGTTGTGCCAGAGAAGTGACTATGAAAGACTACGATAAGTTGTGGCCGATGACTACCAGCTGTGATGCTGGATCATATTCTTTGCTTTTTTTTTAAGAATGACACGTACTGAGCACTAGACTATATCTTCATGAAAATATTCAAATAAATTAAATGAGATAATTCTCGATCTTTTTAAGCATAATTAAAATATGTTGCATTTAAACATCATCAATGAAGGACACATTCACAAAGAGGGCTACCAAAAGTGATATACCACAAATAAATTTTTACTTGAAGTGAAAGACTCAATTTACATATGGGAAGAAAAAACTAAAGTTGAAAACATAACACAAGTATTTTTACATTATCAAACTGGAACCAAATAGGATGAAATATTCTAAAACCTGGTTTCCCGTCAGGACTGATATACAATTTCTTAATGCAAAACATTCCTCATATTCCCATTCCAGCTATGTAAATACAGCAGCTGTTGCACCATATTTCATTCTTCACTGTACGCTCATAACCCTTCCTCTGACGGCAAGCAGTGCAGCGATTCCAGCTATTCCAATTTGTTTTGAATCAGTTTTGGCGCGTGTAATTTAATAGTGTGTATTGGCCATGGGCCCACTGCGGCTCACTATCCACATATTTATCGAGACTCGTACAGAGCATGGCGGCTCTGTGTCCATTTATACTACACACACACACACACACACACATATACACAAACGTATATGTATATATATATATATACGTATATATATATATTATATATATGTATAATATACGTATATATAATTTTTTCTAGGCTAAAGTACTTGTTTTGATGGACATATTAATATAACACGGTATACTAATATTTAGCATTAGAAGGAGCACTGAACATTTCCATTCTTCCAGTAGCCGGAAATTTGAAACATACTTATATATAAACATTGTACCAATGACTACGTTTCCTTTTATCCTAGAAGTCTCTGGGATAAATGGGTTGAAATGCTGCCAAATTGTATATCTGTTATCATTCATGCACAGATTGGCATGACTCCATACTGTGGTTCATGTGCCGTTGTCAAAAAATACAGACAATAAATTGTAGTTAAATTGTGACTTTATTTATAAAATTTTACACATTCTTAAAACATCGATCACACTACAAATTTCCGGAATTCAGTGTTGTGTGATTGATTGTAAACATACACAGGTGTTCATGTAATACTCTCGCTTTTTTTCTGAGATTTTAATCTGAGTGAAATTTTCTCGACATATTCCTAAAAATTCTCCGAATCAACTAAATGAAAATCAGTCTATTGGGGCCAATTTTTTTCTTGCGTGCAGACGAAGGCAGAGACGGACGGACGATTATTCAGACATGACGAATCTAATAGTCGCTTCTCCCAACTTTCCGAAAGCAAAACAAAAAAAAAAGATGTAACAATTAGAGAAGTAGGAACAAGTAGCCACGAACTGTAGATGTCCTGTTAACTTACAAAATCTGATAGGGGTCATAAAATGTTAATCAGAAATAGCAGACAGGGAATATGATCCAGCAGCATTAGGAATGTAAACCAGCTGCTTTAGCACGAAGCCTGTAGCTTAGTTGGTCTATGTAACTCCAAACTTTCCTCCTGTTGAGAAAGATTCAATGTCTAACACATAGTAGTATGTAGAACTGAATGTAGTTCCATACAACACTTTCCATTATATGAACCACGAACATGCTAATGATAGGAGCCGGGGCTGCATGTTCAGTATAGTAGCCAGGCTACAGGTTGGTTCGGCTCACAGCAAGGGCAAGTAGCCCACTATTCAGGAGGTAACAGAGATAAAATGGCGGAGGCATGCAATTGAAAACCAACAATGATCTAGCACCAAAAAGAAGGACGAGTAGGATAAAAACCCACGGTCTATATGTCTTCAAGAGGTGTACATGGACAGTTGTACTTTCATATTCTGTTAAACACAGACGTCAGATATGATAATACATTAACTTTAGTCAGCAGTTTCAGTATGTCTAGCTTGATCTACAGGAGACTTTGAATTCTGCAACATCATGGATTTGTCAAGTACCTGTCCTACTTAACAAACTGATAAACAGTACGAAGTAAAGGTAAACAGTTTAGGTGGAGGTGTGTAGTTCTTAAATACAAATTCATTATAAAACAACATCAAACTCCAGTGTTCTCTAAAGTACAGACTATAGATTCAAATTATTTTGCTATACTTTTCAAACAATTTAATCAAAAATCGTATTGAAAAGTAGTTTATTATATAAGCTCTTATGCGAAGGAGAATCAAAGTCCAAAATATTTTTATCAAGTCTAAGTCTAATGGCTTTCGGTAACACCTCAAAACTTATTGCAATATATTACTGTCACACCTAACTACATTCAATATTCAGTCTTTCTTAGAAATGTCAATTACGACATTCCCTGCTCTACAATATAAGGTATATAAGGGTAGTCAAAACACAATTACAGATACGTGTATATTTATAGCACTAATGGCTAAAGCTAGCAACTACATGTTGCGGCCTTAGTAATGGCCATCATCGGCTTGTACAATACTTAGTGTAGAATAACTATACAATATGCAAAGCAACAGTATGTTTTGATGACGAGATCTCGATCACCATTACAATATATAGAATATATGTTACAATATATATATATATATATATATATTCCCTGCTCTGATGTAACTCAGAGGTTCATACTCTTTAAAGGTACAACATAAGACCATTTTAAGCTTGTATGTTAATGTTACTGTAGAAGACCGAAGATTGGTAAAACCTAGGTTTTACCAGTAAATCCTAGCATTTACCATAGTGAGGTGGTAAAAGTCCGAAAAATGCTTGGAAACGCTTCCATTTCGGGCTTTTACCAAACCATGTCGGTAAATGCTGGCATTT
>Ga0123354_10010695_pt1 | contig 14154 bp, 9 predicted proteins | sample TergutLab28metaG_2_FD_97872 | JGI IMG/M metagenome (GOLD analysis project Ga0123354, IMG submission 97872) | Labiotermes labralis P4 segment gut microbial communities from Petit-Saut dam, French Guiana - Lab288 P4 | ecosystem: Host-associated > Arthropoda: Insects > Digestive system > Gut ... | reverse complement strand
GGCTGAGTGGACCCCGTTCCAGACCCACTACTACTCAGAAAATCTGGTAGCGCCGGGGATCGAACCCGGGACCTCTCTATCTGTAGCCAGAAACTCTGACCACTAGACCACAGAGGCGGTCTTTACGGTATAATAACTTGTAATATTTCCTAGGACTGCATACGCATACAATTACACGTGGGCTCAAATAAACGGCACATCCTGAAGACATTCGTGGAGTAAAAGGATAGTTCCACGCATTCCTAACCTCGACTAGGGATGGAAATCAGTGGCCACGTTTGCACATTGGTCGCCTTCCTCCGGAGAAATTGTCTGCGCTGAACACTGAATAGGTGATGTAATGCATTGCCCATGCCGAGAAACAATTCTCGACTTCTTGCCTATTCAGCCACTACCGACTGAGCTACCACACACGAGGAAAACACGCTAGAGGATATTCATTTACATCAACATTATGAAAACCTAAGGAAACAGACAATTTGAATAATCTTGTCGTAGATGGGAGGATGGACGGATCTCGAGGAAACGGAATGGGAGAGTGTGGTTCGGATTAGTCCTGCGTGTCTTTGTAAATACGACAGTTAACCTTCCGGTTCCACTAACTGAAGGGAATTTCTGGATTTTGAGAAACTGCTAGCTTCCCTTGGACATACACATCCAATACGGTTTAGGACTGACTGTGTGTTATGCAGGCAATTAGCCGTTGTTTAAAAGGACCAGAAGATAATTTCAACACTCGGAAGAGAGTTATCTATGCTTTATTCTGTGCTATATTTCGCACTGCAGCCAAAAAGAAACATTCTGTACAAATTCAGCGAAATCGAGATGGGAAAGTGTCCTTCAAGGGCTATAATGTATCCTGTAAGAGTGAGTCAATGAAAGGATTATATATGGCAATTACAGCAAAAGCTGGGAATTTTCGAAAGCAGATATAGGTTGTCCTAGCCTGGCGTTTCGTGTTATTACTGGAATTCCAGGCACCAATTATCTTGGGCTAGTTCTACGGAAGTACGGTGTCCCATTTATTGTGTCCCACGACAATGCAACTTTATCGCATAGAAAGTCTGCTTCAGTTGTATAAAATATTACCAACAGAGAAGTCCACTGTTTGTAATAAAATATTCCACAGTGTCAACCCTGGAAATTTACTGACAATACATTACCCCGGCCTGCATGTTTCGATGCTAAACACCATGAAAAAGTTGTTAAAATGTCAGGCACCAGGCGTGAATTGCTGTACAGGTTTTGTAAGTTCATGAAAAATCATTTTACTTATTCATGATTGGCATTATCCTTTAAAAAATTATGTCTGTTTTGTTTAAGATCTCGACCTTAAATTTATTCCGTTAGTAACTATAAGACTAAATTTAATTAATTAGTACCTATTACACGTAATGACCTATGTCGAATACTTATATAAGTTAACTTATTTGTAAACTCTCTGTTTCTATGCGTTGGCTGTTTGTATCTTAGGTTATGTTCTTTACATTAGTACACTTTTTGAAATAAGTCTGACAAAGGCAAGAAAAGGTGTGGCTTTTGACATTCACACAACTTTCGAAAAAATATTAGTACTTTGTTCATGCAATCACTGTATCTTCAGTGTTATCCCCCCCCCAGTAAATTACGTCTGCAGCTACACTCCGCTGCATATGAGCCGCCCAGGATTCCACAGCAGCCCATGAAGTAAGTGTGTGACAGATTTTTAAGAAACTTTGCTTCTGTCTGACGTATGTCTTCCACTCACTGATAATGGGACATTTTGAGGGAACACTTCGGTTTTTGGAAAAGAAAAGTCACAAAGGGCAACATATAGCGAGTACAGCGTGTTTTACCAGCTACAAATTCTAGAGTCGAAATCGCGCGGGGTACCATAACGTTGTCTTGGTGTAAAATCCAACTGCGACGCCTAATAACTGGTCATTTTTCAAAATCGTTTTTGCAATTTTGTTAAAATTCATTGCAGAGTTTTAGTTCACCATTTAATTGGTGGTGCTTGCACGATGATTTCTCAATACTTTTACCAGGTTTCATCTTTATCGGAGCGCCCGCTGACTTCCACATTTTCCATTTCTCCTAGAAACGTGTTGTGCTACTGAAAACCACGCCTCTTGACAGAGCGTTTTCTCCATGCGCCTCACGCAAAAGAAATTTGGGTTTCGGTGGCAGCTTCTTTATCTGAAATACACCTACCATCTTTTCAGTTTCAGATTGGTTTGATTTATAACCATTAGGTCTGAATATGTTTAAGTGCGTTAGTTAAGGGCGCCTTCAATTGTGAATATCACACACGTTCAGTGACAGACGAATATTCGACTTCGGAGCACTGATGGATCGTACTGACATGGGAAGACCGCTCCTAGTGCCACTTTGGGCACCACAAATATCACACATACTTAAGAAGGGTTTTTTTGTTGTCATGGCGGTAAAAATTAACATTGTGGTATTGTGGTTTACGATATTGCGTAGTTTGATAGGTGCCTATCGACGTTTCGGAGGAAAAACATATGGCGATGGAAGCAGTACTTTTCTCCAAAACGACGGTAACCTTAACACACAAGGTCTCAACAACGGCTGTAAGCTGTGTGTGTGTAATTTTTAAAAATCAATTATCAATTTAAGCGCAATGTCATATGCCATTAAATATTGCAAAAGCTAGGTAGGCTTAGCCTTCTTTCCAGCACTCCTCGATTTCAGAAAGAACGTTGTGTTTTGGAAGATATCCACGCTTCGTCCGTTTGTTCTTCTGGTAAGAGCAACATGCAGACCAAGATGAGTAAGGAGCATAGGTGGAATGATAATGACAAGGGAAAACCTAAGTACTCGGAGAAAAACCTGTCCCAGTTACACTTTGTCCACCACAAATCTCGTATGGACGGACTCCGTGCCTCCGCAGGTAAACGCCGGCGACAGAGAGCCTGATCCTTGGCACAGCATATTAAAGGCTAACACTGGACTGATTTATAAGAGTATTTAACAATCCAGTTCGTATGGTGCAGTAAACACACTCGTTGACTGTTATAAAAAAAACAGTGCATGGTGCACAGGGAAACAGACAGCGCTGGTTCTGGAATTCATACAAACCGATATGTGAGAAGAACGTAGAATTTTTCTTTTAATTTCAAACCTTTTGATAAGATATGTCAAGTAAAGAGGACCTACAGCGTTATAACATGGCAAAATCCCTTGTCTTTTCGCTTGTCAATGACTATGCACATTTGGTGACCTGGGTTTGATCCTGATCAAGATCGTCACGGAAATTGACATGACTAAAGGACACGTCCAACTTTACAGCTGTCTAGTCCAGTGGTACAATGGCACCATCAGCTGGGATAAAACCAACCGAACACAGAGTCTTCGCATCCCTTCCTTTTTAATATACATTTTAATATTATTGTTACATTTAACCTTATGTCAAAAAAAATGGCTTATTTTCTTCACGCTTATTAACTAACTGTTTTATTCCGTAAATCTCCGTGCGTGTTACATGCCTCGCCCATCTCATCCTCCGTGATCTGTTCGTGCTTTTGATAGTGCAAGAATCATAAAACTCTGCGTGGTACAATTACCTCCATCCTCCTGTCATTTCCTCATTCTTAGGTCTAAATATTCCCCTCTGCATCCGCTTTATCAAATATAATCAGTTAATATTCTCCCATCAAGATGATAGACAGAGGTTCACACTCATATAAAACAAAAGGTAACAATAGATAATCATTACAAACGTCACAGCTAAACTGTATGATCGCTATTCCACGCTACGCTGCATCTGCATATATGAGCTTTGTAGCACCAAGTAGCACGTCAACAACGTGGAGATATGGTTTCAGATAGCCTTAAACAAATAATATTTTAGCAAACACACATACATACTGGCACTCCTTTGCGTATTGCATAAAATCCCGTGTTATTATAAATGAGTCTGTCTAAAAATTTGCCTGTAGCCGTTTTGGTTCTGTCGCTTATGAGAAATTGTTTGCTCAGCATAGCAGCAGATGGTTCGTAAGTTATATTTGAAATTGAAACGCGACTTGGAAATGATTCCCAGTCTTAATCCGTTCTCCTCCTACATATTCAATTCATCTCCAAGACATTTCACTAATGATCCTTAATCATTTTATATGAGGATGTGGAAAAAGGGCCGGGAGGGGGGACATTTTAGGCTATAAAAATGTAGGTGCCTTTACTGCAGCCTCTATACAGAATACCCTGTACTTTCTAAATATCTATATTTTTCCCTGCAACACCACCCCCCGTCCCTCACAATCGGCCTGTTTGAGTGATGTCTAGCTACTTATATTCTGTTGTTTTCAGCAATGAAAGAAAAAAATTAGACAGTAGAGAAACTCGATGTCTCATGTAGCTCGCTTAACGCGTTTCTCTTGTTTGCACGAGCAATATTTCGTCTCGTCTCCAAGACAGGATAGCCCCCCTCCCGCGATTTATTCCACGACTTGTTCCAGATGAGACCCTCTTCACTTTCAGAGCGGAGGAAAAAAAAAAGTCAACATTGACAAATTCTTTCAGCCTCCCTCTCAGTTCTTTCAGACTTATCGGCTGGTGCGGATTATTATAATAAGCCAACTCCAGAATCACAAGCCCTCACCCCCTCCACCAACTTCACGTTCGCTACTGATAAATTCAGAGCTATAAACATGCAGGAACGCTGAAAATATTTGCCACTTGCTTCTTCCATCCGCTTCTAGCATGTGAATAATATGCTGAACAGACAAACGGAGGAGAAGATTCAGAAAGAGGGACGAGAGTAACGGAAAGGAGAAACGGGTGGGATTAAAATGAAATACAAATACAAGGATATTTATGAAATATTTTTGGAATTATTCACAATATGCACAAGGAGTGTTACGGTATATAGCTATGCGCCACCATTTATTTGGTAGATACATACCAATGTTTCGGAGTAACTTGCTGCCCTTGTGTGCAGGGTACCAAAAGTACGCGGCATCACATCCAGAAGACCGAAGACCACACCACGATAACCCCATGTTCCATATGAAAACTTCATTATTTCGATATTAGAACTAAGTTGTGAGTGATCACTTTCACGCTCCACTCGCTTTAAACCCCGAGGGCAGCACATGATCTACCAACGTGAGCATCCGGTTAAGCGGGTTCCAGAAGAGATCTGCATGCTGTGGCGGAGAAAAAAAGCAGTTGTTTGCACCGTGGATCGAATGTCGGTTATCCAGCCCGTAGACCAGTCACTGTACTGACTGAGACCGTCAGGCCACGGATCTAGCGTGGAATATCACTTAAATGGCAGTGTATAGCGTTTGTGTGTTTACAGTGCATTAAAAAATGTATTCCTGCATTTAATAACAGACAATTTTTTTCTCCATGCACTGGGAACCGAAGGTTAAACGTGTTTCACCACACACGACAGTCTTTTTAGTTACAACGCCGTGTGGCTTGACAGGTGCGTGCCGATGTTTCGGCGAAAAAACATTTTTTGTTTACACGCAGAAACCAGCTGCGCGAAATCACAAAATGTGTGGCCACAACAGATTTACATACCATCTTCCTGTAATCTTACTTTCTTCTAATTTTCAATACGCATGGAAAGGCGATTGTCTTATAATACTTGGAGGTCTGCAGGCTGATTAGAGTCTCAGCAGACAGGTTTAATAATTAACTGATAAACAGACGAAGATAAACACCTGAACGAAGACAGGGACACCTAATTTCGCGGTCATTTATGAAAAGTTCCCAAGCTTCGACCTCTCATACTTCCGATAGGAATAGTATGACAATGAAGACGTTAGAATGGTGAAGATTAGTGTTTGAAATGTGGATGAGGAGTTTTACTTGTTAATGCTACATAACTCAAGTTTGAAAAATGTGGCAGTCTTTATAGTAGAGAATCAGATTTGATAAACTGAAAATGGGATGGCTGCAAGAGAAGAAGGCTAATGTGATTATCTCGGAAACTGCTTGGAGACAGAGCAACCCCAACCCCCCTCCCTTCTGAATTGGTGCTTGTGGGTGGAAATTGTGGTTTGTTTTAGCTTGATTTTTTTAAATTGTAGGTATTCCTATAACATTTATTGCATATTCTCTATCAACTTCCGCTGAGACCACCTGGCCTGGGGTGCATATATTAAGAGGTTGGTAAATGATGTGGTCTTCCACTAGCTGGAAACAGATAGTTCTGTTATACCCAGCTGGGTTAAACATGTCATTTTTTTAATTTAAAATTATGGACAAGGTAAACACCGCAAGTAACCTTAAGACAAAAGCTGGAGCCTGTAAGAATCACGCGGGATACATAAATACACAGTTGGGACAAAATACAGCCGACTTAATGTTAAAGTAGACGATATGTGCCGTTACCACTGTGCTGCAAAAGGTTCAATATACATGTAAGATTGTGAAATTATAACGCGAGCGATGATTTCCACAGCCCTGATCACTTCGTTAGTCAAAGAACTCGCCAATATCACGCAGAATTTCAGCCTCACCGCAGTGAGCGCTGGTCAGATCCCAGGGCAGTCGTCCCTCCCTTCCCCCATCTCCACCTGCTACCCAATTAACTCCCAATCATTCGTGCAATGAATCATGACCACTGCCATTAGGATGCACGACTCTCACTGCCGTATGGAATGGAACACGGTAGAAACTGCACCAGGTACGTTGATCTCTGGATGACAGAACCCGAAATTTTCTGAGTGATTGAAGAACAAATATGTCCTTAGTTTGGGGATTCAGCATATAGCACTTTATTACATGGTAGCCGTTTATGAACCATAAGGTTCATTACCGTTGCCACAACAGCTCGTATCTTATCCCCATTCCGACACAGTGAAACACAGTTTAAACCCAGCCACCCTATTCGTTACGATTGAGTGTAATATTATTCTGCCATCTACTTCTAGGTCTTCTACGTAAAGAATTTAGGTGTGAAGTTAAAATTTTTCCTGTGCACGCCAGGTAGGTATGCGTCGGGGTGGGAGTACACATCAGTGCCTTCTTGTACTTTGCGCTAGATGTGGTAGTGAATAGCTTCGTGCTCTGGCCGCTTTAACTACTGCGCAAAATGCCGTGGCACCTGTTCAGTAGAATCTTTCGTGGGCTGCAGACACGTTCCGGGAGTTTAAGTAAGAGACAACCCTCTTGATCCTACCGGGAATCGAAAAGCTACAATTACTCGGTCCTCCAAGCCGTAGCCCAGTCACCACGACGGCAGTGTCTCCTATTTTGTTGACATTCATTTACGCTGACTTGTTTTAGCTATATTCGTAAGTTTGAGTCTTTCTGTGCGGTCACAATTCTTGTCCGCAGTGCAGTCTCATGCTGTGTACATAACTTACGAAAATTCAGCGGATTGCAAGTTCTCATAGGAAGAAATATAGAAATCGGCAAACAGATACATTGTTACAAAGAACACTGACACCTATTCCAATCGCATGATTAAAAAAAAAAAGAAAAGCAATGTGAAAGTAAGTTTCTGTCCAACGACATCCGACATCCGGAAGTGCACTGCTTTGTTAGCAGGTTTATAGGCTTCGTCCGCTTGTCCCCCTGATAAGAGATGTGTGGAGCACTGATGGAAAGATACTGAGAAATCAAAATCGAGTTATTACTCAATAAAAACCAAACCAGGTAACACTCTTTTCTTTCAAAACAAAAGTAATATTATTATTTCTTAACTGATGCTCTCCGATTTCCCAAAGAGCATCACTATTTTTTTTTTTGCAAAGTTCCCAAAATGCGTCCTTTCGATCTTCTGTTAAAAGTAGTTTTGAACATTAAGATCAAGAGGAATACGGAGCACTGGTAACATGATACTAACAAGGGAAAACTTAAGTACTCGGAGAAAAACCTTTTCCAGAGCCACTTCGTCCACCGCAAAATCTCAAGTAAAATGGCCCTGGTCTAAATCCTGGTCCCCGTGGTAAGAGGCCAGGAACTAATTGGCTAAGTCACGGCACAGTTTATCCACGGTAATTTATTTATATACATCTAAATAAAATATATCATTTCAGTACGTAAATCTGAGCAAACAGTCGGCGTCTCTATTACATAGTCCAAGCCGCTAATTCTATTCAAGCAAATTAATGGTTCTTTGATGTGAGAATCACACGTAACACAGACACACACACACACACGCTGTGTGGGTAAAATATATAGTTTCCGTCTTTAATATTAAAGCAGGTGGTAGTTCTACACATAGCTACGACTGTTCAGGTAGACGAGATTTTAAAACAAAAGAAACGACCGTCAAATAAATGCACGGTCAGCAACGGAAATCTAGGCAGGCGTGTCGTACATTGAAAGCTTTGCCCAGGAAAGGATTTCGACGCTGCATGATTTATTACTGTCAGTGTTTACACAACTCGCCGCACCATGGCGTTGGCTATGCTTGGATCAGGACGCAATGCTATCCAAAGATGTGTTGTAAATTATTGTGGGGATTTTCCTCAAGGCAATAAATAATTTTAGAATATATGGATATAAAGGAAGGCCAATTATTAGGTCAGTTGAGATACCAACATGTCCACCATTAATAATCTCTGGTCCTGCAAGTTGATTAAATTGAAAGTCCGAGCGATCTCGGCTAACGTAGTTTTCATATTGCTGTATGTCTCATATTCCAAGATAAATGGTTTAAGGGATTTTCGGACGAACACCACAACTTAGGAAATAGATCTCCAGGTTTGCACGAAAACGCCTTCCAAGGCCGAGGGAAACTGACTCTCCCAACAAACCTTAATTGAATTTAATCCCCATATACCTAGTTATGATATTATTAGACAGAGAATAACTATGCTACCGCTGGACGAAGGAGGAATAGGTGTTAGATGTACCGTAGGGGCAAGAGCTTTAGTCTTCTCTACAAAGTCCAAACATTTACTCTAAAGTTACAGACTAAGAAGAAATGAAGTTTCTAAAGGCGATACTTGAAGTTCTCATGATGGTGAATACGAAGACGCCGTGTAATCGGACTGAAGTGTACCAAATCGGACTGAAGTGTACCAAATCGGACTGAAGTGTACCAAAGTTGCAGACGGACCTGCAACCTCCCAACATAAAGAATGATGATGACGCCGAAAGCTTAACACCTGGGACCGATGGTATGGCGCAGGCATGGCGTCAAGAATTCAAACAGGGACGTAAGGATCTTGAAGATGATCCAAGGCGCAGGCAACCGTCGAATACTCGCAATCCAAAAATAGTAACAAAATTAATGAACTGGTGGTTGGAGACCAAAAAAGGCCCTGATATTTATGAAAAATCAACTGCATTAAGCAGGAGATAATTTATCATATTCTGCATAAAGAGTTGGGAAAGTTTATTCCACACAGCCTTGCGGACGAGCAAACGGACTAAGTCATAACTGGTGAAAACTTAGACGATTCAGTACTTCCTACATAGCGTCTTTACTACAGAAGAGTCATGGGTATTGCGGTGGGATTCGGAAAAAAAAAAGATATCAATCACTTTCTTGATAAACGGCTTGTGATCCGCAAATAATTTGTCCTTGAAGAAAAAAAGGTACAGATGCTGGAAATGGTCCAAAAGTAGATTTGGAGAGTGAGGCCGCAATTTCGAGGGAAGGTCAGTTGAATCCTTTTGCAAGACAATATTTCTTCCCATGCTGCTATGACAGTGAAGTGCTTTCTGGCGATTTGCGACTTAGTGGGGAATCAGGCCCCAACCTATTCACCTGACCTCGCGCCGACCGACAATTTTTTTAAATAAAAACCGCCGTCAAAGGAAGAAGAGTTCAAAACGCCGAGCACATCAGGAACGTAACCACCAAATAAAAGTTCAATAACTTTGGAAGCCTTTTATGACTACTTTGTGTAACTTACGGAGAGATGGAGAAGTGTTTTGCAGTCAGGGAAGATGATTTGAATGCAAAAGAAATATTTTTTTTCACTCTACGTGTATTTATTCTGACAGCCTAAGTACCGGAACTCTGACCTTGAATGACGACGGAGGCAGGACACCTCTAAAACATGAAAACTTCTGCCAGGCTAAAAGGCATCATAGAGCAGGGTAGTGATTGCCATATCTCGTAACATTTTAGGCCCCCACAGCGATTGAGGAAATTTTCCTCCGTTCTGTGCCGAACACGATATGCTACGGCAGAGTGGTAAGCCGAACTTTCACAGTATTTGTCTTCGTCTATAAAGCAAATAACGTTTCTCTATAGTCACTGCAACTTGACGACGGAAACAGACATATTCCCCAAAACGTCTCAAAACCTGTCCAGCATACGAGGGTTTGATCGTTTAAAAAAAGGAGAAATATCGTACTCTGAATTTCGTACAAATTTCTGATGGATAAGAAATCAGAATCCTGAAACTTTCAAAACGCTTCTCTTCTTATCTGCAAGATCATATCTTCAAAACAGTCTATAGCTTCGGCTGTCGAATCATTTACCTGCCGTGTATTACTTATTATTACTATTATTATTATTATTATTGCTTGTTGCTTGTTTGCCTGCTTGCTTGCATGCTTTTTTTCTGAGTCAACCCCCGGAGTTCCGGGTGACTCCGAGAACACGGAACCCGGTTCCGGGAGCCACCCGGAACTTCGGGTTCCTGGATTCGTTTCCCGGAAACACCCGGAAGTCCGGGTTCAAGAGAAACCCGGAACTACGTGTTCCCGGAGTCATCTGGAAGTCCGCGATCCCGGAGTCACCGGCAAATCCGGGTTCCCGGATTTGATTCCGGCAGTCATACTGAATTCCATTTCCTGGGATCACCAGGAACTCCGGGTTCCCGGATTCGTTTAACGGAATCACCCTGAACTCCAGGTTCCCGGATTCAACCGGAACTGCGGGTTTCCAGATTAACATGGAACTCCGGGATTCCGAAGTCACCCGGAACTCGAGGTTCACGGAGTAACCCGGAACTCCGGGTTCCCGGAATTACCCGGAACTCCAGGCCCACAGAGTGAAACGGAACTCCGGGTTCACGCGGAACTCGCGTTCCCAGTCACACGAAAGTCCGGGGTCACAGATTCGGATCCCGGAGTCAACCGGAACTAGGGTTTCGGTATTCATACGGAACACTGGGATCCCGAAGACACCCCCGGAGATCCGGTTGACTCGGGGAAAGTGAAGTCCAGGGCCCCGGAGTTGCAGGTGATTGCAGAAATACGGATTTCCGGGCGATTCGAACCCGGACATCCGGGTGAATCTGGGACTGGGATCCCGGAGTCACCGGAACTCCGCGTCACGGAATCACTCGGAACTTCGGCATACCGGAGTCAACCGGAACTCCGGCTTCCCGGAGTCAATAGAAATTCCGGTTCCCGGAGTCACACAAGGACTTCCGGGTTACTCCGGGAAAGCGGAGTACCGGGAACACGGATTTCCGTGTAACTCAGGGAAACCGTGTTCCGGGTGACTCTGTGACTGAGTTTCCGGTATCACCTGGAACTCCGGGGTCCCGGATTAAACCGGAAATCCGTAATTCAGGAGTCATCCGGAACTCCGGGTTCCCGGAGTCGCCCAGATCTCCGCGTTTGTTGAGTCCCTGATACTTCGCGTTCCCAGAGTAAACCTGAATTCCGGGTTCACGGATTCGGTTACCGGAATCATTATAACTCTGGCTTCCGAAGTCATCGAATCTCCGGGTTCCCGGGTCACCGGTACTCAAGGCTCCGAGCGTCACACATATCTACGGCATAACAGAGTCACCAGGAACTCTGGGTTCCCGGATTTGGCTCACGGATTCACCCTGAACTCCCGGTACCAGAGTCACCGGAACTTCGGTTTCGTGGAGTCACGCGGAACTCCAGGTTCCCGGGTTCTTTACCGGAATCACATTTAACTCCGAGTTCACGAGTCACCGGAACTCCGGTTTCCCGAAGGGACATTGAATTGTGGGTTTCCCGAAGAAACCGGAACTCCGAGTTTCCGGAGTCACCCGGAACTCTGTATTCCTTGAATCACACAGAACTCCGGTTTCCTGGAGTCACCGGAACTTCGGGTTCCCAGAGTCATCCGGAATTCCGGGATCAAGGAGCCACCCGGAACTACGGCATACCAGAGTCACCGGGAACTCCGAGTTCCCGGATTTGGTTCCCGGAGTCAACCTGAAATCCGGGTTCTGCAGTAACATGCAATTCCGGATTTCCAGAGTCATCAGAAACACGGGGTTTCCGGGGTCACTCGGAGCTCCGGGTTCCCTGAATCACATGAAGTCCCTGTTTCCGGGGTTAAAGAGAAATTCCGTGTTCCCGGAGTCATGCGTAACTTCGGGTTCCGGAGCCACCGGAACTCCGGGTTCCAAGAATCACCCGGAACTCCGGTTCACGGTGTTACCTGTAACTCCGGGTTCACCCAGTCAACCGGAAATGGGTTCCAAAGTCACCCGGAACTCCGGGTTAAGATACCGGAATCACCCTGAACTCCGGATTCCAGAGTCACAGGAAGTCCTGTTTTCCAGCGTCACCCGGAACTCCTGGTTCCCAGAGTCACGCGGAACTCCGGCATACCCGAGCCACCCGAATATCCGGGTTCCCGGATTTGGTTCCCGCTGTCACCCGGAATTCCGTGTTCCCGAGTCACCATGAATTCCGGGTTACCGGAGTCACCCGGAACTCCGCGTTCCCGAATTCGGTTACCGGACTCACCCCGAACTCCGGGCTCCAGAGTCACTGGAACTCCGTGTTTCCCGGACTTACGCGGAACTCCGAGTTCCCTAATTCACCCGGAACTCCGGGTCCCCGGAGTCATCCGGCACTCCGGGTTCCCGGATAAAGCCGGAGTTCCGTGTTCTCGGAGTCACACGATAACCCTTTGGCCTCAGAAGACACAGAAGCCGCTCCTGTTAACCATCCTGCTTTGGTGAAGACCACCGAACAGCCATCATTCAGCGCTGTACCAAGCCTGAACCTACAGCCAAATCATCGAGGTGGAACAGTAAAGAAAATTACGAGTTCATCTTACAGAAATTTTGTTGGGGCAACTCTGAAAAATAAAATCAAACAGGCCACTATATCGAAAACCAGTTGACTTTCGTCGAATGCTTTTCTTGGTCCTTAAAACGACGGAAGAGAGTGGTTTGCCGGGATAGTACTCCGTCTGACACTCCATCAGATTCGGATTCTGACCTAACTGTACCTTTCGCTGATGATTCGACAGAAGAAGAGGAATACGACGCTGACTGTGTGCTCTGTACTGGTCATTTCTCTGAAGACCGCACTGTAGAAGAGTGGATACGATGTACGAAATACTTCAGATGGGCGCACATACTTTGTGTTGGTATGGAGGAAAATTTTGTTTGTGAGCCTTGTCAGGAATAAACACTGTTTTGTTCTTAGTTTGTATTTGTAATTTTGTAAATTCTGTAAATATTCTTTGTGCTTTCTGGGTAAATTATTCACCTCGCCAAATTAGGAACACGTGTGCACCTAATTAGGGGATATGACGCTTTTAAGGAAACGAATTTTGCACACGTTTTTCTTCTCATAATTTACGATGTTCATGTAGCAACTCTCTCTACACTAATCAAATAATTTTATGTCTGTGTTTTGAAAAGTTGTACGAATTTTACCTATGTTTAACAGCAGTTTTTGAAAAACCTTCCCATAATAGGCGACACTCCCCTTGTTCTTACACCAGTACAGACAAAACAAAGAAGAATAAATATATTCTACATAAACGAAACAATACAAAAACAAAGTACAAACGATAGAAGGCAGAGTAAATGCAAGTAAACACATTATCAAAACACCGACACAATTGTCAAAACACCCCCACATACACTCACCCACACATTACAAAACAAGTTAAAACAATCAGACTACAAGATACACACGCAATGAAATAGTCACAATACAATCAATTACCATCATTATAAGGTCACCTTAATGTACATGGTACTTGATGATTGACGCCCACAAATGGGACAAACTTTCACGGGAATAAAAAAATTCTAATTAAAAAAATAAATTAGCATAAATAAACAATTTTTATTGCTACGATTTTTTTCCTCTATTGTCTACTCCTCTTACCACCGACACGAAAATTATGTTTGTTGCAATAATAAAAAAAGGATATTTGAATAAAGGTTGACCAACTAGATGACACTTGCTTTATTATATATTGCTCAACATGTTTCAGACGTTAATACGTCCATCTTCAGGAGCTAGCGAGTACTTGTTGTGTTGTGTAGG
>Ga0123354_10010694_pt1 | contig 14154 bp, 6 predicted proteins | sample TergutLab28metaG_2_FD_97872 | JGI IMG/M metagenome (GOLD analysis project Ga0123354, IMG submission 97872) | Labiotermes labralis P4 segment gut microbial communities from Petit-Saut dam, French Guiana - Lab288 P4 | ecosystem: Host-associated > Arthropoda: Insects > Digestive system > Gut ... | reverse complement strand
TCTTCAGGCATCTAGCTGCCTGTAACACTGCTGAGTCGGTGTTGTGTTGGTGTGTTCTGACAACCTGTATTAGTGGGTCTTCTTTCCTATCTACATATTCCGCCAATTTTGTAATTTCTACTGTGTGGGCTGCTTCTAGCTGCATCAAGCCCCTTTATCCCTGTTTTCTAGGGACTTACAAGCGATCTACATCTGATTTTGTGTGATTCTGTCCATGAATGGTTAGTAGTTTCCTTGTTTTCCGGTCTAGTTTTTGCAGTTCTTCTTGGTGCCAGTTAACGATTCCAAAACTCCATCTAAGTACTGATACATTCCTGGCCAAATACAGAAGGATCCATCAGGTAACGTTTCTTTTCCTGGTCGGTACATATATTTGCGAAGGACGGTTTTGTGTGTACAACAAAAAAATGTGTCTGAATACCTTTACTGAGGAATAACATCTTGGGGGTTGCACAGTCTTTACCTTGCGCTCTTGGCCATGTTAATCTATCAACGTAAGTCGTGGAATATGCAATCCACCAAAAATAATTTCCATAAGCAACATAAGCTTTGCTTTAAAAGTCTGGTAATAACCACACTGCGGCAAACGTTAAAGGATGTAATCACACTGACGTGTAAGTTCACAAATTCCGAGAAATCCTAAGAATCTGAATAAACACCAACCGTTTTCCGCAATCCTGCATTCACTGCTCCACGCGCCCCGAAGTCCAACCACAAATCTGTCTGCGCGCAGAGCACTGGGGTGGCAACACCTCAACAATTCGGCACCACGAGAATTTAATGAAACTTCAACCGTTAATTAATGTAATTTATATCAAAATACTCTCTTCTGCGCGTCTTGTTCCGGAAGAGGGATAACACGAAATATGTACCTACGTCTAGCATATTTCTTTGAGACTACGGTCCACAAATATGTTATTTAACTACGCTGTCAATTAATAAGTTTATATAAGGTAAAGGTAAAGTGATCCCTTTACAGGACCGGTGTGGCCCAGAGGGTGGGCAGAGGTATAGCTCTACTCTTCCATGACCGCGGCACTAGAAGGGGGTGAGTGGTCAGCAGCACGTCCCGGCCGCACTTTACCCCCGGGAAAGACCCGGTACCCATTTTACAGGAGGTTGGGTGGGCCCCAGGGGCGATCTGGACGGGCGGAAAATCTCGTCCCCACCTGGATTCGATCCCGAACCGTCTAGCCCGTAGTCAGTCGCTATACCAACTGAGCTACCAGGCCCACATATAAGTTTATATGGCATTGGTAAATAAGTACGGAGCACTGGTGGAATGTTGCTAGGTAGTGAAAACCGAAGTAACTGGAGAAAACCCAGCCCAGTACAACTTTGTTCAGGCCTCAGTTCTGTTCGCTTACCTTCTCTTCTGTGTAGGTTAGGGTCTTTGTAGGGTCCTTAAAATTACCTGGTTACACCCTTTGTATTCATTCGACCAGCACTTTCCAATACCCGGTAAATTATTTTTCTAAATATAGATGAACCAAAACAAACAAAATGCTAACTAAGGGATGAGATTTAAGCGAATTATTCATAGTTTGACGCCCTTTGCTACGTTACTGGAATTGTGCGTAGGAAACGCTTAGAAAATAACTTACAAAATGGCAACATGGAGTCACCATAAACTAAACGAGTTTGATTTTTGGCTGAAGGCCGGAATGTGCTCATAATACGGGATTTTGCTGCTGGAGAGAAAGGTTCCCTTTTTTTATTGCAATTAAAGCCTTAGGAAGGAACACTTTGGTTAGTTGCGTGGAAGTATGATGATCGAATTCAAAGAGGTGGAGAAAAAGGGCCTTGCCCTCTATTAACTATATGCTGCAATTTTCTTTAAAACTGGGGGAAATCACGGAAAGCCTAATTCAGTTTAGGGGAGTAGTGTATGTACCAATCGTTAACAATCGGGCAGCACTGCTGCGGGCAGTGTCGACCCGCCTACTAATTTTCAGTTGCCGTGGATAAGACTAGACATAAGGGAGAGGCTCATTGACTCGTTTCACTTGTAAATATAGACGGACAAGAAAACTGTACAGCTCAGAGAAAGAGTGGCGTATCCATTTCTTGTAACCAAGAGGCGTGACTCGTGTATTTCATAAAGCAATTCGCAAGGAAATAAAATCGTCTGTGTTATTACAATATCACTTTTAGACATCTTGTATTCAGTGCGGCTACTAAAGCAGGGATCACACACGGTAGAAGCAATTGGTTTATCCAGTTTCGATCGCCCTCTCTTCCATCGTTTCTAACAGGAAATTAAGAAAATTCGGGGTTAAAGAAGAAAGTGTACGACGAACTGAATCCTAAAGGGACGGAGAGAACAGTCAAAGTAAACCCACAAAGATTTCAGCCATAGACGTTTCAAGCAGCAGCAGAGACAGGGCATGTGAAATAATAAACACGGAGCGCGAATACGTCCTGAACAGAGCGAAATGTCTGTTTGTTCAGCAAAACGTTTATTCGGAGAAGGGGGGGGGAAGTGTTTTTTCACCCAATGCACAAAGTTGGGGCGTAACAGGGATATTACTACTGCGTATTCGACGTCCCCAAACAGTTTCAATGGCATTTGTTTTGCACCGTAAACCGCACTTTTCATTAAACTCGAAATAAAGAATTACTTTTTCTGAAAATGGCTCTTTAATGCTTTTAAAGGCAAGGTTAGTTGAAATAATATCTACAAGTTTGTCTCTAGTTTATAAAAAGATGCTGTTTCTCCCTAACAAAGACAAACTTATCAACGCCAGTTTGAAAAAATCACTCTTTATGCTAAAAGTCAAGCAGAAAGCACAAACATGTTTCGGGTATAGGGAAAGTAAGCTAGAACAAATTACACATGTAGTTACAACTTTGCTGTAAAAGCGATCGAGTATGTGTGGTTTACAGTTATTTTTTTCTTAACCTGTCATGGCTACGACTCCTTTTTAAATTTCCTATTCATAATTAACTTCTGAATCAACAGGTAATTTTTACGCAATACGGAAAAAATTGTAGAGAATTCGGTCCGTCTCTATGAGGCTGTCGTCACAGGACAAAATAATACAACCCAACAAATCTCAAACACAGTCTATAAACAAGCGGTACCTAAATCCGCGAACTCAATGTCTGACGGATCAAAGGCCATATAGGTTACAGACTGATATGTTTTTGGAATTCCGAGAATGGCTAGAAAATTTTAATTTGTGTAAATTTTTTTTCAACAATCTATGCCTACCCAAAGAAGAAATTTTTAATTGGATGTGTTTCCAAACGAGTTTATTAACTTCGTCGAAGATCCATGCAATTTTCTTCACACTTTCCATTATTTCAAACAAAAGGAATGGAACTTTTTGTTTTCGTATTATAAATAAGCTTCCCAGACATCACATAGCAATACTGCGACCAGACAGACGGATGAACGGACACTGGAACAATTTTTTGTTGTTCTTCCTGAAATCCTCTGCTCGTTTCTTAGGATCAACACCAGGTGTCAGCCAATTCGCTCTGTGTATTTGTAGAGTGAAAATGGTTGTACCGGCTTTAGTCTACATGTTTCTTCTTATTTTTCTTTTCAGTGTAACATCTTTTCCGTGTGTTAGGAAGAGGGATTTAAAAGGGCGAAGTTCAGACTCGTATATTGGCAAAATATGTAGGTGCTTTTCTCTTACGCTTGTTTGTTCCAAAGATGAGATACAATGGCTCAAGTTTCGCGTCATCTGTGCGTTGGTCGCCGACTTTTGTGGTCATAAGGGACTGTTAGTAAACATCGCCAAATTGGGACCGTATACAACCCCTAATAGAACTTACAACAGGGTATCGTTCTTAGGCACACTGTTGCTCATAATCAAGTGTGGAATAAGCCAAGGCAATTTGTAATAATAAATTATAACAACATTTGATTTTAACTGAAATTCTTTATGTTATATACAAAATGTAGTTGTATCAAAATATGTGTTAGATTTTACACGATGTCAGTTACCTCTTGTTTGGATATACTTCGCGTTGTATTAGCGCGTGGCAGCTGTATTGCCTTTTATCACTTCGGAGATAAATGATAAATGCTAAAGTTACGTTTCTGATAACAGCGAAGGGAAGTTGGAATAAGCCTGTCGTAAAGCTCACTATGGTGACATCAGTGTTATATATGTCAGGGCGACATGTTTCGACCTAGTAGGTCATCCTCAGACCCTCCAAGAACACAGATCTAAGCTTAGATCTGCGTTCTTGGAGGGCCTGAGGATGAGCTACTAGGTCGAAACATGTCGCCCTGACATATATACAATTGTATATAAATAAATGTTGTGTTAACGACTGACGTGTAAAGTTTTATTTACTAAGTATTTTAGATTTTAAAATGAGACATCTCTGCAGGTACATATTTCTTTTTCATGTTAGTCGTGCACAACGTGTAATACAAAGTAAAATAAGATACATGTTTCGGCTTAAACAAGCCATCATCAGGTCTTCGACTAGAGCATTAAAAAAATAACTACTAGAACTACAAGCAAGTGTGAGATCTCAGACCTTTAGAGTGCGAAGGTAAAGCAAAGGTAAAGCAGTCCCGTTACAGGCATGGAGTGGCCCAGAGGGTTCCAGGAAGTTAAGGTTCCCAGATTATATGATAACGGCACAGGATGGTGGTAAGGTTGTCAGCCTTACGCACCGGCCGCCTTTACCCCCTGGAAATGCTCCTGGCATTTATTTGTGTTAGAGGTTGAGTCGACCCCAGGGCCATAGTGCGATCGGAAGGTTTTAATGTCAATGAAAAACTCCAATGACACCAGCTGGGATCGAACGAGCGACCTTGCGATCTGTAGCACAGCGCCTTAACCGCTGTGCTACCAAAAAGTGCGAAGGTACAATTATGATTACATCAGCAAAAAATTTTTTCATACTTAATTACATATGTTCTTTACAATAACTTTCAAGAAGGAATATATACATGTTAACAGAAAGGAAGTTCCGATACAACAAGGATGGACTTAACTCAATAATAATTATCACCATTATACTCAACAATAATAATAATTATTATTATTACTACTATTTAGTTCTGTACTTACAAATTTACTGCTCATAAGTGAAATGCTGTATAACACTTGTCAATGTGGCGAAACTGGTATTAGCACTGTCATTTTAAGAACAGAATTGCAAAGAGGTCAAATATTTTGTAAAGAATAGTAGCGTCAATACTTTAGACGACATCACAGTCCTGACTTTGTCTCTGTTTGATCCCGTCATAGCATAATTAGGTGTCTGGACTAAGGTTTATGGCGAACTTCTAGACGAAACGCGGCACATAAAGGGCAAGTAGGCAATTAGCTCTTGGTATATAATTATGCTCTCGCCACATTAGCTTTAAAAATTCAGCGTCGTTAAATAAATCACAAGAAAGGAAAAAATTTTAACATTAACAGACAACAATTTGTATTGCATTCCTAAACTTGCTCCTTCAAAGCAACGAGCAGGCGCAGATAATATTTTGAAAAGATCACAGAAGTTCCGCTAGTCATTGTAAAATTTAATTAAGTCTGCGTTTAAGCTGTTAGTTGCCCTTCTTTGTGCTCTACAATAGGCTGTAAAAATCGCTTCTGTTAGAAACAGAATTTTGTTATTTAATGGATAATCTGTTCAACGGGTTCTTTTAGCAGGAACTTTTACCATATAATAGTGTGTCATAAAATATTTAATCAAAATTAAATATGAACTATGCTAAGACCCTAAATCCTGCAGTCTCTGCTGCATTCTTCAATAAAATTTCATTACCTATAAGTTTCGACTCGACCTAGCACGCGATTTACTACTAGCTGTGGTTGGATTTATATTTCTCACTGGCCTATACCTTCTAACACTGGTTTATCTTCATGTAACACTGAACATGCCAGGTGACGTTGCATTATTACTGCATGTTTAGATTACAGTTGTGCAAAGCATTATATTTAATCCTCTAGTTGCCACAAAAATTACCCATAATTAAAGCCGAGGTAGCTCAGTCAGTGCAGTGATTAAGCTGTGATTTGGAAGAGAGAGTAATCGGCGAAAATTTCTCTCTTCACTACAAATTTCAGATCGCTGTGGGGCTCACCCATCCAGCTATTCAAAATCAATCGAGGGTTCTTTTTCTGGAGTAAAGTGACATGATCGTGAAGCGGATATTACCATACCTATCTAAATTCAGAGGTTACAAATGCGTAGAGCAATAACCCCATCTCCCTATATTTTACTGCTTCAATGCTTGATTATTATAGGGATTAATTTACCTTTTACCCGGTGTTACACGGGGAGAGATAGGTGTGAATTTTAACTAAGATTCAATAACCTAAGTAACCAACTAGTTTTCTGACAAAATAGCCTTTAATTTTATACCTCCCACTAAGCTTTAATTTAACACTAGCGGCATGTGCAAGCAAGGATGAGGTGGGCGTGGTATCTGGCACGTGGGGGGGGGGGGGAAAAGAAAGTATGGATGATTTTGGTGTGGAAATCTGAAGGAAGAAAACCACATGAAAGACCTAGATGTAAATGGAACATAATATTAAAATGTATCCTAATGAAATAGGATACAAGAGCATGGACTGGATTCGGCTGGCTCAGGATAAGCCAAAATGGCAGGTTCTTGGAAAAAAAATAATGGAATGTGGGGAATTTCATGAGTAGCTCAGGAACTTTCAGCTTCTGAAGATAGACTCCGCTCTATGGATTGCATTAGTTATAAATTGTTCAAGTAGCAAGGAATTGCGCCGTGGCAGTCTGTGTAGTGAATAGGTTATCGGCTGGAAAACATGCACACTGTGGCGCGATTATCCGTAGAAGATAGATTCAGCTCTTTCCAAAACGCTGAAACTAACCCTAGCGCCCACCCACCCTCCTACTGGTCAATGCGTACTGCAGCCCCTTTCCCCGGGATACAGTGGCCACGGTGTGTAGCTAACTACTCGCCTTCGTCTTGTACTGCAGTTAAAATCGAGGGGCGCTCTGCTTCGACAAAACAATGTGTTCAGGGTGTGAAGAGGAACATTACCATCCTCTGTAAACATCAACTAAAAGATTATTCAATTCAGTCGGAACACAACGATTAATTTATTATCAATTTATAAATCTGACAACATGTTTCAGCTCATCATCAGGCCTATTCACAAAACATACTGAATGTACCTTCAGTATGTTTTGTGAATTGGCCTGATGATGGCTGAATGAGCTGAAACATGTTGCCAGATTTATAGATTATAATAAATTAACTGTTGTGTTTGGACTGAATTGAATAATCTTTCAGCTGATATTTATATTGTATAACACAACGGGATGGCGCCAATAAAAAAATATTGCTACCCTCAGTTGCAAAAAACAACGTCTCAGACTGAAGCTATACGCACTGATATCACATGCACCAAAATATACACATCAGAAGTTGGAAAATCTCCTACATGTTTCGGCACGTCATCTGTTCCTTCATCAGGCCTTATTGGGATTATAATGCGTGTGCAAGTGTGTGTCTGTTTTTGCCCACTTATTGTGCAACGAAAGCCAGTGACTGGGAAGCCTCCCTAATGACGGCACCTATGACTCGATGAAACACGTAGGAGACTTATTAGCGTCCGGTGTGTATATTTTGATGTGTGCGATGTTGGTTATATTAATTAATTTATATGCAATGCAAGATACATAAGATAAAGCAGTCCCGTTACAGGCCTGGAGTGGCCCAAAGGGTTCCAGGAAGTTAAGGTTCCCAGATTTCATGACAAGGGCACAGGATGGTGGTAAGGTCGTCAGCCTTACGCACCGACCGCTTTTACACCCAGGAAATGCTTCTGATACTCATTTCTGTTAGCGCCTGAGTCGACCCCATGGCCATATTATGATCGGAAGGATTTTATATCAATGAAAAATTCCAGTGACACCATCCGGAATCGAACCAGCGACCTTGCGATTTGTAGCACAGCACCTTAACCGCTGTACCACCGCGGTCCCCGCATGATACATAACACATTAAAATATATGAGCTGAGTTGCCGAAGGCGTCGTTGACAAACTGCAATCCGTAGAGCAACGTGGAGTGAAAATAAACTGCAAATGCGGTCAAAACGCCGTCTTTGTTTCTGTGTCATCTGATTCTGGCTAAGGAGAAATCCTATAACACGCAAGCCGATCGTCACGTGTTCAGAGCTTGTGCTGCCCACCGTGTCGTGACATTGCCATGGTTACCGTACTAACGAGTACGTAACAGTACGGGTTGCGTGTCGCCTGCTGACCGCATCAGCCACACTGACACGTCGTCCCCAAGGTGCCATGCGTGTCCATTAAGTTGCTTAGCGCTCGGTCGATAAATTATGGCGGAATGTCATACCGACTCGGAATCATGGCCGGAATGTGCACCTATATCAAATTCTGGACACACACAACGTTTACACCCGTGACTTGATGATTCATGGTTTATCTAGCGTCACCGCATTAAGTGGAGTGTTTAGCATTACGTGATCATGCAGTGGGAACTGGGAAAAACGGATGAGTAAACCTTTGTGGTAGTTTCTCGACACAGCTGCGACAACACCCAGAAATTATTTACAAAATGACTCAAATCTCTGAGGTATCGGCAATGTCTGCGAAAGAATCGAATCGGTTAAACGTCTAACACATGATACAATCCAGCTGAACGTAACTGAAGTTAAAAGAGTGTACAACATACGGAACATTGATAGAGGACGAGGCTAAAGTGAAACGACTATACACAGGCAAATTGTCATCAATGTCTACAATAAAACTGTGCCATATAAAACTTGTGTGCCTCCCAGAATTCATTTTTCGCGTTTCTCAGTTTGCCTCAAACATGTTGAATCTCCATTCTCATGTTTCTTGCATCGTATTTTGGATTACGTGATATATGCTTTGCGGGCTATTTCACAGGAGAACTTTAAAATATGGGGAAATATGGACCCATACCAAAGGCCGATTTTTCAAAGGTTGACTTTAATTTAAATTACACACAAAGGACGTGTTTTGTCTCAAAAAGAACAAAAAATATGATAAACATTTTACTTTAACTGTCCTTTTATTGTTATGCCCTTCTTTTCAACACATTTTAAAATATTGTCTCAACAATATCACATAATTCAGATTTCGTTGCGAAATTTTTTAAACAGTTTTTGAACTTGAAATTTTCAAAACCCCCTCATGAAAACGAAGGGTCTAAATACATTTAGGGGTTAGTATAATTTGCCACATTCTTCTCTCTTTTAGTGTCTCAGGCGAATGGCGTTTATTTTGCAATCCACGCATCTTTAGCTGAGTCTATTTTTTTAAGCTTGGGCAGAAAAGAAGATGCCTTATTTCCGAAAGTTCTATACCCTTAGATAAAAGCGACAATAAACATGGCCTTTTATGTGTAGGCTATATACTTGAGCACTTGGTATATGTCTTGGCCTACTCTTATTATGCAGAAAAGAACATCGATCCATTTTGATGCGGTCCCCATTCGCGATAAGCTAAAGAGCCACCAATGTGAATGACAGCCAAAGAAATGGACGAATCAATAGTGAGGGACTAGTATTAATAGAAGAGGATGATTCTTTGTGAAGATAGGGGTATGTTATAGATGGAATAATAAAATTTGTAGCCGATGGTTACTTGCATAACGCTAAAGTAAGGATATTCTGGGAAAATATTTGCACATTGCTTCTACAAACTGCGTATAGAAAAAGGGAGAGAGGTTTCAAAATAAAAGTAAAGTTTAAAAATCGTCTCCCTGCTCATTTAGAGCATAAGAGCGTGTTTCTTGTAAGTGCAGACACAGTAAAAGTTAAATCAGTCCCATTACAGGACTGGAGTGGCCCGGAGGGTTCCAGGAAATTAAGGTTCCCATATTTCATGACAACGGTACAGGATGGTGGTAAGTTTGTCAGCCCTACGCACCGGCCGTCTTTACCCCCAGGAAATAATCCAGGTACTCATTTCTGTTAGAGGCTGAGTCGACCCCAGGGCCATACTGCGATCGGAAGGATTATGTCAATAAAAAATTCCATTGAAACCATCTGGAATCGAACCAGCAACCTTCCGATTTGTAGCACAGCACCTTAACCACTGTGCTACCGAGGTTCCCGCAGGGACGGTAGATTACTTCAATTTCAGGCGTAGGCTCTCTTCAATGGCTACGCGAAGGTCTCTGATAGTGCAATGGGTTTATTGTTTCAGTACTTAGAGGTAAACTAGATCTAGTGCTACACAATGAGGCTTTGTTCGGTATTAGACTTAATTTGTCTGGTTATTAACAATAAATATTCAAGCATTATTACACCTATGAACTTCATCCCATACGCACCGTGCATGCGTTAATATGTGCAGTACTTCTACAGACTACTGTATTGAATTCAACAGCACTTTCTCTTTGATCTATAAATGAGTTTCGGCGCTACCATGCTTCGTCCTCAATGCACATTGAAGATGAAGCTTAGAAGCGTCAAAACGCATTTATACAAGCTACACAATGAACGCGCAATGTAATATCGTGGCGGGCTCGTTTAACTAAAGTTGCCATGGAAATGCAACAGTGCGAACTTCTTGCATTGTTGAAGAACATATGTCGCTGATAACAATGTAACAAGTACTGCAAGCATTGCCACGGACGCAGAACAATACGTTCTCTGTAAATCTGTCGTACATGTCTCGCTGCCAACAATATGATAGTTTTGTCTCATAAAACCAAATCTGAAGCTGTTCGACAGATTTTCGTAAAAGTCTCCCTATCAAATTTCACGAAAATCCGTCTTGTGTAAACTGCGTTGATAAATCCGGAAGGACGGAGAAACAGACGGACGAACATGACTCAGAATAGGTGTTTTAAGCGACTACATGGACGCACCTAAAAACAAAGTGTGTTAGACACTGGAGAAGTCAGTGGACAGCAGCCGTATCGGGAATTGTGTTGTATCGTTATTTTATTGGGCGAAATGCGATGGGAGGGTTAAACATAATGCCTATGCGAAAACTGCATGGATGTTAAATTCGAATTATTCGTGGTCTGGGAAGAAGCATAGTAATAATATGTGCTAACCTTACCTCCTGCTACAGCATCGTGCAGGGTTGCAGCCGCTCGCGTTTTCCGGAAACCCCTGCGGGAAAGTGTTTAGACTGCACGTCTCACAAGGCAGTCGGAGTTGTTGCCGCCCCGAGCGGCGACTCGTCTCCGATTATGTCCAAGTGGGCACCATAAAGTATGGTGGATCATGAGGTTATTTATCATCACCGTGTAAACTGCAGAGGTTTCTTTCCATTATTTAGATACAAAATTCTGTACCCCTCCAAATCGGACCTGGCGACTATCCATCCTCCTGTACAATGGGTGTTGGGTAACATTTTAGCACGTTGCACTAACTTTTGCAAGCCACTCAAAAAAAAAAAAAAAACAGAAGTTTGTCGGTCCAACCAGGTCTCCGCGGCAGCAATGACCTCTGCGTCGGAAGAAAAATGGCGACCTCTCAAATTTCTTTTCAGTCCAGGGAACAGGTGGTAGTCCGACGAGGCCAGATCCGGAAAATAGGGTGGGTGATAAAGATATTAGAAGACCAGGTAGGCCAGTTTCTTCTGGGTTGCAAGTGGCCGGTGAGCCGGCGCATTGTCACGTATGAACAAGACCACCTTGGTGACCTTCCCGCGGCGTTTTTAGTTCAAAACATCCTTCAATTGCACCAGCAGAGATGAGTAATACTCCGTGTTGATAGTTTGACCCATTAGAAGATAACCAATGAGGAGGTTGCCGTCTTGATCCCAAAAAAATTAGGCGAGAATTTTCCAGTGGATTTTTGCATTCTGAATTTTTTGGGCAGGGTGAGCCGCTGTACCCCCACTCCATTGATTGTTGCTTTGTCTCCGGGTCATAGTGATATAACCAGGTTTCTTCCATGATCACCAATTGTGACAGGAAATCATTTGGCTGCAACCTGGACACTACTCCAGCCTAACCGCACCTAACCTCCAACATACAGCAAACCAAGAACGAAACGACCAATGTGGTAACCAACATCATAGTCGCGAGTTCCTGATGATGGGAATAGTAATGCCCGAAACATGTTGAGCCTGTAAGAAGTACAATAAAATAATCAGTGACATCTAGTTGGTTTTTTATTCCTCAGTTAATATGAACCTAGCTACTCCAGAGAATGCCCACCTGTTTTGGATACCTAATTGAGAAAGTTGGTCGAGGAGATGCGCTAGAAGTTGGAAGGTCGCGGGTTCAATTCTCCATGGGCCCATTGGAATTTTCAGGTTCTAACAGAAATGAGAACTTCGGATATGCCCTGAGGATACAGGCGGTCGGTGCGTAAGGCTGACAACCTTGTCACCTTTATTTGCCAATTATCTAGAAAATCTGACAGCCTCAACCTCCTGGAAACCTAAGGGACTCTCCAGGCTTCTAAAGGAGTAACTTTATCTTTGGATCCCGAAGGTTCATAATCATGTCCATATAGCACGCCACTTGTCTTTACGCCAAGCTAAACAAATCCATTGAACACTGTCCCACCCGTATTTTCATATCCATTGTAACGTTATCTTTCCGTCTAGGCATATGTTAGACGGGGGTTATCCTAATGTCAGAGTTCTCGACGGAAATTTTGCGTTCATCTCATATCTCTCATTGACAGAGTCGTCACGATAATGTTTGGCGACGATTTCGAATTTTTATAAGCGTGTATTTAACAGAACACAAATACAGAACTCTCGACTCAGTAGAGCTAAAGACACGTTCTGAAAATTTGCCAGACGCCAATAGAATTTATCAACCTTAGGCAGTGTAATATCTATTCTCTTGGTTAGAGCTGACAAAAAGCATCCAAATCTGCAGGACAGAAACATTAGTGGTGCATTTTCTGATAAGAAGTCTGCATTTGTTTTTGCAGTGTAACGCGTCTCGGTTGCGATCCACGAACCACTGGCGGCTGCATGTCGTGATGAGGCTACAGAACCAATCGGTGAAGTCACACATTACGAGACTTGGCAAGTTTTTCGCTGAAATCAGGAGTTTTAATGGATTCCAGCAGTTTCTTGCAACAGTAAACCGTCTCTAATGGAACGTCGTGCAGTTAATTAATTATACGATTCTAATTGCCAATTTCTGCGAAGTTTTTTAAGCAAGGAAGCAAAAATTAAATTCACTTTCGAATACAAAGTCGTAATCGAATATTCTATAGAGAATTATTTAAACAAACGCTATTTGCTTAAGGAAAAATACACAGAATCCACAGATTGTTTTCGAAGAACAAGTTCAGTAAAATTCGTTATTGTGTGTACATAACGTCATAATGAACCTTACTGCAAGTTTCATTTAGTAGATTTAAAAACAGTTTTATCGATTATAAAAGACCCAGGCCATTCTGCTGGATTTTCAAACCAGAACTTAGATTGCAGTGATGAAGAAAGTGGATTCGCCCAGCACATCTAAAATCAAAGGAATTTCAAGTGAGGTATCTGTTCATATGTGCCATGAATTATTTGCTCTTTAGTACGATTCGATATAAGAGATCTGTAAAGATATTTGTCACTTTATTGTTGCATTTGTCTGCAGGTGCTTGCGGTTTATTTAGCACACCATTTTTATCCATATTATACAACGTTTATTGTAGTTATATGGGCAAGAATATAAAGTATAGAAGTAACCATAATTGACAGCACATAAATGAAGTAGTGGAAGAAATATCTGCACTGTTAACACCATTTACGGCCACAAATCTCACATGAATTTCTCCGGAATCGAAACCGGACCTCCCCAGTGAGAAGTCGGCGAATTCCTGCCTGATAAGTTGGCATGAACCGAAGATCATGCGTGTGGCATACAACATGCTAATGTGATTTTTCCACTCCTTTTCAAAATATATAAAGCGCGCCTACTTATTTACTCAATCTCCAATCAGTATGCAAATAAATAACATGTCTTATAAGTCTGATCAATTACGTCAAGAAACTAAATTAATATTCAGTGGCCTAGGCACTTAAATACGGTGTAAGAATACCAGAAACAAATATTTATTCGGAAAAGGTTTTGACGGTGGTAATATTTTTAATAGAGAGAGAGAGAGAGTAAAACGAAATCAGGAAGTGTAAATATGGGCGCTGTATAACCCGATATACTGAACAATTTAAATAATTAACGCACACAACCTTTTTATCCATTCCTTACGCCTATTGGTCC
>Ga0123354_10010688_pt1 | contig 14158 bp, 8 predicted proteins | sample TergutLab28metaG_2_FD_97872 | JGI IMG/M metagenome (GOLD analysis project Ga0123354, IMG submission 97872) | Labiotermes labralis P4 segment gut microbial communities from Petit-Saut dam, French Guiana - Lab288 P4 | ecosystem: Host-associated > Arthropoda: Insects > Digestive system > Gut ... | reverse complement strand
TTGGCTCAGTGCAGGAAGCAAGGAGAGGTGTTGTGATGAAAAGAAATGCCTGGTTCGGTACGCGGAGCAGATACTGGAGAGACAGAGAGAGAGAGAGAGAGAGAGAGAGAGAGAGAGAGAGACAGACAGACGGAGACATAGAGAGAGACAGAGAGCTGTTGTGAGGTAAAACGTTTACTAGATGTGTGGGGTGTTCCCACAAGTTTCTTCAAACCACACTAAATGTGAAGTCGTATTCATTCAAACGCTAGAATCAGATAAAGAAAATTAAATACTTTTCGTGTAGAATCTCACTGCCTATTTAATACACTTATGGATTGAAAGTTGTTTAAGAGATACATTTATACGTTTGAATTACGTCGGGGAATGTAGAGATTTCACAAAATGAATAGCTCAAAATGCACTTCGAAATTCACTATGCAACCTGCCAGTTTCACGGAAGTTATGTATGCTATAAGAACTTTATTATGACGTATAAAGTTGATGAACTTCCTGTGTGGAACATAAGCCAAGGATAGTGTATTGAGAAGTGTGTGTAATTCTCCATGCATTCTTAACGCCAGTAGATAGATGGAAGAGATAAGTCTCCACGGGATAGGAGTCTCTTGTGGTTATGGACAGGAGACTGGGTAAGCACCATAGCGAGGCTGAAAGGACTGCGAAATCTTCTTTGGAACTCCTCCTGAAACGCCGCTCTGGAGATAATTGCCTCTAAGCTTCCTTCATTTCGCCAAAGAACAGAAAATATCTCCTGCAGTAGCGTTCCATAATTATACTGTCACCATGGTCAAGGAAATCCACAACAAGCACATCTTTATGGCACCAAAAACAGTCAAGAATGGGAATGATTTTAATTTATTTGCTGGTGGGATGATGGATGTTTGTATTATCATGGATGCTTTTTGGTGTCCGGTGTCGTGTGGATAACATTACATGCCTCGTAACAACACACTGCTGCATCTGTTCTCCTTTGTCATTGCAATTTGTCCAAAGCACAAGAGAGCTTTGTGGTCGTCTGCGTTGTTCTTGTGCGGTGTGCATACGCACATGCATGCGCTTCTGTAATCCACTTAGTGATGGCCAGTGCTGCCTACTTTACTTAATTACTTACTTACTCCATGGAACACAGTCCTTCTTGAGAACCTAACCGGTTCCTCAGTTAGTCAAGGAATTCCTCGAATTTTATGGAATCCGAATGTTCATTACCCCATTCACAAGTGCCTGCCACCTGTCCCTATCCTGACCCAGATCAATCCAATCCATGTACCCACACACTTTTTCTTATGTCGTACCAAAGGATCTGTCCAATTGCGAGGCTTGCTTTGTGAATGGTTCGTAACATGAAACGTTTTATAGTGAGGAGTTGTTAGCACCTTGCCCAACCCCCAAGCTAGAGGACCACCCATTTGTCCGCGACTGCTTAGTCGACCTGAGGACGCGCCATGCATTAGTGACAGGGACCCACTGATCACGGTGTACTGCGTAGGCCACGCAGCAAAAAGTCTGAGCTCCTGGCAACTGCAGCTAGTAAGAATAATTCGCCTGATCAGAGAATCGGCACAGCAAATCGTGTGGACGCTGTTGGCTGACCGGTTTGCTGTTCTACGCCATCATTCCTAGTACCTTTACCAGATGCGTTGCCCTATACCCACACCTATTTCCCTGACGTTTCGTGGACTACTAATGCCTTGCCCATCTTCCTCTGGTGACACACAGTTGTCAAAATTGATTCTTTTTTTTTCGATTACAAATATTATTGAATTATTTGCAAGGAACGAAAAAGTGACGAAAAATTCATACCTGCTTTTCCTCGTGTGTTCTTCTCGACACATCACGACAACAGTCAGACAATTAGTGGGGAAGTTTCGGTGGGAGAAACTTTTTCCATTTTCAGGCGAGTTATTAAAATTTTATGTAAATAAATGTGTACATTACAGGGGCGAAGAAGGATTTCTGAACGCTGAAGATGGGACCGATGGGTTGTCCGGAAGAATCAGTAAGGAATTACCACTGCTCCCTATATAATGACCCAGAATGGCGCAGTTCTGCCTGAAGACTTGGATCTTAAAAACCGCTGTAAGAAACTCAAACCACACAGTGTTTGATTTATTTTCATGTATATTTAATACCACAAAAGAAATTCTGACAAAATCACAACAGGTCTCTTACAGCCAGTGAGAAAATAATATTTTGTATTAATATAAGCTCATGTAAGGAAGAGGGGACGTCCAAGAAAAACGTGGATGGAAGGAGTAAAAGCAACCATGACAACAAGAAATTTAGAACCAGATCAATGGAGAAACAGAGAGGAATGGCGTTTGGTTTCGGGAAGACGGTGACAGCTGTTAAAAAAACGGATAAATAGATCTAAGTTCATATCCCATTTTAGTATTATCACCATTTAATTGCTTGTCTGTGTTTAGATATTCCCTTGAACTCGTATGAAACCTCTGCTCCTCTCGGACTCTAAATACTCACACACATCACAGGACTCCCCTAGCTGAAGATTGTAGTACCCCTAGCTGAAGATTGTAGTACCCCTAGCTGAAGCCGAAATGGAGCTCGAAAAAATACTCAAGTTCTCTTTTAACATTTTGTGATGTGGTTTTTCTTTTGTTTTTAATGACATTGTAATATGTTTGTTTGTTAGTGACATGTCTCATATTGCGAATCATTTCGAAGGTCACAGCTTGAACTGATGTAAGGACTCCCTGACGATGACACTTAAGAAGTGTCGAAACATGTAGAAGACGGTGTATCTATTGTGTTTTCATTTCACTGCATGTGAGGTCGGGCTGATACATTGAATTTTATGAAACCGATTTTCATTTTACGAACAGAAAATTCGAGAAGGAACATCAATATAGCAAAGACGAGTCCCACAGCTAAAATACCAAAAAGTGGGGCCACAGAGGCGAAGTCCGTGTTGATGTCAGTGGAAGGCTCATTCTTTGGCTTCTCGCTGTTGATATTCTTGTCCAAACGCTTCAGGATCCCCGTGGCACGTAATTTATGCATCCTGCAACGCAATTTCGGCAGCTTATGATTATTTCCTATTACATCGCCGCAGTAAAAATGTTCAACGTCTCAATTGATGTAGATTTCAAAACAAAGAACCAATTTTTTTTCACGAAAATAATGTTGAAGAATTCAGGATGAAAACGTAGGCCCTGGAATCAAAATTGTATCGCAGTGGGGAAGATAGCACTCTAAAACTTTTGAAAGAAAAGAAAACAAAATATAATATTTCATAAGGATAGTGACGTCATGGAAATATCATTGGATGTTAAATGTTTATTTTATGATTATCAGAACATATTGTACTGTACCGTCTTGTAGCAACGAGAAAAGAATTCATGGAGAAAATTAAGAAATTTACCGGTCATTTTATATGACATTAAGGATGTTAAGGGTCAAGCAAGATAAAGTGTAAAAATAATGTGCAAATGGTGGGCTCTTGTAAAAGTTAATTTCTGTGATTTGCCTACTACAAAGTGCTACAGACAGAAACGGGCCTGTTATTAGGTTTCGAAACGTTTAATGTAGTATTTTACATTTATTATTGTGATCTGAGTTAACTCCCCGGAAACACGGGATCTGCTCAAATCCTGGAAGTTTCTTAGTAACAAATTTAGTCTTAAATCCTTATACTTTTGGGTAATGCCCTGAACTCTCCCAGATAATTACGAGTAAATTAATTCGTTTAGCAAAGAAATAAGATGTTGTCAAAATGGTTACTTTCATGTCACTCGTGTATTCTCACGGACACGATATTTTAAGGGCTTAATATAAATTTACCCATAAAGTACGATTCATTTTCTGTATTTTTTAAACATCAGTCGGTTGCTGTACGGTCGGCTCGAAAGTGGAGAGTGCCGATCCTAAGCCATATTTTGAAACTTCTTATTAAATTCTGTTCTAAGGTGGCCATATTGCTGTCATGCACATATAAAACTTCGCACTAGGCACGCGTTAGTGAGATCTCGCTCTATGTGACATAGCCTTCCGAGTCACCTTACCTAAAGACCTTGACACATGTGAACCAAATATTTTAATATAAACTATTTAATAATCATACATGAAAAGCTCAATTCGTGTTAAAATTTTGAAAGCTCTAAGCTGTCTAACGACTTACAGCCCGTCCTTATGAACCGTTAAGCTTATCTCTTTTCTTAACCAACGTTCACCTTAACGCAGGATTGGGGAAAGTCATTAAGTCACTGAATTTATCCTACTTATTTTGATGTACGTACCGTGCATCTTGTACAGTTTATTACCCAAAACAAGTACATAACATACGGTACGTACATTAACAATATTTTGTATATCATAAGTACTGCTGCATGTTTCGACACTTATGCATCATCTTCAGGAAGTCTTATTCTTTTTCTTTTCAAATGTTACAAAAATCATTATGTTTACAAACCCGCATACAGGAAACACCAACATATGAATCCCACCTATAAGACAGTCCAGACTGTATATACAGCCACCAAGCTAACAACTTCCTTGTATTGTAATTACAACAGCTGACAGCTCACGGCGTTTTGTAGGCTGCAGTTTATCATCAACTGTAACGGTCACGTGTGTAAACATTTTAATGTACTTAGTTTATTGGGGTTGTAAACATAAGGGTTTTGGTAATTTTAGCAAAGCAGAAGGATGTCTCCCTGAAGAAGAAGAAGAAGAAGATAATAATAATAATAATAATAATACATTTAACTGCAAATGGGCTCTCGCCAGGTGGCAGTGGTTATTATGCATGTACATAAATATGAAATAAAGGTCTAAGAGATTTAAGTCTGGAGGGCTACATGAAAAGCATGCAGTAGCAACTTGGAATCTTGGGAATCATCTCAGCATTTGCTTATAGACACAGGGAAACAAAAAAAAAGAACCTGTGCCGAGATGGCCAGTCGCAGGACCTTCCGGATACTGACTTCTAGCCAACAATCCGGCAACTAAAAGCAATATCCGAGGGGACTGGTATCTTCATACATGCACAGTATGCAGGCATGACGCAACTTTGAGGCACATCCTATACTCTGCATCTCGGGCTCTTCACAAATTTTTGTGAGTTCTTATCTAACGCCCGGGGGTCACAGTTGTGTTAATTATTACAGATGCAAGTATGTTATAATTATTCTAATTGACGAATTAATTGATTTTTAAATTATTTAGTTGTAAGCTTCCAGATTATGGCGATCGGCCGAAACATGTAGCAGACAAATGAGGTGAAATGTATATTAGTGTAATTTATGCATTTCTTGTTACCAAGAGTTTGTGATCAGACACAATGCACGGAGAGAATAATAAGACAATGGGATTGAACCATCTTCAGTTTGCTCTGTATTTAGTGTGTTGTCATTACTTACGCCTGCCTGAAGATGCGGAGGTATGGACTTCCTTTGACAAGAGCCATTGCGGATGTTGTCGGAATGAAGGCATTGGGGACGCTGGACAACTGACACGGAACGCTTTCCGCACAAATTTCTGCGTGTTTCGGCGAAGACAGAAACGTATATTTGTGTCTGGCACACACCCTTTGGAAACCTTCCACGTTAGAATTCGGCAAGTCATCAACCCTGGATATGATTTGCTTCCAATACACATCTCGTAGTGGAGGCTCCATGTATTCCTGTGGGTGACAGTTGAACATGAAGAGACGTAATTTGCTGAGACTTGTGCAAGGAACAGAGAGCATAAGTTACATTTATTGTGTGGGAAGTGAAACTTTTCCCACAGTTGGGACAAGGATTAGATTTTAAGAGTGTGCCCTGTGGAATGAGACACCCTGTAGTGTGATAGAGAGGTGTCAAAGTTTCGTAGAAATATGCTTCTTCGTTATGAGGGTACGAAGTGAAGGTAGCAGGTTCCTCCGAAAGTTAGTACATCGCTATACCAGTCTACATGGTATCATATTCCAGGGGACAGTGGTCCTAATATTCTTGCCGACAGAACGCCAGTAATTTATTTTTGTTGACCCTGCATCCTGGTATGTTCCTTATAAACAGCCAACTTCACGCACAATTTTTCATGTACGAGGTTTGTTCAAAAAGTATCCGGACTGACCACAGTACATGAAGTAGATAAGGTTTACGGGGTTTTAACCCTAATTGTCTTCAACATAGTTCCCTTCCGCAGCTACACACTTCGCCCGACGTTTCTGCCACTGTTGGAAACATTTTGCAAACTCCTCTTAAGGGATGTCTAATAGTGTCTTCGTCGAATTTCGTTTGATGTCCTCCGTTGCCTCAAATCGGTGTCCTTTCAGAACTTTCTTAAGCCTTGGGAATAGGAAAAAGTCACACGGTACGAGATCTGGTGAGTATGGCGGCTGCTGCAACTGAGTGGTGCCGTGTTTGGCCAAAAACTGCTGCACAAGATATGAAGTGTGTGCGGGCGCATTGTCGTGGTGCAGGATCTAGTCGACATCCCACCATTTTTCCGGCTGTTTTCGGCGAAAGCAAAGGTCGCAAGACCTCCACCTAGAATTCCTTGTTAATTGTTTGCCCTTCTTTGGTCGCGGAGACGTGGGACCCTTCCACTGTGACGATTGCTGTCGTCCCGAGCGGGGGACGCTTTCAACGGAGGTTCTACCCTCTTTAAACCGACGGAACCAGTCAAACACTTGTGTACGACCCATTGCATCTTTACCGTATGCTTGCTGCAATAATTGACATGGTTCCGTTGCGGTTTTTCCGATTTTAAAACGAAACTTGATGCAAATGCGTTGTTCGGTACTTTCACACATCGTAAAAATCGCTATGACATAAACGCACGTGTTACCTCCGCGACCTACTACAGCCAACTGAGTAAACGCAGCCACTTGCAACTTGTGTCATGAGTTGCTAAGACATGTACAAACATGTCAAGACTGGTTGCAAAAACATCCCACCCAGTGAACAACCACTACAATTCCAATCCGAATACTATATGAACAAACCTCGTATTTTATTTCTATTCTCTACATGTTTCGGGCAGTCATGTGCCCATCATCAGGAGAAATATTGTATCAATGCGACACCTGGTTTATGTCACTCTGGGTAGATGGCCGTCTGCCAGGTGTCGCATTGATACAATAATTCTCCTGATGATAGGCACATGGCTGCCCGAAACATGTAGAAAATAGAAATAAACATACATGAAAAAGTGTGCGTCAAGTTGGTTATTTACAAGGACAGCGATGGTACCCAGAAGTTGAATAATATCTAAACGTACTTACAGTGACATGCCATTCATTACAATATAGCAACTGACACTGCAGGATTCGGAAGATACTGATCTCTTTTTGCTTAAACATGTGGTCGAGATTATATTAATGAATAGAAATGGACAAGTAAAAACAAAGATATCCTTGTACAGGCCTGGACATCCCCGAGGTTTCCAGGAGAGTGAGGATCGCAGATTTTATTATATTCGTCCCATGAAGGTGGTAAGGTTTCAGCCTTACCCACCAGCCCCCGTTTAACCCACGGGAAATGCTCCTGGTACTCATTTCTGTTAGAGGCTGAGTCAACCCCCAGGGCCACAGTGCGGCCGGAAGGATTATGTCAATGAAAAATTCCAGTGACACTATCGGGAATAGAACCCTTGACCTTCCCTTTTGTAGGGCAGTGCTTCAATCAACTGCGCCACCGTAAGTCCCCGAGGTTTGCAGGTAGAATCATATATATTAACATGATAAGGTCTAATGAGACATTGTGGCCTACAGAACGACCAGGATATTCTCAAGACAGATGTTTTTAGAAAGTTTATGATTAGGCATTGATGACGATATCCTTTGTTCTATCGTATCCTTATGAAAATCGTTTTTAATAAAACAATAGTCGAAAGTTAAAAACTGACAGGGCTGCCTCAAATGGAAGCCAAGAGAAGTGCGCGAATATTTTAGCCTCCCTTGGCCTTCTGTGATGGCAGCACCCACCGTTGAACTACGAAAGGATTGGTGAGTACAATTTTCAATATTTATTTATAATAAAATGCTATAATTTTTGTTGAAGAGATGTTCTGCTCTTTGTACTTTCGAATTATTGGCACTGATATGGCTAATACATTCAATTGTTACCAAAGAAAACTGCAGTTGAATGTTTGGTTTGGTGAGATCGCCCGATACACGGTCAGATACAACTAATTCAGTGGTAGTTATGTGGGCAGTCATTCACTAAGATGAATTACAATAAAAAAATTCAGTGTTTGTTATACAAGCCAAGAACAAGTAATTCAAGAGCATTTATTGTGGGATAAGAAATACTGATCTCCAGAACCGTGGTTGTTAATCACTGATCCAGTAAGTTAAGTCATTCTACAGAATTCGATGGCTGATAATTATCAGATTACCAGCCATCGACTTCTGACCATAGTGGCGACCCTTCTACTTCCATTCGGAAATATTCCACTTCGTAAATTGGCTTGTAATACCAACTGTGTCCCGGAATTTTGCGGGCTTTTTACTAAGTCCGTCAAGGAAAGTACCATGTTAGTGCCGGTACTTAGAATGCTGTCTTATGAAGAAAGTACTCAACTTACAAGCCGTCAGGTTCACCACACTGCACATACATTTCTAAAATTTTAAACGTTTACCAACAATAAAATTCCTGGGAGAATTCTTATGCATATAAACATGAAATTACTGTTAAGCACTATATCTCATTCGTTTACCGAGCAAGGCTACATGTTTTCTAGAAATTCGTAAAATTTCTGCTGTAATTAGAAAACAAAATTCTGCACGTCACGTTAAATATGCCTAATTTATTGCAGTGTAACTAATAATTAAAATGTTTACTCCAAAATATAAGTTTTACGTTGTTAAGTTTAATCTAATCCGGGGTTTACTATATACCACAAATAAACAATTAAACGAGCGCAATAAATAATAGAAAATAAAGAAATAGGTTACCCAGGGTGTTGAAATACTATTCCTGAACTAGCAGAAGGAAACATGGTAGACTTTTGAAGAGACTTGTGGATACGTGAGACCGAAATGGGTCAACAAGTGGCCAGACTCCATGAAAGATATATGATGATGATGATGATGAGATTCGGGTAAGTGTTTTACGTATTTCACACTTCCTTATTGCTCTCTGCATTCCTCGCTCTTCACCTCATCCATTAATTTTTACTTTTAACTACCTAACAGTAAGATTAACTTCGCCAAACCTACGAATGGTATACAGACTTACCGTATCGAACGTTCTTAAGTATGACGAGGCGACGTGTGCACCGAGCTGGTATGTGCTGTCATTCATAATTTCACTGAACGAACTGAACGGCAGAACGGGCCATCTGAACGTCAGATAGGAAATAAGGAACGCAGAGTAGGCAGCCAGCAGCACAGCTACCACGAAGTGTGCTACCATATAGACGAAGCGACCTGAAATGCACTGCGGCACTTCGCTAGACCCTGAAATCAACGGGCTAGGTCTTAACAGTATGAGATCCATAAAATATGGGACACAAAATTTCACATAAATTTAGACAGATTATTGGCTAATAATAAAGTAAAGTTCACCCCACTATAGACCATGAAGTAATTCTGAAATGTGCCATCCCCGTTGTGTTGTAATTAATAGGTAGGATAAGTACAGTCAATAACACAACTATGTATATCTAATTGATGTTTAGAAGATGATAAAAAATACACGTTTCGGCCAACATTGACCATAATCAGGTTGTTCTTCCGAAAGATTTGTATGCTGTGAGAGTGTTTATATGAAGCATGCAGCCGGGTATCGATGTTGAGATCTCATCATCGAGGATTTGGAGTTAACCATGGAATATAGCCTGGGTATGGAGCCTAGTGATGTGGGCAGTGAGTAAGTTGGGGGGGGGGTGCGTTGTAGGCTAGTGTCCGGCTTTTTCACGTTGTAGATGCAATTGCGGGTTACTCAGCACAGTGTCTGTCATTCGTAGGTAACTGTCGTCGATGGGGTGTTACTTTTTGGGTGCTTAGTGAGTAGGCTTGGTGTAATGGTAGTTTCTGCGGGAGAAGAAGAAAAGGAAAAATGAGATTGTGTATGTGTGTGTGTGTGTGTGTGCGCGCGCGCACGCATGCGGTTTGGTAACTCAGTGGAATGAGTAAATCTGCACCACGCGCGCGCGCGCGCGCACACACACACACACACACATACACACTCATTTTTCTGTTTCTTCTTCTCCCGCAGAAACTACCATTACACACAAGTTGACATGTGCACCAGACGGCCACCTACAAGTGTGATGATACCAGATGCTATATAATAAAATTTAGACCTCCTGATGATGAACACACAGCGCTCGAAACATGTACAGGCATATTATAAACTTATTATAAAACAAGAATTTGTGCATTAAGTTGGTTAATTACTAAAATTAATTAATAAATACATTCTTTATTTAACAACGCTCTAGAACTGCAAGTATCGTGTGGTTTGTGGAGTAGAAGGCCGATTTTGCGCGTGAAATCGAATTAGGCAGTGATTGGAATGACATCTTCTCCTCTGAGTTTTAAAATTTCGAAAAATTTAGGAGAGAGTCAATCAGGATTGCAGGCCTGTGGATTCCAGGACTGAAACTATGATACCTGCAATACGGAAAAGTCTAGTTTTCTGCAATATCTGGTAATATTACGGCAGTTTTTATTAGCAATTAAATGGAAAATCATTTGCTCTATAAATCACAATTTTTCTCCCGTGAGCGCCCAGACCCATATTCGGCATCCCTTGTGCACTGCAACAACTACAAATTTGCAGGGCGCACTTCTACCTGCGTAATCCACCTTCGGCACCTTACTGTGTGGGCAAGCTTTTAAAACTCGAAATTCGAGACTTTTTACGATTTTGCGACAATACTGGTCTACAAAAAGCCCAATATACATGACGTCATAAATAAAATTTCCTATGATATATCTATAATCAAAAATTTATTAAATAAAACGTGAGAAGTCTTTGTAAGCCATTAGAAAATAATTGTAATTTTTGACCATATTAACTGATTAAAAATCACAGCTCACTCATTTCATCAACGTACATTTTTATCCCACAAACCTTCTCACATATTTCGTTTGGATTTAGTGTGTAAGAATTTCAGTAAACTTTGCCATACTTTTCGGATTTTCAACAACATTGAGTGATAAAAATCTACTGACCACATGTAGGCTATTCCCTGTTTATAAGCCAGAACAGTTCCCTTCGCTTAAACTAGGTGGCAGTGATTCCTGTCACAAAGCAAAGGAGGTACCAGAGCTTCGGTCCGTATTGCAGCGTTTCGCTTTACCAATCACACGTACAAACTGTAACTCAGTTCACAGCGCGAACAATAAGAGAAACTGTGATGTCATGTTACATTACTCAGGATATAATATGTATAAACGGATCATTTGAAGGGTCATATTGAACGAATTTTTACTTAAATGTACCGACTGTGATATTATGGTAAAATATTTTAGTTTGCCACTTGTTGGCTGTATATGGTTTTAGCCACCTTAACACATTGCCAACTCTACTTTATTTAAAACCTGAAGTAGATTTGTCCTTTGATCCCGTCTTTCACTGTGCGGATTTTGTTTTAGTTCGACATTTTCCACTACTTAGTTATTAAATTATTAAAAACTTTTAACTTTTTTTTCTGGGTGGTGGGGGTGGGGGTGGAGTTTCGACCTGCTGTTTATAAACCGACAATACTTGTGCTTCAGAAATTGTAGAGAATACTGTTAATATCATTATACATGTTGTGATAATTCTGCAGAATCTTATTTGTGCGTGAAAATTTGTGTTGTTATTTTGAGTGGTATTTGTGCGAACTGGATAAGGAAAGAACTGTTTCTCCTTAAACAGTCAATGTGGACAGCAACTGCAACCAACCCTCTGCACGTGTAAGTCACGCAATCATCTTCTCTTTACAAAATCTTGTTCTTACCTCCGAGGTCGCTCTTTCAGCACAGAAATACTCGTAAATGGTGTTACCTTGACGACATACAATGGTGTAGACGACGAACAGAGAACCAGTTAAAGAACTCAGTGCCTCTGTGTCTGGGTCTTCGTGTCCAAACCGACGGCTGCACCGGTAACTCAGACATAGACTGACAGAGAGCAGCACCACCGTAACAAGAACTGCCACCCAGAGCCAACAGTCGAATGGCTGTAGAAAACTTGTCCACGATGATTCGAATATGTTCAGATTCTTGACGAATAAATATTCTCTAAAATTTTAATAAAAGATGCCAGTAAGTGCAAATGTGCTCGAATTGTACTTTCAAGTGTAATCCACTAAAACTCTTGACATATTTCGATATTCTTCAGGCAGTTTTACATCAAACAAGCATTATAAAATGCAGATGAATTAAAAAGAGATTAAATTTTTTTTTGTTTATAAAAATTGTATACATCACAAAATTCTTATTAGAAGTACAGGCAAAATTTGTCTGCGAATTTTTTTTATATCCACTATATTAAGGACCAAAAAATCTTCATCAATTTTGCACACGATCACCGTTTGTACCTCATTTGCTCGTTGCGGTAGGTGAGACTTCTTACGGGATACGGATGGGGTTCATCGGATCCCCACATAGTCGTCGCTATGTATTTGAGGTGCAACGTCTGAGCTCGTTCGGCTAATCAAATAAAAATCATATTCTCACAAAAGAAAAGAAAACAACCATCGTTTCCACCAGAAAACTCCTTCATTTTTGTTTGATCACGCTCTACACCACCTCTCTCGTAACGCCCGCCTACACGACTGTTGACGTCAGTCACTCAATTCCGTTATCTGCTGCTAACCGTTTCCTCGTTTAAATCTCTCTCTATACACAACCCCTCCTACCCATCACCAACGGTTCTTGAATGTACGTTGACAGTTTAAACTTACAACTGATGGCTATGAACCGTTCGTAATTGAGGCCAGCAGACATAATAAACAAATACACAAAAAATGTTTAGCTTCAATATGATAAATTATCTTTTTTATTATACTTTTCTAACAAATACACAATATATATTTTTAACAATATCTGTCTCTTAAAGCACTCCAAAATATTTCGTTGTTTATACATCATCATCAGGGAGTCTGTTATTATATACCATTGTTTTAAGAAACAGATATTGTTAAAAATACGTATTGTGTATTTGTTGCACAAATATAATAAAATACTACACAATGCGCGGTACATTCATCAAGGTGATAATTTATCTGTTTCTTAAATACGCTTCTTTGATGGAAAGTTCCCGAAGATGATCTGAAGAAAATCGATGCATGTCGAAGTACTCTATTAGTAGTTTTCATGTGATGCTACACTTTTAATGGGGACCGCGGTAGCACAGTGGCTAAGGTGCTGTGCTACAAATCGGAAGGTCGCTGGCTCGATTCCAGATGGTGTCATTGGAATTTTTCATTGACATAATCCTTCCGATCGCACTATGGCCCTGGGTTCGACTCAGCCTCGAACAGAAATGAGTACCAGGAGTATTTTCTGGGGGTAAAGGCGGCCGGTGCGTAAGGTTGACAACCTTACCACCATTCTGGGCCATTGTCATGTAATCTGTGAACCTTAACTTCCCGGAACCCTCTGGGCACCTCGGGCCTGTAATGGGACTGATTTACATTACTACACATTTAATACTTGTGCATTTGTTAGTATAATGCATTAAATTGTTCATTGATACAGGTATATGAATGTTATTAAGATTCTCTGAAATATCACAATACCATAATAAACATAGCCATAATCATCATTATAAGACTAAAAAGTCTGACAGCCTGTACCTTAACCATACTATATAATATTAGAACTTTTGAAGGTCATTGTATTTACAAGTTTTGACACACTCATACTCCATTTTAATAATATCCTCTTAATAATTTAAAACTTCATATAAACGAGATCTCGTCAATTGTACGACACTGTATTGTATATATATATATATATATATATATATATATACATATTCAGCCTGAAGATGATTTGTAAGTGCTGAAACACGTTGTTTGAAATGATTTAATATGATAATTAATTCAAGTTTGTTTGACGCCTCGGCAAAATTTAGAACACAACAAAGCATAACACTGTCACTATCGGTCCAGCTGATCCTCTGCATCCTTCCCCATAATCCACTGTCACTATCGGTCCAACTGATCCTCTGCATCCTTCCCCATAATCCACTGTCACTATCGGTCCAGCTGATCC
>Ga0123354_10010687_pt1 | contig 14160 bp, 11 predicted proteins | sample TergutLab28metaG_2_FD_97872 | JGI IMG/M metagenome (GOLD analysis project Ga0123354, IMG submission 97872) | Labiotermes labralis P4 segment gut microbial communities from Petit-Saut dam, French Guiana - Lab288 P4 | ecosystem: Host-associated > Arthropoda: Insects > Digestive system > Gut ... | reverse complement strand
TTAAATTTCGCTGCTCCCTAATAGGTCCAAAAGTCAGAATTTTGAATACGTTAACCCCATTGGCTTCTATTTATGTAACATTCTTCCATTGTTGTCGCCCGAGTGAACTCCTTCACGCGTCTCTCTAATTTCTTTAGAGTCCAAGCGTGCCTAACGTTGTAAATCTTTCCCACACAATTTAAAGAGTCCCAAAAACTGTCAAGGTTTTCAAAGTCAGTCTTCTTTTCTTTTTTTCTTTCCAAGTTTTCTTACCCCATACATTTTATTCTGACAAAGTCAAAATTGTTAGCTTGCTACACCTACCATAGAACTCTCTTCCCCTGTAAGCTGCAATACTGACTCTCCAATTTCTCCCCCATCATAAACCAAACCAGCAAATTTTTTAAACAGTTCTGACCTAGGCTTTAAATGTACCATTTTGTCTCTTAACAAAAGACTTACACCCTATATCGGTTATATCATGTTGAAAATTCCTCCCATAAACCTCCCCCTGTTCAAAGATTAAGATAGTTCTTTCACTTAAAAAACAAAACTTTTATTAATGTTCACAAAATGTTACAAAATATAAAAACCTCACTTATTTATAATGGGATGTTACAATATCATAAAATTACACACAACAGTAAGTAACTATGAAAACCCTGTCTTCATATACATCAATACTGTCTTCAATTTCCATTGGCAAAAAGGTGTCAGGATACAATAATATCCATAATTTTTAAGTTGATTTTCTCTGCTGTCACCTGTCCACATTATTCTCATAGAAGGTACGAAGAGCTTCCCACTGTGCAGAGCGCAGCAAGATGTGAGGACGGTGATTTTGCATACAATGAACAGCTTCTTCAGGTTTCCAGCTGTTCTTCTGTAAAGTAAAGTGACAGACTATTACTGTCTAAAGGTTGTAGCCGAACAATTTTTATATATTTGTTTCTCAGGTTTGCTGGCGTCAGTTACGGACGGTTCATAGCCATATGTTTTGGGTTTAACCTGTCAAAGTATATTCAGAAACGCTGGTGATAGGTAGGAGGGGAGAGATTTAAATGGTGAAATGACTGGGAGCAGTTAACAGACACTAGCAATCCAGCATGAAAGCAGTCGCATATGAGTGTAGTGTAAGTGGGAGTACAGAGAAGTGACTGTCAGTTTCCTAGAAATGATCTAGTTGTTTATCTGGATATAGCACTCCATTTTCTTATATCAAGAATAAACTGAATAAATAAAACATAATTAAAAAAAAAAAATACTAAAATTATATGTGATTCGGTGAACCACACCCGTCTCCCGGTAAGAGGTTCTCCTACCAGACTGAGTACGTTGGGACAGCAAAGTTACAAAGGTCAACTGGGTAGCAGGTGATGGGTAATGAATTATTTGCAGGCCATCAACTATGTTTCATCTTCTAACTTACAAGCGTAATACAAAAATTATGCCCCTGATTCTAGACTGTATAGCATGTAAGATGTAAAATCATAGAGGTGAAACAAACAATGGGAATAAAATTAAATTCTAACGTCACCAAACATTTATTAACTGTGCAGGGCTGGAGAACATCTGTGGACCCACTTGTTGACAGATTTCATTCTGGCAATTTAAATTCCTGTGACAATTCAGTCTGTCATATTACATATGTTACAGGCATTATGTTTCATACTTGACTAAAATGGGCAGATGTTGTCTAAAATGTAAGCATTTAACTGCCTGTAACATTCATGTGCAAAATGAATTATTAGCCTACCACTACACGTAATTGACAAGAAATGACAGGTTTCTTGTATCACTATGTCTGTATTCCCATACACAAGTCTGTCCCCTACTAATTCTTGCCTGACTGATGGATACTGGGGACACTTGATACGAACATTATGCCAATAAAGGCTGTTCAGATTTTATTTTTTTTTTTGTTGGTACCTATAATACCAATATGATGGGTATAAAAGCATCACAAGAGGAAGTGATGGCACACTGGATGTAGTCCTGGAATTCTATATGATAACAGAACAAAAACAGAAGGCCTGTTCCTAATTGTTGTCATTATTGTCATTGTCGAAACATGCTGCAAATTTTAAATCTGGACTCTGATGCTGGTCAGATAGGAATAATGACACTACCAAAGCTACACACTTGAAACATTTTACAATAGCAGATCACATTTCTGTATTAAATATCTGCTACAATTACAAAATTGATAACAAACAGAACTTCTGGATTATATGTGACAAACCTAACACAGCCATAAAAAATTATGCACAGGAATGGATACTATGTTTCATTTATAGGGCTGGCTACCCTTAAAGTGTACACATAAGTCTTTGAAGGACAGTAAGGATACAATTTCAACCGAGAACTTCATATCAATGTTAAATGCGTATTTCTGTTGAGGTGGTAGCAGAATTTTCTGTCAGTACGTATATTTTTAATGCCGTTCATCACTTTAAAGCACAACTTTGTGGCAGTCTGAGTTCTCAAGATCAATGACCAAGTCAGTACTTCCTCTGGTTTACACGATGTGAAAGTAACAAGTTCCTCTATCAAAATAAAATCTCAAAAGGAATAAACACAAGACTGTAGGTCACCTGTCCGATATATAAGCTGTAATTAAGAAAACTGTTGCAGCAATTAAGCCTAAGTTCACCTAAATAACATTTAAAACTTCAGTTCCTACCTCAAAGGAAATAAATGGTCCCCTTTACAATTACAAACCAGTCAAGACAGTTTAGAGGAATAATCAGTCTATTCTTAGAAACGTATGATACCCATCACAAACTAACACACTAACATATGACGCAGAATGTTAAGTAGTGAACAAGACAGAAAGATCAAATGGTTATCATACAATCATTTTTGGAGTTGATGTTTATGACTGACTGCGTGCACATTGCAACAAAGAAACAATACAGGTAAGTAGCTGCGGGCTTGACAGAGAACAAAACGATGTAGTTGTAATGTCATCCAGAAAGACTGTAAGAAGGTTAATGGTTACAATACCAGATGTACAAGGTGTGACTATGAAATAAGCAGACTGGGCTCATTGCTCCTTACCTGCACTCTTCATCACCAAAGTATATACTTCATTGCCACTGAAACTTACCCAAGTCATGTAACACACTATGCACTGTTATGCTGATAGTGTCAATTAAACATTTTTATGCTCTGTTACACCAATGTTGTGTCAAACACTTGTTAATAGTTTTTCTTAATTTGCTGCAGTCATGTTTGTTAAAAAGCTAAGTAATGAGTGAACACCAAATTTCTATTGAAACTAAAGAAAACTGTCAACATGCTCTTCAATTTTTTAAGTGACGCATATGGATAAGAACCCCTGTCATCAAAAACTTGTGTTTCTGAATGGCACAAAAAGTTTTCAGAAGGAAGGATGTCAAAGCTGATAAATGACCTGGATGCCCAGTAATGATAAAAGCTGAAGAAAATCAGAAATGTGGTGCCTCTTGTGAGATGAGATCATCACTTACGCATCAGAGTGATAGCAAAGGAGTGGAGTATGGACAGGGAATGGGTCAGACAAATTTTGAAAACAAATATGAACACAATGAAGCGTGTGTGAAAATGATCGCAAAAAATCCAAGTACAGATTTGCTACTTTACAGCTAAGAATTAAATACCAATGCTTGAACACTCCTTACTCCCTAGATCTTAAACCCTGTATGATTCTTGTCCCAGAATTCAGAAATTCACACAAAATGACTTCAGGGGATGTATGAGGCCTGGAATCCTCAAATGGAGCAGTGTGTAGCTTCCAACGGAAATTGCTCTGAATGGTATAGGGTGTGGGTACAATAATTTAATTGATAAAGTACTTTTTTGAAACTATTCTCATCATTTATTAGCCACACCTCATACGTTTTGGACTGCAGGTGACCCCATGGACAGTGAGAATGCCAGATGCAGCATAAGTGTGTAAACAATTAACTACAAGACAAACAGTGTACATAAAACAGAGCATTGAGGCCCATATGTGCAACCACTGTTGCAGTAGAAAATCAATAAGTATTACATGTTCCGAGTGTTTATTTGTAGCTTTAGGTATTCAGCATGCAATGCACATGCGCCATGCTGTCATCTGTGGCATACCTGGCTCTACAATATTTTCACACATTACCTCATAAACAATAAAATTTTCGAAAAAATGTTATCGAAAATAAAATGTGTTTTGATTTTCTCTACAATGTCTGTTCAAAAAAATTCCTCATTCTACGAAGAATTATGCGAGATATGATCAAAAACGTGTATTGATCTTCATGTTAAGTACCTATAATTCTTGTCCAGTTTTGATGAAACTTGAATTTTCTTGAAAGATTTTTGAAAAATACTAGAGCATCAAATTTCACAAAAATCCGTCCAGTGGGAGCCCAGTTATTCCATGCGGACAGACAGCTATGACAGGGCTAACAGTCGCTTCTTGCAAATTTGTGAATGTGCCTAAAAACACTATGATCTATATCAGGCTCTAAGCATTTCCAACACCGCCACTGCCATCACTATGACCACAACGTACAATGGTACCATTAAGAGTATCAATTGAATCAGCTGATATAGGAGTAACACTCTACACTTGTATTCAGGCGGTGCTTAGTTTTGATTCTTAACTACATCATCAGCTATCCTGACTAAGATTTAGTGGTCTTCCCAGTTTCTCCAGGAAAACAACAGGACAACATTTCCCTCAGAGAGGCCATTTACATTCCCTCCCAAATACTTCCAAAGTTATCAATAATTTTGATGCTATAGTATACATGTCGCATCTTAATTTGTAATTAGTAAGGAACCTCTGTACAGGAAATTTTCAAGTCCAAGTTTAAAGAGAAACAGCTTCTGAACTACAAGCATGTCAAAAGAATTGAAAAGGAATACAAAGAATGTGAAACATCTTATGGTTTTTGTTTGTTTTGTGGTTTATGTCACAGTACTGTTACTAACATTAAAGTATATGCAGATGCAACCCCACCCAGAATATGATCCTAGTTAGCCAAAGTGGTGCAAGCAATGTATTCTACAGTCCAGAGCTCATGTTTCTTCATTAGTCTGTATAAAGTACACGCGAGAAAGTTCTTGCGACTCGGGCATAACTTCCACGCAAAGAGATATGTAAAGACCGAACCTAGTCGTTCTCAAAGTACTGTCCTGCACATACACACTTGCTCCAGTGGTACTGCCATTGCTGGAAGCACCTCTGAAAATCCTCTTTAGATGGAGATCAAGCTGCTGCTTTCACCACATAGGAAACCAAGAAAGATTTCTTACTGAGGCATGGTGTTAACACTGGAAGAAGAGAATGAAAACTGGAGCACTGATATCCTCTTAAAGGCCAATGAAGATTGTGGTTGTAAAGCAAGAAGATTAAATACAGGGTGGCCAGCCACATGAACAACTGGATGAAGGATGTGCATTGTTTGCTGTGTAAGGCTTCTCATATACAATATAAGACAGTGGTCAACGTCACACCGAGATAAATGGGTCCCTGTCACCAGGATGGCGTGTCCTCAGGCTGCGGATGGAGGAATGGCCTCCAATATAGAGTATAGCTGTGAATATATTGAATAAGCAGAAGCAGACAGCCGACAAGGGGTGGTACTCCAGCTTGAGGGTTGGGTAAGGTGCTAACAACTCCAGACTGCAAAAAAGTCTCTTGTTACAAAATGTGGACACAGAACGTCATGGTTTAGGCACATGTGAATGCGGTAATGAACCTCTGAGTTTCATAAAATGAACGGAATTTCTTGACTAGCTGAAAACCGGTTAGCTTCCCCAAGAAGTACTCTGCTCCATGGATTACGTAAGTGAGTAAATAAGGCCAACATCACCTCTCTGTGTTATAAGCTATATGAATGGACACAAGATACATAAAGATAATATTTCTGGTTTCACCTTCATGAGGTAGCAACCCACAAGTGTGGCGCTGCGTGTGCGACCAGCCTTGCAGTGAACATACACACAGCCTCCAGATCCAGCTATGTCGCTGATAAAACTCACACCCTTCTTCAGCTTCTCCTGGCATGGTGTCTCAAATATGTCTCTTGTATGAAGCTGGAGGAACTTCACTCCTCTACTTTCCCACTCCTGAGAACAAATAAGCACTTAAGCATACAATTAATTCTGAACTGTAAAAGGGCATTTCCAGCAACTGCAACTTGGAACCTTATTAAGGAAACCACCAAAATAAACTGTTAACTCAGTAATGTTATTCAGAACAACACAGCTTGTTTGCTTTCAATGAGTTGTGTTTCTGAAAGTTATACATTTAACACAAAGGCTTATACTTCTAGGGGCTGCAAGATTAGTGCCATAAGTAAGTCTGGAATCAACTGATAAGACTGCAGTACACTCTACTGCACTTATAACTCACAACTCTCAGTAAAATGAAGAAATCAAACCATAATTTAAATTTCAGTGGTGGCACTTCTGAAAAAAAAAATTAATGTCATCATTATACTGATGTGATTATAGTTTCTCTAGGCAGTGCCACTTTCTCTGCACTAACACAAAGTGACAGCCCCATTTACTGCATTTCTGAAACATAACAGTTTGCAACCTTCATTCACTAACAACTTGAAATATTATCATTTATTTCCCTACCTAAAGCAAGACACATACTGTAATCAAAACAGCAATGTAAACACAATATCCTCATGGTGCTCTCTGTTGTCACAACTAACACGAGACCGTACTAGATCACAGATGCAAACATAACACAGCAACAGAGACTCAAGCCACAGTATACGTACCTGAAATAACCCAAACCATTTAATCCACAAACTGCAAAATTCAACTGTGCCTTAGGGTTTCAAGTTACATTCTATTGACAGAAACTCAAATTACTTACAGTTGCCTGCATAGATATACAGCACAAGCTGGCCTTTCATACACTACATAGGATGGTGAGGCTTTGATGTTTCAATTTCATGATGGAAACACAAGTCAGAAATGTTACACTGCACCAAGGTTAACTTTTTTAACGTTTAATTTTACGGACAGCTGCACATTATAAATGAATAAACAACAATAATTTAATCCACCTGCAATAGGATTTGAGGTTTCATTTTTGTGATGGAAACCTTAATAAAACAAAACAAAAACAAAAAATCAACCCACATTAAATTCTAAGATTTTAGTTTAGTGATGGAACATTTATACCACCAAAGTGAGGCTTCGAGGTTTAATTTCTGTGACGGGCCATAAATATGCATGAATACTAACAAAACTAAATTCAGTACTGTTTTGCCTTGAGGTATCATCTCAATCACAGAAATTCAAAATACGTCCTGCAAAACACATTTAAAAAAAAAAAACTCCTGCACTACAGTTGGCCATTATTACTGCCACTTACACTGTTTTCAGGTTCAATTCACTGTCAGAAACTTGAGCAACACATTACAGGCTTGTAGGACAGGACTACAAGCAGACAGACACACAGGAAACACATTTAATATACCCAAACTTCTTGAATATCTTTCTTACTTACTGTCAAAATCATCAGACACACACCTTACAATCACAAAACATAGCAAACAGACAGTTCCAAAACTGATAACATCGAAAGCCCCCATTCAGTATGGTTAACATTACATAAAATGACATCAAATCCAAGCTACAGGTTGAAGGTGCGTACAAAGGCATTGTTTTAAATGACCCAATTGCTAGTTCCTTCCCTGTAAGGTCAATACGCTACACACCAAACTCATGTGCCACATTGTTTACACATTCCTCATATGACAGGGTGTGAAGGTTCTGTTACTCATCTGCAATCACTGTGCAGATTTCTGCATGGTGCACACAATATATATAGTTGCTGTATTTGCACACACACACACACACACACACACACACAAACTAAAATAACTGAAACTGTTTCAAGCAACAGATTCCACTTCCAACATTAATAGAACATATGGAGGATTCCACTCCTTGTAGTTAGTTAGTTATTCACTCAGTTACCTTCCAAAAGTGTATGCTGGAGAATCAACCCCACACTCATTCTCTGTACCAATTAATTTTCATTTAATCTCAGCGGATACATGAACTGTCAAAGTAGCAGGATCCATCTTCATAAAATCCCATGTTAATCCACACTGTCCTTACATCATGTTAAGTTTTGTGTATGGTGTGTTGTAAGCGACACTAGAATCATTGGGCCCACTTCCTCTGAGATCATAAATTCACACCAGTAGGTAACATACAGTCTGACACCACATGTTAAACACCTGTCCATTTACAACAGAACATATACCTCTTCTTTCCCATCAACATACTGCAACAGCTTCCACTGCAATCTTCTTCAAAGGCCTTATATGAATACTGTCAGGCAAAACCTAATATTAACTGCAATGCATGGAACTAAAATGTGGAGAAACATCCCATGTAAAATCTGAACATCAATAATCACTGCCCTTCCTGCTGTCAAGTGAAACATACTGACATATTTACAAAATGTCCCAGTATATCATTATCTTGACTTTTAATGGACGAAAGGGAGAACACTGTCCCTTTAAATATCCTTTTGGCCAAGAGAGAAAAATTTTTTCCTGCTATGTCATGAGGATTTTAAAATTTCCTGTATGTGTAAAGACAGATTCCTTATTCACTATATTGGTCTTAAATTCTTGTTTAGGTTTCAAAAATTGTCTGAAATTTACTTGTATTTAAAGTGTCCATATCTGAGGTGCACTAGTCCTTACTAACAACTGTATGACTTTTGCAGTAGTCATGAATCGCCAAACAGCTTGCAAATTTTGAAATCAAACAAATAAATACAAAGAGACCCTTCCTGAAACCTGTGCTTCTGTCATGAAAACTCATCCACACCTTCATCCACAGCCCAGTTATTGTATCAAGACAATGATTTTAAAAAATATCAAATCAGTCATAACAGTAGTATTATTTACCTACATCTGTGGGCTCCACTTTTCCAGCTTATTGTCAGTCAGTCTTTGGAATTCCTGTTTGGTGTGATTTAGCTTGATACATGCACTAGCACATAACCCCACACACCACTCTGAACATTCTAGAGCTTCTGCAGTGCCCTACCACAAAGGATTTATTGTTCCGAGAGGAAAGGACTGAATTACAAAAAGGAAGATTGATATAAAACATGAAATGATAGTAGACAAAACATAAAATCTTAATAATTACAATTAAAAAACAATAAAATATGATATTTACTGCAATGACATCCATTGATTCTTGGCTATAAATACTGAAAACAAAGACAAACGAAAAGTATAAAAAAGAGTTTCTTTTGGTTTGTAGGAATGTAGGATATTTTCCTGGTCCTGTTTTGCAGTAACACAACATTCAAGGATAAAATGTGACAGTTGTATCCCTTTACAAATTTCTGTTCTATAAGATTGTAGGTCTTGCAACAAACATCCAACCAAGTGGAAAGAGAAATTTTGATTACGGGTGGCCAGAAAGAGAATACATTATGTACAGTCACCCCCAAAATTTAGGAGCAGATACTGAGCACCTTCTAATGCACACATAACAGAAATGTTTTGTAATGAATATTTTAAGCAACTGAAATATAAATATAAAATAAATTGGAAAATGATCATAAACTTAGTTGTATTAAAATAAGTAGAGTGTTTCATAACTTCGGACACTGGTACATAGATTCATTCTCAACAGCATACTTTTTACTTGAACTGTTTTGCTTAAAAATGTAAAAATTACAGTTCTTAATATAAACAGCTGAATAACGAACATTTAAACCAAAAAAGTGCTTTGGCTGCATGCCAGAACTGAGGACTGAAAGGGGCCTATGCTGAAGGTTAGTATGTTCAAGCCAAAAATGACTCACATGTTAGACAGAAAACAACTATTTGAACAGCTGGTGCAGACAGGGTTGTGTAAACTTGTATAGTAGTGAGGAAGTACATTGGACTCCTATTCTGTATGAGATCCTGTCACTCTGCAGAGCATCTTAGAGTGAAACCCTGTGACACCCACAAAGCAAAACTACAGTGTTCTCAGTAATAAACTCACTCTTTTGCCATTTGCAAAAAGCCAAAGCTCATAATCTTCATTCATTGACACTACTCCTGTTACATTCTCTTCATGAATAAGCTGCAAAATAACAAGAAAAAAAAAAAAGATCAGAAATTTGTCACTGGTTATGCAAACAGACAAGAAACACTTTCTGCTTTGTACATCAAACTCATTCTCTCCCAGAGGTCATTACTTCCCATCTGTCCATATTCAAGCTACATTCATAATTCATTTTTTGTCCCAATTCAGTGTTAGTATGACTGGATTAATTCTGTTCACACTAAATACTGCCAATATATCAACCAACAATCACATTTAACAAAATACAATTCATGACAAGTACCAAAATCTTACATATTTCAGCACTGGGATGCCATGTATACTAGAACAAAGGAATACAAATCCAACATGCTAATCCAGGTACTGCCTCACCCTCACTGGAATGATCAGAGTCCCAATCATTCCAGTGAGGGCAAGGCAATATCGAGATTAGCACTCTTGTGTTCTAGAAGACTCCCTTAGTATGGCACCCTAGAGCTGAAACATGTAGAGTTTGGTATTTGTCATGAATTCTAGTTTATTAATTTGTTTGATATACTGCTTGTAAGAATATGAATGGTATGAATAACATTGAACACTAAATGTTGCATCTGACCCAACTCCTCCAGTTTCTATATTTAATTGTTAAAATGGATATCACATACGGTCTTTAGACTTTCACTCAAGATGCTCACCATTCTTCCTTAATTTTTCACCATAATTAATTTTCTGTAATCCATTTCTAAAACTATGACCTGTTCTTGCTCATGGACACTGGCTAAGAAGACAGTTTCCACACATCTGACACCCCTCCCCATCTCTAGATTTTTGGGAAAATAAAAAAATGAAAAGAATGGAAAAAGAAGGAAATGTACAAAATATTAATACCATTAAATCCATATAATTAATTTTATGTTTCAATACAGGGACCCAAAACTTGTGCAGTGGTTCCTAAGAGCATTTATAAACAGCATTCATGTGAGTTTATAAGCAAATTTTCTGTATATTAATTCTTCTCATGCTCCCCCACTCCCCCACCCTTAATAGTTTAAATTGTACTAATCTTGCCATTTTGTAAGTTTTATGACTCCACATTCTACTGTTATTCTCAATGCATTTCAGGTCCATATATGTTTGTACATGTTTGTCAGTGACATGTAACAAAGGCAATGCCACAATTAAAAAGCAAATACAATTTCTTAAACTAACAGATTTTTGAGCATATGTCACAAACCGCTTTAAATGAGTGGCATACTTGTCCGGATTTTTGTAACAAACAAAACTTGTACCAAACTAAAAATTCTAAAAATAACCTATCACTGCTATGGGTACTAGGAGCACTTTCCCAGGGGGTAAAGCAGCCAATGCATGAAGTCCCACTCACCTCCATCTGGTGCTAACGTTAAAAATGAGTAGGGGTGAATCTCCACTCCCCATATACCTTAACTGCATACAAATTGGCAGCTTTACTTTACTTTAAACTGTCACTGAATATGGGGTTTAAATGTTACTTTTTTTGGCACAACCCATACTCCATACTCACCCCCTTGAAATGCCTTACACACAAAGCACAACACTGGAGCTTTAAAATTATATGTGGTTAGTTTCTCACAAGTTATTAACAAAAAGAAAAACAATGTAATTTGATGAGTGATTGGGGTCATGTGTTTGGCATAGTAATCATAAATAAATACCAAACTCATTGATAGCATAGACGGCAATGGTTAAGTTACAATGGTTACGTTAATGTGTTAGAATTTGTAACTACATACAATCCCCATTTCAGAACTGCTTAGGGACTGAACAGGGTTACAAAGTTGTTCCTTCATGGTGTATTTTCTTTCCATAAGATGACAACGGAGGGCATTTATAAAATACAGCTGAAGAGCATCTTCTATTACCTCCAAATGAGATATGTACAAAATTAACCGGACCACCCATGTACACCAGCAAACGCACAGAATTTATAAAAAATCACAAATCATCCTAAACTTGTTCCATCCAGGTTTCAGCAATAAATTGTCATCCTTATGGAGACAGTAATAAAAAGGAATATAAAACTGATACAGCCAATTTACACATACAATATCAAAAATAAATGGTGGCCAATAATACTGAAATGCGGATAATGCAGATAATGTGATGTTGACACATCCTTTACTAAAATTCTTTCATGTTTCACTGTTTATATAGTATATAATTACACGCACTGAAATATCAATTATCAAAGTTTGCCATCCAAATGGATCAAGCCCGTGTCATGTACTGATGTGTGTTGTGTTGGAGAGTGGTTAATTACAATGCAGGGAACGAATATTAAATTTATAAAACTAGCATTGTTTACAAACTCTGTTACGCTTGCGTGTGTCCTCAATTACTCACCCGAGAGGTCACTCACCTTGTTCGTCATTCCACGAAAAGGTAAGGCTCCTAAAATCACATTGTCGTCAATTCTGTCGTACCAGTTGCGACTAGTAATTTTTTCCATAAGAACATTATACAACAATGTTGGATAAAATGACACACGAGCAAACATCGTTTCCGTACGATGAACACGTCCCAACTGAACAGCAGACAGAATACCTACATCACAGCTTCACTATCCAAGTCGAAGAGTAGTGCCTACAAATAAAGCTTTCTCTCATCATGTATCCGGAACTGTTCGGACAGCATTACAGCCACTAACAGTACTTCCACCACCACGTCAACCACTGACCTACCGCTACTCTTCGAACGTAGAAGATCTGTGCTTCCAACCATGGATCCAACCACCCCGCCATCTACGGTTGTCAGATCGCGAGTGATTCATGGATAATCATGGCCGCCAGCTTGAGCGCTTACGTGGTAGCAGAAAAGAACTTTGCATAACTGCACGCACGACTACATGATCTATGAGTACAATGGCGATAAATAATAATATGAGATACTTACCAAACACGTACGTATGTCACGTACAAATTTCCCACTGTCCTTGATAATGTCGTTATATACATCTTGCACACCACAGTTGCGACGTTGCTAAGGTCTTACGACAACTGGCCGCTGAGTTTTTTTGTGAGGACTTTTTGCGATAGTCGGATTGCGAACTCACACACAAGCCATACAAAGTCTCTGATCAGCAAGGTACTATAATCGCCTCATGAGAGTAACTACCACAGCTCGTAAACGTGGATTGGAATTCACGGCACCTCACATGGAACAAAGCTCCATTCTCGGGTTGTCCAACCCATAACCTAGTTACTATTCTGATTTACATATGCACATGCACACACACCACACACATGCGAGAAGTGGATGTATAGCTTTGTACGTTCGTAACCTTTGTAACAGAATGAAGTGAGCAGTCAGCTTCAAAACCCAGGGAAGCAGCCGCTGGTACCCAAAGTGTAATATAAAAGGTGCGCTGCAGAGCCAATCTGGACACATAGGAGATTGATTGATTTATGACTGGGTTCGAGTCCTTACAGTCCCAATGCATGCACACCCTAAATGACAGGCCCTTTGTGCCCCATATCAATTTATGGGAGCCCTGTTACTTTGCTAAAGTTTCACATGGCCCCCAGACTTATTCTCTTAATGTCCTCTGGATCAAAGAAGGAGAAGACACACGTCTGAGTGAAGCCAAAGCTTCACATTCATAAAGAATGTGGGCCAAGGTTTCATCCTCTGCTCCACACCTCCTACACAATGGACTGTCTGACAGCTCCATTAGATGAAGAACACTTCCGAGAAGAGAGATCTCCTTCTCCCAATGGGAATCAATCATATTTCCTTGGTTGTCTAGCCTATAGTCTAGTCCCTATTCCCTGCTGCCTCTGCAATCATGCACAAAAATGTGTGCATGAATGCAGAATGCTGTTTGTACAGAGCTGATCCTCCTGATGATGAGCGGCAAGGCTGCTCGAAACATGTAGAGGCTTACTACTGAAATAAATTAATAGGACCATTACGGACTGGAACCAGCTAACAGAGGGGGAGATAGGGGTTCTCACAAGCAACACGTATAGTTTCAGACAGAGAGTTAGGAAAGTGATAACCAGAGAGGTGAAGTGAAGGAGATATAAGTGAAGTGATGTGAGTTGGAAGGAAAAAATTAAATTATCATAGGGACGGGTAGATTGG
>Ga0123354_10010686_pt1 | contig 14160 bp, 13 predicted proteins | sample TergutLab28metaG_2_FD_97872 | JGI IMG/M metagenome (GOLD analysis project Ga0123354, IMG submission 97872) | Labiotermes labralis P4 segment gut microbial communities from Petit-Saut dam, French Guiana - Lab288 P4 | ecosystem: Host-associated > Arthropoda: Insects > Digestive system > Gut ... | reverse complement strand
ACAATATAAACCAAAAGGACGAAGGAACATAGGACGACCGAGGAAGAGATGGAGGGACCAACTTCATCTTGAGGATCAAGGAACAGGGAACACACCTAACCCTTCAGGAACATGATGATGATGATGATGACGTGTCTCAAATACTGTTCCTGATAGTTTTCTTAGACATGCAGTTTTGTTTTCATTTATTTTCCAACCCCTTCTTATACATTCGAGTAACCTCATTGTTTCTGCCATCTGTCCATAACCGTCTCCTTTATCTAGTACGTGTTTAGCATATACTGAGCTTTTATGCTTCGAACGGATTCTTCGGGTCTACTCTGTAGGCTCGGTTGGTCACTGAGCACTGTTTGAATTCCATAGATAGTCTCCCTGACTACTAAATTGCAGACTTCTCGGAATTCTTAGAAAATGTCTCTATTATTGTCCCATTTAAAAAAATGCATATTTATTATTAATGGTGAAGTGCATCTCGAAAACCAAACGTCTCAGTACATATATTGTGTAATATTTTCGATTATTTCTTAACAAGAATGTCACTATTTAAAGTCTTGGCATTCTCTACCGCACATATAGGAGCCATTTTTCAGGCTACATCCTGTGGGACTTTTGAAGGACAAAGTGACATTGCAACAGGTTGGTCTCCGAGTATTTCGTTGATTTTCTGTCAGTGTCATTCCCTCAATGCCGCCTATCATTTTTCATTTGTCAAAAACCGCATTCAGTAGCGCTGGGGTCCACTCAGCCTCTAATAAGTACCAGTGAATTTCCCTGGAGTTAAGGTGGGGCGGCGCGTAAAGCTGACAGTTCTGCCGCCCCCATGTTCCGAAGCCAAAGTAAGGATGGTGTGCCCAACATTCCTGCCTACCTCTAAGTGTTCGTGACTTGTAACGGGAAAGCTTTACCGTGACTACCGAAACTATATAGTCCTAAACAAAGAGTCGTAAGTAACACACCTCTCAGTCTCTGTCTCACCAATACCATCGAAACGTTAACTTTATTGATAAAAGACAAAATCTAATGCACGCTGATTTCTTGTTCTAGTTTCCAAAATTCTGACAAAGTAAAATAAAAAACACTGTAACATGTCCTTTCTTTTTTGCGGGAAGAATACAGTTAGAAATTCTTCAAGCATGTGAGGTAATAGAATATTTGAAACCAGGAAAAATGGTACCCTACTTTTCTCTTTTTGTACTAATTGTACAACTTTTAAATTCTAATTAAATATAATTTTGATATCAAAATGAAAAGCTATAAGGATACGCATCTGGTGCTGACAATTATTGGTCTGCAGATACACTTTTAAGGTCAGAAAATGAGCCACAAAATGCAGTCTTCTTTTTCTTTTGCCGCTAGTAATGATGTACATCACATCCTGGCTCTTTTAGAGTTCCGAAATCGATACACGAGGGGCGTCCGGAAAGTATCCAGCCATTTTAAATATCTCTAGAACCGGTCACGTGGCCTTGATGTAACTTGGCAGCCGGTCAGAGGAGACCTTACTGTGCATCCGTGGACAGTCACTCTCCCGTAAGGCTAGTCAGTCGGCAGTGAGAAGCCGTTAACTGAGCTTGTGTACTGTGTGACTGTCGCATTCACAATGACAGAAAAAGTAGGTCAGCGAATCTGCATCCATGCGCCTGCCCACTTTACATGTTTCGTGTGGCCTTTTTTGGCAAAACATCGCATCACCCAGGTCTGTCAGCACCCCTACAGCTCAGAGTTGGCTCCCTGCGAATTCTGGTTTTCCTAAAGTTAAAATCGCCTTTGAAACTGAGGAGAATTGTGAAAGCGACGGTCATACAGTACAAAAGCTCAATTAACGGCGTCTCACTGCCGACTTACTAGCCCCACGGGAGAGTGATTGTTCACGGATGTACAGTAAGGTCTCCTCTGACTGGTTGCCAAGTAACATCAAGGCCACGCGAGCAGTTCTCGAGATATTCAAAATGGCTGGATACTTTCTGGAGAGGTCTCGTGTGTGTGTGTGTGTGTGTGTGTGTGTGTACTTTGCGTGTGTCAATCTTAATACTTGTCAACTGAGAAATACAGTTGCTGACCGATTTTAATAAAATTACTTTTGAAGATGCCATTAAAGATCACACCACATTAGTATTTTTGACATGGTGATGGCAGTTACGAATGATTGTACATTGTAGTTTTTATATTGTTGGCTCTGCTAATGGAACTTTCTAGGTCATGCTGCTACTCAGACCGGCACAACAGGGCAAGTAACATGGACATAGACAGGGGAAGAACAGGGTGGAGAAAATTACATAAGCTGAAACTTGATTTGTGCTTTCCACCTAGTATCCTTAGGACATGGGTATAGGATGCAGCCTATATGCGAGAACTAAAAATTCACACAGTGTGTGAATCGGAAAGCCTGAAAAGTTCCAAGCACAGCTTGTACGGGAGTGCAAGAAGGAAACTGACCTTAGACCGGGAATGCAAAATTCGTTCGCGGGCGGCATGTCACGCAGGCAGCTATATTGTGTACAGTAGCGTCTAATTCATGTCACCCTTCTGTCTCCCATAACTCTAAGGCGGCTCACACATTTTTTTTTAAATTTGTGGACCTCTGTCGTAAAGATACATGGTGCGAAGGTGAACACTGGTTTCAACAAGTTCACCACAGCGAAAAATGGCTCAATTTTGTGAACTCCGTAGTGGACTACGGGTCACGTACTGACAGCACTTTTGTTGACCAGTTGAATAACTAGCATCTGCACTAGTGCGTTAGCGTTTCTCACATGGTAGTTTACATTGTTGCTTCCAGGTTCGGGTGGACCGCAGCCTTCCAATCCAATTGTGGTTCACGAAGGTGAAAACGTCCGGCTTCGGTGTGCAGCTACAGGGAATCCCCACCCTGCTGTGGAATGGCGCAGAATGGACGCTTCAGTTATTCCTGTCGGTTCTTGGCAAGGTAGAAACAACAGTATCGTTTGACATAGTAATCCTTCAGCCTGTCACGGCAATACAAGACGTATTTCCACTAATTCTCCCATTATAACGCCGAAGGCCTCCGCACATATGGCCCTAACATATATATTGTTGTCGAGGTTAAGGATGTGGACTGGGTGGCATCTGGTCCGAATACCGGTTGGGTTGCAGGCTGTCCTGAATGAGGTGTTTGGTGATAACTCTTGTCTCTACAGACGAATGTTAGTGTCTTACATAACAGTGTCTCCTTCCAAACCTGTATGTCTTCAGAATAATTGTACATTCCGATACGATGCTATATAAAATCTACAGTGTAAATGGCATTGTTAAAAAGATAACATTTTCCCTGTCCAGGCCTTGAAGGCATATAGGGGAAGTAGTGGTATAGTTCCACTTATTCGTATCCTCGGACTAGGTGGAGGTGAGTGGTCAACATCACGCTCCCGTGGTTTTTCCCCCAGGTAAAAAAACCTGATTCCGATTGGGTATGAATCTGAGTGGGCTCCAGAGCCAGTATGGGCGTTTTGGAGACGAGAGAAATCTCTTGCCGCTGTCGTGATTCGAACGCCAGTCCATCTAGACCATAGTCGAGTCACTGTACCGAATATGTTATTCCGGCTTCCAACAAAGTCGTCAAATAAAGTAAAAATTTGTGAATGCAACTTAGAAAACACACATGGAAATTTTTACTTTCACCTCGCACAATATCACAGATGAGGGAATTTTGGAGTTCTGAGGAACACTAGAAATCACTACTGACACAGTTTTGCGGGTACATTGGTCTCATACACGATGGACTGCAGTCTTCAGTTTTCAAAAATCTGTACAGGAGTATTAAGAATTCGCTGAGTGTCCCAGATGGCTATGAACATCTGGCAGAATCTGTTGTCTACATTCTCTGCTGTAAAAAAAACAACATTAGACTCCTCTGAAAAGCTGGTAATCACCAACAAATCTATTTGGAGCAATAATGCAAAGGCCACAATCTTAACTATAACTACTGTGAAATCTTCAAATCTTGTCTGGTACTCTTGTGTCAACAGCTACTTCAGTATCGGGCCACACGCTGAACATCACACACATCAGTCGTGGTCACATGGGTATATACAACTGTATTGCTGACAATGGTGTGCCTCCTGCTGCAAATCAGACTTTCAACCTTGAAGTTCACTGTAAGTACCGGTTTATTAAAATACTGTAGCCGTCGCCGTTGCCGTCTTCACTACTACCACCACCACTACCACCACCACCACCACCATCACCACCACCATTACCACCACCACCATCACCACCACCACCACCACCATCACCCACCACGATCACCACCACCACCACCACCATCATCATCGTCTTCATGATAAGACTAAGCTCCTGGACTGTTAAAATTACAGGGATTAAAATTTTTCCTTCCATCTGTCTTCTGGATATCCTCGGAATAATATATGCTCTATATAGAGACAGCAGCGTTGGGACTGGGATTTAGGGATTCCTTCTGAATGTACCAGTCACTTTTTGTGATCATATATTGTATTTTATTGTCGCACTGCTGTAAATTATTCCCAATTATTCGACAAGAACAGTCATTCTACCTCCTGCTACTACTGTCCAAATATACAATTCTCCACTCTGTTCTCAGTTTTTCTTCCATTAACGTCCAAAATATATATCAATATAGAAGCATATATTGTATATCACCGCAACTTACAGTGCTTTAGTAAGGTTTCCTCTTGGCATTTCCGTAGTAACAACACCTGCAATCTTCAAAGTATGGTTGTGGGAAACTCATCCAACTCCATTCACAGTTTAAACCAGCAATTCTCAAATATGGTTACAATGGTTGTATGCTGCTACCGCCTCATTTCGGTGAATATTTAAAAAAAAATATAGAAAACACAAAGTTTAAGACGTCAGGTTTCTTTCCAACCTGGAATTGTTTACTTTTTCATTCCCCTGGCTGCATTAGGTTCAAAATACTTTACCACGGGCCATCTAAAAGAATAAGGATTAAAGTATCGCACAAAACTCGAATTTTTCTTTTTGCGTGGGAGTGGAATCTGGAGTCTCAGTCTATGTGAAGAATTTACAATGGTAGGTGAAGCGGAGTGTTTATTGACAAATTGCTGAGGAAATAATAGACCCAAGACAGAGAGAAGTAACAGGAGAGTAGAAAAAACTGCATAAAGATGAAATTAATAATTTGTACTCACCAAATATTATACGGGTTAGCAAATCAAGGGAGTCAGAATAAGTGGAACATGAGGCATACATGAAAGAGATAAGAAATTAACACAACATTTTCGTCGAAAAATCTCAAAATAAGGGGTTAATTTGTTACATAGGCATAGATGGCATGAAAATACCGTAGAACTCCACTTACCCGGATTGGGAAAGCGAGCCATCCGGATATGCAGAAAATCCGGTTAATTGGATTTTTCTCTGAAAATAGTCTACATTGGCAGTTTGAAGTTTGGCTGTTACTGTTTACAATATGTACCTAAGTCTAAACATTTCGAACCCGCCTGATTTGAAGTTCTAGAAACCATAACACTGTGCTGTAATTGATCCGATAACCAGTAACTTCAAGGCAAGTTAGTTTTGTGTATTGCTCGACAAATTTACCCGAAGGGCCAAGCCGAACAGGATAACCAGCGTCCGGATTGTTTGAGGTCTACTGTATTAAACTCCCTTAGGTGTGCAAAGAAGAACAAGCTCCTTCACCTGTGAACACAACAATTCTCATTACTATATATATATCATACAGTTAAAGAGGACGGGTTTTGGCCACAGTACTCAGCCATTAAAATCGTAAATTAAGTAATAATACACAACACGTACAAGGAAAACATGCATGTAAAACAGTTACTGCCAAAGGAATAAAAACTCATTCCTTATTGTAAAACTTATTCTATGCATATATAGTTCATGCCTCATAACTTTCATATCTTTTTGTTGAAATTTAAACGTTGATATCCTCTATATGTACGCAGCTAATTGTAAAGAACTGAAGATGGCCAAGTAGCGCTGCTGAAACATGTCGTCTGTGACTGTGTGATATAACGTGTTGTGTTCAGGTTCAAAATGTTCTCTCCTTCTCTGACAACCCCAGCGTTATACTCATAAAAACACAACAGGCTGTCTCACCTGACAAAAAAATATTAAAATGCGCTTAAATAAATGGAATGTGAACGTGTGAAATGGATTTTATCTTGATCACATTGGGATCCAGCTGCAAACTCTTACAAACACAGTAATTAACTTCTGGGTTCTACACTTCCCCATTTTCTAAACCTTTGGGAGACTTCGAGCTCCCGAAGTTGCTCTAAACATTATGAAGTAATTTAATTAAATGTCTTCTCTACATTCCTTGAAGATAATTCTGTATTCCCAAACAAGCATATAAAAGCATTATTTAAAACTGAATGCACGCACAACAGAATTTGCTCAGAACTACTAGTTTACTCCATAGCTGTGTACTACATTAATATTACAGTAAAGGTAAAGGTAAAGTGATCCCGTTACAGGCCCAGTGTGGCCCAGATGGTGGGTAGAGGTATAATCCTAATCTTCCATGACCACGGCACTAGAAGGGGGTGAGTAGTCAGCAGCTCGCCTCAGCCGCACTTTACCCCCGGGAAAGAGCCGGTACCCATTTTACAGGAGGCTGGGTGTGTCCCAGGGCAGGTCTGGACGGGCGGAAAATCTCGTCCCCATCGGGATTCGATCCCGGACTGTCCAGCCCGTAGTCATTCGCTATACCGACTGAGCTACCCGACTCACATTAATATTACAGTACAACTGTCAAATTACATACAACTTGCGCTTCTAGATGAATTTCCATCCTTTAATATAGTTGGCGCTGCCTGTAGCCTTTAAATATAATGTAATCTTAATTTCGTTCATATTTGTCCAGACGCATAAATCTGACACGTCAGTGTTACATTAAAAATGTTTGCTTTTTGTATCACAGTGCTGGCAAACAGTTATAAAAAAAATGTGCTGAATATACGTATTCTTTTTTCCAAACAGTTCCACCACTTATTCGCATCCAGAATCAAAGAGTGGGTGTTGCTAATGGATTAACAGGAGTCCTGAAATGTGATATTGAGGCTTTCCCTGAGGCAGTGCGTTACTGGGAAAGAGCTGATGGCCGACTGCTTGAAGGTGGAGATAAATATCGCATGACCTACAGTGAGAATGACCGATACAAAGTTAGTGGTGATTGATTCATTTATAATTAAATTTGTTATAAAAACAGTAGTGGTAAAATCTGGAGGCAAACATGGGCTAAGAAATTACATAGTATATTGTAACATTGTGATATGGAAAGGCACTCTGGAGATTCCCATTTCTCATGTCTGCAAGTATTAGAATATGGCACTGTGTAGTTTACGGATAGGTTTCAATGATTCATAGAAGCTGGTTTTCTAAATTTTCACTTATGGACTATGGCACTATGTAGTTAACGTATAGGTTTCAATGTTTCTTAGGAGCCAGCTGTCTTAATGTTCACTTATGGACTATCCTGAAGATGGAGGTAGAAATGTCCTATGAATTGTCGGTACCTGTATACCAATCTAAGGTATCATATGCCAGAAAACTGGACCCTTCATCATTGTTACTGTCAGAACATGGTATCTCGCAATTGTGTTAATACTTGATTTTGCAATGGCATACTGTCTATCCTTCCGAAGGCTGATATTCCCAAGCCTGACTTTCCACAGTGTGAACTTTTTGAGAGATTGAGTGGTAAGATTTAGCATGTCCGCAGACATCTAAACACAGATATAACAATACTGCATAGATCAATGAACCAAACATACAGTATCAGCCTATTACAGAAACGTAGCCTATTGTAATGCACTGAAATAAACTGTCTTACTCTAAATTCAATGGTAGCAGTTTATAAATATGATAATGAAAATAAGATTCATGAAGCATAGAATCGCTTGATAACTGAGTAATTTTCAACTCTTTAACAAAGACCCTAGAGTATGGAGTTCACAGTATTGATGCTATTGGGACAGCACACATTAAAAAACAAACAGTGTATGTTTAATGAATAACAGGAGACCCCTCTACTCATCACGCACTAACATGAAGTAAATTACCATAAGAAGCGATGATATGAGTAATTCACCAATTACCCAATTACAAAACATTACTCTTAGAAGTTCCACATATAACAGGCCACGAAGGCCCAGAGGGGGAGTAGAGGTACAACACTACTCTTTCTTCAACTTCGGCGCTAGATGGTGGTGGGTGGTAAATGCCACTCCCGGGCCGCTTTACCCCCAGGAAAGACCCGGTACCCATTGTATGGGTGGATGGGTGGAACAAGGGCCGGTCTGGATGGGTGTGGGAAATTCGATCCCCGGACCCGTCCAGCCCGTAGCCAATCGCTATACCGACTACGCTATCCCGGCCCACTCATATCTGGAATAGGCAAATGGATATTTTGAATGCGCAAATGCATATTTGGAAGGTGCAAACATATATGGAATGTGCAAATGGATACCTGGATTGTACAAACGAATATTTGGAATGTGCAAACGGTGACTTATACACTCTAACGGGGTGTAGGAATGCGTTAAGGAGTTTGGAGTCTTGGTGGAAGGTCTTGACGTTTTTATAAAAAGAACTGTAGTAAAAGAGTGCCAAGTGGTTAATAGTGCGTTAGGAGGAAAACTTCGGCTGGATGAATGTCAGAGGATTGGACAAAGAGACTCTTCGGCTCCAGGCCTCCGCCATCGGGCGCAAGATGACTGTGAAACTTTTCAAACATACCGTGGCATTTGCCATACAGCCAAAAAAAATCGCGGCAACCCACAGTTAAGGTAGCCGATGAGTGTTACATACTAATCACTATCTTCCCTTTTTCACTTTTTCTTAATTGTCTCCACCTCTTCCATTACTACCCCGCTTAAGTGTGTCGCTCTGATGTCCCACACTTCTAACCCTTACGCCAACGTGAAGCCCACGGAGGTCTTGTTCTGTAACGACGAAAGCTATTCTGATGTCCGTCGCGGCGTACCTCAGTCATTCCAAGGAAGTGGCGATATCATGTCTTGCAGCAGGCCACGAACGCGGGCCAGCCATATTCAGCTCACTGCACATAATAGATAAATTGTTTAACCCATGAACGGCGAAAGGTAATGTTTTATTTAAAGACCCAGTCCGTACCGCGCAGTACACACACTCCATCTCGGTTATAAAATCAAACAGTTTATGTCGTATACTGCAAAAGTCGCTATTTTTTATGAGATACATACGAAATACAAAAATAAAATGTGTGGAAAAAATGCAGAATTATGTTTCAACCTGGTGTTACAAAAAGTAACCGCAATACCTTAAGAGGATAATCATATATCTGAAGATAATTTGGTACCATGGGACAATTTGACTGTAATGCACACACAGTCAAAGAATCTACATTCTTCTAGAAGAGTGACAGACTTCATGTGTAAAATATGTTTGTAATTTCAGAACCATATGCAATTGAACATTACAAATGTTGGACCTTCAGATTTTGGAGCATACCACTGCATTGCAAAGAACGAAATGGGCATCACTAAGGGCATCTTCCATATGTATGGTAAGTTGATTTTAGGCATGTTCTTCGTATACTTGCGAAAAGCAACTGTTAGTTTCATCATGTGTGTATGTCTGTTGGTCTGTCCATCTGTGTGTCTGTCCACATGGAACAACATGGCTCCCATTGGACGTATTTCATGAGACTTGACATCTGAGTATTTTATGGCAATATGTCGAGAAAATTCAAGTTCATTAAAATCTGACAAAAATAATGGGTACTTTACATGAAGACATGTACATTTATGATAATTTCTAGCTGATTAGAATGAGAAATGTTTCAGACCAGTTTGTAAAGTAAAACAAAACACACATTTTATGTTCAATAACTTTCCCCAAAAATCATGTCATTTACAAGATAATGTGGAAAAATGTGGTAGAGCCAGACAGGCCACAAATGAAAATATAATAAGGCAAATGTACATTGCATGCTGGATAACTAAGGCTAAAGACAACACACACTCAGAATATGTAACATTTATTACTTTTACAGGGCAACAATGGTCACGCAAACAAGCCTCAATGTTACATTTACACATACACTGCCTCTCTTGTTAACTTTACTAAAGACAGTTTCGAGAAGTTCACTGAAATGTCATTACAGAGGACACCAGCACAATAATAAAACTAAAACTGATCATAATCAGTATTAATATGTCCACATTTACTGTCAGGGCAGTTAATAGAAAATTACTTCGGTTCAGTCTCAGGTCAGATCAGTCGAATTAGTGTTAAAAACTTGCCAAATATGGCAATAACCATGGGTGATTAAATGATACTGTTATGTTTTTTAATAAAACCTTTATACAATAGGAGAAAGCAAAATTGCCTGCAGAAATGTATACAGCATTATTACTGTAATTGTTAGTGATCACTGAATCACTAGAGATGTCAGTGATGAGCCATAATATTTCCAGCACAACTAAGGTAAGAAAGCTCTCCTGGCCACTTTTACTCAGTCCTATGTCATGTTTCATTAGTCTCACCACCATCCATTTTCATCAGGACAATCATCTTGCTTTCAGAACGTCCCTACTCTGGTGTTAGGCATTGTTTATGGATAACTAAACAATGCAATGGGGTGCATATATTATTCAAAGGTGATATGTGTGAAAAAGTGTTAACCATCTTGTTACTACTACCATTAGGGAGTGAAAACAAATAACTGCATAAAATTAGAATTCATACAATTAAATTTTATTGTACACTGAAATCTGAATACTGCTCAATATTTGGGAGATTTCTGGTTCAAAGCACCTCTAGCAAATCATGTATCTACATAGTCTGGAAGATCGCCTCTCATCAACAAGGCTCATCATTTCTCATACAGTGCCATATTATTTGTGCAATGAGAGAGAATAAATGTGTGATCAGGAAGACAAACATGCAAGAAACCTCCAAAATTCTGCCAGAGATCATATATTCTGACATGTTTTAACTGTTTCTTCTTAGTCCCTCCATGCAAAGCTGGGATAGTATCCAAAATCATTCATAACAGTAATGTCCACATCTTCACTGATTCATTCTTTCATAATCTCATTTTGCATTCATTGTTATAAAACAACATGATGATGAGTAACAATTTCATCAGAAATTTATTTTTGAAATATTTTCTTCTACAGAAATAGACCCAAGACTAGCTACACCACCCACAGTACAGATGAGTGGAACAGGTGAAGTAACATATGGGAAGGATCCCCCTAAACCAGTAGACGTGGATGATCTCTGCCCTCCACCTTCTTGCCCAGAATGCTCTGCTCCATCAGAGTTAAAGTGTCAAGATGGGGGAATTTCACTCTTCCATTTGATTGGAGGGTTTGAAATCAAACCATTTGGTAATGAAACATACAGGGGCCTGCCTGCTCGAATGCTAGGTATGTATATTTGATTTACGAAATAGTACCTCAATTTGTGATCGCCACTTAGGAATAAATATCAGTATGCTTTGATACTTGAGAAACATACAATCAGTTTCAGTAATTAATTTGTACTTTGTGAGCATATAGCAAGCAATTTTGGAGCCCAACAACTCTATATACTTGTCCTCCAATTCACATATCTGTACATCACTGTATAAAGTTCATAATCCTAACAGCACAGAACATTTAAGCCACCACATGAAGTGACAGATAAACTAAACAATACATGTACAAAACAACAGCAGATGGTTTACATGATACAGGTTAAGCAACAACAAGCTTACTGCTGCTAAGAGAGGTGTATACTCGACTATGCCTGTTGCCTTTCATAGATGATTGACTGTTCTTGAATGTGGGGCCACAGTGATGTGTATACATGTACGAACAGCAGCATTTAGAGTACATTATTTCCTGTTGATGGAGTCAGAAGATTTCCATTGTTTGAATTTTTTCCCTGAATTGATAAGGCTTGATTCTGAAGAAGATGTAATCAATGTTAGTCATTATGAAAGCATCAAATAATATAGATATACCTCAGCAGTTCTGCCTCCATCAAGCAATGAACCAATTCCATTAACATAAATTCGTGCAACAGTTCTGTCACCATCAAGTGATGCAACAGTTCTACCATCAAGTGTTTCAAGAGTTGTGCCATCAAGTAATGTACCAATTCTGCCATCATCAAATGGTGCAACAGTTCTGCCACAATCAAGTGGTGCGCCAGCTCTGCAATCATCAAATACAGACTTCTGAAATTCCCCAAAATTCACACACCACTGAGGTAACATTGGACAGTGAAAGTATTATCCTAAAACTTACTGTCATTTACCAGTGTCTCTGAAATGTGCCCAGCCGCTGTGATCAAGAGCTGTACCATGTCGCCAAGACATGTAAAATTTTGTGCTTAGACTGTCCTAGTATTTTGTCTTGATGTCAGCAAGTGGCAGCTTTTAAGTTCTTCTGTGGCCTAGATCAAAGTATACATTTTATAAATATGAACCAAAGAATATCTAAACAAAAAAACAATCCACATAAAAATTGAAACATCATAGGAAGATGAAAACATAACTGATTAATTTGTGACATATTTTTAAAAAAATTTGACAAATTTTATTACTAAATGTGTCAAAAAACACAGTCCCTAAGTCTTTTACAGGTGGCAAAAAACCTTACAAATAAAAAGGTTACCGACTTCCATACCAGCATTAATGATTACTGTTATTATATATATATATTTTTTACAGATTGTCAGTTATATGCAGTAGGTAAGCCAGTGTATCACCGGTTCACAAATATGTCATATGGAAGCTGGATGCGAGATGCTGACCCTCTTACTGAAGCAGATAATCAGAAATTCTGGTTCACAAATGAGAGTGATCCACACCACTTGTATGAATATCTGAACAAGACCCAGTTTCGAGCTGGGAATCCTAGTGTTACATACACGCTGCAAGAGCCATTTAAGGTAACAGGAGACAACATTAGCTAAAGATGTACTATATGCTATATGTATATTTAAGTTATGAAATTTTATAACATGTGTGGTGTGTCATGATAGACATACATACACCCCAAAAGACATGACAATGCTTAGTCCAACAAATAAAGGATTTATGGACCATTATACACAAAAATACTGAAGAACCAGTTACTGGATGTTCAAGAACAGTTACCCTAGAAGCATGCACAGTAAAAATCTTCACTGTTTGGTATTAAAAGTTAAAAATATTGTATTACACTCCTTGCTGACACTAGCAAATGAGCCACAGTTTCAGATTTCATTGCATTAGGGTACAGTAAATTTAAAAGGTACAGGCTGAATTTATGCAGTATCTCCATTCAATAATATTTTAAAGATCTATATTAGTTTTAATAATAATATAAACTAATGACTAATGGTTTTCACAGTTTCCACTGGTCCTCCCCACCCTACATATGACTCACATAAAGGCATTAATGGACAGTTTGGGGAGAACCACCAAAATTCATTCAGGGCAGCTACTATGTTAAGCACTGTACAAGTCTATGTGTTACTGCTACACCAGCCTGCTTGTTAGTTTAGTCCATAATGAAGGGAAATGCTTATAAAGAAATTTTCATTGTATTACTAAAAAATGTATATTCTACACTCACTCATGTTATCAATTTCTCTGCAGGGTAATGCACATGTCATATACAATGGAGCTTTTTACTACAATCAAAACGACAGTTCAAATATAGTGAGGTACAACCTTGAAAACAAGACTACTAATTTCCTAAGTGCACCACTGGTAGCCACCAGAGGCAACAATTACCTATATACCACCAACTACAACTACATGGACTTCTCAGTAGATGACAATGGACTGTGGGTTATATATGGGATACCCAGCTCCAATCATACTGTGGTCATGAAGGTGAACACTACCCAAAATATGGAGATAGATTATATGTGGAATATAAGCGTCAAGCACCATCTGTTTGGTGAAATGTTTGTGGCTTGCGGTGTACTCTATGCTGTTGATTCAATCACTGAAAGGAACTCCAAAATAAGGTAACTTAATTTCATACAACATAAAAAATAGTGCTTATAAGGTGTATAGGATTACAGCGAGAACATTTCAAACTCTATAAGTGACACACACTAGATGATTCACATATAGTTGAATAAAGAGAGACCAACTTGATGTCACTTGCTTTTTTATTTCATTATTTAATGCTCAACATGTTT
>Ga0123354_10010685_pt1 | contig 14160 bp, 11 predicted proteins | sample TergutLab28metaG_2_FD_97872 | JGI IMG/M metagenome (GOLD analysis project Ga0123354, IMG submission 97872) | Labiotermes labralis P4 segment gut microbial communities from Petit-Saut dam, French Guiana - Lab288 P4 | ecosystem: Host-associated > Arthropoda: Insects > Digestive system > Gut ... | reverse complement strand
CGTTGATCCACGTCCCGGATGCCCCGTCGGCGCTGCCCGGGCTGTTCGTGAGGTACGTCTGGTAATAAGGGACCTCATCGGAGTAGCGTTCCCAGACGACGACCCACCAATACTCGCCAGGCGTGTCGCCCTCGCCTACCTCGACCATGCGTACGTGGTCCGCTGGGAACGACTCCCCGCCATTCAGGTTCGCGTCGATCCAATCCATGACCGCCGGGGTCGGCAGTTCACAATCGCCAATCCCACTGGTAGGAGACGCTGACGAGGCGGTTGTCACCGGTGACGGCGTCGGCGTGGCGGAACCGCTGACGGTACTGGCCGGACTGGTGGGTACTGGTACGGGCGCAACGGTGCAACCCGCGAGCATCAGCGCCGCACCGACGGCGACCAGGTATAGCAGATTTCTCATATCACCAGCACCTCATCTTCGCAGTATGGCATGCGCTGTCGATCACGGTCAATCCTCGGTACGACTTCTCGTTTTCCCGTAAGTGGGCGGTACCCTACGACCGCGTACCGAAGGGACCGAACATGGCGGACATGGAGCGTCCCAGGGTACGGACGGCGGCCGACCGGGGCAGCAGGCCCATCACGGTGTACCCGAGCCGGTTGGCCCGGCCCGCGCCGCGGCTCGGCCGGCGCCCAAGGGCGTCCAGCGCCTCGGTGACGGTCGCGGCGGGGTCCATGACCGGTACCACGCGCGACGGTTTGGGGTGATTCGCGGCCAGCCCCGGCGTGTCGGTCGTACCCGCCATGAAACCCAGGACATCCACGCCCAGCGGGCCCAGTTCGTACCAAAGCGACTCGGCCAGGATGAGGTTGTACGCCTTGGTACCGGCGTAGTTGGCGGCGTACGGCGTACCGTGCAGGGCCGATCCGGACGACACGAAGATGATGCCACCCTGGCCGGCCAGCGCCATCCCGGCCCCGAAATGGTGGGCCAGGATCAAACCGGCCCGGCTGTTGACGTGCAACTGGCGGACCAGGTAGTCGGTGTCGCGTTCCAGGAAGGGGCCGACCGTGGAGATTCCGGCGTTGTTGATCAGCAGCCCGATCCGCAGCGGGTCGGTAACCGGGCGTACCTCGTCCAGGAAGTCCTCCCGCGCCAAATCGAGCGGTACCGTTCTGGTTTCCACCGGGTACGCCTGCTCGATCGCCGACGCTTGGGCCGCCAACCGGTCGGCATTGGTGGCTACCAGTACCACGTTCAGTCCCCGCTCGGCGCACTGCCGGGCGAACTCGGCCCCCAGCCCGCGCGAAGCCCCGGTCACCAGGGCCCACGGGCCGTACTTCTGGGCAAACTCCACCGTCATGAGGGCGACTATACCGACATTCCGAGACAACCCGCGGCGTACAGCGGCAAAGACACGATCCCGTTCTCCAGACCGAAGTTGCGGCCGCTGACCCGGACGACCTGCGGGGGATGGAAACGTTCCCGGTACGCCTCCAAACTGGGGGATGTGACGCGGACGCCAGCCTTGACTTCCACCGGTACGACACCATCGTCCGTGTCGATCAAAAAGTCCACCTCAGCCTGATTGTCGTTGCGCCAGTAGAACAGTGGCACTCCACGAGCAGCCAACTGAACGGCAACGTAATTCTCGGCCAGGACACCCTTGAAGGCGAAGTCCTCGTCAAGCAGGACGCGCCTGGGGATGAGCCCGACCGCCTGGCTCAGCAGGCCCGTGTCGTTCAGGAACAGCTTGAAATAGCCTTCCCGCTGGTACGCCCCTAGCGGTGTTTCCGGTCTGGCCACCATATCGGTGCGCCGTACCATCTCCGACGCGACCAGCCAGTCCAGGGCTGAAGCCCACTCGCGGGCCCGGGCGCCTGGGCTGGCCATCGCGTACTGGAACTTCCGGCTCGGATTGCCCAACTGGGCCGGCAGGGAGCGGTAAACGGCTTCTATCCGGGCCGATTCCAACGGTGTCTGGATATAGTGGGCCATGTCGGCGAGGTACGACTCGTGAATGTTCGCCAGGATCCGCCGATCGAACTGCAAGGGGTCGTTGTCGTGTTCGAGCAGGTTGGATACGGCGGCCGGCATCCCGCCGGCCCACAGGTACCGCCGGTACAAACCGAGCGCCTTCTCGTGCAGCGCCTGCGCCATCGGCCGGTGCTGCGCCGCACACGTTTGGATCTCGTCCCACAACGCGGCCGAACCGGCAGCATCCAGGTACTCCGCGAAATCCATCGGGCCCAACCGAAGAATCTCAACCTGCCCGACCGGGAATGACGCGGAGAAGCGGGCCAGGCGAACCCCGAGCAACGACCCGGCGCAAATGATGTGATATGGCAGGTCGGACTCGGCAAAAAACTTCAGTGACGCGATCAGATCCTCGCTGACCTGGGCCTCGTCGAAGAACAGGACGGTCGACGCCGGTTCGATCACCTGCCCGATCAGTATCTGCAATCGGTCGATCTTGTCCTGCGTCGGGATCGGTTCGGCGAAAAGTGACACGATATCCGGTCGATCGGTCAGGGTGAAAATATGGCGGTGGGAGAACTCCTGCTCGCAAAACTGCTTGATGATGTAGGTTTTGCCGACCTGGCGAGCACCAAGCACCATCAGCGGCTTACGCGCGCCCCGCTGCTTCCAGTCCATCAGGTCTTGGTACAGCCGTCGTTTCATAAGACGACTCTACACATTTTCCGTGTAATTTTGTCCGTCAAATCACACGTTTTCCGTGGGTCCGTGGTCAGCCGAGGCGCGGGAGACAGAGCCCACCAGCCGTACTTCTGGCACACTCCATCATCATGAGCGACCATACGGCATCCCTCACCGTCATCGGATTGACTGGTGAGGGCGCCGGAATGACCGGGGAGGATGGCTCGCCGCCACCAGTGCATGAAGAAGTTCCGCCGTCTAGCGCGGGCCCAAAGCCAAGCATCGGCACGCCCTAACAGGTGTTTGGACAGGTCTGAATCATGTGTTTGGACGGAATATGAAAACAGGATGAGACAAAGGGGACGGTTCTGTTTGTCTCAGTTGAGACAAACAGAACCGTCCCCGTTGTCCCACTCAGGTATCACTCAGGGGTACGGTCGAGCTCTTTGAGGTAGTTGTAGATGGTGAAGCGGGTCACGCCCAGGGCTTGGGCCGCGCGCTCGACCGACTCGCGCAGGATGAAGAAGCCGGACGAGCGCAACTCCGCCACGACGGACAGTTTGTGGCGTTTGTGCATCAACTGGACCGGGATGTCGACCGACTCGATGGCATGTACCAGCAGATCCTCGGCCAGTTCGTCGACGTCGCCGGCGAAGTGCTCGGACCCGCCGTCCCCGCCGTCCTGGCTCAACTGCGCCTCCGGCAGCATCGAGGCGGCCAGCGCGGCGACGATGCGCCACTCCCGGGTATCGCAGTTGATGCACAGGGCGGCCACCGGCGTACCGTAACTTGTCCGGACAACGATCGTCGAACAGTCGAGTTCGCGACCGTCCAGGCCCTGTCCGACGTACCCGATGCGCGTCTTCAACTGCCCGCGCGCCACCCACTGCATCAGCAGATCGGTGGCCGGCCCGCCGACCGACCGCCCCGTCAGCGAACCCTCCAGGGCGACGATGGAATTCGGCAAGCGGCTCAGGTCGTGCAGCACTACCTCGCACTCGCCCGGTACGATGTGGGCCAGCGGCGACACGACGCCGCTCAGCGTCCGCAGAATGCAATCGCGCTCCAGGGCCTCGGCTGGCGACAAATCGCTGACTTTCAGCACCGGCTTTCGTTCAGAAGCAGCCATGGGATTCCGTTCGTGAGACGGGCGGAGCTAACCGGCGTACGCCACGGCCTCGATTTCGACCCGCGCCCCGCTCGGCAAAGCGGCGACCTGGAATGCCGCCCTGGCCGGCAAAGGTACGGACGTGAAGCGGTTGGCGTAGACCTGATTGACCGACACGAAATCGGCGATGTCGGCCAAGAAAACAGTGGTCTTCACCACATCGGCCAAGGTCAGGCCCGCCGCGGTCAGGATGGCCTCGATGTTGGCGATCGATTGCGCGGCCTGCCCGGCCGCGCCCTCGGCCTCGATGGTACCCGTGGCCGAGTTGATCGGCAGTTGCCCGGACACGTACACGAAGTCGCCCGCCCGTACCGCCTGCGAGTACGGCCCGATGGCGGCCGGGGCCTTCGTTGTCGCAATAGCTTGTGTTGCAGTCATCTCTTCATTCTCCTTGCTGATAGACATGTACTCCGCCTCATCTCAGGACGCCAGTACCACGGTTCTGAGCAGACCCGGGGCGCCCCTTGGACGAGGACCTACGGCTGCGTTCCGCCGAAACCACCGACCACACGGCCGACGGTTTCGACGGAACTGCATTACCGAAGTCGTACCTAAACTGTTGTATCGCTACCGGTAGGGGCGGGCGGCGGTGTCCAGGTTGCCGTGTCTGGCGTCCAGGACGCGGCATCCGTCACCGACTGACTGACGACCGCTGGCGAACCATTCGTCTTGCCGCTGCGGTACCTCTTGATCTCGTAGGCGACCAACAGGATGATCAACCAGGCCGGGCCGACGTACAGGGCGGGACGGTAACCGGGCGAGAAGGCCATCATGACGACCACGAAGAGCAGGAAGACGATCACGATGTAGTTGATCGCCGGATACAGCGGCAGCTTGAATTTCAGCTTGCTGGCCTCCTCGGGCCCGATACGCTTGCGGAACTTCAACTGCGTGATCATGACCATGATCCAGTTGAGGATACCCGCGAACAGCGCGATCGACATCAGGTAGTTGAAGGCAAAGGCCGGCCACAGGAAAATGACGACCACCGCGATGACGGTGATGCCGGCTGAGGTCAGCACGCCGCCGATCGGCACGCCGTTCTTGGCCACCTTGCCGAGGTACTTCGGCGCGTTGCCTTGCATCGCCAGGGAGTGCAGCATGCGGCCGTTGGAGTACACGGCCGAGTTGTAGACGGACAGGACCGCGGTGATGAGGACGAAGTTCAGCACCGCCGCAGCAGCCTTGAAGCCGACGTAGTCGAAAATCTCCACGAACGGACTGACATCGCCCGTAATGTCCTTCCACGGTACGACGGCCATGATCACGATCATCGAGCCGACGAAGAAGAGCAAGATTCGCCAAGCGATCTGGTTGATGGCCCGCGGAATGGTCTTGTCCGGGTTGTGGGCTTCGCCGGCCGTGATGGCGACGAGTTCGACACCGCCGAAGGCGAACATCACGACCACCAGGGCCATGACCAGGCCGACCCACTGACCACCGACGTGATCCATCAAGCCGAAGGGCAAGAACCCGCCGGTCGAACTGTCGAAGAGGTGCCCGAAGGACGGCGCGACAGTGTCGGCAGGGTGAAGTTGGGCGATGACGACGATCAGGCCGACCACGATCATGGCGATGACCGCGGCTACCTTGATCATGGCGAACCAGAATTCGAACTCGCCGAACGACCGTACCCCAACCAGGTTGATCGCGGTGATCAGCACCAGGCAGATCGCCGCCGTCACCGGACGTGGGAAGTTGGGCAGCCAGTAATTCAGATAGATCCCGACGACGGCCAGTTCGACCATCGACACCAGGATGTAGTTGAACCAGTAGTTCCAGCCCGAGACGAAGCCCGCCCGGTCGGACCAGTTGGCGTAGGCGTGGTGGGTGAAGGCGCCGGCCACGGGCGTACGGACCGACATCTCGCCGACCGCGCGCATGACGAAGAAGATGGCGGCGCCACCCACCAGGTAAGCGAGGATGATGGACGGACCGGCGAGCTGAATCGCCTCGGCCGACCCGTAGAACAGGCCCGACCCGATGCAGCCGCCGAGGGCGATCAACTGGATGTGGCGGTTCTTCAGCTTCCGCTGCATCCCCTGGTCTTCAAGCAACTCCGTGTTACCGGATTCTAATTCTGCGTTAGTGGGTTCCGCCGGCGGTGCGGCGGGCGATTGACCTGACATGTGAGGTCTCCTTTGACTCTGGGATCGTTAACGTACGGGAAGGGCGAGGGGCATGACGCCCCCCACCCCATCCCAAGATCGGGCAACCGGTCAGGCCTTGACTGGCTGCAGGTGGGCAGTGAAGTGACGCAGGACTTTCGGCTCCCACGTGATCTCGTAACCCGGTACCTGATCGGCGCGGGCTTTGATCGCCTCGACGGCGTCGGCGACGACATCGAGATGGGCCTGAGTGTACACCCGGCGCGGGATGGCCAGCCGGGTGAACTCGGCCGGCGCTTGCTGGGGCGCACCGGTGACCGGATCCTTGTCCATCAGCAGCGAGCCGATGTCGCAGGCCCGGATGCCGGCCTCGATGTACAGTTCGAGCGCCAGCGCGTGGCCGGGGAACTGGTACCACGGGATGTGCGGCAGCAACTTGCCGGCGTCGATGAAGACGCCGTGGCCGCCGACCGGGTTCTGGAACGGTACCCCGGCCGCTTCGAAACGGCCCGCCAGGTACTGGCTCTGGCCCAGGCGGTAGCGCAGGTAATCCTCGTCCAGCCCCTCTTCGAGACCGATGGCGAGCGCTTCGAGGTCACGCCCGGCCAGCCCGCCGTACGTCAGGTAGCCCTCGAACGGGATGACGTTGGCCTTGATCTTCTCGACGATCTCGTCGTTGTCCTTGACGCCGATCATGCCGCCCATGTTGACGATGGCGTCCTTCTTGGCGCTCATCGTGAACAGGTCGCCGTACGAGAAGGTCTCGCGGGTGATGTCCTTGATGGACGAGTTCTTGAACTCCTCCTCGCGCATCTTGACGAACATGGCGTTCTCGGCGAACCGGGCGGCGTCGATGATGATGAGCAGGCCGAATTCGTCGGCCAGCTTGCGAACCTCGCGCATATTGGCCACCGACACCGGCTGACCGCCGACCGTGTTGTTGGTGATCGTCATGACGATACCGGCGATGTTCTCGACACCGTGCTCGTTGATGAAAGCGCGCATGGCGTCCACATCGGCGTCGCCCTTGAAATCGGCGTACGTCGTGGTGTCCAGGCCTTCGGCGCACACCATGTCGACGGGACGGCCGCCGGCCAGGCCGACGTGCCCGCGGGTGGTGTCGAAGAAGGTGTTGGAAATCCAGTACTGACCGGGCTTGGTCAGCGCCGGGAAAACGACCTTCTCGGCCGCGCGGCCTTGGTGCACCGGCTGGTTGTACTTGTAACCGAAGATGTCCTCAGCCGACTCCATCAGATGGAAGTAGCTGCGAGCGCCCGAGTACGACTCGTCGCCCATCATGATGCCCGCCCACTGGGTGTGGCTCATCGCCCCGGTACCCGAGTCGGTCTGCAGATCGACGTAGACGTCCTCGGCGCGCAAGGCGAAGCCGTTGTAGTAGGCCTTCTTGATGGCCTCTTCGCGATACTCCCGGGTCGTCATGTGGATCGGTTCGACCACCTTGATCTTGAACGGTTCCGCAATGTACTTCATATAAAAATGCCTCCTCGACCATGAGCGCCAACGCCACCGTTGTCTGCGCTCATCTCAATCCGTTACCCTGGCTGGAATATACCAGGTATAACGGTCATTTTACACGTTCTGTTGAGATAGTCAACACCTCGTGCAGATGAGTTTGTACGTACCCCGCGGCCGCTGGCTCAGTGGACGATGTGGAGCTTCTCGTGTACCCAGCGCAGGGGTTTGGGGGCCCACCAGTTCCACTTACCGAGGATGGTCATGGTGGCCGGTACCAACAGCATCCGTACCAACGTGGCATCGGTGGCTACCGTGATAGCCAGGGCGACGCCGATCTCCTTGATCGGTATCATGTCGCCGAAACTGAACCCGATGAAGACGGCGATGATGATGGCGGCAGCCGAGGTGATGATCCGGCCGGAGCGCTGGAGACCGCGCTCGACCGCCTCGTCGTTGGCGTACCCCTTGTCCCAGAACTCCTTGACCCGCGCGATCAGGAAGACCTCGTAGTCCATCGCCAGCCCGAAACCGAAGCAGACGGCGCACACCAGGATGAAGGTCTCCATGCCCATCACTTTCGGCATCCCGAGGTACCCGTTCATGAAGATGAAGGTGGTCGTCCCCAGGGACGCCAGCAGCGACAACGAATTGATGATGACCGCCTTGAGCGGGACGATCACCGACCCCGTCATCAGGAACATGAGAATGAACACCGCCAGTACCATGATGGCCAGGGCGGCGGGCGCCCGGTCGACGATCGACTGGACGAAGTCGTGCTGCAGGGCCGCCGGACCGCCCACCTGGATCGGGAAGCCCGCGTCATAGGCCCGCAGGTCGGTCACCATCTGGGTGATCTCGGTACCGACCTGGTTGTCCACGTCGATGCGTACGCTGATCACGCTCCGGTTGGGATCGCTGGTCAGCGCCGACGGCTGGGAGACGTACGACGCGTCGGCCAGCGTGGTCAAGTGCTGATAGAGGTCGCCGACCTGGTCTGGTGGGCGGTCCGCGACCACCACGATCGACGGCGAGACGAGCGCCGGGTAGTTGTCCTGCACGATGTTATAGGCCTGCGTGGCCGGGTTGTTGGGAGGCAGGTAGTCGGTGAACGCCGTGCGCATCTGCAGATCGCGCAGCGGCGAGGCCATGGTGGCCAGGATGATCAGCATCAGCAACATGATGATCCAGGGGTGACGGTGGACGCTGCGGGCGAGCTTGGAGAAGAAGCCCGTGTCCGACGCGGAATCGCCGACCGCCTTGACGACCGACCGCAACCCGGGGATGCGGGTGATCACGGAAGGCTTGATCAGAGTACGGTTCATCAGCACGACGATGGCCGGTACGAGGGTGGTCGCGGTCAGGACCGCCAGCAGCGTCACCGCGATACCGCTGGCCCCGATGATCCGCATCATCGGCGCTCGCATCACGAGCAGGGCGCACATGGCGAACGCGATTGTCAGGGCGGAGAAGAAGACCGTACGCCCGGCCGTCCGGACCGTTTCCTCCATCGCCGCCTTGACGACCGGTTGGGCCGCGTGCTTGCGGGGTACGCGGGAGCCATCGGGCGGATAGCCGTACCGCTCCAGCGAGATCGCCAGCTCCTCGCGGTACCGGGAGACGATCAGCAGGCCGTAATCGACCGACAGGGCCAAACCGATGATGGACGCGATGTTGAGGGTGAAGGCCTCCACCGTGGTGGCGAAGGTCATGGCCCACAGGCCGCCCATGCCGATGCCGATGGCCACCAGAGCGCCGACGACGGGCAGGCCGGCGGCCAGGACGCCGCCGAACACGATGATGAGCAGCAGCAACGCCACTGGTACGCCGACGGTCTCACCGCGGATCAGGTCGCTGCGGACCTGGTCCATGATCGAACTGCTCAACAACTGCGTGGAGAACACCCGCGCCGAGGCGTTCGGGAAACTCGCCCGCAGATCGGTCTGAAACTGGTCGACGGCATCGCCGACCGCCGATTCCGCTGTCTTCTCCTCAGCCGAGGTCAGGCTCGGGTCCAGGGTCAGCGCCATGATGAAACCGTCTTGCTGGCTGGAGAACAACGCCTGGGCCTGCGGCAGGGTCGGGTCGGGGAATTGGAAGGGATCGACGATCGACTTCACCCCGGTCACGCCGCTCAAATCGGCCCGATGGGCCGACACGAACTCGGCCACCTGGGTGGCCTGCGTCGTCAGGTCGAGCCCGTCGACCACCACCGTCATCGACACGCCATTGGCGTCGGCCGAGGTCAGCTTGTTGACCGTGTCGGATTCCGTGCCCGGTACCAGCGAGACCGAGTTTTCGAGGCGGTCGAACAGACCGCCCTGGCCGTACCCCCAGAACGCCCCGGCCCCGGCTAGGAGCAGGATGACGACCCACGCCACGATGGCCCGCCAGGGGTGACGCGCCACTATTTTGCCTAGTCCGTTAAACATTCCTATACTATGCGTACTCTGCCGAATTTAGATATTCATCATACCACTCCGGGGGGTGGCTGACAGCGGGGACAAACGTGGGTACCGCGACCGGCCACCCGGATCTTCTCGATCTCTTGGCCACAACGCGGACAGGGCTGGCCCTCCCGCCGGAAGACATTCGCGAAAAGCTCCAGGTAGCTCCCCGGGGTACCATCAGCTTGAAAGTAGTTTCTCATGGTACTGCCGCCAACCTCCAGCGACCTCAGCATCGCGCGGCCGGACTCCCGGAAAACGGCCCGCAACTGGCGGTCGGTCAGATCGCGGACGCGGGTGGCGGGATGGACCCGGGTAGACCAGAGTGCCTCGTCGGCGTAGATATTGCCGACCCCGGCGATGACCGCCTGGTCGAGAATGGCCGCCTTGACCGGGCTGCCCGCGTGACGCCGGACCTGCGTGAGGAAGCGCTGCTCGGCCGCGCGGGACTGGGCGGGCGTCAGCGGCTCGCCCTGCGCGGTCAGCGGCTCCGGGCCCAGACCGCTCAGGAAGGGCATCGCCTCGACATCGGGAGTGGGTACGAGCTTGATCCAGCCGAAAATCCGCTGGTCGTTGAAGAACAGGTGGGAGGTGGCTTGGGCAGACTCAGCGGTACCCTCGCCGGCGGCACGGCCGCCCAGGTCGAAGACGACCCGCGTACTGCGATCCGGCAGCGCCGCCACGAAGCTGGCGGTCGGATGACCGGCTCCCCAATCCTGATCGGTACCGGTGTCATCGCGAAAGACCATCTGCCCGGTCATCTTCAGGTGGGCCACCAGCGAGTACCCGGTGCTGAGGTCGATGACCAGCACCTTCGCGTACCGCCGGACACCGGTCACGTGCGCGCCCAGGACGTACTCGGCCAGTTCGGCGTCTTCGATCTGGCAGGATTTCCGGTGCAGGACCGTCACCCCGAGGATCGGGCGACCGACGATCAGCCTGGTCAGGCCACGGCGTACGGTCTCGACCTCCGGCAATTCGGGCATGGTAGCACTCTACTCCGGCTACTCCGGCTACTCCGGCTCGCGGCGGTGGCGGTCGGGGCCCAGGTGCCGCAGGAACGCCGCCACCTCGGCCCGGTAGCCGTACCGCCGGCTGATCCGGTCCTGGAGGTCGTCGTCGTGGGAGTGGACGCGGCCGGTTTCCAGATAATCCAGGTACAGCTCAAGGTACGGCAGGCCCGACTGTTCAGCCCGGGCCGCCTCGGCGGTACGGTCGTACTCGACCTTGCGGAAGTCCACGTCGTCGATCCGGCGATCGCTCAGGGTGAGGACGGCGTACCCGGCCCGCAGATCCATCGCCAGGTGGCCGGGCGTATCGCCGAACGGCTGACCCACCGATCCGGGGTTGACGATCATCCGCTGGTCGGCGCTGTACCGCAGCATCTGCCGGTGGGTGTGGCCGATGCACGCGACATCGGCGTCGTTGCCGTCGAAAAGCCGGTCGAAGTTGGCCTGCGGCGACGCCCAGAGCAGGTCGTGGCCATAATTCTTCGTCGGCAGGTTGTGGGAGGCCGCGATGCGTAGGCCGTCCACCTCGCGTACGGCCGCCACCGGCCGGGCGGCGATCCGGTCGGCCCCGGCCTGGCCGATCCGCTCGTACACGTACTGCGACATCCTCGCGACGTTGAGCGATCCGGGATCGTCGAGGTCGACCTCGCCACGCAGGGTCTCCAGCAGGCAATCGTCCCAATTACCCCTCACGGCGAGGGTCGGATTAACGCTGTCGAGCAGGTCGGCGAGGTCCTGTGTGCCCGGCCCGGGAGTGTACAGGTCGCCGAGGAACCAGAATTCGGTGACGGCTTGGGTCCGGGCGTCGGCGATCACGGCTTGCAGGGCCGTCAGGTTGCCGTGGATATCCGAAAGCAGGCCGATGCGATGGGTCATGGGGGTTGCCTTACCGGTGGCTGGGCTTGTCAGGCCTCGACCGGCACGGTCAGGCCGTCGACCAGTTGCGCGCCTGGCAGGCGTAGCAGAGCCCGCCCCGGTACGACGAGCTTGGAGGCCCGGATACCGGAGCCGATCAGAATCCACTCGACCGAGGCCAGGGACTCGTCCAGCCACACCGGCCAGTCGGCGGGCAACCCGATCGGCGTGATCCCGCCGTACTCCATCCCCGACACCGTCACGGCCTCGTCCATCGACGCGAACGAGCACTTGCGTACGTCCAAACGCTGTTTGACAACGTGATTCACGTCCACTCGCCGGTCGGCCGGGGCCATGGCGCAACAATGCCGGGCCTCGCCCGCCCGGAAGCCCGTGATGAGTACGGCGTTGCCGGACGCACTCAGCGGGAGGTTCAGCTTGGATGTCAGGGTGGCGGTATCGGCGTCGGCCGGGTCGATCGCGAAGACCTTGGCCTCCGGGATGTGGGCAATGGCCGCGGCCGTTGACGACGCCAGCCAGTCCAGGTGCTCGGCGGCGGGTTTCAGATCAAGTGTGTCCATCCACATGGAGCCGAGTCTAGTCGTAACTATTGTACGGATGATGTACGGATGCCGTGCCGCTTCTCGACACCGCGATCTCTTGATTTGCGCGCCGAACCCGATAACCCGGTATCTGAGTGAGACAAACAGAACCGTCCCCGATGTCTCACACCCGGTGATTCGCGGACCGCTCAGGGCTAGCATGGAGTCATTGCAGGGATCTGGTCTGGGAGAGCCAGAAGGGAATCACCATGGACAATGTCGACCCGGCTGCGGCGGTAGGGGATCCGCAGACGCCGGCACTTACCCTCAGTGAAATCGCTCAGGGGAACCCGGACCTGTGGGTGGCGATTGCCCACCACCCCAACGCGTACCCCGGCTTGCTCGACTGGCTGTCCGGGGTTGGCGGGGCGGACGTACGGGCGGCTGTCGCCCAGCGGCTGGCCCAGTCGGCGCCGACGGCCGGCCCAGCGGCCGATGAGCACACCACGCCAGCGGCTGACCACGTACCAACCGCTGCCCGGCCGGGCAAGCGCCGGCTGACCCGCGGTCTGAAGGTCCTGATCGGGGTCGGCGCGACCGTGGTGGTCATCGTGGTCGCGCTCGCTGTCACCCTGGCCCTGGTCCTGCCGCAGCGCAACGCGAGTTCGGATTTCACCACCGCCGCGTCCGCGTACACGGACGCGCAGGCGCAGCTGGTTCAGACGCTCCACGATGCCCGGTCGACCCTGTCGAACGTACCGGACGGCCAGGTCGCCGATCCGGGCATCCGCAACCGGTTCGACGCCGCCACCGCCAACGCGGCGAATCTGGTGTCGGCCCAGGTACCGGCGAAAGCCGACACGATCGCGGGCGTCGCCGCCCAAGTCGCGCAACTGCGGACCGACACGGCGGCCATCCAAGCCTCCCAAAGCGAACTCCAAGCCAGTACCCAGGCACTGGCGGATTCGCACCGGACCTGGGCCCAGAACACGCTCACCGCCGCCATCACCCAGGCACAGCAGGCGTACACCGCCTCGGCCGATCTGGTCGACGATCCCAGCGTCCGCGACGCCCTGCAGCAGCAGATCAGCCAGGCGCAGGCCACCGTTAACAGCCTCAGCCAAGCCAGCCTCGACACCGTCTCCGGTACCGTCACCCAGACCACGAGCGCCCTCAACGCCGCCGTCGCCACCTTCCAGTCCCACGCGCGCATCCGCTGCAGCAACGGCGTCGCGCCGCCCACCGGGGTCGACCCGATGGTCTGCGGCGGAGTGCCGTCGGGCGCGACCACGCCAACCGTCAACCTGGACTACGGCGTGTACGGCATGTTCGCCATGCCGTCGCAGAACATCGGCTGTACCCAGCACGGGTACGGCACCGACGAGGTCATCTGCGAAATCATCAATCACTCGTGGACCCTGCCCACCAGCTTGACCGACGCCTGTTCGCCCGAAATGGGCTGCGAAGATGTCGGCATCATCGCCGGCGCGGTCGCCATCGTCCAGCACGGCGACGTACCGCCGTGGGCCAACGCCAAGGCGGCGAAGGCAACGATTCCGGTGCTGAAGTACGGCCAAGTGGCCGACTTTTCGCCGGCGGCTTGCTTAAGCGCGACCGATGGGATCACCTGCTGGGACACCATGACGCACCACGGCTTCAAGATGAGCGCCAGTACGTTCCTGAACTGGTGATCTCCGCGCCGCTGATCAAGCGGTGGGTTGCGCGCCCATCCAGCCGACTGCGGCGGCGGCCGCGATCCCGGCTTGACGGCAGGCGTCGACCAGCGGGTCACCGGCGGCCAGGCGCGCGGCCACAACGCCGCAGTACGTGTCGCCGGCACCGGTCGTATCGACCACCCGCTCCGCTTTGGCGGCCGGGATGAGCAGCGGCGCCTGGTCCGGCTGGACGAGCTGGCTGCCTTGCGAACCGAGCGTGACAACGACCGACTG
>Ga0123354_10010684_pt1 | contig 14161 bp, 9 predicted proteins | sample TergutLab28metaG_2_FD_97872 | JGI IMG/M metagenome (GOLD analysis project Ga0123354, IMG submission 97872) | Labiotermes labralis P4 segment gut microbial communities from Petit-Saut dam, French Guiana - Lab288 P4 | ecosystem: Host-associated > Arthropoda: Insects > Digestive system > Gut ... | reverse complement strand
TTTTGGGGTGGTTTTGTTGTGGGTTTTTTGGGGGGGGCCAAGAGAGTGGGGGGGGGGGGGGGGGGTGACCCCCCACACCCCCCCCCCCCCCCCCTTCAGTATGCCATTGGTGTGATGCCACATAGGTTGATAAATGAGTACCATTGTTTTGAAGGAACTACTGCCTCCATCTCCACAGTTTGTCAAAAGTGTACTATCTACTGAAGTATGTGGGTCACATCCCAGAAGACTGTCATCTTTTAAACTGAATTTCCTTACACTGATAGCAACCAGACATCTGGATGCATGAGACCAGGACGGGTCAACAAGTGGCCCAACTCAATGATAGCTATATGTTGTTGGTGATGATTTTAACCATGTGCAAGATCAATGGTGAAGCCTCAACTGGGGATCTGATGACAGTGAGCTGATTCAACCTTTTCAAACCCTGGTGACATAATCTGTACCACGTACTGTAACATTTGAAACTCTTCATTCTGACCACCATGTATGTTTATGTGGGTCATATGTTTTTGGAACAAATAATATTTTTTTATAACACATCCCTGTTGCGCTGTAGTCAAATCAGATATATTTAATATACAGTCTCGCACAAGATTTATGTGTTTTTAGGCCTTTTTTCTGAGGATAATTTGATGCTGTAGATGTTTTTGGAATTTTAACTTTTGCATATTTATGAATAATATTATGATGTAAACATTCTTGGATAAAGTAAATATCACTGTTACAGTTGCAAAGTTTTGTCTTTATGTTTGCAAATTTATGGATGACAGCTTGACTGGCTGCTGTGATCTTTAGATAACACATCTCCATTACACCTTACCCACATAACCTACATTTAATATATAATCTTGTATAACACGATTTACATGTTTTTTTTAGTTGCAAATTGAGTTGTGCAAGACCATGTATTAAATACAGGTAATTATTTCCCTGAGCAGCATGTACTGATTAATCATTATAAAGGAGACAGATTTTGGTTAGGTAGGAACTGAATTTTCTTATGTAGTTTAGATTAATTTCAGCTTCCCTTCAGTTTAAATCCTGGGTCATCCTGTGAGATGTGGACGTAATGGCTTTGGGACAGGTTTCCCCTCAGTATCATTACACCAGTGCTCCACGCTTACCATCTTAACACTACTGTTATCGGAATGGCAAACAGGTGACACCATAGAAGCTTCAAAATAGATACATGTTTTTCTCAGATCTTGGAGAGCACTGGAAAGAAAATTAGTTTCCTATTGCTTTTTCTGTCTTTCAACAGAGTGGCATGGGACAGGCTTTTCTTTGGTTAGTTCGGTTAACCCTGTCATTGTGCCAGTCTCACCAATATCTAAGCCTGGGAGGAACTTTCAGATACAGCACTGCCGTTCCAGAAATTGTGGTCTTTGGAATTAAAGATGCTGTCATTTCCTTCTCAGCCTTCAAAGGGTTAATTGAATATGAGCTCTGAACCACAAGGGATGTATTATTCATGCTATTGAGCGTTTTGAAAGCTCTACTGGTAGCGGACCACATGTTTGTGATATTTGTTAAAAATCTGGCAAAGCAAAGTGGTAAATTTGAATTGGAATATATTCCTTGTCAGGAGGAGGTACTCTGTGGTTGTATGTGAATGTCACTTGCGAAGAGATGTATGTTGCAAGAATTGTTAAGTCCCTAGTTTGAGGCAGTAACACCGTAAATTCAGTTTAAAATAACAGTCACACAGTAAATCTGCATTAATCTTCACGTATCTTGGGCCCCAAGACTACGGAGTCATTGTTGAAAAAAAATCTTTGGCCAGGTCTCATTTCAGTCTGTACACGACAGACTGTATAAAATGTATGAGACACAAGATTTGCAATTTGTCTAAAACTAATGAAGGAATTCCACTGTGTCAGCAGCCAGTAAATTATCATGACCAAGTTGAGCGTGTCAGGTTTAGAACAAATGCTACAAAGTAAGTAATGTAATTTACACTGTAACTGTAGTACACCGTATTCAGTATGAAATTTACCTCTGTTTTGTAAGATCTGCATCGTCTGTGAGAGCTAACAGACCGTTGTCCTCTGGACGGGAACTCCGGTAGCTATATTTCACATCACTTCTGTTTAGTAACAGTATATTCCATACTGCATTACATGTTTCATATATTTCAGTTTCTGAGCTTCAAAATTTGAAACATACATTTCGGTTGCAAGACATTTTTGTTTGTATGGAACGTTATGTTTTTTTTCTAAGTACTTCTCTTCCTATGAAAACATATTACATTATGAGGTTTGGGTGATGCAAACTGTTGCGTACTCTACTGGGATTTAACAGTGTTCTGGAGGAACCTGCCTCCATCTTCTACCCTTGCGATTGAAGTAGTAGGTTCCCACGAAACATAGGCAAATGGGTTAAATGTCCTGGAATATGCATAGAAGAACTGGTGAAAATCACAAACTTTAGATAGGCTATCTTGTCTCTAGGGTGAGCTTTGAAGCCAGAAAAGCTTGAATACAAAGCAGGAGTACTACTGACTCAACATCAATGTCTGATATATTCCGACATTGAAATATAACTATGCAGATCTATAGGGCACGTTATGTATGCATACAATTTCCTAATTTTGAAACTCAGGAACTCAAGGGTGTCCCTGCTCACCAAACAGTAGAATGTACTTTCTCCACAACCTTTAAAGCATTCTAATCTTTATGGCTACTGCATCCTGTCACATGGACGTGACACCAAGCTCTATCCTCAGGTGGAAAACGTAATTCTACTCCACCAGTACACCTTTGTTTTGCTGTAGCACCTCTCTGATGACCTCGTCCACTTCGTGGTGCGGGTTGGTGCATCTGACTGAAGCTATTACTCTTGTGACTGAGGAGAGGTGACAGTGATTGTGGTGAACCGTCAGCTTCATCATCATCTCCACAACTGTCAGAAGGACTCACTAATCGTTCACGACGTTTCAAACTTAGCTCCAATCGTCGCAAGAACCTGTGGTATGAAGATTACATTAATATGTGCTTACTACCAGTCCTCAAGTCTTTTTTCTTATAACCCTTCTATTTTGATGCTGCTTGCCCTCTTCCATACCCTCTCCTCCAACACCTCTTCTGTCTCCTTTCCACTTCCCTGCTATGCTACACTGCATTTATCATAGCTGCATGTCCATGCATCTATACCCATCTTCTCCAACAATCTATCCCCCTTCCCCTAAGATTTTCCTTCCAGGGAAGATTGTGCAGAACAAAATATGGTACATGAATCATGAAACAGCAGTAACAGTAATGATACCTTATTTGGTGTCCAATAGTTTTTAGTCTGCTCACTTTCCTGTGAGGTTTTGGCAGGTCTTCATGTGCCATTATCTTGGGCAGCATGTGACTTGTTACTTCCTGGAAATAAAATACAGAAAACTGATAACTTGTAAGGAGGATACTTTGTTCTCACAGCATTAACTATGAAAGTGCTTGTAACTGTTGATACCTTACATCTTCCATGCAATAGATATACATACATTATCATTTTATTATATATTTTATACTTTAGTTTAATTACACGGCACACATAGACATAATATACCTACCATAGATTTGACTATAATAAGCTTAGACATAGCTTGGTAACAACATGGACCCCTCATGTAACCCATACCGCCCAACCTTTCTGACAGATACGAGATCTCATGCCCACTTTACCCCCTCCCTACCCCATATAAACAGCCCATGTATGTTTTGTATAACTGCTTAATAAGTACTTCATGTACAACCTGAAGGTGGCCATTATCAGGTGCCGAAACATGTAGTTGTACCTTATGTAGAGAATACTTTATATTCTACCAATAAATATAGTTGTGTTAGACGAGTACACACACTTTACATTAGTCATACACACATGAGTTCAGAACCAAGAAATTTCACTTATCTGCATATAGGAGACTACTTCCTACATTTCTTGATTTCAAACTGAATGTTGTATTCTTTCTTTTGGGTGATTCCCTGGCATCTGAATTTTATGTGCTGATGTTTCGGAACTCTATCAGATCCATCTTCATAGATGGTGTAAGCATGTTTTGGCTGTTTCTTATAACCATCCTTAGGGAGTATTGTTGTACAAAGGATATATAAATATACTGAAATTTGTTGACAGTAATGGTAAGATACATTGTAAATATACTGTTACTATATTACCATAAGGTGTTGACAATTTATGTAGATTACAAATTGTACATGACTCATATCAAAGTCAAGTGTATCCAAACATCTGAAATTGGTTGTTGAGTGGTAAGTCCTGTATGTCACCAAGTTGTATTTGCTATGATTGCTCACTCTGAGATTGCTCATAGTATACACATGTGGCTCACTAGGCGGCATGTTGCCCAAAAATGCCAGTATGTATCTACCGCACTATGTGTGGCATTGCACTACAGAAGACCATGATCTTTAAGTTTAATATGGTCTGGGCATATAACTGATGTGGGAAAGCAAGGAAGTAATATAAAGTACTGGTGGAGAAATGTTTTGGAAGATATCTACTTGGGAAACAGGCAGACAAGATGAAATTTGGACAGATGTGATCATATGAAGTCATGCAAGAGCTTTGCAGAATAGCCAGTCTTTGGGTTGAGATTTGAACCTAGGATCTCCCAAATAAAACTCAGGATTCATTACTGCTCAGTCACAGTGTTTAAGTATGGGTTGCAAACACCATTCCATGCAGGCAGAAAAGAGAGTGGAGGTAAATCTGTACAGTAGGTCTGAAAACTAGGTGGAGGCAAGTTAATGGCTTGGACCCTGGACACTTTATGACGTAAGAAATATTCTTGGATGGGAAGTTTGATGGCTGCCAGACATGATGGGCATGGTGTTGATACAACTGCTGCAGCTGATGTGAGTAATTGGTTGTAGTTTAATGTTAACCTTTTAAAGACCTGTGTTTCTGGTCCAGAAATTTATTTTATGTAATGTAGCAACAAGGAAACTTAATGCATTTCTGAGAAATGCTGCATAATCCTTGTTTTATTTTCCACAAAATGCCTTTTATTTTATAACTACCTTTTTCTGTTTGAATAATACGTTTTTTATAAGCCATTCATCAAAATTTAAATACCCACTTGGGTAGGATAAAGGTTAAGATACAAATAAACAATATGTTATATGGTATTTAATAAAAACATGTAAGTAGCTTGTATGCACTGGTAGGTCAGTAACTTCTTTAATGAGATAAATGCCCCACATAATGAATGAATAATGCCTGAAACATGGTGGAATCAGAAGTAAATAATTTTTAATGATAAAGTATTTCTTTTGTGGTTATTAATGTGTGATAAATACATTACTTATACACAACCATGGAAAACAGGCCCTTGGATTTGCCCTCCCCACATCTCATTGGAGTTGTCACTTTCTTCTTTTCCTGCAATAGAGCTATTCTGTTCAAGGGATAACTGTATGACAAGCTGTCTTAGCAGCATGCAATGTGGGCTGATTAATGTGGATTAGAGGGCAGCTGGACAAACAGCAGGCAGGGTGTGACATTGTTCAAATGCTGTCATAGCCCACATACATGGGACTTCTGCATACAGTCTCAGTATAAATCATAACGGTAAGGTTCAAACTTGTGTGCCTCAACAAAGACGAAGCCAATACTGTATTACTGAACATGTGTGTTCTTGCAAAACTATAACATTTTGGGTTTGAGGCTAAGAATATTATTTACTGCAGCACTTGTAGCCACTACAAGAGGGGTAGACAATTGTTCAGACCCTGTCATTGGCTTGATTATGCTCTGTGGGCAAGATATTGCGAGGAATGTGAAAACTGTGAATGTTAAATTTTATTCCTCATTTGAGCAAGGAGGAAATAAATAGTGCAGGGTTAATATGCGTTAAAGGCAACAGGTAAAGTCAATGGAAGTTATCCCTATGCATGCCATGAAGGCATAGGTACAGGGAATGAAGATAAAGTTCCATTCATTCCTAATTTTGGCACAGCTTCATGCTCCAATAGGTTTACCAACTGGGGCCACCAGTACCCATTGAACAGAAAGGCTGGATGGGCCCCCACTGCTAGTGTGGACAATTTGGAGGAGAAAAAAGCCTCTTGCCCAACCCACAGCCTATTCATTGACCTGACTACACTATCCCATTCCCCATCATGTGGTCCAAAACTGTTACTTTGCAATACTATTTACTTAATGACCACAGTAATAAATGATACGTATGATATGTAAGTGTACACAGACAGGACACAATCTTAATGTATTTTTTTACCATCTTGGTATGTGGTATGTTGCTATGGGTCAGTTTGAAAGTAATGGATGTGGACCAGGATTCTGCTTTTGCACACCCATACACTAATTTGTTACTGTGCATTCTAGCAGTGTTCATGTTATTAATTTTTGTTGAAATATGATTATAAAACTGTGATTTTATTTATGTGAAGTATGAAACATAAGATGTAATAAGCATATCTTCTAATAATTTTAAGGGGCACCGGCCGACAGACCATAACAATATGGTACAACGGCAGTAATGAGATACTGATCACAACTGTTGTCTTTTTCACAAGGTTACTCTTGGATACTAGCCAACAGCAGTATGATGGTTTAAGCAGTAAATAGTGCTGGATCAGCTGCACAGCAACACTCAATGTAGAAACATAATTAACAAGTAATGACAACAATATTGCACTAAATTTGGAGTCATTTTCAGGAAAAATAAGTAAATAAAAACTTAATGTTAGTAAGACACTTGCCATATACTATTGCATTTATTAACCCTTAGCCGCTGAATGACATATATATGTCGCGCAGTGAGCCCTTTAAATAGCCGAACGGCCACTAAAGTGGCCGGGCGCGGGGGGGGATTTAATTCCGGCATCAAAGGGTTAATGGGATTTTGATGTTTATGTTGTATGGGGAGATCTGTGACAGGTTAAGTCAGTTTTAAAAACCAGAGAGAGCACACACACACACACACACACACACAAACTGGTTTGGTTTGAGGGTTTCAGGAAGGAAACCTCAAATTCCATGAAATTTTTGGGTGGGTTTAGCATACACAGGAATGGATTTGCAATATAACAGTTCTTTTAAACTGGATATGAAAGCCAAAAATTATGTGAATACAGGGATATGGTGTTATGGGTTGAGACACTGTAGAGTCTTGCAGTTAGATACCAACCTTATGGATGAACTTGATGCCCCCTTCTTCAGGATCAATTTGATTTGAAGTTGAAAGCACTGTGTCTCTCCACAGTGTTGGTATCTACCTACCAAACCTTATGGTGTGACTCCCCAAAAGACCATTATGTTAACAATGAGTGCCACAAAAACCTGAAAATTTATAACATCATTTATTTTTAGTTATGTAGTAATGCTGTGACTGTGTGGTGCCAAGTGACAATGAAGAGCAAATTAGAAAGGATATGGAAGGAAGCAGCCTTGATCAAGTTTAAGGTACTATCCTGCAGCTGCTTGGAGGGACTGAGGAAGACTTCATAAAATCTTGGCATAGTCTTTATCTTGGCTGGTATTTGAACCAGGTACCCTTCAAGACAAATGAGAAGTCTTACTGCTTTGACCTACTTACTAACTTGCAAAAAAATTATGTTTTCCCTCCCCATGCCACGAAGGCACATATGGCAAATAGTTGTATAACTCCACTCATTCTTAATCTTGGCACTAGATGGAGGATAGTAGTCAAAATCATGCCCAGGAAATAAACCCTGATACCCATTGAACAGGGGGCTGGTTGTGCCCCACATTTGGTCTGGGCATTTTAGAGAAGAGAGAAACTTGTTGCCCCTTGCTAGAATTTGAGCTCTGTATTGTTCAGCCAGCAGCCCTGTCTATATACTGACTACACTGTTCTGGCTGGACTGATTTCTTTGGTGAACTTTTAGCACTGTTTGTATGTTGTGGTCTAAACATGGCTGTGGTGCAGAAATTTTTATACTCTAGCAGGAAATTTTCAGCATTACATGAATCTGTTCTGGTGTAATTTATGTGCAGAAGTGGTTCATTAATTCATATGTTTATCAATCCTTAGTTGTTAGTAGTCAAACCATCAGAAGAAAAGAGCTGGTGTCTCAGTTTCCTCTTAGAACTTTTTGTCCTATTTGGTTTTATGGTTTGTTGAACATCTTCACCTAAGACATTATTACTGTTGTTTGTTCACCAACAGTACATACTAATTGTTTCACAGTAGTGACCATTTAGATGGCTATCTTCTGGAATGTAACAGCTTATTATCAAAGTCTCAGAGGAAAATGCTGCCTTCATTTCAGGAGAGAAGAGTAAGTCACTGGGAGGAGGGAGAAGTTCTAAGGTATATGAAACGAGAGGACAAGAACTGGGGAGACAGTGGACCTGGTTGAGAATGTGCTGGAATATAATAGGTAACAACCAGTTCCTACCCCACCACATGGGGACCGCGGTAGCACAGCGGTTAAGGTGCTGTGCTACAAATCGGGGGAGGTCGCTGGTTCGATCCCAGCTCGTGTCATTGACATTTTTCTTTGACATAAAATCCTTCTGATCACACTGTGGCCCTGGGGTCAACTTAGCCTTTAACAGAAATGAGTACCAGGAGCATTTCCTGGGGGTAAAGGTGGCTGGTGCATAAGGCTGACAACCGTACCACCATCCTGTGCCATTGTCATGAAATCTGGGAACCTTAACTTCCTGAAACCCTCTGGGCCTGTAACGGGACTGCTGTACCTTTACCCCCCCCCCCCACCAGGTGTTTTCACTCTCATGACAGCACTTTCAAAAACTAAATAACTTTGTACAGAGCCATGTAGTACAGTGACTCACCTCCCCTGTGTCCTCCCCAGATGCTTCAACAGAGAGATGTCCCTTGCTGTCATTTGCCCAGTCCAAATCTCTCTGTCCTGTGAGTGTACTAGGCCAGGACACTCGGTCGGAATTGACAGTCTTCTCCGATGAACTACGAAGAGTTATTTCCCTGTAAAATAACATGCCCCATCTTGTGTTGTTATAGCCAAGATTGGAAACGGTTTGGAAAGTTGTTCCTCTGCATACCATGAAGGCATATGAGGGAATGGAGGTGCAGCTCCACCCTTTAACCCCTGGGGAAGGAACCAGTGGATGCAGTGGGTGGTACCAGGAGCTGATGTACATGCTTTAGAGAGAAAATAATTTCACTGTGCTGGTAATCAAACCTCAGTCCTTCAAGTCATCCATCCTGTAGCCAAGACACTATACTGCCTGTGCTAGCCTGGCTTCCTATACTCCATAATGCCTACCCAAAATGCATTATTTGCGGTTTATTAACCTTACTTTGAAATGGGAACAATGAAATTGAGATTAGTGAATGTCAGTCATTCCAGATATTAAAAAATTCTGTGGATAAGTACATTTTGGCCTCACACAAGCCAACTGTTAATATAAAGACAATTAAAAATGTTAACTTCCCGTCAGTGGCATAACGAGAGGGGGGTTTGGGGGGGGTTCAAACCCCCCCTCCCCCGAAATTCTGAAGGCCCTCCGAAATCGTGCCAAACTCAACCCGATTGTGAAAACTGTTAACAATTTTCGAATTTGCCATGCCAACACCCCAAGATGTTTGGAAAAAAAGGCAGTAAAATTCTAAAACTACCGCCGGTTCACAATTGTTTTACATTAGCAATGAGAAATAAATTGGTTGTCATCATAAATAGTCTTAAATTACCAAAAATTAAGAAAATTTTACTATATGAAATTAAATTTCTTGTACCAAATTAAAGCTCTCTCCAGAACCTCTGACTAGAGGGCTACTGCCCACAGATCCCCGTTCTCTCTGTCCTCAACTGAATTTGTTGAACATCCCCCGAACAAAATTCCTGGGTATGCCACTCCTTCCCGTCCACTTTTAATGGAAGTCTTCAGTTCTGAATTTTAAAGCTGTGTTGAATTGTTTAGGTGACAAATTAGGCCACAGGTGGACCTGAGCTCCACATAAGGAATTCTCATTTTTCTAAGTAAAGAATGCCTAAAAAGGAGCAAGGGAATGACTGTGATTAAAATTAACATCTAACTGTCCACAATAATGGTGGTAATGCTGAAGAAGAAGATAACAAGGAATTAAATTTCATATTTGATTTTCGACTAAATGTGTGGCAAAGGAGTTCTGTGTGTATTAAGAGTAGCGGCAAGTAAATAGTTACACTACACTGCCTAAAATCTTTCCCTTATAATTAAAGAGTCATAATTGAACAGTATCCTTGCCTGGTTGAATTGAGGCTCTCTGAAGATGATGATGAACTGACACATGGCTGGGTACGTGTTCTTGATCGCTTTGGGCTTGGTTTGCGTGCAGCTGTGGGGCGGTAATACTGTTCTTTTCCAGGGATATCCAAGAATGTTGTTATCTTAGTGGGGCTAGGAGTCTTATTACCCCCAACTCCACGAGATGCTGTTCGTCTTTCTCGCCTTCGCCCTGTTGATTTGCGGTGCTGTTGTACTGTTGTGCTTGGCAGAATTCTGTTGAGGGGGCAGTCTGAACTGGGACAGTCATATAGCCCATCTGAGTCTGTAAAAGGCAACTGATCTGATTTGTTTCGTCCATAAAACAATGGCGAGAAGCGTCCGGGTCCACCTGTCTTATCACTGAGTGGACTTTCACTACGTGAGCTCACAGGACTGAGATGCTTTTCACAACTGCCTGTATCTGCTTGAACTATGATGGCAGGGAGCTGTAGAGAAGACTTGCTGCTGTGTATGGAGGTTGGGGCCAACAGCTTACAGCAATCAAGACCAGTGTCAACACTGCTGCACTTTGTGACAGGAGACGCTGACAGTAATGGTAAGCCAAGGAGCGTCTTTCCATTTTCCAGAAGTTCTTTACCTATAAACACTTCTAACTCCTTTGCACTTTTCAGTTCTCCATCCTCGATCTTTTCATCCAGATGATCCGTACCTATTCCTTCATCATTGGACTCCAAAAAGAGGTCATCGGACAGTGTTTCAGAATCCGAACGGCCTCTGCTGTGACCCCCTTGCAGGCCACGGTCCTCAGAAGGCCTTTCAGCTTCCTCCTCAGACTGAGTGAGGCAGGTTGTGTTGACAGGAGTGCAAAGCAGTGGTGAGGGCTTTCTCTGAATGAGGCTGTGTCCAGAAAGGCCTGTGGCGCCAGGATTGGGTCCTGAGCCTGAACCTGGAGGATCTTCCACTTCTGAAGGACATAATGGATTATTGGATCCACACCTAGATGGTCCAGGGCTTGCCATGGAACTGTATCCTGATGAGCTAAGGTTGGACTCGGAGGCTGTACGGTCAGCACGTGAACACATGGAGAAAGGACTGAGGTAACACATGCCTACACTGCCACCTGAAACACCTGAATGTGTTCCTCCAGTCTTGGCTGCTGGAGAGATGGATTCTGTGTCTGATTCAGCCTCACTCATGTTACAAGTAATGGTGATGAGGGGTGGGGGGCAAGGTAAATCTAATGAGTTTGGTTTGTCCAGTTCTTTGAGTAGACGACGTGGTCCTTTTCCTGGAAAAGGGAAGTTTGTTTCCATGTGACCACTTCGTTGAGGTGGTGGAGAGCCAAGGAGATGGACTGAGGGAACATGATGTGTTGGTGATGGCTGCTGGATCGTGAGCAGTGGGATCACTGGCCGTGAGAGGGCAGGTTCACTTTCACAGCAGCCTTTCTCACCGCTGGAACATTCCTCACTGTTATTCTCACTGGCAGAGACATCATTTTCATCCACCACCAAGATGGGACCCAAATTGTTACATGTAGGAAGGGGGCCAACCTGAAAATAAGAGTGCTTTTCTTAATTATGTTATAGCATGATTCCTATTAGGTGTAAAAAATCACTAAATGTTGACAGCTTAGTATCTTTCTAATAAAAGTGGACTATTCCATTATTCAACATCACTTGTGTAGTTGCCAGGTTCTTAAGATGAAAGCAAACAAGTGTATTGCATCTTCTCAGAATAATAAATATAGGATTTTCAAAATGTTTACTCTGTGTGGATTGCCTGGTGAAACATATTGATGTAGCATAAAATATACCGACATCTAATAAAAAATACTTAAGCATAGTACAATTAAACCTAATCAGCTGATTTAAAGTGACTTCTATTGTGACTCCTTTGGTCTGTAAATCATAATTTCAAAGACATCTTTTTTGAACCACTGCTGTACGGGAGTTTTGCAAACATAGTTCCTTGTGGCAGTGACAATGTCGCAAATACAGCAACTTCCTATTTATTTTAATGACATTATTACTTGTTCAGGGTTTGTGGATCACAATTAGAGAACAAGTGAAGTAAATTATCAAATAAAAGTGGGAATTGCTCTCTGGGATTATTCTGTTACATGTTTACCCATTAATTTCAAATTAATTGTCAGAAAACAAACACACATGCTCACTCACATCATGTGCTTGAAGAAGTTGAAATCAATAAGAGAAGTGTGGTAGCTTGTGTGAAATTTTAATCTGAAAAATTATGCTGGGATGGTTTTTAAAACTCTTGAATGAATAAATAAGCAAACAGATAAGTATGTAAATATGTAATGAGGGCTAATATAGACAGCCATAAATGGCTAGTAAAATTTCTGTTTTCAGAAATTTGTCAGACTAGTCAAAAGGTGGAGGCAGTAGGTACCTCCAAAACATTGTTTCCTGTCTACAATACACAAAGAGTCAAACTTGGTTATAACATCATGAAAGGGACTGAATATTTTGTGTCATAACTGAGGGGTATAATGTTATGTCTAACAGTGATGAATTAATTGGTACCACAGAATATCTGACTCTACATGTGAGGTGTCATATAAACCAGTGTCATTACAACTGGGTTAAATTGGATTCCAATTTTATTTTTCATGGAAATGTAGGAAGCCTCATCCGAGATATATGGTGTAGCTTACATTCATTTTGAATGGAAGATGTAACTGGATGGATTTGGTTTCTTCATGTTCATTGGTAGCTGAAGAAGCAGTTGGATATGATTCACACTTAGAAACTTCGTCAGTCACTTCTATTGCAACCACTTCCTCCTCATCTTCCTCTTCTTCATCATCATCATCATCATCATCATCACTGTTTGTAACTGTGATGAAAGGTAACCGCACCTGATCGCAAGTTGCTGCTGAGTTGATCTGGTCATCTCCGCTTCTCAAATATGGAGGAGCACTTCGAGGCATGATGGGTGTAAGGGCAGGAGATGGGGCAGGTGTCGCAAGTGGCGTTGGAACTTCCCGAATGGGTGAGAGACACTTGCTGATTCCACCACTTGGTATTTCCAACAAGATTGTAGGAGGCTGAAGCAGATTGCTGCCTCCACCGACAGTTTTGTGGGCACTAAGGGCATCTAACACTGGGACTTCTATAGTGTTGCTGTGGTTATGACGATGGAAGGTATAAGACAGGGGAGGGGAGTCCAGTGTGAAGCTGGAAGATGACATTGGTGTTGGGACAGATGAGGTGGAGGACTCGTCTGACCCTGCGGCATCATCTTGAGGACTGGATGCAGTTGGAGTGGTGGATGGTGACATCTTGTGTATAGCTGAACCTGACGCGGTAGATGAGAAGTTACGGAACATTGCCAAAATTGAATCAGCACTTGGATTTTTGACCGGCCTTCCATTCTGCTGTAACAGCCGGTTGGGTCGACGGTTGGCAAACAGATCTGTTATCATGTGTCCACTTCCAGCCAGAGTAAGAGATGCATCCAGACTTGAAATAGAGTCACTGCCTTGGTTACTGCTGGTGCTGTGTGGGGATCGAGTGTCACCTGCTGGGGAAGGTGGGGTGCTGTTTGAACGAGGCAGACCAGAGAGTTGTGGATGACGAGTGTGGTTTCCTTCCACCTGGGATTACAAATAAAAAATTCTGTAATACTATGTGCCAGGGTTGGACACAGTGTGGCTCATGCACATCACTGGTGCATCTTGCACAAGCTGCCTGTAAAGAATGATATTCTGGTAGTTTACATGCACATTAGGCTGAACTTGGTGTTCTTAAAATTCTCTGAAGAAAAAAGACTCATAAGTACCTGAAACTAACCTATTGTTGTTTGAATGGAAGTAAGTAGCCACCAAATAAGGGGAAAATATTTTGTCTTATCAGTGGATTAGTGGATTCCTCAAAGAGCAGTAGTTCCTTGTTTCACTAACAGCCAGTGGCGTACCCAGGGATTTTGTTCAGGGGGGGGGGGGGGGGGGGGT
>Ga0123354_10010679_pt1 | contig 14162 bp, 12 predicted proteins | sample TergutLab28metaG_2_FD_97872 | JGI IMG/M metagenome (GOLD analysis project Ga0123354, IMG submission 97872) | Labiotermes labralis P4 segment gut microbial communities from Petit-Saut dam, French Guiana - Lab288 P4 | ecosystem: Host-associated > Arthropoda: Insects > Digestive system > Gut ... | reverse complement strand
GTCGCGCAAATCGCCGAGCTTGGTGGCCTCCAGCATGTTCTCGACGCGTTGACGCATATCGTCCGGCGGAACGCCCAAGTTGCCCAACCCGTAGGCCAATTCGTCGAAGACGGTTGACGAGACCCCGCTCATCTGGGTGAAAGGGTTCTGGAACACATAGCCCACATCGCGGGTCAGCTCGCCGATGGTGTTGGTGGCCACATCCCGTCCGTCGACTGTCACTTCCCCGGTCAGCTCACCCTTGGTGAAGTGCGGCGCCAGGCCGCGGATGGCTTGGCAAAGTGTGGACTTGCCAGCCCCGTTCGCCCCCACAATGCTGACGAACTGCCCCGGTTCAACCCTCAAGTCGATATCTCGCAATGCTGGCACCGGGGACAGCGGATAAGTGAAGTTGACGCGCTTGAATTCCACGGCGAGGGCGGTTTCTACCGTGCCCATTGCCACACCTTCCAGGCCAGGTAGGCCACCAGAGCGGCGATGGCCAGCCAACGGGCCACCTTGTCACCCCAGGTGTCGCGCACGCTCAGCAGCGAGGTTCGTGGCCCCGTCAGCGTCATGCCCCTGGCTTCCAGCGAGACGGCCCGCTCCGCCATTCCGGACAGCGTCGACAAGATGAGCGGTGCCGCCGTCGGCAGTAGCGCCTTCAGACGGACGCCCAGGTTGGCGTCCGTCTCAATGCCGCGGGCTCGCTGCGCGTCCATGATGACGGCTCCCCGCGCCACCAACTGAGGCAGTATCAAGGCCGTCGACTGGACGACGTAGGTCGCCTTGGACGAGACGCCGCGTTGCTCCAGATACCGGGAAAACCGGTGCAGATCGGTGGTGTGCATGATGATCATGACGCCGACGCCGATCACCAGGAACCGGGCCGTGTAGCCGATCGCCGCGTCCAAACCCGGCTGCGTGATGGCGAGTATGTGCCAGCGCCAGAGCACCGGCTCACCCGCCCGGGCGATCAGGTTGAGAACAAAAATGAACAGCCCCATTGTCACCATGGCGACTGCAAACAGCTTTAGGAACCCCTTCAGCTTGCGGTTCAGTGCCGCCGTCACCACCCCGACCAGCACCACGACGAGTGCGAACCAGGGCGGTGACACCAGCCCGGCGATAATCAGGCAGACTGCGACCACCACCTTGGTAAACGGGTTGATTGCCCCGATGACGGTGGTGTCGCTACTTTTCGGCATAAGAGCCGTACCCGCCGCCTTCAAGATCCGCCGGTGTGACGTTGTCGTCGGCCTCAGCCTGGGCGACCGTCTCAGTCTTGAACTCGCGTAGCTTCGGCCCGGTGACGAACTGGTTCAGCAGCCGGCTGCTCATTCCCTGGATCACCAGGAACGGCAGGCCGACGGATATCGCCTTGTCGACCAGCTCGATGATCGTCGATTTCAGGACGACGGCCGGCACCAGCGACAAGCCGATCTTCTGGAAGAACACCACCAGCACGGAGCTGGTGTAGGTGTCGATGCCACCGTAGACGATGATCGAAATGATGCTCGACATGGTGATGGACACCACAATGACGATCAGCGCCGAGATGATGGCCCGGCGCCAGTTCTTGAACATGCCACCCTGGGACAGCAGGCCAACCACCACGCCAATCGTTGCTCCCTGGAAGCACCAGACGATGGCGGACGGCTGGAACGCCGAGTTGGTCAACACGCCGAGGAAGCCGGTGACGCCACCGATGACGGGGCCACCCAACATGCCGGCCAGGATGTGACCGACAGAGTCGAGGAACAGCGGCAGCTTCAGGGTCGTGTTCAGCCACGCCAAGGCGAAGTCAAGCGCCACGCCCACCGGTATCAGCAACAGCGAGAGCAGGCCGATTGGCTGCCCGCCGGCCACCACCATGCCCAGCCCGCCGACAATCGCTATGACAGCGCCGACGACCACGACGACCAGACCAGCGACACCCAGGCCGAGCGACAGCGGCGATCCCGACCCGTCGCCCGTATTTGCCATCTGGCGAGACGCCAGCAAGAACATCACCGCGCCGGCCAGCAGAACTACCACGCCGGCTATCGCAATGATGCGGAACGTGGCTCGCTTCGATGATTTGTCGGCCATTCGGGCCCTCCGTTTCATTTTGAGTTGCAGGCTACAATTTACCGGAAATCGCGTCAATCGGCGTGTTGCTCGCTCCACAGTCTGATCATGCGGGAAAATCGAGTGGAGAAAATGAGAATGAGGCCCGAACCAAGTATGAGTTGGTTCGGGCCTCAAATGTTGTCGGACAAGCGATCCGCCAACCAAGTCTCAGTCCGCCGATCCCCTGCCCCGCTTGTCGGGCGGCCCCCCTTACGGCGAGCGCTTTCGCGCTGGCCAGCGGAGGTATGATCTCGATCTCTGAGCCTTGCGCCTCGCCTTGCGGCTTGGCTTACACACCATCAAACTCCACTTGGAAACGGCTGTCAAGCCAAAATCACAAAATCTCACTATTTGGACAAATATCGGCGTGTCGGCTTGCCAACAGCGGCAAAAACCTTTTTTTACGGTCGGATGACCACGGCGGAAGCCATGCCCGTGGCGGGCAATGACGACACGCCAATCAGCTGCAAAAACACGGTGTTCACCTGTTTGGTGCCGGTGATGTGCAACACGCCGGCCTGGTCCATGGTGATGTCAAAGTTCAGATCCGGATAGTTGGCGGCGGCGGTTCGGGCTGCCGTCAGGGCAACATTTCGTCCGTCGGAACCGTCCACCTGATAGGGCACGCTCGCGTCAGTGGCCCAGCGGGCTATCTGCGCGGCCGCACCCTGGGCGCGTTCCCGGGCCATCAGTTGCGCCGTCCCGTCAACGACCAACCCGGCCAGAATCAGCAGCGCCATGATTGCGCCGCAGGCGAAGACGGACATCGACACGCCGCGTTCATCAGATCTCATGAATCAAGTCTGGCATGTGGCGCAGGCCCAAAAACGGGGTTATCCCCAGGCAAGTGCTTGCGCTAGGCTAACCACCATGACAAAAACCATCGCCTTCTTGACGGCCGGCGGCTTCGCGCCGTGCCTTTCGTCCGCTCTCGCCGCGCTGGTCGAGCGCTATTCGGTGCTCGCGCCGAACGCCCGCTTGATCGCCTACCGCTACGGCTATGAGGGCCTGCTGAAGGGCGACTCGATCGAGTTGGGCGCTGACGTGCGCGCCAACATCGCCTGTCTTTACGCTTTCGGCGGCTCGCCGATCGGCAACTCAAGGGTCAAACTGACCAACGTCAAGGACCTCGTCAGCCGCCATCTGGTGGCGGAAGGGTCGGATCCGCTGCAAATCGCGGCCGACCAACTGGTAACCGACAAGGTTGACATTTTGCACACCATTGGTGGAGACGACACCAACACCACCGCCGCCGATTTGGCCGCTTACCTGGCCAAGCACAACTATGGGCTGACGGTCGTCGGCGTCCCCAAGACCGTCGACAACGACATTGTGCCGATCCGTCAGTCGTTGGGCGCTTGGACGGCCGCCGACCAGGGCGCCCGTTTCGCCGCCAATATCATCGCCGAGCACAACTCGGCGCCGCGCGAGTTGATCGTCCACGAGATCATGGGACGCAACTGCGGCTATCTCACCGCGGAGACAACCCGTCGCTACCGGGAATGGCTGGACGAGCAGCAGTGGCTGCCCGAGATCGGGCTGAGCCGCGAGGCCTGGGAGGTCCACGCCTGCTATGTGCCGGAAGCCCATATCGACATACCGTCCGAGGCCGTCCGCCTGAAGGCCATCATGGACACGACCGGCAACGTCAACATCTTCCTCTCCGAGGGTGCCGGTGTTGACGACATAGTCGCCGAGATGGAGAAGGCCGGCGAGACGGTGCCCCGCGACGCCTTCGGCCACTTGGAACTCGACAAGGTGAACCCCGGCCAGTGGTTCGCCGCTCAGTTCGCCGACCGGATCGGGGCAGACAAGGTGATGGTGCAGAAATCGGGCTACTTCGCGCGTTCTGCGCCGTCCAACGGCCAGGATCTCGACCTGATCAGGCGCACCTGCCAAATGGCGGTGGACGCGGCCCTGGCTGGCCAGTCGGGTGTGGTCGGGATGGATGAACAAAACGGCGACGTGCTGAGCGTCATCGAGTTTCCGCGCATCGCCGGACACAAGCCCTTTGACGTCGCCCAGCCCTGGTACCAGCAGATGCTGGCCGAGATCGGCCAGGGCTAAGTCAGGCGCAGCACCAGGTTCCGGTCGCCGTAGGCATTGTCAACGCGGGCCACTGGCGACCAGTACTTGCCAGCGGACGGGTCTGACTGCGGATAGGCCGCAAGCTTTCGCGAGTAGGGGTGCGTCCACTCGTCGGCGGTGACCCGCGACAGCGGGTGCGGCGCATTCGCCAGCGGGGTGTCAGGCCCGGAGGCAGCATCGATCTCCGCTTTGATGGCCAGCATGGCATCAGCGAAACGGTCGAGCTCGGCCTTGTCTTCACTTTCGGTCGGCTCGACCATCAGCGTGCCCGGCACCGGGAAGCTCATGGTGGGCGCATGGAACCCGTAGTCGATGAGGCGCTTGGCCACATCATCCACGCTGACGTGGGTGGTGGCAGCGATTTCGCGCAGGTCGAGCAGGCACTCGTGGGCCACCAGACCGCCTTTGCCGGCGTACAACACGGGGAAGGCGCCGGCCAGTCGGTGAGCCAGGTAGTTGGCGTTGAGGATGGCCACCTGGCTGGCCTTCCGCAGACCGTCCCCACCCATCAACGCGATGTAGGCATGACTGATCGGCAGCAGACCGGCCGAACCGAACGCGGCGGCCGCCACCTGGTTTTGCTCGCCGGACGGCAGATATGGCGCCAGATGCGCCCGTGCCGCCACCGGCCCAACCCCCGGTCCCCCGCCGCCGTGAGGCATCGCGAACGTCTTGTGAAGGTTGAGATGCCCGATGTCGGCCCCGAACCGCCCGGGTTTCGCGAGTCCGGCCAACGCGTTGAGGTTGGCTCCGTCCACGTAGACCTGCGCCCCGGCATCGTGAGCCATCTGCGCGACCGTCCTCATGGTGTGCTCGAAAACCCCGTGCGTCGACGGATAGGTCACCATGACGACCGACACCTGCGTGCCGGACTGCGCCAGCTTGGCGGAAAGATCATCCGTGTCGATCGACCCGTCCGCCGCGACGGCCACCTCGACGACCTTGAGACCGGCCAGGGCGGCCGATGCGGCGTTCGTGCCGTGGGCGGACGCGGGAATCAGGCAGATGTCGCGGCCGGACTGACCGCCGGCTTCTTGATACGCGCGGATGGCCAGCAGGCCCGCCAGTTCGCCCTGGCTGCCGGCATTTGGTTGGAAGCTGATGCCGTCATAACCCGTGATCGCATCAAGCCAGCCGCCCAACTCGTCCATCAGTGCTTTGTACCCGCTCCAGTCCTGGGACGGCACCAGCGGGTGCAGGTTGGCGAAACCGGGCAGCAGCAGCGCCTCGGCCGCGACCGCCGGCGTCAGCTTCATGGTGCACGACCCGAGCGGGATCATGCCCCGGTCGAGCGCATAGTCCTTGTCTGCCAGCGACTTGATGTAGCGCATCATCTGCGTGTCGGAGTGGTGCGCATGGAACACGGCATGTGTCAGGTACTCGTCGGTGCGCATTTCACCGCCCAGCGACCCGCAGGGCGCGGCGCCGCTGCCAACGCCGAACGCGGCCCGGACCGCCGCCAGATCGTCTGGGGTGGCGTCTTCCCCGATGGAAATGCCGACGAACCCGTCGCCTCGGCGCAACTGCACGCCCGATTCGTGCGCTTGCCGCCAGATGTGGTCGGCCCGGTCACCCGCCTCCACCCAGAGCGTGTCGAAGAACGTGTCGTGCGCCAATTTGAAGCCGCCGGCCACCAGGTCGCCCGCCAGGGCCCGGGTCTGCTCGTGCAGGTTACGGGCGATGGCTGACAGTCCATCTGGGCCATGGTAGACGGCGTAGAACGCTGCGACGATGGCCACCAACACTTGGGCCGTGCAGATGTTCGATGTCGCCTTTTCGCGTCTGATGTGCTGCTCGCGGGTCTGCAGGGCCAGCCGCAGGGCCGGTTTGCCGTCGGCGTCGACGGAGACGCCTACCAGCCGCCCAGGCATCTGGCGCACGAGGGCTTCAGTGCAGGAAAGGTAGGCCGCGTGAGGCCCGCCGAAGAACAGCGGCACGCCGAAGCGCTGGGTCGTGCCCACGGCGATGTCGGCCCCCCACTGTCCCGGCGGCGTCACCAGCGTCAACGCCAGCAGGTCGGCTGCCGCAATGACCAACACCCCGGCCTCGTGGGCGCGTCGGGCCAGTCCGCAAAGCTCATCCGTTGGTTGGGTCCGTCCGTCCCGGTTGGGGGTTTGGATGACGATGGCCGCCGCACCTGCCATGTCGTCATCTGCCACCTGCGACATGTCGACCGCCACCAATTCGCCGCCGATTCTCGGCACACGCGTTTTCAGCACCGCCCAGGACGCCGTGAAAAGGTCGTCCGCCACCAGCACCCTCGTCCTCTTGCCGCGCTGCGCCCGCAACGCCATGGCGACGGCCTCGGCCACCGCGCTGGCTTCGTCAAGCAGGCTGGCGCCCGCGCAGGGCAACCCCGTCAGGTCGGCGATCATTGTCTGGAAGACGAGCAGCGCTTCCAGACGGCCCTGGCTGATCTCGGGCTGGTAGGGGGTGTAGGCGGTGTACCAGGACGGATTTGTCAACACGTCGCGCCGGATGATGGCGGGGGTGACCGTTCCGTAATAGCCGAGGCCGATCATCGCCCGGCCAGGGTTGTTCATCGCGGCCAACTCCTGAAGACGAGCCAGTGCCTCGGCTTCATCAACCGCTTCTGGCAAGTCGAGGGGTGAATCGTCGAGAAGGTCGCCCGGAATGGCGGCCGACGTCAATTCATCCAATGAACCGAAGCCGAGCGCCGCCAACATGGCAGCTTGTTCGTCCTGGTTGGGACCTATCTGGCGGGAGGAAAAAGGCGAAAGTTGCACGCCTTGGAGTTTACCCCGCGTCAGACCGCGATCTTCGCTAGGCGCCGCGGCGCCAATTCGTCCATTTGCTGTTCTGCCTGCTGGGTCGGCAGGGACGCCAAGGTGCCCTCGATGTCTTTCCAGACACCACCCAGCGCGATCGCGAACATGCCCTGGCCGCCGCGCAGAAGGTCAATCACCTCGTTGTCCGACGTGCACTCATAGACCGACACGCCATCGCTCATCAGCGTGACGGACGTCAGGTCCTCCACGCCGCGGCGCCGCAGATGCGTTATGGCGACCCGGATCTGCTGCAGCGTGATGCCCGCATCCAGCAGCTTCTTGACGACCTTCAACATCAAAATGTCGCGGAACGAGTAAAGACGTTGCGTGCCCGAGCCCTCTGCCGGACGGATTTCGGGGACGACCAGCCCAGTGCGTGCCCAATAGTCGAGCTGGCGGTACGTGATGCCGGCCGCTCGCGATGCGATTGGGCCACGAAATCCGATGTCATCGGGTATGACAGGTCGGGCCTCAAACAAGGCATCTTGGATTGGGGAAACTGTGTCCACGTCCATGCTCCGATTCTAGAATCCGGTCTCATACACCGAAACCTCACCATCAGGCTAGAGCCGAAGCCATCGCGATGCAACCAACCGGCTGGCCTGGCGTGTCGTCAGCACAAGCGAGTCTCAACAACTGATTCAGGTAAGGAGACCGCTGAAGTTTCATGCACCGGCTGCGGCGCACTGGATCGGGCGATCCGCTTCCCCCACATCTTGTAAATGTACTACCAGTACACGTACAAGATGCGGTGTTGCGGCTCATCCCGCCCAGCACGTCCTCGCTCGGCACAGCAATACTTCAGTGGCCTCTTAGTGATGCAGCACCACGTACATCAACGCGGCATGGGCTTGCATGACAAGCTGGGTGGCGTCGTGCAGGCTCTCGGCGGCCTGCGGGTGACGGCGCAATGGCATGATGGCTTGCTCGATCATGCCGGCTTCCCGTTCGGCCGATTGCTTGATGGCCCGCAGGTGACGGGTGTCCATTCCGTAGGCCTGCATCTTGCGTGTGACAACACAAATCATCAGCGCCTCGCGCCCGTAAATCAGGCTGCCGCGTCGCGGCATCACCAATTGTTGGCGCTCCAGATCGACGAGGGTTGCCTCTGACAGGCCGCTGACTTGGATGAGTTGACGTCGCGTGAGCTTGATTGGCTTGGACGCGTCCCGCCCGGCGGGTTCTTCGACGACTGACTGCTTGGCCTTGGACTGCGCTTTCGCCGGCGGTGTGCTCAGCGATGGCAGCTCCGGTGTGGTGCCCATTGGCTCCGCACCGCTGTCAACAAGCGCCAGACGTTCCTTGATCTTCTTCAGCGGCATGAAGTAGTCCCGCTGAAGACGAAGGATGTACCTCAGACGCTCAATGTCAACGTTAGAGTAACGCCGATAGCCGGACTGCGCGCGCTCGGGCGAGACGAGGCCCTGGTCTTCAAGAAAGCGGATTTTCGAGATCGACAGTTCAGGGAACTCCGATTTGAGGATCGGCAGCACTGCTCCGATGCTGCGGAACTGGCCAGTAGCCATCAACTGCCGCGCTCGTTCACCAGCAGAACCATGCGGAACTTGCCGATCTGGATTTCGTCACCGCGCTTGAGCGTTCGCGAACCCTCAATCAGTTCGCGATTGACGTAGGTACCATTCAGGCTGCCGTGATCGGTTATCGTCACCACGCCGTCAGCGACATCGAAGGTGGCGTGGTGCCGTGACACTGTGATGTCATCCAGCAAGATGTCGCGTTCGCTGGATCGTCCGACCGTCGTTGACGGTTTGTCCAGTAGGTAGCTTGTGCCGCCATCGAAACCCCTGGTGATGATCAGCACCGCCGCGTCGGGTGACAACTGATCGGCTGCGTCGTAGGAGTCGACCTCGCCCCCCAGCAGTTCATCGTCGACCACCTGAATCAGGCTCGTCGTATCACCGGTGTGCGCACCCAGCCGGGCGCCGCACTGGGCGCAGAATCTGCTGTCGGACGAGTTGGCGAACCCACAGGCTGGGCATTCCCGCATGAGCCGCTCCTTTCCGCTTAGAAAAGATTCTATCCGTCTGAAGCCAGCATATCGCTGTAAGCGGACGCGTCGAGCAGATCGGAGGGTTTTTCAGAGTCGGCCATCTCGACCTCAAACAGCCAGCCGTCGCCGTATGGGTCCGCGTTGATGGCTTCCGGGGTGTTTGTTACTGCGTCGTTGACTGTCTTAATCACACCTGCCACCGGGGCATAGACATCATTGACGGATTTCGTGGATTCCAGTTCGGCACAGGAATCCCCCACCGCCACCACCATGCCAACCGTTGGCAGCGAGACATACACCACATCACCGATCAGTTCGGCGGCATGGCTCGTCACCCCGACGCGCGCCATCGCGCCAACGATGCTGACCCATTCATGGTCCTTGGTGTAGCACAACTCAGTCGGCGTGTCGGCCATCGCTAGTTCCTCTCGTAACGTTTGCATATGCCAGTCAATCAGATGCGGAGCTCACCTTCCAGCCGCCATGCGGGCGGCGGGTCTATTCGGCGGTCAGACCGGGGAAGAACCGTTGCATGACATGCCAATCGGTTGGTTTCTCCGCCACCACCTTGGCGAACAGGTCGGCGATGCGCTGACACGTGATCGCCACCCCATTCTCCCCCATGTCCACCTCGATCGGACCGTAGAAGGTCAGCGCGATACCTTTCTTGGTGTAGACGCTGCACGCCCCCAGCAAGGTGGCGCCCGTCTTGCGGGCCAGTATGGCCGGGCCGGGCGGCATGGTGACGTTCTGGGGGCCGGACGGGGTGTTCCAGACCACCGGTATGGAATGGCGGGAAAGGTCCCGGTCAGCCACCAGGGCGATCAGATGGCCTTGTCTCAGGTCCTCTGCCAGCAGTTCCAGCGAGCCGGTGTCCTTATGGGAGTAAATCTTCATCCCGACGCGGCGGCGAACCTTCATGAAGTAGTCGAACTCGGCGTCCGGCAGTCGCTCGGCGACCGATGAAACGGGGATTCCGCTGGCACAGGCCCAGGCGCCCGACAGATCCCAGTCGCCCATGTGTGGCAGCGCCACAACGGCTCCGGTGGTTGACCAGGCGTCGCGCAGCAGACGCTCCGATGCGGCATCGACACTGACCTGCTGCAGGATCTGACGCTTGCTGAATCGCCCAAGACGCACTGACCCGGCCAGGTTGCGAAGCCATGACGCCACCCCTGCCTTGACCTCGCGGTCGGTCGGGTCCCGTCCCATCATGACGGTGGCGTTGAGCCGCCATTGCCGCACGGCCCGGTAGTTCTTGTGGTGCCCCAGCCAGGCGGCGAAGCGGATCACCGGCCGCCAGGCCCAGTTGGGGATCAGCGCGGCGATGCGATACGCCGTGACGACCGACAGCCCAGCCGGCAGGCCGTAGCCCCGCTTCTTGGCCGCCTCAATCTCTTGGAGCTCGGGGTCGGCGGGCATGCCGTCGGCCCGCAGTGGAGTGTCGGGCGCACCGGTCGTCATTGGGCACCTGCCGATGGGTCGGTGTTCGCCCGGGTATCGATCGCCTCCATTATCTCGGCGATCGCCGCGTCAAGGGTCAGGCCGTTTCGTTGTGACCCGTCCCGGTAGCGGAAGCTGACGGTACTACCCGCCCGATCGGTTTCGCCCGCGATCAGCTGATAGGGCACCTTCTGTTTGGTGGCGTTGCGGATCTTCTTCTGCATCCGCTCGTCCGAATCGTCCAGTTCGGTGCGCACTCCCCTGGCCGCCATCGCGTCGAGCGCCGAGGCGACATAGTCGTTGAACTCGGCCGCCACGGGAATGCCAACCACCTGGACGGGCGACAGCCACACCGGGAAGGCGCCGGCATAATGCTCGGTCAGCACGCCCAGGAACCGTTCAATCGAGCCGAACTTGGCTGAATGAATCATGACGGGCTGCTGGTGCGACCCGTCTGGGGCGGTGTATTCGAGATGGAAACGTTCGGGCTGGTTGAAGTCGTATTGGATGGTCGACATCTGCCACGTGCGCCCGATGGCGTCCTTCGCCTGGACGGAAATTTTCGGCCCGTAGTAGGCGGCCCCACCGGGGTCGAGGACGGTTTCGAGACCCTCCTCCTTGGCCACCTGTTCGAGTATTGACGTCGCCTTGGCCCAATCCTCGTCCGAGCCGATGAACTTGTCCTTTTTCTTGCCGTCCTCATCGCGGGTCGACAATTCGAGGTAGAACTCGTTCAAGCCGAAGTCGCGCAGCAGCTTGATGACGAAACGCAACAGGTGGCGTACCTCGTCCGGCGCCTGCTCGGGCATGACATAGCTGTGGGAGTCATCCTGGGTGATCATTCGCACGCGCGTCAGGCCTTGCAGCACGCCGGACTTCTCGTTGCGGTAGACGGTGCCGAACTCGAACAGGCGCATCGGCAACTCGCGGTAGCTGCGGCTGCGGGACTTGAAGATCAGGTTGTGCATCGGGCAGTTCATGGCCTTGAGACGGTAGCGGTCGCCATCGTCGTCGAGGGCCGGGAACATGAAGTCGCCGTAGTACGGCAGATGCCCCGACGTGTAATACAGGCCCTCGCGGGCGATGTGCGGGGTGCCCACATACAAGAAGCCGTTGTCGATGTGCGCCTGCCGGACGTAATCCTCCATGACGCGCTTGATGATGCCACCCTTCGGGTGGAAGACCGGCAGACCGGGGCCCAACTCCTCCGGGAAGCTGAACAGGTCGAGTTCCTGGCCAAGCTTGCGGTGATCCCGCCTGGCGGCCTCTTCCAGGCGCGTCTGGTAGGCCTTGAGGTCGTCCATGGATGCCCAGGCGGTGCCATAGACACGCTGCAACGAGTCTTTCGACTGGTCACCGCGCCAGTAGGCGGCGGACGCCCGCGTCAGCGCGACAGCCGGGATATACCCGGTGTGCGGCACATGCGGGCCCCGGCACATGTCCCTCCAGGCCACGGTGCCGTCGCGGCGCACATTGTCGTAGATGGTCAGTTCGGTGCCGCCGATCTCGGCGGACGACTCATCCTCCGCGTTGGCGTGGCCCTTGTCGTTTATCAGCTCCAGCTTGTACGGCTCGCCCGCTTCTTCGAGACGGGCCTGTTCCGGGGTGACGACGCGGCGGACGAAGCGCTGGCGTTCCTTGACGATGCGCAGCACACCCTTTTCGATCAGCTTGAGGTCATCAGGACCCAGCGGGCGCACATTGAAGTCGTAGTAGAAGCCGTCCGTTATGGGCGGGCCGATGCCCAGTTTCGCGTCGGGGAACACCTCTTGCAGCGCCTGCGCCGTGACGTGGGCGGCGCTGTGCCGGATGATGGTTAACCCCTCCGGGGAACTGGAAAAAATTGGCTCGACGGTCGCACCGTCGCCGATTTCGGTGGCCAGATCGCAAGCCTCGCCGTCCACTTTCATGGCCACTATGGCCCGTTCGTCGCCGAACAATTCCAGGCCCGTGGTGGGGGCATCGACGCTGGACGTGTCCCCGGCGCGCTCGATCGTGATTGACATGTTGAGTCCCTTCCGGCCCACGGCATACCTGGCCGCCGGTCATAGCTACTCTATTCTGCCAGACGACGCACAGACTCGCCGCTCACAATCTCAACATCCATGATTTCGGCCACCGGAGTCGGATCTCCGCCGATGTGGCGCATCAAGATTTCGACCCCGCGGGTGACAAGGGCCTCTCTCGGCTGGCGCACCGTCGTCAGTTTGGGCACCACATACGAGGCCGGCTCGATGCCGTCATGCCCGATCAATGAAATGTCATCCGGCACCCTCAGGCCACGCTCATAGAAGCCCCGGATGGCGCCCAGCGCCATGATGTCGCCCATGGCGTAGACGGCTGTGATATGGGGTGCCGATTCGAGCAGGCGCTGCGCCGCCAGATAGCCCGACTCCAACGAGAACCTGGTGGCGATGTAGTTTTTGGCCAAGTCGAACTCCACGCCGTGACTTGTCATGGCCTCAATGACGCCGCGTTGGCGGTGCGCCGACATGGCTGACTGCGCGGGTTGACCGCCGATGACGCCGATTCTGCGGTGACCGCTGTCGAGCAGATACTCGATGGCGGATGCGGCCGCGGCGCGGTCGTTTGTCGTCACGCACGAAATACCCGGGCGGGCCAGGGCGTCGAGTGAGTTCGTCAGCACGACCGCCGGGCATTTTTCGCCAAGCAGGTGGGACTGTTCCATGTGGCCGGCGTCGGCACCCAGGAAGATGACGCCGCACGGCTTGATCTCCCCCACCCAGCGTTCAGCCTCGGCCACCTCGTTGGCGTCCTCGTCCATGTACTGGGCGATGACAGTGTGGCCGGTGGCCGTCACCGCCGCCTGCACATGCTCCATCATGGCCGCAAACAGCATGTTGTAGCGGCCCTTGACGATCACCAGGATCGACGTGGTGTTGCCGCGCTTCAGGTTGCTGGCGTTACGGTTGACGTGAAAGTGGTGCCGTTCGATGGCGGCATGAACCACCGCAGCGGTGGACGGGCTGACGTCGGGGTGCCCGGCCAGCACACGCGAAACCGTGCTGACCGACACCCCCGACTCTCGGGCAATGTCGCGAATCGTGGTCATGGCTGCCCCCTATCATCCGTTCAGAACATATCAGCCTTTGACGGCTCCAGCCGCCACTCCCTTAATTATGTACTTCTGTCCAAACAGGTAAAAGACGATGATGGGAATGATCGCCACCACCAGCATCGCCATGAAGCCACCCATGTCCTTGCGGCCATATGAGCCGGTCATGTATTGCTGGACGGCCATCGGAATGGTCTTGTAGCCCGTGGTCAAAACGAGTGTCGGAAGCAGATAGTCGTTCCAGATCCACATCGCGTTGAGCACGGCGATGGTGATCGCCGTTGGGCGCAGTATCGGGAAGATGACGGAGAAGAACACCCGCCAGGGGGACGCACCGTCAATCATGGCCGCCTCTTCGATCTCAATCGGGATTGACCGCACAAAGCCGGTGAAGATGAACACCGACAGGCCGGCGCCGAACCCGGCATACATCACGATGATGCCGAAAGGAGTGTCAAGGTGCGTCATGTTGGCCACTTTCGACATCGTGAACATGACCATCTGGAACGGCACGATCATCGAGAAGACCAACAGATAGTAAAGAACTGCCGTGTACCAGGCCTTGACCCGGGCGATGTACCAGGCCGCCATGGACGTCACCAAGATGATGACCGCCACGGAGGCGATCGTGATGAAGAACGACCAGCCAACGGCAACGAAGAAG
>Ga0123354_10010678_pt1 | contig 14164 bp, 11 predicted proteins | sample TergutLab28metaG_2_FD_97872 | JGI IMG/M metagenome (GOLD analysis project Ga0123354, IMG submission 97872) | Labiotermes labralis P4 segment gut microbial communities from Petit-Saut dam, French Guiana - Lab288 P4 | ecosystem: Host-associated > Arthropoda: Insects > Digestive system > Gut ... | reverse complement strand
GATGCGATCGTCATGACACCCCCCTGACGTGCCGTAGCACCGGCGCCATGCCAGGCACCTTGACAATGCCGATGGCATCCAGCCGCAACGAACCCACCGCCTCGGGGTGGCTGCGCTGCCACCAAATGCCCAGCTGCCCCACCCGTCGCATCTTCGCCCATGTGATGGTCTCCAGCGGGTCACCGTACCGAGTGCCCGATTTCGCCTTCACCTCGACTATCACCAGGCGCGGCGGCGGCCCCGGCTCATGGGCCACGATGTCGATCTCGCCCGCCCGGCACCGCCAGTTGCGGTCGAGTATCGCCCACCCCAATTGGCGCAGGTAGCCGACCGCATAGTCCTCGCCCCACCTGCCCAGCGAGCCTTTCTCATTAGCTATCACGCTCGCATTATTGGCGGCAATCGGCGATTGGAGACGCAATCCACAACCCAATCTGCCTGTGGATAAACCTCTGCTGCGGGCGTCCCCCAACCCCCAATTGCGCCAAATCGTTACCAACTGACTATCATCTATCACCGGAACCAAGAAGACTGGGGGTATGCCTGATGGCTGCCAAGAAAAAGCACGGCGACCGCTACGACGCGACCAGGGTCGAGATGCCCCGCAACCTGAACGGCATCTTCCCCTACCTGATGAAGGGACGCAACGAGTCGATCGCCTACTACCCTGTTGCCATCGACGTCGAGAACCTACTGGCCTACATCGAAAGCCACAAGGGCACAGAGAACGAGCTGACCATCTTCCAGGCCGCGATGCTGGCGCTGGTCAAGGTAATGCGCACCCGCCCCACCCTCAACCGCTACATCATCGGGCGGCACGTGTACCAACGGCGCAACGTTGTGCTGTCGTTCATCGCACGCAAGAAGATGACTGACGACGGCGAGGAAACCAACGTGCTTGTCAGCATCAAGCCGGACGACGACCGCGCCACCATCATCGCCAAGCTCAAGCAAGAAACGTCCGTCGCCAAGCGGGAAGACGTGCAGAAGGACGACGACAAGGTGATCGCCTTGTTCATGCGCCTGCCCCGCAGCCTGCTGCGCGCGGCGATCAATCTGCTGTCGTGGTACGACTTCTACTTCGACACGCCGGGTTTCCTGCGCGGCCTCGACCCGCTGCGCTGCAGCGCCTACGTCGCCAACCTGGGAAGCGTCGGCCTCGGCGCGCCCTACCACCACCTGTACGAGTGGGGCACGTGCTCGGTTTTCATGGCCATCGGCCAGATCAAGCCAGCGGTTGTGGTTGGCGACGACGGGCAACCCGTCGTGCGCAAGGTGATGCAGCTGCGGTTCACTTTGGACGAGCGCATCGCCGACGGTTACTACGACGCCCGGGCGCTTGAGCTCATGGAGACCTACCTGCAAGACCCGTCGCAACTGGAGCACATGTAGCTACCGGGGCACCAGCCCGATCATCAGGTGCACCAGCCTGTCGTCCAGCGGGCCGCCGCGTGGTGCCATCAGGTTGGCCATCAGCTTGTTCACCGGACGCATCACCCACGGGCGGGGCAGCCCGTAGCGCAGGCAGATGTCCAGCACCGCCCGATGGCCCATCAGCTTGGCGAACAGATTGCCCGCCGCGTAGTAGCCGCCGAACGCCGAGGTGATCGCATGGTGGTAGCCCTGTAACTGCTGCTCAGCGGCCGGCGTGCCGAACCCGGCCGCCGCCGCCCGCGCCACCGCCAGCCCGGCCGCCTTGCCAGATTGCAACCCGTAGCTGACACCCTCGCCGTTGAACGGGTTGACCAGACCGGCGGCGTCGCCAACCAGCAGCAGGCCGCGCCGGTACAGCACCTCGCGGTCGATGCCCATTGGCAGGGCGGCGCCCACTATCGGATCGCCCTGCTGCCAGCGCAGATCCCAGCCGTCCAGCCCGGCCACCCAGTGGCGCAGCAGCCGGCGATAGTCCGTCGCCCGGAAGCCCGGGCTGGTTGAAAGCTGCCCCACCCCGACGTTGTACAGGCCGTCACCCATCGGGAACACCCAGCCGTAACCGGCTAGCGCGCCGCCCGACTCGTCGTCAAGCGCCAGCCACGAGTGCAGCCAGTCCTGGTCGCCGGATTCGGCGCGCATGTAGCCGCGCACCGCCACCCCGAGTGGCCGCGCCGGCAACCGCGGCATGCCCGCGGCGTCACCAAGCCGCGACGACCCGCCGGTGGCGTCGACAACCACGTTCGCCGCCCACTCGCCAGTTGATGTGACGACGCCCCCGACCCGCGCCCCATCGAACCGCAGCCCCGTGACCGGCTGGCCCAGGCTCACCCGCGCCCCCGCCTTGACGGCGGCGTCGAGCAACGTAGCGTCCAGGACACTGCGCGGCAGCGTGTAGGCAGTGGTGGGCAGGCCGGTGGTGGCCGGCCACTCGAACCGGCTGGAATGGCCGTCCGTCCCATAGGCGACAAGCCCGCGCACAGCATGCGCCCCGGCGGGCAGGGCGACGCCCAACGCATCCAGGGCAGCCACGGCACGCGGCGTCAGCGCGTCGCCGCAGGCCTTGCAGCGGGGGAAACTGTAAGCCTTGTCCAGCACCACGACGTCAAGACCGGCGCGCGCCGCCACAATCGCCGCCGCGCAACCGGACGGACCGGCGCCGGCAACGATCAGATCTGCTTGCTTGCTCAAGCCACCAATATTAGCCGTGGCTGGTAGGCCAATTGGTCGGGTAACCAGACGGCCATGCCGCCGGCATCGTGCTTGGCCACGGCATCGGCATGTTCGTCGGCCAGTGATCGGGCCACGCAGTTGGCCACACGGTGGGCAGGTTGGTGTCCCAGTTAGACGGCCAGACTGTCGGCTGCCCCGGCGGCCAGTTGCTGCCCCAGCCAGCCGGCCATCCCGGCGGCAGAGTGCTTGGCCAATTCGTCGTTTCCGGCTCCGGTGTCGTTGATACCACGACTATCGGAGGCTCCGTCATCGGCGTCGTCGGCGGGCTGCTCGGGTAGTGTGTCGGGCTGATTGTGGGCCCGCTGGTTGACGTCGGCATATCAGTGGGCACGCCGGATGTGGTGCTGCTGGGTGTTTGGCTGGAGGTCGTACGGCCGGAGGTCTTGGACGACGGCGTCGTCGATGGCGTCGCCGTAGTGCGGGTCGGGCTTGAGGGCGGCGGTGGCAGCGAGTCGCTCGTCTCCGCAGGCTGCTGGGTGGTCTCGAATGGCAACGACGATTCCGCCGCTCCCGGCTCCGTGCTGTTGGTCGTCGCAGAAACGGACACAGCCGGTGGCACCAGGTTGTCGCCGTTGTTGTTGTGCACCAGGTATCCGAAGGTCAGCGCGCCGACGCCGACAGCCAGCGCCACAGCTGTGCCGATGACCCACGCCACGACGGTGGTTGAGGCACCGGCAGCGGCCCCGACGATATTCATTGCCGCAGCGCCGGTGCCGGCACCGCCACCACCACCGCCACCGCCGGCGCTCGACGAACCGCCCGCGCCGGCACCAGAACCCGACGAACCAGCCGCGGCGGCCGCGCCACCAGCCCCGGCGGCCGCTGCGCCAGCGGCGATCACAATACCCGGCATCGCGGGTGGCACCACGATGGCAGACGTTGACGCCCAGGCCATGCCCGTGGCCGCTGCCTGGGCCGCCGTCAGCCCCGCGACGCCACCAAGCAACTTGCGCCCCAACGCCTTCTTGGGATCGTCTGGCTTCTTTTCTTCGTCTGGCTGGTCGTTGCCGTTATCGGCTAGTTTGTCCGTCATCTGTTCAACCGCCTGGTTGTACAACTTTCGGAACGACCCCCGGGCCCGCATTGACAGTACCGAGACGTAACGGGCGTCAAGGCCCATTCGCGCCCCGATCTCTGCCGGCTTGAGCCCTTCGACAGCGCTGAGCCACAGCACCTCACGGGACCGCTGCCCCAGCTCGTAAAAGCAGCGGGCGATGAGATCGCGTTCCGGGGTTGGCTCAAGCATGTCGCTGTGATCGGGGGCCGATGGCAGATGACTTTCAATGTCGTCCACCGGATCCTCAACACCGGTCTGCCTGTCGGCAGCCACTGTGCGGATGGTGGCATACAGGTAGGCGCGGAAGTTTTCTGTGGGGCCGCGGCCACGCGAGATGGCCTGCCAAATCTTGGCGAAAGCATCGGTGACAATGTCATCGGAGTCGTTGACGTGGCGCCCGCCCTGCATGCGGGCATAGTTGTATGCGGATGCGTAATACCGCATCCACAACACGGACAACGCCTCGGTAACTCCACCTCTGACCCGTTCGATCAAGGTTGCGTCGTCGAGAAAAATCAATTCATTCACGGAAGTGTCTCTACTCCGGAATCGATGGATCCCTACGACGTTGAGCCTATCTCATTCCCTTTCTTGGTTCCACTCCCCGTTCGCTGGAAGCGAAGCTTGGTCCCTCCCTGGGTCCGGTGAGGCAGCGGCACCAACCGCTACCTCACCAAACCTCACCTCTCCAATCCGCGTGCGTCCCTGTCACACGCGGAAAATGCCTGCGGACCAAGCCCACGACCGGCCCGCTTTGCATCTCCCTACTGCATATGACGGTGGTCGGCACCGATTCATATCATGGTCACCGGAGTGTTGCGAGATAATCTCCGATTCGGCCTATGGCGTCGACCAGAATCTCCGTTTCTGGCAGCGCCACCAGGCGGAAGTGATCGGGATACGGCCAGTTGAAGCCCCGGCCGTGGCTTACCAGGATCTTCTGCGACCGCAGCAACCCGAGCGCCCATGCTTCGTCGTCTTCAATCTGGTAGACGTCCGGATCGAGCCGCGGAAACAGGTACAGCGCGCCCTTGGCCGGCACGCAGGTAACGCCGGGGATGCGCACCAGCATCTCGTGGGCCACGTTCAGTTGGTCGTAGAAGCGGCCGCCCGGGCGGCAGAGTGCATCAACGGACTGGTGCCCGCCCAGCGCCGTCTGTATGGCGTGCTGCGCCGGCACGTTGGCGCACATGCGCATGTTGGCCAGCAGGTCGATGCCCTCAAGCAGGCTGTCGGCGCGCGAGATCGGTCCGGTGATGACCAGCCAGCCCGCACGGTAGCCGCACGCCCGGTAAGCCTTCGACAGGCCAGAGAAGGTGAGGCACAACACATCGGCGCCGGTCACGGAGGACGTCAGGATGCGCTCGCCCGAGAAGATGATCTTCTCGTAGATCTCGTCGGCCATCACGATCAGCTTGTGACGCCGGGCGATGTCGACAAGCCCGGTCACGATGGCGCGGTCGTACACGGCGCCCGTCGGGTTGTTGGGGTTGATCATGACGATGGCCCGCGTCTTGTCTGTGATCTTCGACTCGATCTCGGCCAGGTCGGGGTTCCAGTTGTTCGCCTCATCGCACAGGTAGTGCACCGGCACGCCGCCGGTCAGCGTCACCTGGGCCGTCCACAATGGGTAGTCAGGGGCTGGTACCAGTATCTCGTCGCCGGGATTGACCATGGCGGAAAGCACCATCGAGATGAGTTCAGACACCCCGTTGCCGAGCCACACCTGGTTGACGTCGACGTCGATGCCGGCCTCCTGGTAATAGTTGGCCACGGCCGTGCGCGCGCTGTAGACGCCACGAGACTCAGAGTAACCCTCTGACTCGGGCAGATGCGCCACGACGGAGCGCACGATGGCCTCCGGGGTGGTGAAGCCGAAGGGGGCTGTGTTGCCGATGTTCAGTTTCAGGATGCGCTCGCCCATGGACTCCATCCGCTGGGCCTCGAGCATGTTGGCACCCCGCACGTCGTACCTCACCCCGCGTAACCTCGTTGCTTGCTCGTAGCCGCTCATCACATCGTCCTTCCAATTGAAGTTTCTATTGTGCCACGTCCACCGATGCTGCGCTTGACAAGCATCATTGGTGGACCAAGGGTAGGCTAACTCAGGTGACGAACATGTGACAGTTGCGAGTAGTTTCAAACACGCCTGCACATGAATGTGACAGTTGCATCGATGGGGCTATAATCAATGCAGGTCCACGAGAAAGCCCTCCCGCAATCTCAGTGGGCTCGACGTCCGGAGTACGACAACCTCTCCGACACCACCGCTTCGGACGTCGCCGGAACGGGTCCCACACCAGCCCGAACTGGCTATAGCGCGATCCGGGCAGCAACCCGCCTGTTGAACGCGCTGCCTGACGGCTTATTGACACCGAGCCGCCAGGCCGAATCGGCGGCCGGGGGTTCCCACCACACCCCCGGTCGTCGTTCCATTTCCGGCAGTGTGAGCGGGCGGTTTCAGATTTCGATGTCTTCGTAGCTGCGCGGGTCGTCGCGCGGCTCGAGATGGGCGTCCACCCGCAATGATGGCAGACGCGCCACGATGGCGTCGATGATGTCCTCTGTGAGGTCGTGGCCGCGCTTGACCGTCCAGTTGCCAGGCACCAGCACATGGAACGACGCGAAGTAGCGGTTGCCGGCCATCCTGGTGCGCAGGGCGTGGAACGAGACGGAGTCGCTCGTGTAGCCGGCCAGCACCTCATTGAGAGTGGCCACGTCCTTTGCCGGGATGGCCATGTCCATCAGGCCGTTCACAGAATTGCGCACGAGGTTGAAGCCCGTCCACAAAATGTTGACGCCCGCCAGCAGCGCGACCACCGGGTCGAGCCGCTGGATGCCGGTGATCGTGACCAGCGCGACGCCGACCAGGACCGCGACGGAGGTGATCACGTCGGTCACCAGGTGCTTGCCGTCGGCCACCAGTGTCGCCGAGTTGTGTTTGCGCCCCTGCCGCAGCAGGATGAAGGCGACGGCGCCGTTGATCACAGAGCCGCCCATCGCCAGCGCCAGGCCGAGGCCAAGCTGCTCCAGCGGCTTGGGGTTGAACAGGCGCTCGATGGCGGTGTAGACGATCACGGCGGCCGCGACGAATATCATCAGGCCCTCGACGGCTGCCGAGAAGTACTCGGCTTTCGAGTGGCCGTAGGGGTGGTTGTCGTCCGGCGGCTGGGCGGCGACGCGCAAGGCGAACAGCGCCACGATCGCGGCGATAAGGTTGACGACCGACTCGGCGGCGTCTGACAGCAAGCCGACGGAGCCGGTGATCCAGGCGCCAATCCCCTTGACCGTGATGGTCACAACGGCGGCGCAGATCGACAGCCAGGCGAACCGGGTCAGATCGACTTCCGGTGGGTAGCGGTGGGTGTGCCCAGCCTCGTCAGCAATCACCCGAAGATTATCCCACAAGAGCAGTCGCGACTAGTTATAATGAGCCCATGCCCCGGAGTTCATGGTTCTACCGCTTGCTGCGCCTATCCCCCCGCGACGAGCCAGAGGTACAAGGCCTCGTGCTGTCCGGCGGGGGCTCGCGGGCCAGCTTCCACATCGGCGCGCTGCGCTACCTGTACGAGCGCTGCGGCATCGCCCCCACCTGCGTCGTCGGCACATCAGCCGGCAGCATCGTCGGCGCCATGCTGGCCCAGTCGCTGTTGGCCGACGATCAGTCGAAGGCTCTCGCCGAGCTGGAAAACATCTGGCTGTCGATGACCAAACCTGAGGACATGTACGTGGAACAGGCGTGGTTCACCCGGCTGCGCGGGCAGTGGGACGACATCGCTGGCTTGGTGACGCAACACGTCATGCCCGAGAGCACCGATGAACCGTCGGAAACGGTTGTCGAGACAAACGGTGACGACACACCAGCCGAATTGGTGATGCGGGCGATGACGGAAGACCCGTCGCAAGACATCTCGCTGACCCCAGGGATCGTCTGGCAACTGGCCGGTTCGATAGCGCGCATCGGCCGGGCGGGCGCCGGGCTTACAACGGCGGTGCGCGGGGCCGAGCGGGCGGCGTCTGCCTACCGCCCGGGCCCGATAGTCAAGCGGCTGCTTTTCGACTCCAGTTTCGACGCGTCCAAGGTGGCAACCTCTGGGGTGCACCTGCGTATCGCCTTCGTCGATCTGAACTCCGGCGACCTGCGATTCATGCGCGAGGACGGCGTCATCGTCGACCGCGAGGACAGGCCCGTCGGCGATGACCGGTACGACATCACCCTCGGGGTGTGGTCGTCGTGCGCGCTGCCCGGCATATTCCGTCCGGTCAAGCTGGGCGACTCGATCTACGTCGACGGCGGGGTGCGCGAGAACGTGCCCGTCGAAATGGCAGTCTCCGGGTTGGGCGTCACCAAGCCGTACGTGATCATTGCCGCACCGCCGGGTGTCGAGCAGGGCGACTACACGAACAAGGACGCCGTCACCGTGCTGATGCGGGTGGCAAACCTTGTGCTCGACGAGACCATCGAGGACGAAGTCGAATGGGCCAGGACGGCCGGGGCCTGCGTGATCCAGCCCCGCCTCAACGTGCACACCCCGCTGACCGTTGACAAGACCCTGCTGCGCATCAACCGCGACTACGGCTGGATCCGCGCCGCTGAGGAGATCACCGGCGCGTCAGAGCAAGCCCGCGAGACCAACGACGCGATCATCGCCGCCCGCTGCCTGTGGGCCGGCCTGGCCAAGAAGCCAAAGGGACACACCGCCGAGATCGCCTCCGTGCGCGACCAGATCAAGCGGCTACTGGCGCAAGCCGAGCAGCGGTTGCTGCCGCCGGGCAGCGAGACCTGGGCGACGGCGCTGGCGCCGAACGTGCGCTGACCAGCGCGAATGGGCACCCCGCGACCGGGTGTTTTCAACAGCGTGCCACAATTGACCTCATGAGCCAGGTAGAGCTGCATAACGAGACCATGAAAGCCACCATCGACACGCTTGGGGGCGCACTCGTCAGCTTCAAGGTGCTTACCCCGGACGGCTGGCGCGACATCGTCGTCGGCGGCGGCGTCACACAGTTCGCCGGGTGCAGCTGCGGCCGGTTCGCCAACCGTCTGGAGAACGGCCGCTTTGCCATCGACGGGCACGAATACCAGACGTCGGTCAATGAGCCGCCGAATAGTTTGCACGGTGGAGCGGACGGCTTCTCGCAGCGCGAGTGGACCCTCGTGGCGGCGACGCCGAACACGGTGGCCCTGCGGTTGACATCCCCGGACGGCGACCAGGGCTACCCCGGCCAGCTTGAGGTGGCGGCCGTCTTCGACCTGGGCCCGCACACCTTGACGGTCACGTACGCCGCGACGACTGACCAGCCGACGGCGATCAACCTGACACTGCACCCGTATTTCAATTTGGGCACGAGCCCAGTCATTGACGACCACGAGCTGTGGCTCTACTCGTCGGAATATCTGCCCACAAGGGAAGACGGCATACCAACCGGCGACATCGCCCTAGTTGCCGGCACGGGCCTCGACTTCTCGTCGCCACGCTCGGTCGGCGAGGCCAGGGCGCAGATGCTGGCCGCCGGCGAGGATCGCCAGGGTGCCCTCGACCATTGCTACCCTGTGCCGGGGAAGGGCGTGCGCGAGATGGTGCGGCTGTGCGACGGCGGGCTGACGCTGACGGTGCTGAGCGACGCCCCCTCGGTGCAGGTTTATGACGGGGCCTGGTTCGACGGCACTGCGGTCATGCCGGACGGCCGGGTGTTGGTGCCGCACGCCGGCCTGGCGATAGAGCCGGAAGACTATGTGGACGCCCCCAACCACCCCGACTGGCCAAGCGCTGTGCTGCGCCCCGGAGAGACCTGGAGCCGGACGATAACATTCGGCGTGACGGCCTGAGCGGGGGTCGTCTGCCATCAGGGCAGCGGCGCCTCTTGCAAGGTCACCGTCGCCTTGTGGGTGGCGCCAGTCGAGTCGCTCCACGACACCTGCACCTTGTCGCCCGCTTGGTACTGCGCCAGAGTCGCCGCCAACTGCGTCTGATCGGCGATGGTTTGGCTGTCGACCTTTGTGATCGTCGAGCCAGCCGTGATGCCCGCCTTGTCTGCCGCGCCGCCGGAGACGACGCCGACGATCTGTCCCGACCGTCCGACAGTCACACCAAGGGCCCCGCCCCTGGTGGTGGTAATCGTCGCCGACGTCTTACCCTGCGCGATGTCATCGGCCGCCGTGATCACCGTGCCCATCGGGATGCTGTAACTGACAGATGTGTTTGGGTCTTCAGAGCCCGCGACGTTCATACCCACCACTTCGCCGCTGGTGTCGTACACCGCCCCGCCGGAGTCGCCCGGCACGATGTTGGCATCCATTTGTATCAGGTCGCTCAGGTACGACTGCGACCCATCATCGTTGCGCACCGTGATGTCGACACCGGTGTCTGTCACCTGCCCAGGCGCAGCCACGAACTGCCCACCGCCTTGGGAGTTGCCGACCGCCGTGATCGAGGCCCCAATCGACGGCAAAGTGGTGTCGGCAGTGATGGTGGCCAGCCCGCTGGCCCCGCCCAGTTGCAGCACTGCCACATCGTCTGTGGTGTCGTAACCAACCACAGACGCCTTGTACGTGTTACCCGCCGAATCGGTCACGCTGATGCTGGTTGAGCCTTGCACCACGTGGTGGTTCGTCACCACCAAACCGCTGGCGTCAACAACCATGCCCGTGCCGGCGCCCGTGCCCAGCCCCCAGTCGATGGTGGTGTTGACCAGCACCAAGCCCGCCGACTGCTCAGCGTCGGCCACAGTGGACGCATCGGCTGTGGTCTGGTTGGACTCGTGGCCCTCCGACGTACGGTGGCCCGGGCTCAACGATCCGGCGACCGCAGAAGGCGTGGCAGCATTCGACGCGTTTTCTATCACCAAGAGCGCCGGCCCGCAGCCGAAAAGTGAGGTCACAATGGTCAGCAGTGTGGCGAAATAGACTCTTAGCATCAGGGCTCCTAACTCAGGTTGCAGCTACCATGTTGGCAACCCGGGCTGTGACAACATTAAGAACCCGCGCCATCGCCGGTGTGAGGTTTCTGTGGAAAGCCTGTGCTGCGCGTGGTTGGGGAGACCCTCCGGCGCTTCGCGACTGCCACCCATCAACCCGCCGAAAGTTGGGTTGTTACCGGTTTCCGGGCCAACACTCGCCGCAGTAATGGTGAAAACCCAACTCTCGGCGATGATGTGTCTGTGGGGGGAGGGATTGGGGGTTCTTGCTACGCTGCCCCCGCCGCGGGAGGGGAGCTATGGGTATTTCACTTCAGCGCATTGACCACCGCGGCGAACACCGGGGCCGCCGTGCGGCCGCCACTTTGGTCTTCGTCGACGCCGGCGTCCTCGACGAACACACACACCGCCACGTGCAACTGCAACGCGTAGCCGGTGAACCAGGCGTATGGCGCCCGGATCATGTCAGACTGCGCGGTGCCCGTCTTGCCGCCAATCGTCAGCCCGCTGACCTGCGCCCTGGTGCCGGTGCCGTTCTTGACCACGTCTTCCATCATCTGCTGCAGCTGCTTCGCCGTGGAATCTGAGATCGCCTGCCCGTAAGACTGCGGGCTGTGCTGGCTCACCAGCGACAGGTCAGAGGCGCGCACCTGCGACACGAAGTACGGCTGCATCACCTCGCCCCCGTTTGCTATCGCCCCCGCCACGATGGCCATCTGCAGCGGGCTGGCCGCCACGTCGTACTGCCCGATGGAGCTCATCGCCAGTTGCGACTCATTAAGCCCGGTGGGGAACTGGCTCTTGGCCGAGTTGACGTCGCCGCCGAACGCCGAGTTGAAGCCGAACTTCTCGGCTTGCGCCCGCAGCGCGTCCTGGCCCAGCGACATGCCGACATTCGCGAACGCCGTGTTGCAGCTCACCCGCAGCGCCTGCTCCAGCGTGATGCGTGTTCCCCCGCATGACCCGGCGTTGTTCAGTTGGATGGACGTCCCCGGCAGCGACAGTTTGGCCGGCGAGTCGACCTTGGTTTCTGGCGTCCACCCAGCCTCAAGGGCCGCGGCCGCCGTTATCAGCTTGAAGCTCGACCCCGGTGGGTAGATCTCGCGCCCCGCCCTGTCTGACATGGGCTTGTTCGGGTCGTTGTTCAATTTTGTCCAGGTGCTCTGGGTCGCGCTCAGATCGGCGGACGAGAGCGTTGACGGGTCGTAGCTTGGCGCCGAAACGTAGGCCAGTATCGCGCCGGTGGTGTAGTCGATTGCCACCACGGCGCCCTTACGGCCTTTCAGCGCGTTCCACGCCGCCTGTTGCGCTTTCGCGTTGATAGTGGTTTGCAGCGACGCCCCCTCGGGCTGGCGCCCGGAAAGCTGGTCGATCAGCCGCGAGACCACCTGGGCGTCGTCCGTGCCGGTGAGTTGCGAGTTGTAGAACTGCTCAAGCTTGCTGCGTCCGTAAACAAACGAAAAGTAGCCGCTCACCGGCGCGTACATCGGGCCAGCGGTGTAGGTGCGCAGGTACGCGAACTGCCCGTCGGACGACGTGGTTTGCACGACGGGGGTGTTGCCCACCAAGATGGCGCCGCGCGGCTGGGCGAATTGCGCCTCGCGCACACGGCGATTCTGCGGATTGTTATCCAGTGAGTCGGTGCGCAGCAGGTACGACGCCGTGATGTTTACCAGCAGCGCCAGCACCATCAGGGCCGCAACAACGCCCACCCGGCGAATCGATCGGTTCATGTGTCATCCCCTTGCTCTGGCGCCGAAACGCGCGGACCGATACCACCCTCCAACAGTCCGGCCAGGTCGATGGCGGCGGTTGGCTCCGTTTCGAGGTCGACGAATGGCTGGAATTCGACGACGGGGCGGCGAGCCTGGTGGCTCACAACGATAATGATGGCCATCATCACCCAGTTGGCGATTAGCGACGACCCCCCGCGAGACAGGAACGGCGTCGTCAATCCCGTCAGCGGCAGCAGCCGTGTGACGCCGCCGACGATGGCCGTCACCTGCAGCACGATCACGAAGCTGAGCCCGCACACCAGCAGCTTGCCGAAAGAGTCGCGAGCCATCAGGGCCGTCTTGATGCCGCGAGCCACGATGAAGGTGTAAATCACCAGCACAGCCACCAGGCCGACCAGGCCGAGCTCCTCGCCGATGGCGGCCGAGATGAAGTCTGAGCTGACCAGCGGGATGCGCCACGGCGATCCAAGCCCCCAGCCGCGGCCGAACAGCCCGCCCCACGCCATGCCGAACTGCCCCTCGATGATCTGGCCGTTCTGGTCAAGGTTGCTGAAGGGGTGCAGCCACGAGTCGATGCGCACCTGAATGTGGCCGGCGTGCTGGAACACCAGAATGGCGGCGGCGGCGAACGCCACCAAACCGCCGATGACATACAGCTTCTGGTCGGTGGCAACGTACATCATCATCACGAACAAGCCGAAGAACAGCATCGCCGTGCCAAAGTCAGACTGGAACACCAGCACAAGGATGCCGGCGGCGAACATGGCAAACAGCGGCACGATGTCGCGCAGCCGTGGCAGCGTGATGGGACCCAGCTTCTTGCCGGCTCCCGTCAGCATCTCCGAGCGGTCGGCCAGGTAGCTGGCGAACGCCAGTGTCAGCACTATCTTGGCCACCTCCGCCGGCTGGAACGAATAACCGAACAGATTGAGCCAGATTCGCGACCCGTTGATCGTCGCGCCAATTCCCGGCAGCAGCGGCATGAACAGCAGACCGAGCCCGACAATCGCCAGCACGAACGTGTAGCGCTGCAGGACGCGATAGTCGCGCAGCCACACCACAATGGCGATCAGCGCCGCGACGCCCACCGCCATTGCGATCAGCTGGGTGCGCACAACGTTGGTGTTCGCCGCCAGGTCGAGGCGGTACTGCATCGCCAGCCCGATTCCGCCAAGCAGCCCGACGCAAGGCAGTATCACCGGGTCGGCGTACTTCGCGCGCCACCTGATAAAGATGTGGGACGCCCCGAGCAGGCCCGCCCAGATGGCGGTGGGCATCCACCAATTAGCCGGCAGCGAGCCGTCGCGGTTGTAATTGACCAGCGCGAAAGCGGCCAGGGTGATCGCCACGGCGAACAACAGAAGCCAGAACTCGGCGGCCCTTCCGGTGGGCCGCCGCTCGACTGCGGCAGGGCTCACGGGCAGTCCTCAGCGCCGGCAGCCTGCGTCGGGTCGACGCGGGCCGCGATACAGGCGTCGGCCTTGGCCTTCAATTCGGCGAGCGACTGCGCAGCCGCCGCCTCATCCGCCGGCTTGATGCGCCACTGGCGCACCTGGTCGGCGTAGTAGTTTGGCAGGTCAGACAGGTTGACATCGCTTTCCTGCACGACGCTGCTCATGTACCAGGGGCCCAGTTTGTATGGCACCCCCCGGAACACGGCCACCTGCTGGCCGTAGACGCCGATGAAGTATTGGCCGTCGAGCCATGCCTTGGTGCCGAGCGCGCCACCGGCCAGCACCACCGCCGCCACCACGACGGCGACGATCAGGCGGCGCAACCAGCGCCGGCG
>Ga0123354_10010677_pt1 | contig 14165 bp, 5 predicted proteins | sample TergutLab28metaG_2_FD_97872 | JGI IMG/M metagenome (GOLD analysis project Ga0123354, IMG submission 97872) | Labiotermes labralis P4 segment gut microbial communities from Petit-Saut dam, French Guiana - Lab288 P4 | ecosystem: Host-associated > Arthropoda: Insects > Digestive system > Gut ... | reverse complement strand
TTCTTGTGAAGCAGTTTTTGTGTGTGTGTCACGGAAATGGAAGAGCGCAATTTCGAGCAACGATGTGCAATAAAGTTTTGTGTCAAACTTGGGGAAACCGGCATTGAAACTTTCAATAAACTGCAACAGGCCTATGGGGAGCATGCTTGTCGAGATCACAAGTGTTCAAGTGCTTTAAGGCATTTTCAGAGGGCCGTGAATCCATCAAAGATGAACCCCGCTCTGGAAGACCTTCAACTTCAAAAACGGATAACAGTGTGGAGATAGTGGGAGCCCTTGTGCGGTCTGACCGTCGACTCACAGTGCGAATGATCGCTAGTGAGTTAAATTTGAACCACACCACAGACCATTAGATTTTAACAGAGGAATTAGCCATGAAAAAATTGTGTGCGAATTTTGTTCCCAAAAACCTGACAATCAAACAGAAGGACAATCGGAAGGTCATGTGTCTTCATCTTCTGGAACGGATCCAAAGGGACAGAAATTTCTTGAAGAATGTGATTACAGGTGACGAAACATGAATCTATGAGTACGATCCAGAAACAAAAAGACAAAGTAAGGAATGGCACACATCTGCATCACCACATCCGAAAAATGCGAGGAGCAAATCAAAAATAAAAACCATGCTCATCTGCTTTTTTGACAGTGAAGGGATTGTCCATACAGAATTTGTGCCTCAAGGACACACTGCTAATCAGTTTTATTACCGTGAAATTCTTGAAAGACTAAGAAAAAGAGTTGTTTGCGTGCGACCAAGCATTGCTGACAATTGGATGCTCCATCATGACAACGCCCCTTGTCACACGGCGATCTCTGTGATCGAATTTTTGGCTAAAAAGGGCAATCCTGTTGTTCCACAGCCCCCATACTCCCCTGATCTGAGTCCGTGTGACTTCTTTTTGTTCCCAAAACTAAAGTTTCACCTTAAAGGACGCCATTTTGGGACGGTGGAAAACATCCAAAAAGCTGTAACCGACCAACTAAAAGCGATTCTGGTTAGCGACTACCAGCGTTGCTACGAAGAGTGGGAACAACGTCTCCGGAGGTGTGTAGCCTCCCAAGGGAACTATTCTGAAGGGGACAATACAGCAATGAATGAACAGGTATGAAGGTGTGTCAAAAGGGTCCTGAACTTGCCACTAGGGCCAGGAACAAAGTGCAGCTTTCTGTCTCTAGGTGTTATAGTATCGCTACCGTCTGAAATGGTCTGATTTGTCTGAAGCCACAAGCCATCACACTGCTTTCCAGAGGGTGTTTATTGTTTTGCATGCTAAGTACCATCTGTGATTTTCTCGTGGCTGATTTGCAGGAACAACATATTTCTGTTTAGTTTTGCTTCAGACTTTGGAAAACTGTATTTGCCATGCAGGACACAAAACCTGGGTCTACATTATGACCGAGAAACCAAACAGCAGTCCTGGCAGTGGGAAATCCCATCCTCTCCATATCAGCAGGAAGCCATACAAGCCAAAACATCTAAGTATGCTGGAAAACATTTTTGTCTGTGCAGGCACTGTTTACCATCAATTCGTTTTTCCAGGCGAAATGGTTAACCAACATTACTACTAGCAAGGTTTTGTAACATTTGAGAGGGCAACGCTGCCAAAAACTTCAGAAGGACTGTGTATGCATTCAATACGGCAAAGAGCTGGCGTATACTACTTTGTCAGCACAGTAATTTTTGGTGGCTAAAAACATGGGTGTGGTCCACTTCCCTAGTTACTTGCCTGTATGGGCCCCTTGCGATTTTCTTTTTCCATAAAATGAAATAACAGCTACAAGAACATCATTGTCATGATATCCCTCAAATTTAGTAACAATTGCCAACTAACCTACAAGCAATTTCAAAAAGTCAGTCTCCACAGTGCTTAAACTAGCGGCAGAAACACAAGACCTGCTGCATACTCTGATCATTAAGAGCACTTCAAGATGCTGCTTTATCAGAAACTGACACTTAGCACATAGCCCTTACTGATGGCACTCAACAAGTACCAAACAGTAATTCACAACACTCTATAAATAATGTTCCACATTAAACATCACAAATGCCCACAAAGTCCTCATCAACAAGATCATTACAGGCTCTCATGGAATCAGCAACAAGATTCCCTCATCACGGTGATGACATGTACAAAACACAAAATGTCTGTCTAGTTGAGTTCTACAGATTCTGCCTGAAACATGTTTTAGATCTGATGAATACTGCAAGACACTTCAAAATTAATTTACACACACACATTACTATTTCCAGCATTTATTCCCACACTAATTAAAAACAATACAGATGGGTAAACAATGTGACATCAGTATATATAATATAATATTCAGTAAAGAAAAAACTGAATGCATGGTGAAACAAACACCACTCTATTAAGGGAACATGATTCTAAACTGAAGTTGTGTTACAAGAAATTAACCTTACCAGTTCATCCTTCTTCCTGAAGCCCGTGAAGCAGATTACTAAACCAGACATGGCAAGGTTGTATAAAGGCCGACTGTTGCTTGGCAGTCCCTCTCTCCTCTCTGCGTACTGCTGCAGGGCTGTTGGACCCAGTATTCTGTAAGTAAACACAAAGAAAAATGTAGCAATTAATGAAATTTGTTAATGTTACACATTTCATTTTTGAATTATAGTTTAAAAAATAAGCAACATGGAAATGGTATCATTATTTGCTAGGGAAAAACATACACTATTTTGTTGTCTTTTTGACAGTCCAGATAATCTACCTGTGAGTCAGGGGTGTCAGAAGGGGGTTTGGGACAGTTGCTGGGGTCAGATATTTTTCCAGTGACCTGCATCAGACTCGGAGTTTATAACACCAGTGGGAATATGCATGTGGGTGTGAAGGGAGAGACTTGCAGACAGAGTTCCAGAATGGTCAGGATTGTGATGGCTGTTTCTATAATGGGCAGAGCAAAGCAGACACTTTTATACAAAACACAAGACAGATCATTGGTCTGGGTGCACAAAGTCCAAGTATAAGCAGCACTGCATAAACCCAGTTGCTCCCAGCAGATGAAATCAGAGTTCAGTTGTACCAACTGATAGGAGACTTAAGCAGCAAAATAGGGTGACAGGGGTACAAGTCACATATGAACAACTCTGTCACAGCCAAACTTACTTGTGAAGATAAAAAAATTAATTGTTGTGGGACTATTAGACAGAACAGAAATGGTACAATGTAGGATATACTACCACCAAACAATAACAAGCAAGTCAATATCTGAAATATAATGAAAGATGAATTGACAGCAACAGTCTGAAGAAATAAACAAGACAAAACACATACAATCCAACACACAACAGTACCTTCTGCAATGAATGTCAGAACGCAAAAAGCCAACAATTATGCAGGGCTACAACATACAAGCAGAGTACGCTGACAAAGAGGAGAAAGGGCCAGGATGGTAAACATATCTGATACAATACTGGACATGGCAGTTGACAAAATTTTCCACTTGTCAGACTTAACAATACTCAACACTTTCCTCCTCTTGACTTCCTGTGGTACACAAATGACTCACGGAATTCCACACTGCCCTCCCACTAAACTTAACTGAAAGTGTTTTAAGTCTACTTCACCAACATGAGCCCCCTGGAAAAGCCATTTTGACAATCAGGTACTCAGTCAGAGATAATTTACAAGGTTAAATAACCAAGTTAGTCTTCCAGATTGTATTGCTGCACGTTTCACACAAGGATAAAGAAAGATACACAAAGGCACTGGAAGAAGTGTGAAATAGGGTTCTGTTTATATGCATTTTTAAGATCCCTGTACCAAAAGCAACCCGTCATATAAGATTTTGTACTAGTCAGATTTCTGAAGAGTGCCCTACTGTATCTATTTTGGGGTGTGCTACTGATGGATGGACTTTCTGGAATTGGTAACTGGATCTAATACAGAACAGGGCAACAATTATTTTTTAATTGCAAAGTGTCTGTAATTCTGCACTCACCAACATCACAAAAGACTGTAATCTGTGTAAAAGAAAAGCAACATTTATGACTGAACATGTCAAAATAATCATAATTTATGTAACTTAACTTATGCATTGGAATTAGTGTCAGATGGTATGCTAACCACATGGCATGATGATTGCCAACTTAGACAATGACAGCAACATGTCAATTGTCATGGTCAGTAACACAGGTATCTAGATAACTCAGACACATTAAAAACCTATTATTTTTATGTTCACTTCTGGCTGGCACAACAGACGCACCAAAACAGGACTTTCGAATTGCTTACGCAGCCACTACCACATTTCATCAACAGCACAGATTTTATCATACAACGATCTAGTTTTATGCGATTTTAATAATTTTAGTATTTTATAAATCTAGCAAACGCAATATCAAAGCTCCCATAAGATGGTGCAGAGGCACTGAAACATGTAGGAGCATTTTTAATACAATTTAATATTTTAATGTGTGTGTGTGTGTGTGTGTGTGTGTGTGTGCATTTGTTGGTACAAATAAATAATAAACAGTAAAACCCACTTCCTATGTGTCTCTCTCTGTGACTCAATCTTGCAATAACGTAAGACATCATGTAAGGCCTTCCTCAAGAGGAGAGCAAAACCACAGACTTGAATTCCTGTCAATAAAATGAAATCTAAGAGCCTGGTCTTGGTACAAATATCAATGCCAGTCTTGCTGGAATACAAATAAACTGAGTTTCTGTTAGTAAAATGAAATCACACAGCCTAAATGTGGTGGTAATATGGAAGGTCACCCATAATGGAACAAAATGTGTGTTTTAAATGTATTCTGGCAACTCTAAATAAAGTTTTGTTTTAAATGTATTCTGGCAACAGTAAATAAAGTTTCTATCACTAAAATTAAGACTGGCCCTGAGGCCCACCCAGCCTGCTACAAAATAGGTACCTGGTCACTCCTGGGCGTAAAGCATATGGGGCAAGGCATTAATCATCCATCCCCATCTAGCACTGAGGTTAAAAAAAACAGTAGAGCAATACTCCTAATCCACCTCTTTAAATTTATGGCAGGTTATAGGTTGAACTAAAATTCCTCACTAAAATGAACCCTCAAAGCCTAACCTTGGGGGATTTCTTTTTGATACATCATGTATCTTTGACACCTTTACTTGAGTTTGTACAACTGTATTGTATTGGCAACCCTGAATTAATATGACCTGGAACATACAAGATGATGGAAGTATGTAAGACAGACGCGAAGCTATGTTTTATATAAACATTATCATTTTTATTAGAATATACTGCTTCCAGTAAAGGCATAATGGTATTTCAAAGTACTAGTGAATTCAGACCTGCAAATTTATATTTTAGAAGATTAAGATGTACTGTCCCCATTCTGTATCTGTGTGTAGAAAACATATCACCAAACAAGTACGTAACACGAAAGTTTTATTTTGCTATGTTTCCCATACCACACTGCTGAACAAAGCCACAGCAACTGGCATAAGGATCACACAGAAATCTACAACTATAATTTAAAAACCATGGTATTATTAGGCATGTTGTTACAGGTTAAGAAACAAGAAGTATGTCAGAGCAAAACATTATCAGGAAAACAATGAACTACATAAGAGGGTGCTGAATGCAGGAAGTGTACATGCACATTACAGTAGGCAAGGCACAAAGAACTTTTTAAGTTGCAGGCAATCAGAAGGCAAATATAATGATACGTCTCAAAATGAGACAGTCAAATAAAACTTATGGGGTTCTTTTCAAATGACCTGTATTTCAGTGGTAATTAATGCAGTACAATACAAATACTTCATAAGTAACAAACATTTGGCAACACATTACTGAAGTTTATAGTATACAGACCTTTGTTCAGAACGATGAATGGCATCATATACGGGGCCACTGAACTCTTCCAATACAAAAACAGTATCCCATGATCCATCATTTATGAATTCTGCACCAGTTGCTGATAACACGACAGGAACATCAAAAGCCTTCAAGAAAAAGATTTAAAATTATAACCATATAGGTATAATACTCACGGTGGTGGTGGTGAGGCTTACCATCTCAGTCAGTAGCCATCTACTACTATACTATTCACATATTCAATATTTATACACAAATCACAATTTTAATATAAACTAGCATTAAAAGTATACCTAGTATCTTAATCCTACTCTGTAAAAGAAGTTGCCTAAATAAAAAAATACTCAGTTCCAAAATCATGTATGTAAGACTGATGATAGTTCAATAACATAATCATTTAGACCATGACAATTCCACAATGGCTGTAACTTATAGAAGATCTATGCATTGTAAACATACACTTGTTCTATTCCGTTCTATTCTAATTAACGACCTGACCATTGCACATGGGCACTGAAAAGTAATCAAGACCTGAAAAATGACCAATCACATCATATTTTGGTGTAGCTTAGTTTTATGAAAATAAGACATAATTACCTGTGCAGCATCGAAAATTTTTGAGTCATTACCAAGCTCTCCAACAAGGCAAATTCGAGACCGAATTCTTGACAAACTTGTCGAACCTGAAAGTGTTTGGCATGTAAAAAAAATTCCTAGTACTGACCTAACCTTACTTACAAACTTTGCAGAATTTAAATAGTAGCTCCTTAAATGAGCTACACTATACTAAATGCACATAAAATATACGTAACACTCACACACACTTTGCTCAGATCCTGTGTTAATGTTACTAATATTTGTCATTCGTGACTCAGTGAGACAAACGGTAGTCTCGTCCATCTTGGCTGGTCACACCATTGAATTCTACACAGCACTCGCTTTAAAATAAACACAAACAAATCATTTCAAATCATTGTAAACATCGAAAATTTGTTCCCACGATATTTTTATCATTAACTCAGCTCCTTCTTCGCCATAACATTGTTCCTCTGGAATTTTTTACTTCACGGCATTTCCATTCGAACTGCAACAGCATCCCATTCAAACACTTACGGAGCCGTTGATTGGCCAATATGTAGCACGTGACCATGACATCAACCTCGTACACATTCATGAACAAACACCCACGCTCTACACTCGCAATAACAGCTCCAAGCCTTGACCAAATAAAAACAGTCAAATCCGAGTGATGTAAGAGCAGAGGGAGTGATTAAGTGACGGCGCCAAGTACATAATAATGAAGCTAAATTAACGTTCTGGTACAATGCGACATGAACTCGGCCGAAAACCCAGTTTTACATTGAGATATGGGACTTGAGAAATATCCCGATAGTTAATGGCAAATAGTGTACAACATTCAGAGATGACTTAGTGTAATTTCAATACATACACCGATATACAGCAGTAGGTATAACATTCTGAATTGAATGGTATCAAGCATTCAGCAAATTTGAAATGCTCATAACTTCTCTCTAAAAGTAGCTTTGACTCATTAGGATTATTTTCAAGAGCTTACCTTCAACAGACTTTTCAAGGGTTTATTTACTGCATGTTACATAGCGTTCTGGTGATTAGGAATGGGCATATGGATATACTGATATTATCTCTGCCTTTGCTTGCATACCATCTTCTTTATTAACATATAATAGACAGGTATCCCACTTCTGAAACCCCCAAAACTGGGACACTTAATAATATAATAGCAGGCAGTGGGCAGGGGTAGAAAATAATAATAATAATGAGGAGGAGGAGACAACTCAAACTCAGACACTCTGTTCACTTACTGATTTTTCTTTACATATCCAAGTCTCACGCTGTGCAATCTCAGTCTACGATGTATAATTAAGATGCTACACATCTTCCTCTTTCTCTTCTGTTCCTTCCTGTTATGGCTGGTTGATGGGTGTCCTACTCCTACAGAAGTTCTCTCCCACTGGGACAGTCAGAGTATTCAGGAACTTTTAATAGTTGAGACAGAGCTCTCTGCAACCAATAAAACCAGGATTGTCCTGGGAAAACTGAGACACATGGGATCCCTACTAATAGATCACCAGCTTTTTTTTCATGGAATTTTGTTCTTCCCAAACAAAATAAATATCATCAGCACAGACCAAAAGCTGATGTGCCCCATACAATTTCAGTCATGCCTGATTGATACTGGCATATTGTAGACCAAAGTTGAAAGCAATGGCAATAAAACATTTCCTTGTTTCAGACCAGTCTGAAAAAGAAGTGCATTATGTCATAGAAATATTTACCTACACTGATGTTTGCTGTAAGCTGCACTTTAAACATATTTACTTATCCTAACTAGAATCCTGGGTAAACCAGAAAGAAGGAACATTTCGCTTGTGAGATCTGAGGTTCTTACAGTGATGTTTCTTGGATGTGACACCATTTACTGGGTGAGTGTTTACTGCCATTGTTTGAGACGAGTCCACTCCAGGAAAGGCATAATGTCACATCCCATATGACCTGAATCCCCATTATACTACTACTTTTGATAAGTACAGTAAGTATTAGGAGTAACCATGTTGTATTGACAGATGGAAACAACATTTTGACGCATCATTCCAACCTAAAGATGGGAAGGGGAAAAACCATATCATCTGTGCCATACATTGAGCAGAATGCTAGATGCCAACACAAAAATTCTGTATTCTTCATACAGCTTTGGGCTGAGTAGATATTAAAAGTTTGAATTCAGGAAAATGAAGTTGTGAAATCTGTATCCTTTAAGGCAATCTCTTGTTACCACAGTTTCAATATCTACACTTTTCCAGGTGCCATGTTTTGCCAACTGTAAAATGTATGGACATTTGACAAAATGAGGTGCAGAAATAGAAATCACAAATATTAAATGCATCCAATCACAGCATGCTGAATATTCATTGTTACAGTAAATCTTAATGTATTGTTTGCTTTTTCTCATTTATGACAGATTATTTGGACATCATCATGTGACTGTTAATAGAAGTACAGTGTGATATGTTACGTACTGTAGTATAAAAATATCAATTTTTTTGCTAGAATTATTTTAAATTCTTAGAACTTTCTTGAATTTTGTCATTACCTTCAGTGGTGTACATATATAAATATTAAGGTCTGCACATGTAAAATGTAGTTAAAATTTCATCTAATTGTACATAGTGACCTATGCAGAACTATGCATTGACAGTATTATGAACTCTGAACTCCTAATAACAACACTACAACATTTGAAATCTAGCAGTTTAATGTCAATCTGTGCTATCACATTGTAGGTACTTTCCAACTAACAACACATGCACCCTCTTGTTCAAGACGTCATCTACAATAGTAGGTCCTGAAGTGTAATTACCAGCAGGAAACTAATAATTCTGGCAGTTCCATGTAGTGCTATGTCAAGCACCTTACACAAACAAAATTTCAGTCACTCAAATTGTTTTATTGTTACACACAAGTTTGAGTCATTTCTGACATTATATTTAACAATAACTTCCATTTAGAACCCTTTATGAATTGCTAGATTTAATCTAGATGATCAATAGATTCCCAGAATCCAGAATATTACAGTTACCCAGAGCAGCGGGAGCATTAAATGTGGCTCACAGCTGACTAATATTTTCTCATAAAAGTATTATAAAAATATGTCAAAAAATGGTTAATATCTTTGAATGCTCATTTTCATTAAAAAGTCTCTCTTCCAGCAACAATGTGAATATCAGATATATAGTACAGGATATTATGAAAAATCTTGAAACACATTCTGTCTCTGGTGAACAATAAGAGCAGAGAATATCCTACTGACATGTAATAATTTCCTGTGTCACTGCCCTTAAGTTTTAGTTACAGATATTTGTTACCAGACATCTACATGGTGTTGAACACGTCTTGTTCAATTAGATGTATCACAGCTGAATTGGTCACCTTATAAAGTCAGACACTGCCATGACTTTGTCACAAAAATAGCAAATACAACAAATTTTTCAGCCTACATACAATTTTGAAATTCACGAGGAAATCTCACATTATCAAGCATTGTAATTCAAGAAATGCATGTTTCTTGGCCTTTTGCAGCATTACACAAACCAATGCTGGTTAAAAGAACTGAAACACCCCACTAAAAAGATTTTAAAACTTTTTTACACATCGTTGTTTGTACATCATATTTGAAACAAACGAGAGTTCAGAAACTACAAAGTCGAACCTTACTAACTGAGCAGATAATTCAGAATACCATTCAGATGAAAACCACTGCCAGCCTCCATTCAAAAAACATACACTTGTATCGAACAATTCAAGTACTTTACCCGTCCAGAAATGTTAGAATTTCAGATGTTCATGGTTCCAATGTAAAAATAAAATACAAATTCTGAAATAGCAATGATACCTGTTGTGCACAAAAATCTGAAATAAAAATTGCATCCTGTTATTTGTGATTTTAATTATGTTTAACTTAAATATCTGTAATTAAAATGACTGTACCAGGTTTACTAATATAATTGGTATTTACAGGCAGTCTTTCATTATAACATCATTAGCTTCAATTACAATCCACACTACCAACACTCTTTACAAAAATTAAATAAAGGAATTTAACTAAAGCAACTTTGGTTGCCTTTTTAGAGTAGTAATATCGAGGATCTTGTTCGTAGAGTTCTGAGGCTGATGAGATGGTACTTTTACTTTAGCCTCACCTCTGGCACCATTGCCAGGTCTGGTCAGCCCCTCAACACATTCTTCTGGATTATTCCCTACCTTCATTTGTGCAACATCTCCATCAGTTTCACCTAAAATTACAAAATTAAATACAGTGAAATCCTGTTAAGATGCCCTTGCTTAAGAAGATTTCCCACCTAAGAAGTCAGAATAATTGAATACCAAATCGTTTCCATATGCTTAACATATTAATTGGCCTCTTAATACATTTCCCACTTAAAAGGATTTCCTGCCTAACAGATGAAAATTTCATGATGCAAGGAAGTTTTTATCCATTTACTACATTTTCACATCAAAATGTTAACTTTCCATTCATTCAGTTTGTTAGCAATATACAGTGATGAAATAATGCCTTCATTGTATAAAGACTTACATCCAAGTTCTTTCCCACTACTGCATACATATGCAAAATGCGTATGTTAAAATCTTTCAGCAAAAGTACAATCAGCAAGATAAGAAATGCATATTTCATTATATATAGGATTGGTTCTAAGAGAAAGATTCAATGTAGTTTCATTTTGTATGTGCAATATATCAGTTGCATATAATTCTAAGCCTAGACATCACATTCCAATAGCACTGTCACCTATTTGCACACATTTATGTGACAGCACAATATGTCATGGCCCATGTGTAATTTACAACATGAATCAGGCCAACTTTAAAGAACCATTTTGTGGCTCTTAACTGACTTACTTCAATCTCAACAACTTGGAGTACTCTGTGTGCAGAATTAGTGCAACGTATGTACCTTTTGTGTTCACTTCATACTGTTTGTGTGTTTACAGTTTTGATTTTGTAGACACAATAATTATTAAACACATGGTCAGCATGGCTACACAATAATAGACAAAATTGTAACATATGCATCAGAAACCTGAATACTAACAAAGAGAGATAGAAAGCAAATAAACATTTTTGAAAGGAAAATATGTAGAAGTATTTTAGGCCCAGTACATGAAAATGAAAAAGAAAATTGGAAAATATAAACCAATAAAGAAATTTATGCAATGGTTAAAAAACCCACTATAACATATACAATAAGGTTAAATAGATTACATTGGTTTAGGCATGTACAGAGAATGGAAAAAAAATAGAATTCCCAAAAAAATATTATACATAAATTTGGCAACAACGAGGCTCAGAGGTAGACCAAGAAATAGATGACAAGGTGAAGTGAGGGAGGATGGAGGACTAGTTGATGGAAAAGGGTGGAAGGAAAGGGTACACAACATAGAAGCATGGAAGAAGCTCCTAAGCATGACAAGGAATCATTGCATTCTGCATATGCTAATGGAATTAAATTTTTCCTGGCCTGAAAACACATTTAGAACTTTGCAATTCTGTGTCAACTTAAACTAAAATAAAAGACATAGTACTCAGTCTGTAAGCGAACAGCTCAGCCGGGAAAGAAGTGACAAAAGCAAAATCAGTATCTATGAAATAGTTCCAACAAAAATGGGCTTTCCATTTACCAGCTGTGCTTGTTAGAAAAAGTCTGGTGTTCAAAAATGTATCAAAATCACTAAAGAATATAAGACTTGAAATGTAGGCAAATGGAATGTCAATTTCAGTACTGAATTACAAAATAATGTTTTCAAGCTTACCATTTTAAGACTTTTTCCTGCTTAATCAGCCAAATTCTTGGAATTTTTCTAGAAATGTCTTAATGGGGTTTTACTGTAATATATTGTCATGTAGTACAGTCTAATATACATTAATGTTATTGTAATATGTCTATTCAGTTATTAAATTTATGCAACAGAAATTTAATCAGAGTGGAATAAACTGTCCTATACTGCAGAAAGGAATGCAGCATTGTTATGCATTTCAAGAGTTTAGATGCATTGGGAATATAATAATTATTCATATCCAGAACTCATTTATCACTAGATTATGATTTCATTACTGTTATTCACATAAAATTTCTTACTCTCTCAGAAGTGTCACTGACTTGATCCCATACCCATAAAAAGTTACATCAACCTCTGTCATCATCAGATTTTATGGGCATATTCATACTTTCTTCAATTTGTTATGTACAACAGGAAAAATAAGGATTGAGTACCATGTGGAAACAGTTAGAAGGCTGACTTACAAATGGAAGCACAATGCAGTTTGTAAACCATGTGTGTGACATACACTGCACATGACAGCATGCAAAACTAAAACTCACACCACTTGCAAAAAATACTACCAGTTAGAAATGCAAACTTTTCACACATCTCAAAACAATATATCGAAATTTTCCCACAATGTTCTGAAAAATACCTTGAGGGGGCAGCAGGTGGTATCGCTCAAGGTACTTCAATGTTCCAAGAGATAAATTTGTGGTTTTCATTTCCACATTGTAGAATGTTACATCTTGCAATCTCTCTGCTCCTCTACCTAAAAACATACGAGGTACAAGTTATGCCAGAATCATTCTGATCAGATACCTAAACACAAGTTTTATATTACTGATACACATCATATAAATGATGCAGTGTAAAAAATAACATTCGTCACTTACAGTTGGGAACTTGCTGGTAAAAACTGGCCGCCTCAACAGATAAAAAGAGCAGTTGGCCCAGTTGAGTTTATAAAATATAATGTAGAACTGGAATAAAGGCACACTCCAACATGACATCATCCAGGGATGGTGGTGGTGGCCACCACCGACACATGTCAAATTTTTGTAACACTTTTTAACTTTTTAGTAAGTTAGCAGATTTTTATTTTGCATATTGTTGGTAACTCTTTCATACTTAACTTAAGAATGCACAGCATGAACATCAATATAAAGATAGTGGACACCCAACAGCAAGGAATTATCAACTTCCACAGGAACACCAAAGACAAGCTGCTTAGAACTAATATTGCCATCTAGATCTTCCTTGACAAAGGTGGCCACCACCAAAACATGTTGGATTTTTGTAACATATTTTTAACTTTCTAGTAAGTTATTAGATTTATGTTGTGCATATTATTGGTAGCTCTTTCATATTTGAGCCTAAGATGAAATATATTGGGTATATCATTTCATAAATGAGAGTAGTGGATCTAGAAATGGGCATCACCCCTCTCGTCACACTGCAACTCCAAAATAAACTGTGTGACCTGTATATGTATAAAACAAGTATGTTACCTTGATCACCCTGCTTCAGGTATTTGAGGGCCAAAGCATTTATCTGAATGCTGGTATCTGATTCGCTACTTTCAGATGTAATGGGCATAATACCAAGGTGAGGACAGTGCATTGAGTCAAACTGCTGAGCCCTGCAAGGTGGAACCATGCAATAACAAAATGACATCAACAAAATACGTATCTCACTCATTCCATGCAACAAATGCTTCTAGAGAAGCTGTTATGCAGCTAGTCAAGAAATTCCTTGACTTCAATTGAGCCCAAAACTTATTTACCATACTGCTGGTCCCTTTCTTGAGCTGAATCAAGACCCCCCCCCCCCCCCCCCCTTTTTTTTTTAAATCTTTTTTTTATAAATTTTTTTATTTTAACTTTATGTTTTTTTATGTGCTTTTTTTTTTTTGTTTTTTAGCAAAAAATTTTTTTAAAATTAATACTTTTCCCCTCTACTTTTTTTTCT
>Ga0123354_10010675_pt1 | contig 14167 bp, 10 predicted proteins | sample TergutLab28metaG_2_FD_97872 | JGI IMG/M metagenome (GOLD analysis project Ga0123354, IMG submission 97872) | Labiotermes labralis P4 segment gut microbial communities from Petit-Saut dam, French Guiana - Lab288 P4 | ecosystem: Host-associated > Arthropoda: Insects > Digestive system > Gut ... | reverse complement strand
GTTTCACAATTTCTGATCTGTCCCTGCACTTTCCTCAGATTTCAAGGACTCTACTCTATGACACTGTCAGTAGTGGCTAACATCGCAGGCGGCCGCATTCTATGAGGAGGGTACACAAAAACTGGTGCCCCGCTATGATAAGTGCCTCAATAATGGCGGCGAATATGTGGAAGAATAATTTGAAGAATGCAGAATCTGATAAAAATAAAATTTTATACGAAACATTATTCGATTTTTTTTACAGCGAAACGGCACTTACTTTCTGAATAAGCCTCGTATATTGTCACCTGTGGCCGTTCTGGTCGTACCATATTTTTCCACGTTATCCTAAACAAGGTAAGATTTTAGAAAAAAAAGTTCCTGAACACTGTTTGGATTTTCTCTACAACGTCTATCTCTAGCATTTTCATTCTAAGAAACGTTCTGCAAGATAATGTCACAAATGTACGTAGGTCTTCAGCAAAGTAAACGCTATTCTTGTCAGATTTCAATAAAACTGGAATTTTATGGACAGATTATCGAATAATACTCACGTGCCAAATTTAATGAAGTTCATTACAGTAGGGACCGAACTGTATGCGGACGGACAGACAGACATAACGGAGCTAAGGGTCACTTTTCGCAACGCCCCTGGAAAGGTAATATTAATACTGATTGAATCAGAAAACCAGATAAAATCTTACCTAAAATTAATCAAAATGTGTTGAAACCATACCTAAAATTCTCAAACTCGGAGGTTACACTAAACTTTGCGATGGCAAATAAAAAGCATCCTTTAGCAAGTCGCTTCGTAGATGTCAAGATATGAGTTCTAACTGAAGTAAATATTTTACTTTTTTCGTTTCTTACCAGTGGTTTATTTAACTTCTTTTTCAGTGTCTCATATTACGCAACATGAATTGGCAGGATAACAGTTCAAAACTAATTGGAAAGAACGTGGAAGTGGTAGTAGCATCTTTAGAGATAGGCCTACTGTCTCCATATTTTTCTGAAGAGACTGAGAAAGATCACGAAAAGGTCTCTGTCAGGGTGAACTGCCTTCGGGCCGAGTTTTGAACCCGCGACGCCTCGAATAAGAAGTATAAGCATGCGCATTACAAATTAAAACCCGGTACTCTGCTTCATATTCTTTTAATTTGCAGTTTTATCAACACTTGAAATATCATTTTAATAAATTTTGACTTATTTGAAAGCCTAAACGCAACAGTGACACTGGCTGCTAGCTGTTGGTTCAGATCGTAATTCTGGGAAAGGATGCGGTCAGTAAGGCACAACCCACACATCTGGACCCTGGGGCTTGCTGCGAAAATTCTTCATTCCGGAGATCAAGGGCTAAGCGTAGAGAAACAGTTAATGAACTAACTCGTCCTCTCCTCCTTCTGTCTCAACTGTTATCCTCTTTCTCCCTCTTTCATTACCTAAGCTACTCTTTACTTCCATGCGGACGACCGCCCGCAAGAGTAAAGACTCTATTTTCAATTTCCAGTCCTGCCTCCATCTCTATACCGACTGTATTAACAAATTTCATCACAGCCCCCCCCCCTCCCCTATTCTAAATGGATTCCTAATATACCTCCAACAGCCGACCCATATATTTGTCCTCCAATGGCTCGGAAAATTTTATTGGAACATGTTCCCTCTGCAGTTCGTTTCAGTTGATTAGCAACGACAAACACGAATTACCATTTTATTGCCTTAGCCAAGCACTTGTGCGTGTAGAAACTGCCTTCCAGACAAAGTGGAATTAAAACGGGACTGCCTTTGATGTTATAATATCGAGGATTGGAGGGAACGAACGAGCGAACGTACCTCGCTTCAGTTTCACAATCAGTAGAGTATATTAACTAAACTCCCATTACCGGCATCGGGAACAGACATGCGCTCAGCCGCTTTCATTTGTTGTTTGATAAAAAGAGGAGGAGCGAGATGGCGGTGGTTGGCGGCGGGAGGGGGAGGGGGGAGACTGCCGGATGCTGCGTCAGGATCAACTCTCCACCCGGAGGCTGTTTGCTCATGCGAGTTTCATCCGCGTTTCATAACAGTTTATTAAGAAGGGCATGCCTTCAAGAGAGTAGTTTATTAGTGACCTCAATTTCGTCAAAACTGACATTACAGTAATCATATTTATGCCCGGGATTTTCATACCCCTCCCACTAGAATTAGTGCCTACGCTCGGTCCCCTCTTACGATGACCACATCAGTCTACATCCTGAGAACAGTCCTAGAAACGAGCTGAGGATACAGTGCAGTGGTACACGACTTTCAAATGTACACAGTGGAATTGTAACAGCATTCTAAGTCAAAGCCGTTCACTGGACTTCACTGACTGAATGACGGTCAGTCATCTCACTGGGCTTACCGGGGCTGGTTAAAGACTTTACTGGGTCCAATACAAACATGAATTTGGGGGTCCTACATAATAGCAGTTTTCACATAAAATCCTTCCGATCGCACTATGGTCCTGGGGTCGACTCAGCCTCTAACAGAAATGAGTACCAGGAGTATTTCTGGGGGTAAAGGCGGCCGGTGCGTAGGGCTGACAACCTTACCACCTTCATGTGCCGTTGCATGAAATCTGGGAACATTAACTTCCTGGAACCCTCTGGGTCACCCCAGGCCTGTAACGGGACTGCTTTGCCTTACATAAGCGTAGACGTTAAATGACAAAGACGATACAACAATATAAGAATTTAAATGTGTATAAATATTTTTTGACAGGCAGTCTGAAATACAAACAGTCTTTTCAAGTCCCCCCAAAGTTAGGTGCCCGTGCAGAGGCACTGATTGTGATCACTTAAGGGCGATCTTCTGGTGCTGACTAAAAATCTATCCATTTAATTATTTAAAAGTACCTCTAAGTGTTAGCTCTCTAAATTATCACTATCCGAATGTCCAAAACACAGAAACAAAAGCGCACGATTTGACCAAATCTCTAGAAAGCTCAGCCCAGTTTACAACACAATAACGTTTATTTATTTTATAATTGTTTTCCAACAAGATACGACTTATTCATTTTATTACTTTTCTGTAGACAGCTCTACATGTTTCGGGTGTTGGAACCCATCATCAGGAGCTGGTACAACTGTAATTACAGCTTCTGGTATTGAATGACTACAGTTGTATGAGCTCCTGATGATTGGTGTCAACACCCGAAATATGTAGAGCTCCCTACAGACAAGTAATAAACTGAATAAGTCGCATCTTGTTGGAAAACAATTATTAAATTCGATTCACTATGCACGGACCCGTGTATATAAAAAAAGTGTATTTATTAACTTATTCTCTACTATGACCAACAATTTTTATTTTAATGTTTTGAATATTTTATAATATTGAGATTTCAACGACCATAATGGAAGAACTTGCATATAACCTATGTGAAATATCTTAAGTGTAAATTGTATTACCAACAGCTGCATTTAAAATACTTGCGTAACTTGACAAGGTATTGATTACAATCCCCCTGAGGATGGCACAATAGTGTCGAAACATGTAGGAGTGTGATAATTTGTGAAATAATTGTGCATTTGTTGGTCATAGTACAAAATAATAATAATTTGTGTAATAGTTGTGCATTTGTTGGTCATAGTTCCAAAGAACAAAAAATACACGGTACATATACTGAAATATTAAAAGAACACAACAAACTGTTTCCCCCAGTTCCATCTAAATGTTACCCGCTCTTACATAATAACGACTGTTTTACGTACATAATCATGTAATATTACGATAAGGTACGTAGCTGAACGTGAGATGGGTACACCGTGTCGAATGCTTATTAAAGATTTCGTGTCAAGTGTTACAGGACGGTTCGAAGAAACTTAGAGTTTCTGTTTTCAAAGGCAAGCATTGCAGTTGAACTTTCTTGACCCTGAATAGTGAGGCAGTGCGCTCCTACGAATCCCTTTGGGGTGCCATGGGATTATAGCAATTATGTGGGTCTTGCATTCTTGCGAACTGAACTGAAGTGTGTTACGTGGAAAGTACAGCAGTCCCGTTACAGGCCTGGAGTGGCCCAGAGGGTTAAGGTTCCCGGATTTCATGACAACGGCACAGGATGGTGGTAAGGTTGTCAGCCTTACGTACCGGCTGCCTTTACCGCCAGGAAATGTTCCTGGTACTCATTTCTGTTAGAGGCTGAGTCGACCCCAGGGCCATAGTGCGATCGGATGGATTTTATGTCAATGTAAAATTCCAATGACACCAGCTGGGATCGAACTAGCGACCTTCCGATTTGTAGCACAGCACCTTAACCACTGTGCTACCGCGGTCCCCGAAGTATGTTACGATCTCTTCGAATAATGCGCTTTGTTTCCATGTTCTGAACCGTTTGTATTGTAATAGATAAGTCAGTATTGCCTCTGTACGTGCCGTGAAGGCATGTAGCGGTTTAATTCAACTACATCTTAATCTCAGCACTAGTTGGAGGTGAGCCGTAGGTTTTCCTTTAACCTTGACATATTTCAACCGCAAAATATGTTATTTAGTCAGGCCCCCGACGGTTGGCGGTTTTCCACAACCGATCAATAAGCCTAGACTTTATGTAGGTAGGCTACTGTAACAACAGGTTTCTAAGAAGATGGTTTCGTTGCGTAATAGAGAATTTCCATGAACAAATGTTGCTATTCAGCAGTTACAGATGTGTGAATGCCATACGACAGGATGAACAATATTATGATTTGCAAATAAAACTATCCGTATAAGGGCCTGGAGAGGCCATGATGCTTCCAGGAGGTTGAGGCTTCCAGATTTCAAGACAGTCGGCACATGAAGGTGGTTAGGTTGTCAGCCCTAAGCACTGGCAGGCTGTGCCTCCCAGCAGTTACTGCTGGTACTCATTTCTGTTAAGAGGTTTGTAGCGCGTTGTCTCAACCAACTGCGCCACCGCGTAAAATTGTCAGTCTACATCACGATTTTCGACGGATTATGTCCATCGATCTATGTAACGAAAAATGTGTAGATTATGTGAGGTTTGAGACTTGGAATATTTGTAGCCTTTGCGGGAAATCTCACCGAAATAGTAACAAAAGAATTGGCGGATTATAAGCCAGATTTAGTGGCAATACAAGAACTTAGCTGTGAAAACGATAGCAGTTAACCAACAAAAGTTACACACCTAATATAGATATATCACACTCAAACAAGGCCCTGATATTGAGATCTCCGCATCAAACAAACCAACACACAATTGTATAAAGTACTCTTAAGTGTGTCGAACGACAAAGACCTGATGATGGCCACTACCGGCCGAAACATGTAGTCTCTTTAACCTAGAATATAGCATCTATCTAAACATTAGTTGTGTTACTGACTTCATACCCACTTAATAGTTTTTATTACACAACGGGGATGGTACAATTCGGAGTTATATATTTTGGAATGAAAATAAAATTCACATCTTCACTTAAAGACAGTCATGTTTATATACCTAATTAAAGAGCAGATTTTGTTATTGACAGAATTGTGTAGGGTAAAGGGAGGTAATACCACACACACACACACACACACACATATATATATATATATATATATATATATATATATAAACAACTTGCTGGCTGTGAAACATCGTGACTGCGCGCAGCTAGGGTGCGTTTCTGTCTGCAATAGGACTAGAGTACGAGTATAGTGTTCTCTTGCTGTCGGTGTGCAGAATGGCGCCGCAAAAGGAAACGTGTAGTTATCCAGACGGTGAAGGTAAAGGAAAGCGTAAAGAGTAAGCGTTTGAAAGAAAACAGTATTGTTAAATGAATATGCTGTATTCTTGTAATCTTCAAGCTAGAGAAATAATCTGTGAATGTTATGCAAATAAATTTTGAATTTCTTAATCAAAGAAATGCCCGATGTGCTGCTAAGAATGGTCGAGAGAAGTCAGGGAAATTTTCCTTCCTTCTTACGGTTACGTTTATCTTCTTCTAGTCCGTTGAAATGAAGGGAATCAAAAGTCGTTGCTACTGCTATTTGAACTACAAAAATGCTGTGGTAAAAGTAGTTTACGACAAGATGATTGTATACAAAATAGACAAAGAAAGGCACAGCGCCATGACTCACAGAGAAAGAAAATGCAAATCGTCACGTGGCTCCAAATAGGTCTACTACTCAAGTAGAAGGTATGCCAGTTAACATCCCAACGTGGTACATTTGCCCTATCAATATTTGTTGGAGTACGGCTGGTTAAGATATTATTTAAATTATAGGAATTGGGAATTGGTGTAAATATAACCCTAATAAAAGAGAATGCATTTCATTGTCAGAAGTCTGTACCACGAATTCTCTAATTAAAGGAGAAAAAGCAAGGGACGCTTCCTCTTGGGAGTCGTCTTCTTGCAGACAACGTATGGTTTGTCATTGCTCACAACGCTGCCCTCTACTTCAGGACTGTACGTTTCAGCACCAGTCTTCACTCCAAACTGGTTATTTCAAACCTACCTCAAACAGTACCACAGGAGATAGTGACAGTGTCCTCTCTTTACCAAAATACTGTTATTTGAAATCTGACAATCGTCGCAGAACCAGTAATCCTGAAGCAAATATCCTTAGGTCTCTCTCCGAAACCAAATTGTTAGGAAGACCGAACACAAGCTATTGCTGATCTACCATAGGCCTGACGGATAAAGAAAATCCGAATTACAGTGAGCCTTCTGCAAAGGATGATGAAAGAAATGAGAAATATGTAGATTTTATTTAGAAGATGTTGCAGTATAGAGGATGCTGAGTGGATCAAGTCTCTGTATGTTCTACAGCAGGTTGTGAGCACGAACAGTGTGCAGATGTTGGACACCTTCCACAGCTCCTCCTTATGTGATAACGTCTTTAAGTCAGATGAAAACTGCGACTAGGAAGTGTATAAAATCTGACCGATACCATAGAATTGCATCTAACAGTATCCTGACAACTTACTCTTATTCGCTACATTAGAGTCAACATATTTGTCCCCGAATTTTAAAGACCGGTAATACATATGAAGACCTGTTTCACAGTACAGCCAAACCACTGCCACCATATATGTATGTATGTATGTATGTATGTATGTATGTATGTATGTATGTATGTATGTATGTATGTATGTATGTATGTATGTATATATGTATGTATGTATGTAGGTATGTATGTATGTATGTACGTAAGTATGTATGTACGTAAGTATGTACGTATGTATGTATGTATATATGTATGTGTGTGTGTGTATGTGTGTGTGTGTGTGTGTATGTATGTATGTATGTATGTATGTAGGTATGTATGTATGTACGTAAGTATGTACGTATGTATGTATATATGTATGTGTGTGTGTTTGTATGTGTGTGTATGTATGTATGTATATATGTATATACACACACATATATATATATATATATATGTGTGTGTGTGTGTGTGTGTGTGTGTCACAATTTAAATTTCCGTGCACCAAAGTTCTGTAATCTGTGCTTCTTGTGTATGTATTTTTTGAACAACCTTCTAGATATCTTCTGTATTTCAAACATAAGGCTGAACAATTTAATTACGTACTGACTGACGTTTTATTAAAAGTTGTCGCAATAAAACCGAACTTTTTCCTGTAATTTATAATAGGTTACTGAAAGACTGTCTGTGTCGAAAAAAATTGTAATAGAAGAAAGGGGTTAATGAGAAATTAAGTGGAGCATATATCTGAATAATTACGTAATTAGGTTTCTTGCGTTTCGTACTTATAGGTAAAGGGGAGAGGTGAATTAGCAAAAGAACAATGGTTCAAGGTACAGCAATTCAATAAGTCATAAGTGTTGTATGCTTGAGGCTGCCATGACTCGTTTATTTGTTCACTTGCCATCACCAGCATCTTGCGGCCATTCAGTTTCCTTTATCAGGGAAAACTACAGATGTTGTAAGGGATTACTACTACTAGTACTACTACTGCTACCACCACAACCACCATCACCACAACCACCATCACCACAACCACCACCAACACTATTACTACCACTACTACTACCCCTACCACCATCACTACCACTATCACTACTATCACTACTACTACTACTACTACTACTGATACTACTAAGACTACCACTACCACCACCTTCACCACTGCCACTAGTACTACTACCACTATTACTACTACTACTACCACCAGCACCACCAACACCACCACTACCACTACCACTATCACTTCTATTACCACCGAAACTATCACCATCACCACAAACACCACCACCACTATTACTACCACCACTACTGTCCCTACCACTATCACTACTACTACTACTACTACTACTGCTGTTGCTGCTACTGCTGCTGCTATAGAATGGTTAAATACATGTAATAAGTTTTGAGTATTAAAAGCCAGATGATGGGATTCACTAATCAACTGTTCCTAATCAATCAGTCCAACTAAACATATCACCGTGACGGATCCTCCAGTTTGTTGAAATAAAATTGTGTCAATTTTCCATGAAAGCTTCGATTCAACAAATAATTCACTATTTTTAAAAATTTCTTTAATGATTAAAGGGGCATGCGGTGGCGCGGTTGTTTGAAGTCCTGGTCGCGGGTTCGAATTCCGATGGTGTCATTGGAATTTTTTATTGACTTAACGCTTTAAACGCCGAATTAAATCCCATCTGCCATTTGCTGGCATTATTAAGAGCTCCCCATATTCTCCACATTAGCAGAATAAGGGTTAATTCTCCTTACACTCTCTGGCACTGGGTCGACTCAGCCTCTAACAGAAATAAGAACCAGGAATACTTCATGGGGGTAAAGGCGGCAGGTGCCTAGGGCTAACAACCTTACCACCTTCATGTGCCGATTGTGTTGAAATCTGGAAGCCTCAACCTGCTGGAACCCTCAGGTCCTGTACGGGCCTGTAATGGGATTGCTTTACCTTTAATCATTGAAGTCCTACTGTTATTTCAGAATCAAAGACTGAAATAAGAATAGAAGAAAGAAAGTTCATTAGACGGGGACATAAAAGAAAAGAAGCCATTAAACTGTTTTTTAAAGCAATTTATTCGACGATTCTTGTCGCCTGGTATGTGACGCTGTTGAGATGGGTAACAGTTTTTGAAGTTTCGAAGGGAAGTGTCCTCTTCAAATTCAAATGTTTAGGTCCCACGATTTATGGACATAGGATGCTTGAGATACATTCGAAACGTTCCTTCGAAACGTCGGAAAATTCTTACCCAGCGGCGTAGCATCATATCCTTGCAGATCGGAATTCCCCAGTTGTTAGGCCTGGGAATGATAAGACATATTTCTGCTCATCTGTCGTGAAATATGAACCCATGGCAAAAGAACGCATATTAAAATTATCTCTAAATTTAAGAAGACTTCAGGAAAATGACTTAATAATTCGGAGACCGCAGATAGAAATTTATGTAATGAAGCCCTCCATGTCTCTTTAGAATTGTTACCGTTCCTTATCCACCGTACTTTCTCATCTTTCCCTCTATTCGTTGAGCCATTTTACTCGTAAGATTGATGGTAATAACAATTTCTATAATGACAAGCGATTTGAGTAGGTTGGTCAGACGCTCATGGAGAAGAATTTAAAATAGTCACAGAAGGAGAACCTTCAAACATCGTCACCCACTTCATCCACAGGACTTAGTGTGGATATTTAGTGATTTACATTCGTCATATCGCATTATTATTGATATATGAAAGTTACAAAAAGGAGAATAATCACATTAATTGTAGCGACGGGGAAAAAACTATTGAACAGAAGATCTGGTTTGACACTGTCTCTAAATATATTAGCCATGATAATGTATATAGGTATACGCTGCTGTGATCTTTTCCCATGCTTATTTTTGTTTTTCGTGATTTATATTAGTCATATTAATTATACATTGATTAATTTACTTGTTATATTTGTACCGCGGGTGTTTTTCTAGAACGTAAAGTGGCTGTGGCATGAAGGTTACCACTCACGTCATAAGCAGCCAAGGATAAGAACCAGAATACATATACAGTGGGGTATGCTACAACGAGAAAAGATGCTACAACGAACGCGGAAGAATACTATCGGCAGACGTAGCACGCGCGTGCGAATGACGTGTCGGGCCTTCCCGCTTAGATTAGAACTTTAGTCAACATCTTTTTTATCGTTCGTAAGGTTCAGTTATCGGGTTAGTTCAGTTTTCTGCTTATTTGCGCCTTTAGAAGTGCAAATATATTTTTAATTATTTTTATATTATTTTTATCCTTATATATTTTTTATTTTGCGTTACATTTTTTCTGTTCTAACGGTTGAGTTGGACAGTAAATTTGCTCTAGGCTGTGGGCCTGTAACGGTTTACTCCTAAATATATATATATATATATATATATTTCAATGTATGCTAGAACGAACAGGTGCTATAACGAACGGGATTCTAGAACCAATTTCGTTTGCTCTAGCATACCCCACTCTACCTATATCGCCAGGCCCCTCCCCACTCCTCATTACTTCGTGGCCTGCACAAGAACAACTTCACTTTTGCATCGCGTACGTTTTATTGCACATACTGTCAGAAACAGTAAGTATATTGGCGTGTATCGTCGAGTGATTATATGGCAGATAACAGTAAATTGGAAAGCAAAGTTACTCTCACGACATCTTATCCACATTCATACATAGCACCTCGCAAATGGGACAGAAGCGGTAGCTTTCGAGTCAGCTTGCTCGTTGTGTGCGGCTTGATGTGCTTTTGTGGCCACCGAGTTCACTTGTCAGGCTACTCGCACGCCCTGTGTTGCCACTAGCAACAGGGGCCAACTGCGGCAGCCGGCATCGCGTCTCCATGTTCAGAACCACCGCACCGTCAACCGTACAGCTGCCTGTGCTATCGATAGTGCTTTCTCTGTCTGCTGGCGAAGTGACGCGCCCTCGTTCGTCTCTCATACTCATTTTGGCCGCATGCACATGGATCAGAAATCTGATGCAACCAATGAGCTAGCTGCTGCGTCGTGTAATCTTCTAATCACAATGTCACAAATTTCACAATATCTACATGCGTATTTAATTACGTTTTAAATCCAGTATTTTATTGACTGAGGGTAGTTACTGAGGACATAAACGTGGAGCATTTATTGATGATATTAGTAAAATTTTATTGTGTTTGATGATAATATATACGCCAGTATTATCATGTCACAACAAAACAGGATAGATTCCATTAACTTTACTTAGACGCCATTCTACAACTTTATGAATGTGTAGAAAAGTAACATATGTTCAGGAAAAAAAAAATGCTGATATTCTAAATTTAGCAAATTCGGCAAGCGGTACGAAAACAGACAGTAGCAGTTACACGTAAATATTTATTTACTGTTGTGTTTCACTTAAGAACGTTATTGTTTTTCTGTACTAGATAGTATCGAATGACAAAATGATTAACAAACAGTAAATTAGAAAGAACGAGAAAGGTCAGTGTAATTTCCTAATTTTTAGGTGTTATGCCATTATTTGCTTGGAAGGATTAAGGGAAATAAAGTTATTAATAAACAGTATATTGAAAATAAAGACAAAAATGTCGTTTTTTAATTTTAAGTGTTATTCCGGTATTTGCTTGGAGTGACCGAAGTAAATAAAAGGATTATCAAATAGCGTATTGGAAGTAACGAGGAAATAAGGTGTTTTCTCAAATTTTCAGTTGTTATTTCAGTATTTTCTTGTAGGGATAAAGGGAAATAATTTTATTAAGGAATAGTGTGTTGGAAGTAACGAGAAAATAAGGTGTTTTCCCTAATTTTCAGGTGTTATCCCAGTATTTATTTGGTGAAATTAAGGGAAATCACAAATACCACAGTATAAATGGCCCCTTGCCGAATTTTGAAACCCCGAACTCTCGAACACAAAACAGAGATTATAATCCTACGCCATGAAGTACTGTAGTAAAAGAAGGATACATCTAAATGCAGAATTATTTTTTTTTGAGATCATATTAAACCAACGCGGTAACTCGGTACATTAATTTTATATAATTTGGAAGCCACAAATTATAATCTACTGAAACAAACATGCCCTCAGAAAAATGAGTACAATTAAAAAACCCAAGTTACAACTGGTAGAACATTTCAACCAAGCTGCAAAGTTACATTTTAAATTATTAAGGCTGGCCAGCATCAAACTACGAATTGACTTAGGCCTAGTAATCAATAATTCAAACTCAAAATGCCGGTCATTAAAGCATTATTTAACATTATTTCTGTCTCTAGTGTAAATATCTTGCGACAGATTTTAATAGTTGACGACAGTTCATTGGTAATATCGGCCTTGTTTTGTGGAGTTTGTGAACCTAATGGCTGCAGTCTGTACTGCCCGATATACCGGAGGAATTTGTTACGGTTTTGGTGGGGAGACCTGAGGGAAGGAGACCACTTGGGATACCCAGACGTAAATGGGAGGATAATATACAGATGGATCTTCAGGACTTAAGCGTATGGACTGAATTGTGCTGGCTCAGGATAGGGACAGATGGTGGGCACATGTGAATGCGGTAATGGACATTCGGGTTCCATAAAATGCGGGGAATTTCTTGACTAGCATAAGGCCGGTTAGCTTCTCAAGAAGGACTCTGCTACATGGAGTAAGTAAGTAAGTAAGTAACTAAATATGTAAATATGTATGTATGTATGTATGTACGTATGTATGTAAGTATGTATGTATATGCATATGTGTATGTAAGTGTGTATGTATGTATGTATGTATGTATATATGTATGTATATAAGTATGTATGTATGTATGTGTATGTATGTATGTATATATGTATGTATGTACGTACGTACGTATGTATGTATGCATGTTTGTATGTATGTATGTACGTATGTATGTAAGTATGTAGAATAGAATAAAATAGAATAATATTTGGGTTCGAGCCCTTCCAGGCCCGGTGCACCTAGGCCTTAAGGGTGGCCCTTGGACTCAATATTCCACACTAAATTAGAGGAGCCTTGTTCCTTTAACAAAATTCCAGATGGCCTCTGTATTTAGTTTTCTAATATCCTCAGGGTCCAAAACGAAGGAACCCAGATATGCATGTCTGAGTGAAACCAAGGCCTCACACTCACACAAAATGTGGACAGAGGTTTCCTCCTCAGTACCACATTTCATAAAATCTTAACGTCCTCTGGGTCCAAAAAAGGAACCCAGATATGCTAACCTTTTCCCTCAAAGAGTCTCGGCAAACAAATCCCCTCCAGGTTCCCCAACGGGGCCCCTATGAGGAGAAATACTCGCTTACAGAACATTTTTACCTCTCACTTAATGTATCTCTTTTTATATTTCCCTCAGAGTCCCCGGTAATAGAGCCCCCTTCATATTCCTTAATAGGGTCCCCATGGGCAGCCATACTGTCTCATTAGAGCCACTGGTCTACTTTTCATTCATTCATTCATTCATGTACGTCTGCCGGAGTCCCCAAGAAGGAGCCCTCCTACATACATATGGGGAAAAACATAAGGTCACCATCCACGGTGCCCCAAGCAGACAGAAAGCCTCCATACAATGGGGTGCGGCCTGGTTCCTCAATGGGGTCGTTACGACACTGCTATCTCTATCCAAGTGCCATGCAGCCTTCAGCACGATACCTTACACCTTGGCTTGGGTAGACCAGAGCCCCATAAGCCAGCTTGTGTCGTAGCAACCCCCATCAGGGTATACCCTCCATAACTGTTACCGCCTCCCACGTGACACAGGGCAGAACAAAATACGAATCTACGATACCCCGAGTTACGAACGAGGGGTTGGATTTATGGGAGGCAAATAAGTATGTAAGTAAGGAAGTATATAAGTAAGTAGTATGTAAATACGTACGTATGTAAGTAAGTATGTATGTATGTAAGTAAGTAAGAAGTAAGTAAATTTTCCAATTTCTTTAGCCCTGAGGGTCCCTGAGTGTCAGCTGTGCCTTCATATCATACGAAAAAAAAGAAACTTGTGACCTGCCTACGGAAGGTTATTTTCGTGCACGCTAGGTATATGTGTATGTGTCTGCATAACTGCAGTGTCTAATTGTCCCATTGTCCATCCTACGCATGACATAAGCCTGTTTTTTATAGTTTGCTGAACGCGCATCTCAGTGTAATCCTAGTAATTAACCAACTTGATGCACAAAATCTTGTTTAATAATAAGTTTATTAAATGCCTCTACATGTTTCGAGCACTATGTGCTCATCATTAGGAGGTCAAAATTGTATTATACAGCAT
>Ga0123354_10010674_pt1 | contig 14167 bp, 10 predicted proteins | sample TergutLab28metaG_2_FD_97872 | JGI IMG/M metagenome (GOLD analysis project Ga0123354, IMG submission 97872) | Labiotermes labralis P4 segment gut microbial communities from Petit-Saut dam, French Guiana - Lab288 P4 | ecosystem: Host-associated > Arthropoda: Insects > Digestive system > Gut ... | reverse complement strand
TGTAAAATGGGTACCGGGTCTTTCCCGGAGGTAAAGTGCGGCCGGAGCGTGCTGCTGACCACTCACCCCCTTCTAGTGCCGCGGTCATGGAAGAGTAGAGCTATACCTCTACCCACCCTCTGGACCACACCGGGCCTGTAACGGGAACACTTTACCTTTTACCAATAAATAGAAATGAGTTCGTTTTAACATATTTCCGTTCATTGTTCCGTACTTGTAGCAGATTCACGGTACCGAAACTAACATAATTTAAAATTTTCCGGTTACAGATTTAATCAAAATATGTTTAATTGTTTCGCAATGAAACATGCAGGCGGATGGACACCGCCTTGCTCATCGCCGAATACAGATCCGGATGTCAGGTCTGGCCAGAACGGTGCAATGCCGCACTGTGTAGCCTTCCGTTAGACCTGACCCCCGGGATCAGGATTCGTCGCTGGACTAGCTGTAGGAAACAAAGCTTAGGTGAGCACCAAAGACTATGTAATGGTGAACCTGCTCACCTGCCATCCCTGGAGCAGGAGACTTCTATCCACAGTTCGCAGCCACATGACGGCGTCCCCAGCTTGGAAGTCCTTGAGGCGGTAGCACTTGGAGTGCAAATAGATGCCCAGGCACTTGAGCAGCTCTGACGTGGAGGCCTGGATCACCGTCTTCTTGGGGGCAGCGTGCTGGGGTTGTGTCTGCTGTTGACTGACGGCCAAGTTAGGCAGCAGTACCGCCTTGGGTGCCAGTTTGTCGCAGTGTTGATGCTGGTTGTTCGTGTTGTTGTTGGTGTTGTTGGCGCGGACAATGTCGAGGCTGCTTGCTGATGCTGTTGTACCCGAAGATGTTGTGATTGTAGTTGAGGACGTGGACTTGTTAGCGGTTGGGTAGTAGCAGGAGATGGAAGCAGCCTTTTGGATGTTTTTATTTTTGTCCACTACCAGCGGGTGGATATTGTCGACCAGCGGTTGTCGAAAAGCCGAAAGGTTCTTGTTCTTGTTGTCCAGCTTCTTCTTGTTGTTATTTGTCGTCGAGAATCGTTTCCAGCTGAGCGCATTAATAAACAACGAATGCTTCTTGAAATTCTTCTCAAGCGCATTCTTTTCGGAGATAATTCTGGCATTCTCATTGTTGTTATTGATGTTGTTGTGGTTGTTTGTGGCATTGTGGTGGTTGTTAGAGTTGGTGTTGTTCGCGACGCCCACTGCCGCCGTGACGCCCTTGTTCTCGCGGTTCTTAGCGTTGTTAAGCTGCTCGTAGCTGAAGTTGTTAAGTGTGAACTCACCACCGCTGTTGCTGGTGTATACGGGACGCCTCTCACGAGGGCTGAAGCTCAGCACTGTCCCCATTGCGTTAGCGTACTTCGTCGCTGCCACCACCTGCCACAGCACCTTCAGGAGTACCACGGTGCTGGCACCCAGCGTCCGCTACCTCCCTTAAGGCATGAGAGTTGTTGAATTCTTGATAACTAAAGTCTATTGGTTTCCCACAAAGACAGCTGCTTTCGAATGTCTACTGTCCCTCAACTCCCGGTTGTCTTTGTATATAGCAGGTGATTAAGTATTTGAAGTGGTGGATTTCGAAGCTCACCGCAGTTGTACTCCAAACCCGAATAACTTAATGAGTTGCATGTGTTGCAGAACCGAGCTTATCCATAAGAAATAATGGAGGCCAATCCACAAAACAATATATTTTTCTTTTTTACAGAATCGTCTGTGCTTATAGGAAATCCATGTTAACTTGTCAGCTAATTTAGCAAGAACTTATTCTTTATCTTAGAACAAACTAATTGAGGACAAGCAAGTTCTCTATTTCTGTCTAAAATTGAGTGTATGAGTTATATTTCTCCCTTAGACTTCTCTTGCAGCAGTCCAGATTTGGTCACTGTTCAGCGACGGAAACGTTTTCTTGAGCACGTGACAAAAATCTAATACCCTTAAGTTAAAATTCAGTCTTATATATCACTTTGCTATAGTTTCCTTTAAATTTCTGAACCGTGTCTGAGAAACATTACACTTGTAACAATAATATGGCAGCCAACAGCAAACGTTGCTTGCTTCTTGTTTTCAGACACACATATGCTTATTTCACTCTTACTGTTTTATATAACCTACGTCTTAACAAACGACAGCAACATGGAGAAAATAAATATGGCGGACACAGTCTCTTCCGCTGCCTTTCACAATCACCGTTTTGACGGTACAATTTAGCACCCTAGCATTAAACTTTGTTCCTTTCTACTGGAGCCAGAACTTAAGTTTTCTTAAAAATGTGAAAGCCGAATAGAGTTGAACTTTCACTTCCTGCCTTCTACTCTTTTCTGAGGACCAGTATGACGTCAGTAACTCTTCTTGATGTATCACAGTCCTGTTTCTTCTTCTTCTTCCTGTTCTTTTTGTGGGTGTAAATTCTGAACTTCGAGCACTATATCACGTGGCAGACGAACAGTAAACAGCCTGGTGTCTGTCCCTCCCCGTGAGATGTGTCCTAGAATATTTCACGTTTCGAACTACAGTAAGTCAGTATGAGTAATGCAGTCGATCACGCAACTTCGGGGCGAAAGAAGGACTGAGACACCCCGAACAATCAATATCAGATAGTGTCACTCTATATCAGACAGTGTCACTCTATATCAGACAGTGTCACTCTATATCAGATAGTGTCACTCTATATCAGACAGTGTCACTCTATACCAGATAGTGTCACTCTATTCGTAAACAACAACCTTGCCTAAAAATTGAAACCTTATCTAAGAAAATACGGTTTTCTAAAGCTTACGTTCATATACAGTTATTTCGTAACATCACTGCGACGAACAGTTTCGTTTCGCCGAACATTGGTGTCGAACTGAGGACTCGGACGGGAAGCTCAGAACACTCACGTCACCTCACGACTTGGGGTCTCGTGCCCCCCAGTGTTTCTGGAACTGGCTCGGACACTAATCTCGGGTAAAACCCAAAAACCCAGCCCAAGCAGGTCCTCAGCCCCTCCACTGCTTGTCGCCCCTAGCAACGGTTGTCACATGACAGTGGTCGATATTCTACAGATCACGTGATCTCTTCATTGCGCCTGGGAGGGTAGACTAGAAATCGTGGGGAACAAACTGCCCTATCCTTCATCCCTTCCACAGTACCTTTACATTCGATATGTTTTCAAGAAATTAATCACAAAGGAGGATATGGTTATGCGTGTCCTGCGTTTTGAGAAATGTGTTTGCGAAGAGGGGTTGAGAGGGTTTCCGGGCTACTGGATCGAACTGTGGTTTGTACTGCTTACACTCTGACCTATCTTGACAGGTAGCCTTTACCGCGCGGTCGTTGTTCAGATCCGAGAAATGCTTCACTGAAACAGCACATTTGTGTTCCACGTTTAATGAGTGAGCCCCCAGCGTCTGAAATTACCGCACATCACAGGGCTTACGACGCGGTTTATGGAACTACCGCACATCGCAGTGCATAAGACGCGGTTTATGGAACTACCGCACATCGCAGTGCGTAAGACGCAGTTCCTGGAATTATCGCACACCGCAGTGCGTAAGAAGCGTGTTCTTGCCGTACAAAGTTATTTTATAGTCGTAGAGCATCATGTACACCGGTACTTGGAAAAATATCTATTAACTTCTCTTCAGTAAATTATTTTGCGTCTTACGTTTGTTGTAACGATGTAAGTATAAAATCCATTAGTGCACGGTTTATTTGCGATGTTTATCCCGTGCAATATGATGATGTATATCATTCATGTAACTCCAACACATGCATTATTCTATAATTTAAAGTATATTACAATCTATTGCATAGCTCCTACATGTTTCGGTGGCATTATATCGCCGTATTCAGGGACCTTGAAAATAGCGAAATAATAACACCGATACATGCAGGAGCTCTGTGAAAGACTTTACGTATGAATTATAGAATTGTACATTTGTTGGTGTTACATGAATGATTTACGGTTTGTTTATTCGGTAATTTTACAGTGCTGTATCATCTGCTCAAGAAATGTAATTAGTCGTGGGCATATGATCATTTAACTCCTAAAGTAATTAGAAGCGACAACTTATGACCAATAAAGACAAGATATTTCGCCCACATAACGTAAAACAAAATTTAATGTTGTCTTAGTAGCTTCAGATTTGATGACTGCACAGCCATAACTCGACTTATGGGCCCTAGAGGGCAGTAAGAATTTGTAACACCTGTGATTTATGAGTGTTTTGTATGGAATTGTTACCTGCTCGCTGAAAGTTTGCGTGTAATCCTTAGCTTTCAGGATAGCAACGTTTGTTCAGCTAAGTCCTTTTTCATAAACGAATAGCTGTTTAGATATTCAAAGAATCCTCACCCCACCCCCATGCTACTCAAATATTCACAACAATTCGCCACCGGTACCTTTCTTTAGCTGTAGGATTCCGAACCACACCATCCATCATTTTATAACGAAATCCAGTTTAATACCACAGTGTACCAAAATGTACGAGGTCCGCTAAACGCGTAGCTTGCAGGCAAAATTTTGTCGTCGGAGACATTTGAAATGAGGCAAAGCTGAGAGAGGACGCTGAAGCAATTATGAAAACTTATAAGTTCCTTATTTACGCAGACATGCATTGCATTAACCCTTTACCTGCTAACGTGGAGAATATGGTGAGCCCCGAATAATGATAGCAAAGGGCAAATGGGATTTAACTCGGCGTTTAAAGGGTTAATACTTGGTAGTGTAAAAATATAGGGGACCGCGGTAGCACAGTGGTTAAGGTGCTGTGCTACAAATCGGAAGGTCTCTGGCTCGATCCCAGCTGGTGTCAGTGGATTTTCATTTACGTAAAATCCCTCCGATCGCGCTGTGGCACTGGGGTCGACTCAGGCACCAACAGAAATGAGTACCAGGAGTATTTCCTGGGGTAAAGGCGGCTGGTGCTAAAGCTGACAACCTACCACCATCCTGTGCCGTTGTTAAGATATCTGGGAACCTCAACTTCCTGGTACCCTCTGGGCCTCTCCAGGCCTGTAATGGGCCTGCTTACCTTTACCTGCTTTTAGTGTAAAAATGTGCTAAAAGAGCCAACATTTTTATTGCGCATGATGTGTACACAAATACACAAGTAAAATTACACATATGATTGTACGCATACTTATTCATTCTTGATTCTGAGTATTGCCAGCCTGCAGACCAAATTTTACCGAAGTTTTCCGCACCATTTAATAGGAAACGCACGTTTAATGTATAAAATATTGTGGCGTATTGGCTTATATAATCATAGGTCTTTCGCGTGTTTTCTTCCCTTTAAGTGTTCAAAATATGTATGTTTTTTAGCCCACGTTCCTTGCTATAAATATAAAAGGTTAAATTTTAATTTCGCAAAACCCGTAATCACCCAAGATAAGTGGTCCTTGTAACCAAGGCACGGCGCGTCCTCAGATTGCGGATGGAAGAAGGACCTCCAATATGGATCGTAGCTCCGAATATAATGAACAAGCGGTCGCGGACAGCCGACAAGGGGTAGTCCTCCAGTTCGGGGTTTAGGTGAGGTGCTAACAACTCCTCACCCTAAAAATTGATCTTGTTACGAAACGGTTACATGTGCCTCGGGCCTGGACTGATCTTTTGGTACGACCTAATCAATGGAAAAGGGACTTGATGTTTGGTAACTGGAATGTTAGAAGCCTATATATGTCAGGGTTATTTACAATAGTGGCCAGGGAATTAGCAAGGTATAAATTAGACTTAGTGGGTGTAGAGGAGGTTAGGTGGGAAAAAGGGGTCACTGTAAGAGAAGGGAATTATATATTTTTTTCAATAGAAAAGGAAAAATATCATCAATTGGGAACAGGATTTTTTGTACACCACAGAATAGTATCATCAATTAAAAGAGTAGGGTTTGCTAGTGATAGGATGTCATATATAGTTCTGAGAGGTCGCATGTGTAATATCGTTGTTTTGAATGCGCTTGCACCAACAGAGGAGGAAAGTGGTGATTCAAAGACAGTTCTTATGAGGAACTAGAGCAAGGTTTCGATAATTTTTCTAAGTATCATATGAAAATTCTATTAGGAGATTTCAATGCAAAAGTGGGGAGAGAAAATATTTTCAAACCGACAATTGGGAATGTGAGTATATTTTAGATTAGTAATTACAATGATGTTAGAATAGTAAACTTTGCCACATCAAAAAGTCTGGTTGTTAAGAGCACGTTGTTCGCGCACCGAAACGTTCATGAATACACCTGGACCTCTCCTGATGGGAACTCTCACAACCAGATTGATCACATATTAATAGATAGGAGATGGCATTCGAGTGTACTAGATGTACGAAGTGTCAGCGGAGCTGATTGTCATACTGATCGCTATTTGGTAGTTGCAAAAGTTAGGGAAAGATTGGCAGTAAGTAAACAAGCAGCATAGAAATTTGACGGGGAAAGATATAATCTCAGGAAGCTAAATGAGCTGGAGGTTAGGAAACAGTATCAGATTGAGATTACAAACAGGTTTTCAGCTTTGGAGAACTTAAATGGTGGCGAGGACATAAATAGGGCTTGGGAGAACATTAAAGAGAATAACAAAACCTCAGATAAAGAGAGTCTTGTTCTGCACGAATTGAAACAGCATAAACCATGGTTTGATGAAGAATGTTTAGGTTTTTTAGATCACAGGAAGCATACTAAAATACAATAGTTACAGAATGAAACCTGAGTAATGTAGATAATCTAAACAATGTAAGACGTGAAGTTGGTAGACATATCGGGGAAAAAAGAAGGATTATCTGAAAGCTATAATTTATGAACTTGAAATTAAGAATAAGATAAAAAAACGCTAGAGGCTTATACAGTGGCCTAGAACTAATGCAGTCAAAAAGGAGAAGGGTGATTTGGTTATAGCTTACACATTACATATTTTATGTTCATACATACATATATGTTATATTCCTATACATATACGTTTTGATGCATGTATTACAAGTAACCACGAAAAATGGCACATTTATTTACAGATAGATACAAAATGGCAGCGTAAAGAGCTGTTTAAATTTTGGATACAAAAGAAAGGCGCCCGCAGCAACAACGAGACTGAATACATTCTAAATATTGATAGGTATATACAGATATATTTGTTTGTAATTAAGAATCTAATTATCCCCTGTAGACTTCGTTTATAAAAAAAACAATATTATTTAAACAGTAATTGCTTTATTTTCAATTTTCTGTCTGTTTGTATTCTAAGTTTAGTTAATATGATCGTGACTATTATTTTGTAATTCCTTTTGAGCTTGATGAAAATTTTCAAATTGAATTTAAGAGAAATTAATCAGATTGTATCTCGTGTTTGTAGCGAATGTTTAAAAATATGTATTGATGCAAAAATAAACCATCTGGTATTTTGTATCAAAGAACGCAGAATGTTTGGAGAAAGAAATAAATATGCACATTCAAGGTATTGCCAAACTGAATGAAACAGATTACGAAATACAATACATTGCAATTCAGGTAAAAGTGGTCGTCGGAAATTGACGATTGAAGACAGCAGTGAAAGGAGCAAAGGCAGAAAATCAAAAGAGCTTCGAAAAACTGTCGGTGTTCCTGAACTAATGTCACTAAAATGGGCCTTCGATCTGCTGGTAAAACAGATGCCGCTAAACTTTCCAGTGAAGCCTTAGAAACAACTCCAACGAGAGGGTTAAGAATCAGGTAAGCTTAGACTGCTCATGCTAAAAATATTTTGATACTGTATACGCCGAAGAAGCACTGTCTTTGTTTATTGAAACTCACCTGACAAAAGATCAATACAAATTCAAAGTCAAGCAAAAATGAAGAACTGCAACATCTAACCAAGTTACCATGTAAGTAAAACTGCTACAGAAGAAAGTTATCCTTCTAAGGGTAAAAAACTCAATAGAAATCTTTATTAGATGTCTATCTGCGAGCCTTCATGGATAAAAGAGCTTAAAAAATTATCATGGCTCACAAAAATGCCACATGGTTTTTTCTGGACGATATTTCGAAAGGAACAGCTCTCATTTCAAAATGGGACTGCGATGGAAGCACTGGACACAGCGAATACAAGCAACGGTCGTTGGAAGATGCCAGTGACAATAATATTTTTATCACATCTGTAGTTCCTCTTCAGCTCTATTCAACAAAAACATATGGAGATAAACTTATTCTTTGGCAAAACCCTAGGCCTTCGGTGAGTAATTGTTATCCTATTCGGATACAGTTTAAGAAAGAAACAACCGAGTTGGCAAAAGAAGAAACATCGGTGTTTGAAGAAAGGGTAAAGGAGCTTGAAAAAAACGGCGAAAAATTTGGAGGAATAAAATAGTCGTATTTGAGTCATAACGTAGTGTTAACGATAACAGATGGTAAAATTCGTAATGTCATCACTTCGATGCCACGTGGTCAAGTTTGCTACATACAAAACAGATTTGTCATATCGTGAAATTGTTAAACGATATGTCAACTTAACAACCTGCAGATTAAGACTGTCTACATTTCACATGTGGATTACATTTGTTAATATTTGCTCCACATCGGATGCAGTATAGAAATAGAAAAATAACAAGCACGAGGAGAAGAAGGTCAACGAAAATTACAAAACAAGAAAAAAAAACTCTTCAAAATTGAAATGGATCCTTTGGTCAATAAATTTAAGCCTAGCGGAAGCGGAACGCCAAACGACGTAAATGCAGCTAGAAGGTGTTTTAAAAATGATCGAGAATCTGCTAGAATTACTGGTGTCAACGGAAGCCCTGTCCTAAGAATTTATGTAATTCTGCAGATTATTTCATCACGATTTGAAATAAACATTGAAGAATTCAACCAGTATACAAATGACACGGCTAAATTATTTGTTAAAGAATACCCGTGGTTTCACGTGCCAGCCAGTGTTGTTAAAATACTGGTCCATGGAGCCGATATTGTTTCTGGTGCCACTATATATGTTGGGCAATTCTCCGAGGAAGCCGAGGAATCTAGAAATAAGGAACGCAAGTACTGTAGAAGAATTCATTCGAGAAAAATATGCCGGTCATGAAAGAATGATGATGTTTTTAATTTACTTCCGGTTTCCTCGGATCCATTTATCTAGAGTTTGAGAAGAGTGCCTAAAAAGGCTACCAAAACATGTTTACCGGAATCATGACAACTACTCGCTGTTCCGAAAGAATCGGGGGTGGTTTTGGCGCTACTAACACAGAAGGTGATTCTAATGACACTAGCGAAGAAATTTCCAATTAATATAATTGAGAGTGAAGATTATTATATTGTTATGTGTTCTTTAGGATTAAAGTTTAGAAATTTAAAACATGTATATTTACAGAATTAGGTTTTTGCAAATTGACCCAGAGTGGTATGGTACGAGTCGATCATTATAGCTATTTATATGAAGGGTGATAAAACAGATTGTAGTAATTATACAGGCATATCACTTTTGTCAAGTGCATACAAAACTTTATCCAACATCCTGCTGTGAAGGTTAACTCCATATGCAGAGGAAATTATTGGAGATCATCAATGTGGATTTCGACGCAACAAGTCAACTGCTGATCATATATTCTGGATTCGTCATATACTTGAGGCAAAATGGGAATAAAAAGAAGCAGCGCATCAGCTATTTATAGACTTCAAGAAAGCCTGTGTGTGATTCAGTTAGTAAGGAGTTCTTGTATAATATTTTCACTGAGACTGTTACCCACTGAAACTGGTAAGGCTAATAAAATGTGTCTAATGAGACCTGTACCAAAGTACGCGTAGGCAAACATTTGTCTGACATGTTTACTATTAAGATTGGTTTGAAACAAAGAGAGGCCTTATCTCCATTGCTTTTCAACTTTGCTTTAAAATATGCCATTAGGAGGGTCCGGGTTAACCAGTATGGCTTGAAACTGTATGGCACACATCAGCTTCTAGTTTGTGCTGATGATGTTAACATAATGGGCGGAGGCGTACATACTATAAGGAAAAACACAAAAGCTTTACTAGTTGATAGTAAGGAGACTGGACTAGAAGTGAATGGTGATACAACTATGTACATGGTCATGTCTCGAGATCAGAATGCAGGACGAAGTCACAATATGAATAATGATGATAGTTCCTATGAAAGGGTGGTTCAGTTCAAGTATTTGGAAACAACCTTAACGTATCGAAGTTCTATTCGGGAACAAATTAAAAGCATATTGACGTCGGGGATTTTTTTTGTCTTCCAATGTGCTCTCCAAAAATTGAAAGATTAAGATATACAGAACTATAATTTTGCCTGTTGTTTTGTATGGGCGTGAAACTTGGTCGCTTACATTGACGAAGGAACGTAGGCCGAGGGTGTTTAAGAATAGGGTGTTCAGGAGATTATTTGGGCCTAAGAGGAACGAGTTGACAGGGGAATGGAGAAGACTATATAATGGGGTGCTTAATGATCTGCACACCTCACCAAATACTATCCTGGTAATCCAGTCTAGAGTAATACGGTGGGCTGGACATGTAGCACGTATGGGGGCGAGGACAGGTGCATACAGAGTTCTGGTGGGGAAACCTGAGGGAAAGAGACCACTTGGAAAAACCTGACGTAGATTGAAGGATAATGTTAAGATCTATCTTTAGGAAGTGGGATGGGGCATGGACTGTAGTGATCTGGCTCAGGATAGGGATTGGTGGCGAGCTGTTGTAAACGCGGTAATGAACATTCGGGCTCCATAAAATGGGAGGAATTTCTTGACTAGGTGAGAACCAGTCAGTTTCTCACGAATGACTCTGCTCCATGGGGTAAGTAAGTAGGTAAAATCAGTAAAATCAGTAAAAACAGCGTGACGGAGACGCAGACTTGTGAGGCGGCGCACACTTCAGCGTAACTTACTGTAGAGTTCTAAAATTATTTTTGTATTGCATATTGAAGCGAGTTTTAGGAAAACCGCGACTTTTACGGTAATTTTTTTGTAAGATTTGCGATAACATGTCGGCCGTGGGAAAGTCTTCTGCAGCTTCAATTTTATGGCGACGACTAATGAGATGTTGGGATTTAGACATGTGAAATGTGGTAAGGAGTTAGAACACAAACACAGCTGCATGTCGTATGTGGACTACTGTTTGCAACTTAGCACTGCAAATATGATGACACGAATCGCTGAGGTTAGAAGTGGCGAGTTTAATTTGCACTAATATAGGAATAATATGTTTTCTACAGAACCACAATATAGTAACAGTGATATTATCAATGGGTTTGTGCGCTTCATGATTACTGCTCGGAACTCCGTTTTTATCCCTTCCTTGCGTGCTTCGTGCCTTGTCCATCACACGCTCCTTCACTTACAAGACACTAAGAATACCTGGGTTATAGTCATTCACTCCGTAGTTTGCCTTATGTCAGGACATTAGGATCTTCCAAATCGTTTTCTCCACAGAATTAGATATACTGCTTCCTCTTTCAATTTCCAGTATCCTGTCGTTTACTTAAGGTCATCCAGTAGCTGCTTATGTCTAAATTCCTGGTCTTCCGTCAATTCTATGCCTCCTTCTATCTATCCGTCAATAACATGCTATAGAAGGCAGTTCTAATGCAAGATGTGACGTACTTTCCTCCATAACGCCTCCATTTCTCACACGATCGATGCAACTGATCTTCTCTCTCCATCCCCAGCACCACATTTCAAAACTTTCAAAGTGTTTCTGATCTACTTTCTGAAGTGTTCAAGTGTCTGCACCATAAAATCTGTGATCCAAATATAGTACTTTACTATTTAAACGTAAGTCCAATTTTCTGGTGAAAAGGTTCCTCTCCTTGTTGAATGATGTTTGCGCACAAATTGTGAATCTGTCTAATAAACAATTTTCTGCACTTCCCTGCCACTTCCCCCTATGTTCTCCTCAGCACCCTCTACAAACGTATCCACAGTTTATTGGGTTCGCAGACTTCTGGTATCTTATGCTATGCAATTTCGAGGAACTGAAGGTCTCCTCGTTTTTCATATTTCATCTACCCCTAGAAATAATATAGTAGCTTCATACGAAACTTTGGTGGCAATGTAACAAGCTACACTAAATCAGATTTTAAATGAATCCTAACCTGTTACAGGCCTACAGGTCAAGAGGAGTTCAGAACTCACCCTCCACCTATCCTTAAATTGAGAAACAGTATCGCACCCAAAATTTCTTGGGCTACACTGAGCTGTCTTTAATCACCAGTGACTGCAGGTATCTTGTGTTCCACATACCGTGCATATCGCAGATTGTTTGACACATTTAGCCGATTGGTCTCCGCGCATAGCGTCTGTGTGGCTAACACATGTCCGCTGTCCCACGTCATACTGGTCCTGTGACGTCACAGTGTCTCCCGCACTGTGTGGGCGCAAAGGGGAGAGTTGCAGAAAGGCGAAAATCCATTTCGTTAGAAAACTTCTTTTGTCTCGGAATGTAAATTGAAAACCGATGAAAAATCTAGTCTCGCCTGTAATAAATGCAAAGTGTGGAATACAAGTACGAAATTAAGAACAATATGTGAGGAAAAATATTTTGAATGACAAATTTTTGCTTTCCTTGCCTATTCATCATTTTGTACCGCTTGAATATCTGGGAAGGGAAGTCCATGTCATGAAAGACAGTAAAATGAAATGGATCGTTCGCAATTTATGAGCGAAATGAGAATTTAGGTCCTTACGAAGGTGAATTTTGCATTTTGGTCGTCTGATTGTGAGACCAAATAATTTGATGAAAGGGTACCAACGTTTCGGAGGTACCTGCTACCACCATTTTCAAGGAGAAATATGGTCGCAGCAGATCGTAACTAACAAAACTGCCATGTGACAGAATCTAGAAAATTACATAATATCTGTTAACGACTGTAAGTGGAGCAGTGTTAGCTCAGTCGGTAAGGTGACCAGCTACCGAATGCATGGCCAATGTACCAAGTGCCCAGTAAAGTAATGGCCCCATCAACACTATACCTGCATTCTATTGAAGAACAGAGCGCAAGCCGCAGGCAGGTACATTATTATCCTGCTGTAGGTTCAGCTGCATATACACAGTAGTGCTACCATACGACCTCTATTCCTTGGATATGTCCTCTTTTTAACCTCCAAAATTTCCGTCCGGGCATTTTTTTAACCTTATAGATATGTCGGTTGGTTTGACTGTTGATTTCTCTTAATCGTTTTGTACATTTGAATGGTAAGCCTACAGAAACTGCAAAAAAAAACTACCACTTTCCTTAAAAAGTACAAAATTATGATATTATATTATCATTTTTTGAGTCAAATAAAGCTTATGAATTCAGCAGTTGGCCTTTGGAACATCTCTGAACAACTCAGCGCCGTAATTCTGAACAAATTAAACTCTGTGATAAACGTGCATAAAGAACGACTCCCTCCAAATTTCATACCCACTAAATAACTGTTAACAGAGAAGCGTTGAGAGGGACTTCCATTTGATAAAACTGTGACTCTTTATGTTTCTTGTATTTAACCTCCTTTCTCACCGGTATGTCCTGTTTACAGTCGATAAGTGGGAAAAAAATCCTCTTGTCTTGCCATGGATATGCGGTAACCCTAACATATGGAGTTCAATATTAAATAAGCTCAGTCTGCTTTCATGACTATTGAAACTTCAAGTGGTAAATCGAAATGTTACAAACGAGGGGTTAAGGATCGAGTCATTCCACAGTATATCTAGCGTGAAGGAAATATCGAAAAATTGAACCAAACTTGTTCCAAAACTTTACTCATGGCTGTGTACAAATTATTTGTTGATATGAAGGAAATGTTGCAGTTAACGTCCAGGTCTGTTTAGTTTATATCGGTTACAAGGCTTATATTTGGTTTGGTTAGTGTGTTGACAGTCGAGAACAGCCCTTAGAGTTGCGTGAACTTTAAACCCACCGATAAATCGAACTGATTACCTCCCAACTGTAAACCTGGCAATTCACTGCTGACCAGCAGTTAGGTCAAGTTTCAAGGCCAAACACCAGCAACTACACACAAATCGTCAAATAACGTGTGAGATCTTATGCGTATTGGACCGTGCATCATCTTGATATTTGAATAAAGGTTGACCAACTAGATGACACTTGCTTTATTATATATTGCTCAGCATGTTTCAGACGTTAATACATCCATCTTCAGGAGCTAGCGAGTACTTGTTGTGTTGTGTAGGCTGCAATGATAGAGGTTTTGTGTGTTAGTTTATTTATCTAGTGGTAAGTGCTATACCTAT
>Ga0123354_10010673_pt1 | contig 14167 bp, 9 predicted proteins | sample TergutLab28metaG_2_FD_97872 | JGI IMG/M metagenome (GOLD analysis project Ga0123354, IMG submission 97872) | Labiotermes labralis P4 segment gut microbial communities from Petit-Saut dam, French Guiana - Lab288 P4 | ecosystem: Host-associated > Arthropoda: Insects > Digestive system > Gut ... | reverse complement strand
TATGATCGTGGTGTGAGCCTCTACGTCAGCGTTCAAAGTCGTGGCACCATCGCGTTGCCTCCCGCCATCCGACGGGCTTATCACCTCGACCAGCCGGGCGCCCAAGTCGAGGTGCTTGAGGAGGACGGGCGTCTCGTCCTGGTCCCGAAGATCGCGGTCGACGCGGCGCAGGCGTGGTTCTGGACCGAGGGTTGGCAGGCGGCCGAGGCGGTGGCCTCGCAAGAATTGGCTGCCAACCAGGGTGTCGCGTACGACAACGGCGACGATTTCATAGCCGATCTGCCGTGAAGTACGTTCGGCTGCCCGCTTTCCTCGCCGACTGGCAGGAGTTGTCGCCGTCTGAGCGTGCCTTCGTCAAGGCGTGGCTGGCCGGTACTTTTCTCCCGGCAGTCGCCGCCTACGAGGCTGACCCGGCCGGTTTCGTCTGGCCGCGCGGTTTGAGATTCGAGCGGTTGACTGCGTCGGGCGGTATTTGCGCTGTGACCTGGTCATTCAGCGGCCCGGACGGACGTGCGACGTTCCAGTTCTCCGACCTCGGGGGCGAGCCCTGCCTGGTGTGGCGCCGGATCGGGTGCCACGACATCTACCGTCGTCCGTGACGGCAGATTGCCCACGTAAGTACCGGCAGATTGACCACGTACATACCGGCAGATTAACCACGCGGGTGTATCGTGGTGACATGGTTGTTGCACAGTCACCGCTGGGCCGGATCCTTTCCCGGCACGCTGCCGGCCCCGTACGCGATGCTCTGTCCGATACCAGGGTGGTGCTGGTGAACGGTGCGCGGCAGTGCGGCAAGTCGACACTGGTGGGTCGGTTGGCGCAGACGACCGGTGCCGAATGGTACAGCTTGGACCGAGCCGACACGCTGCAGGCCGCGTTGCGCGATCCGGCAGCCTTCGTACGGGCGGCCAACCCGATGGTGGTGGATGAAATTCAGCGGGCGCCGGACTTGCTGCTGGCCATCAAGGAAGTGGTCGACACTGGTTTCGAGCCTGGGCGATTCCTCTTAACGGGATCGGCCCGTGTGCTGGGGTTGCGCGGCCTGCCGGACACGCTGCCCGGCCGCATGGAGACGATCGAGTTGTGGCCGTTGTCACAGGGGGAGATCGATGAGCAGCCGGATCGTTTCGTGGACGCAGTCTTCCGCGACGGACCGGAGCTCGCCGTCGACTCCGGCGAAACCAGGGACGGCTACATCCGTCGCCTTGTCAGGGGTGGTTTCCCGGCGGCAGTGGCTCGACAGGGCCAACGCCGTACCCGGTTCCTGGAGTCGTACGTCGCCGACCTCGTGAACCGTGATGTCACACAACTGTCCTCGATTGAGTACGGGCGTCAGTTGCGGCAGTTGATCACGGTACTGGCCGGCCGGGTCGGCGGGATCCTCAACCTATCGAGCGTCTCCAGCAGCATCGGCCTGCCGCGGACGACGATTGAGCGGTACCTCGCCCTGCTCGAAGAGATCTTCCTCATCAAGCGAATCCCGGCCTGGAGCCACGGCGCGACCACGCGGGCGACCAACTCGCCGAAGGTGGCCTTTGTCGACTCTGGTATCGCTACGATGCTGCTGGGACAGGACGAGACCAGTCTCGGACGCATCACCGGTGACATCGGCGGCGTACTGGAGAGTTTCGCGGCGATGGAGTTGGCCCGTCAGATCACGTGGGCGAACCAGACGGTTGACCTGTACCACTACCGGACGCGCGATCAGGTCGAGGTCGACATCGTCCTGCAGAACCGGCGCGGCGAGGTCGTCGGCATCGAGGTGAAGGCATCGACAACGGCGGCCGATGACGACTTCTCCGGGCTGAGGCATCTGCAAACCAGACTCGGCGCCGACATGGTGGCCGGCATCGTTTTGTACCTAGGGCACCAGACCCTGCCATTCGGCGAGCGGTTGCGTGCCATCCCCTTGAGCGCCCTGTGGACGTGTCAGTGACGACGGTCGATTGGGCTATTCAGGCGGCGTAGGGGTTCACCACGGCGACTCATCCAGGCGTTCGGGCAAGGCGAAATCGAGGTCCGCGACAGACGCCCGGAATTCGGCGGCGGCGGCAAAAAGCGGGGACGCCACTGCAGCGGCGTCGTCCGCGGGGCTGGTGGCGGCCCGATCGAGGATGGCCCTGATCTCCGCTTCGAAGGAGCGGCCGTTGTCCACGGCCCGATGCTTGAGTACGCGCTGGGTCGACTCAGCCAGGTTCCGCAGTGTGATCGTGGTTGCCATGCCGCCTCCCTGAGGTTCGTCATTTCGAATGATTGTACGGCAGTGATGTCATTGAATCCGGCCGGCGGACCTATCGGTGCACCGGGTTGAGCGACGGCGGGAAGTCGGCCTCCGGCCGTACCCATCCGCAAACGATCGAACAGAATCCCCGCAAAACCCGAGATCGGCCACACATTACCGTCGGGCATCCACGTGGTACCTCTGGCGACCCTCACTGTCTAGCGTTGGCAGCTCATGTTTCGGCTAGGTACGTTGAGCCACGTAGGCCGACCTCCAACCGGGTACCGCGGCCAGGAGCGGGCTATCGGTGGGCCAGGACGAAGCGCAGGAGCGGGGTTCCGTCCAAACTCAGGGTTAGCGAGTCGCCGTCCCGGGACCAGCGATTGACTGCCCCCAAAAGGTCCAGATACGTCGTATAGGGTTCAGTGCAGAGAACGAACGTGGTCATTCCCAGATCGGTGATGTGAAGCGACCCGTTCGACTCAGTCAGTGTTCCTTGGTACGCGTTGCAGTCCGCACCCATGACGCCGCCCTTGCCGGTTAACAAAGTGATCCCGTCGTCAGGTAACGGGGTTGGGTCGCTCCACCAGACCAGGCTCCACAGATCTGCCAGCGCAGTCGGAAATGGGCTGGCGGGGACGCTGGTGGACGGGTCGGGGCTCGGGTGGTGTGGGGTGGAACAGGCGCCCATCGCCAGGCACAGCGCGAGAGTGACGACGGCCACCGAACGAGTCAGCAGTACCTTCATGGCCGATCCTTCCATATCAGTCACTATCCACATCATAAACCACTAGGTCCACTGGAAGCCGATGAAGCTGTACCCGTTTCCCAGCCGACGAGGAAACCGACGCGGGGCACGAATCGGGCACCTGCAACGCGAAACTGCCCGGTTCGCGCCCCGCAGTCCCGGGGCGGGGCAGTAAGCGGGGTCCGATGCACGCAAATCCCCCGGTTCGCGCCCCGCAATGCCACAGCGGGGCACCAATCGGGGTCTGGGGTACGCGAACCCCCCGGTTCGCGCCCCGCAATGCGGGAGGGGGCTCGGGCCTTGGGCCCCGCAATACCACTGCGGGGCACTAATCGGGGTCTTGAGCACACGAACCACCCGTTTCGCGCCCCGCAATGGCCAGCGAGTACCTACGCTTTGGCCCGCAGTTGGTCGGCCTGGGCATCGACGGCGAAATCGGCCGCGGTCTGGCGGGCCATCTGCTCGTACTGGGCCCAACGCTGGTCGACCGTCTGCTGGTACAGCTCAGCCATGCGTTCCGCCTCGTCCGGGTCGGCGGCGAGCAGCATCTTGTACCGCAGTTCGTTGTAGATGTAGTCCTTGACCTTGATGCGGGGCCGTGGGCTGTCGAGCAGGAAGGGGTTGCCGCCCTCCCACCGCCGGACCGGGTTGTAGCGGATGAGCGGCCAGTGCCCGCAGTTGACGGCGCGGTACTGCTGGTTGAGCCCCTTCTGCATGTCGATCCCGTGGGCGATGCAGTGGCAGTACGCGATGATCAGGCTGGGACCGGGGTACGCCTCGGCCTCGCGGAAGGCGGCCAGCGTCTGCTGTGGGTCGGCTCCCATCGCCACCCGGGCGACGTAGACGTTGCTGTAGGAGATGGCCTGCATGGCCAGGTCCTTCTTGTTGGTCCGCTTGCCGGCGGCCGCGAATTTGGCGACCGCGCCGAGGGGGGTGGATTTGGACGCCTGGCCGCCGGTGTTCGAGTACACCTCGGTATCCATAACCAGGATGTTGACGTCGCGGCCGGAGGCCAGTACGTGGTCAACGCCGCCGGAGCCGATGTCGTACGCCCAACCGTCCCCGCCGACGATCCAGACCGAGCGGCGGATCAGGTGGTCCGCCACCGACAACAGGTCGCGGGCCTTGGCTGCGGTGTCGTCGTCAGCGGTTGCCATCAGGTCGTTCAACCGGGCCTTGAGGGTGTCGATCCGGGTGAACTGCGACCGGATGTCCGACTCGTACTGCTGCGGCGCCTGCATGATGTCGTCCACCAGAACGGGATCGATCACCCCGCGCAAGCCGTCCAGCCGCTCGCGGGCCAACTGGGTCTGCAGGTCGGCCGCCAGCCGCAATCCGAGCCCGAACTCGGCGTTGTCCTCGAACAGCGAGTTGGACCAGGCCGGGCCGCGGCCCTGGGCGTTCTTCGCCCAGGGGGTGGTCGGCAGGTTGCCGCCGTAGATCGAGGAGCAGCCGGTGGCGTTGGCCACCGTCGCGCGGTCGCCGAACAACTGGGAGAGCAGCTTGAGGTACGGCGTCTCGCCGCACCCGGCGCAGGCGCCGGAGAACTCGAAGAGGGGTTCGAGGTACTGGGCGCCCCGGACCGTACCGAAATCCAACCGCGACCGGTCGTTGTACGGCAAGGTCTGGAAAAACTCGACGTTGGCGCGGGCGTCCGTCTTGTCGAGCATCGGCGTCAGATTGATGGCGCGCCGGTTGGGCTGGCCGACCGGGCGGACCGGGCAGGCTTCGACGCAGAGCCCGCAACCCGTGCAGTCCTCGGCGAACACCTGCAGGGTGAAGGAGCCGTCGGGTACCCCGGCGGCGTTGAGCGGGGCGTGCTCGAAGGTGTCGGGCGCGCCCGCCAGGGCGGAGTTCGGGTAGTACTTGGCGCGGATGACGGCGTGCGGGCAGACGAAGGCGCAGTTGCCGCACTGGATGCACTGGGACGGATCCCACTGGGCGACGATGTCGGAGACGTTGCGCTTCTCGTACTGGGTCGTGCCCGAGGGGTACGACCCGTCGACCGGCAGGACCGACACCGGCAACTCGTCGCCCTTGTCCAGGATCATCGTGGCCGTCACCGAGGCGACGAACGGCGGTGCCGAGGCCGGTACGGGCGGGATGTACGGCTTGTCGGAGACCGGTGCCGCCGGTACCTCGACCTGGTGCAGGTGGGCGACGGCGTGATCGACCGCCGTGTGGTTCTTGTCGACGATCTCCTGGCTCTTCTTGCCGTACGTCTTGGTGATCGAGTCCTTGACCGCCTTGACGGCCGTCTCGGATGGCAGGACGCCGGAGATGGCGAAGAAGCAGGTCTGGAGGACGGTGTTGGTCCGCCCGCCGAGGCCGGCCGCCCGCGCGACGGCGTTGGCGTCGATGGTGTACAGCTTGAGCCGCAAATCGATGATCTTTTGTTGCATCGGCTCGGGCAGGTGGCCGAAGACCTCCTCGGGCGGGTACGGCGAGTTGACGAGCAGGATCGTACCCGGCCGCGCGAAGGCGAGCACGTCGACCCGTTCCAGGACCGACCACTGGTGGCAGCCGATGAAGTCCGCCTTGGCGATCAGGTACGGCGCCCTGATCGGGTCCGGGCCGAACCTCAGGTGCGAGACGGTCCGTGATCCCGACTTCTTCGAGTCGTAGACGAAATAACCCTGGGCGAAGAAGGGATCGTCGGCGTCGGGCCGGGGGGTCGAGCCGAGGATCTTGATGGTGTTCTTGTTGGCACCGACCGTACCGTCGGAGCCCAGGCCGTAGAAGACGGCCCGGGTGGTGGCGGGATCTTCGATGTCGAAGTCCTTGTCGTAGTCCAGGCTGAGCAGGCTGACGTCGTCGTTGATGCCGACGGTGAAACGCGGGCGCGGGCTGGGTTTGGCCAGCTCGTCGAAGATGCCCTTGACCATGGCAGGCGTGAAATCCTTGCTTGACAAGCCATAACGGCCGCCAACCACGCGCGGCATGTGGTCGATCCGGCCGGCGGAGAAGGCTTCGCCGATCGTGGCGAGTACATCCAGGAAGAGCGGTTCGCCGTTGGAACCCGGTTCCTTGGTCCGGTCGAGTACCGCGATTGTCCGTACACTTGCCGGAAGCGCGGCCAGGAAGGCCTCGGCCGGCCAGGGGCGGTACAGGCGGACCTGGATCACACCGGTCTTGGCACCGTGCGCGTTGAGGTACGTGGCGGTTTCGGCCACCACCTCGCCGCCCGATCCCATCACCACGAGAATGGTGTCGGCGTCGGGCGCGCCCCGGTACTCGGCCAGCCCGTAGTGGCGGCCCGTCATCTGCTCGAACCGGGCCATGACGTCCTCGACGATACCAGGTATCTTGGCGTAGTACGGATTGGCCGTTTCGCGGGACTGGAAGTAGGTGTCCGGGTTCTGGGCCGTACCCCGGATGTACGGGTGCTCCGGGCTGAGCGCCCGCTCGCGGTGTGCCCGTACCAGCTCCACCGGTACCATCGCCCGCAGGTCGTCATCGGACAGCCGGTTCAAGGTGTTGATCTCGTGGGAGGTCCGGAAACCGTCGAAGAAATGCAGGAACGGTACGCGCGACTCCATGGTCGCGACCTGCGCGACGAGGGCGAAGTCCTGCGCCTCCTGGACGGAGGCCGAGCTTAAGAGGGCGAAGCCGGTTTGCCGTACCGCCATGACGTCCTGGTGGTCGCCGAAGATGGACAGGCCCTGGGTCGCCAGCGACCGGGCGGCCACGTGGAAGACGGTGGAGGTCAGTTCGCCGGCGATCTTGTACATGTTGGGGATCATCAGCAGGAGGCCCTGGGACGCGGTGAACGTGGTCGACATGGCGCCGCCCTGCAGGGCGCCGTGCATCGCACCGGCGGCGCCGGCTTCGGACTGCATCTCGATGACCGTGGGTACGGTGCCGAAGATGTTCGGTTTGTTGTGGGCCGACCACTCGTCGGCGTACTCGGCCATGGTCGAACTCGGCGTGATCGGGTAGATCGAGCACAACTCGTTGCACCGGTACGCGACCGAGGCGGTCGCCTCGTTGGCGTCCATGATGGCGCGCTCGTTGGTACTGCGGTGAGACAGAGGGGACGGTTCTTTCTGTCTCAGGACTGAGACAGAAAGAACCGTCCCCTCTGTCTCACTCCCCTCTGTCTTGGTGCTGGGTCGCTTGTCACTCATGGTCGTGTTCTCCTCACCGTTCCGGGATCATCTCGATAGCGTGAACCGGACACTGCTCGTAGCAGGTACCGCAGCCCGTACATTTCTCGTAGTCGTAGCGGTACCGATAGCCCTTGCCCAGCTTGATGACGGCGTCTTCGGGGCAGGAGCCGAGGCAGCCGTCGCACTCGATGCAGTTGCCGCAACTCAGGCAGCGGACGGCCTCGAACCGCGCTTCCTCGGGCGAGAGCCCGCGGACGATCTCCTGGAAATCGGTCCGCTCGGCCACGTCCAGTTCGGACTGCATACGCCGTTCGTGGTCGCCGAAGTACCACAGGTGCAGCATGTCGAAGTCGACGACCGGCGGCTTGGACTTCGGGGCTGGCTGGCGGGAGTACAGCCAGGTGTCGATCATGCGGGCCGCCCGTTTGCCGTGGCCGACGCCGATGGTGACCGTCCGTTCGGACGGTACGGCGTCCCCGCCGGCGAAGATGCCCGGTACGTCGGTCATCAGGGTGAGGGGATCGACCTTCACCACGTCGTTCTCGAAGCGCATACCCGGAATGCGGCGCAGGAAGTTGGAATCCGTCTCTTGTCCGACCGCCAGAATGACGGTATCCGCTTGCAGGGTCTCGAACCGCCCCGTACCCACGGCGCGGCCCTTGTCGTCCAATTCCATGATCTCGACCTGCACGTCGCCGTCGGACTCGATTTCGGAAATCGTCCGCAGCCAGTGCATCTCGACGCCTTCGAGCTGGGCTTCCTGCTTTTCCTCGGCGTGGGCGGGCATCTGTTCCTCGGTACGGCGGTAGATGACGATGGACTCCTCAGCCCCCAGCCGCCGGGCGACACGGGCCGCGTCCATGGCGGTGTTGCCGCCGCCGTACACCGCCACGCGCCGGCCGATCTTGGGCCGCTCGCCGGCCGCCACGTCCTTCAGGAAGGTGACGGCGTCGACCATGCGTGACGCGTCCATACTGGGGATCTCGACCCGTTTCGACAGGCCGGCGCCGATGGCGACGAACACCGCGTTGAAGTTGCCCTCGGCCTGCTCCTTGAGCAGGTCTTTGACCCAGGAGTTCTGGACGAAGGTGACGCCCATGTCGCGCAGCCGGTCGATCTCGCCGTCCAGGATGTCGCGCGGCAGCCGGTACTCCGGGATGCCGTACCGCATCATGCCGCCGGGTTCGTCGCCCCCGTCGCGTACCTCGACCGTGTGGCCGACCCGCGCCAGGTGGTACGCGCAGCTCAGCCCGGCCGGACCGGCCCCGATGATCAGGACGCGGAAACCGGTGGGACGCGCCGGGGCCGGGAAGGCCCAGCCCTCCTGCAAGGCGGTGTCGCCGAGGTACCGCTCGACGCCGTGAATCGAGATGGCCTGATCGAGGCAGCCCCGGTTGCAAGCACCCTCGCAGGGGTGGTAGCAGACGCGGCCGTGGATGGCGGGGAAGGGATTGTTCTTGACCAGTTCCTCCCAAGCCTCTCGGATCAGGCCCTCTTTGACCAGCCGGAGGTACTCCTGGATGTTCTCGCCGGCCGGACAAGCGTTATTGCAGGGCGGTAGCAGGTCCATGTAGACCGGCATCCGGGACCGGACTGGCCCAACCCGTCCGGCCGTGGCGGCCAGGTCGGGTAGTGCGGTGATGTCGTGGGCGTCAGCCATGCTATTCCTCTCGCCGAAGCGCTGTATCCGACGGTAGTCTATTGCGTTTTGAAGCGGCCGGAGCCGATGGAGCCGACGGCGCAAGCCGCTGGAAATAGCAGTACACCGACAGGCAGGGAGGGAAAATAGCCCGTCGGCGTACCGGTCCCGTATGGACACCGCCACTGATCAGGTACGAGGGGAGGCTTAATCGCCTTGACCATCGGTGACGGTGCCTTTTCCCGGAACTGGTTCCGAAAAACGGTGACATCCCTGACAACGACCAGGCCGGGGAAGTTATTCCCACATTGTCCAAGGTTTTTTTCCAAGTGCTTGTCAGGTACAGTTTCAGTCTTGATCGTCAGTCGTGGAGGCCTCGACCTCGGCCCGTACCTGGTCCATGTCCAGGGCGCGTACGGCGCTGATCAACTGGTTGAAATCGGCCGCCCCCAGGGCACCGGGCTGGGCGTAGACGAGGATGCCGTCGCGGAAGGCCATGATCGTCGGGATCGAGGTGATGCCAAGGCCACCTGCCAGATTGGTCTCTTTCTCGGTATCGACCGAACCGAAGGTGATGTCGGGGTTCTGGTCGGCGGCCTTGTCGAACACCGGCCGGAAGGCTCGGCAGGGCGGGCACCAGGCCGCCCAGAAGTCGAGCAGGACGATCCCCGGCAGGGATGTCGTGGATTCGAAGGAGCTTTCGGTAATGGTAAGTACAGCCATGCCAACCAGTATACCCCCTAGGGTATCGAGTTTCCAGTACGCAACTCGATACGCGACTCCCTACCCGGACGGCGTACGGGCGTTAGCCCGGGCCAGTGCCAGTACCGTTGCCAGTGTCCGTCCCGGTGTCTGTTCCGGTACCACCCGGAGCGGTGGTGTCAGGTGAGGTTGGCGATGTGACGGGTGGCGGCGTGACGGGTGGCGGTGGGGCTGGGCGCGGACCCTTGGAGAAGGTCTGGGTACAGTTGCCGCCGTAGATGTGGTCACAGGACACGCCGAGGTAGGTGTTGACTGGCGAATCGTCGTAGACCTGGGTCGTCTTGATGAAGAAACCCGCTGCTTCCAGCGTTTTCTTGGCCGTGGCGGCACTCATGCCCGAGGTATCCGGCGGGTTGAGGGGTTTGCCGTTCAGAATCGAGGCCGGTGGCATGGTGAAGGTCTCGACCGGCAGGTTTTTGAGCGCCGGGTTCATGGCCAGGTCCCACAGCGTGCCGCCATCGTACGAACCGACGCCGGTGAGGTGTTTGCCGCTGGGCAGGGTGATGTAGGCCATGCTGTAGTTCTCGGCATCCCAGAACTTGGTGTACAGCGGGTTCGGGTCGACGGCGATGGTGGCGGCGCCGACGATGTTCGGCGCGTACCCCATCAGCCAGGCCGCGCGGTTGTCGTCGGTCGTACCCGATTTACCAGATATCGGTCGATTGTCGTCGGGCGCGAACCCGGTGGCCGTGCCGCCGTGGAAGATGTGGCTCAGTACGTAATTGACGCCGTTGGCGACGTCTTTGCTGATCACCTGACTGCAGTTGGGCTGTTGCGTGGGAACGTTCGCGCCGGTGCCGTCCTTGATTTGCTTAATGATGACCGGGTCGCAGTGAACTCCGCCAGAGGCGAAGGTCGCGTACGCGGTTGCCATTGATAGCGGCGTAACTTCAAGCGAACCCAGGGTGAAGGACGGTACCTGGTGATTCATGAGGTCATCGCCGTTGGCCATCTTGACCCCGGCCGCCTTGGCGATCGTCAGCGGCTCGCAGATGCCGGTCATCTCCTCCAGTTGGACGAAGTACGTGTTGACGGACTGGGCCGCGCCGGTGTACATGTCCATCACTCCCGAAGGGCTGGCGTTCACCACCGGCCAATCGGGTACGGTGACCGTTCCGTCACAGGTTTTGAACGGTATACCGCCAAAGTTCATCTTGTAAGCAGCGTTGAACGTCTTGTTCGGCGAGATCCCGAGAGTCAGCGCGGCCGCGGTGGTGAAACCTTTGAAGGTTGACCCGGCCTGGTAACCTTCGGCGCCGCCCATGGCCTGTTCCACGGTATAGATCCACTGAGTCTGTCCTTTGCTGGTGTCATCGCCCCAGATATAGCGGTTTTGCGCCATGGCCATGATCTTGCCCGTACCGGGTTCGACTTCGACGAAGGTGGCGACGACCGGATCGGTCGGCGCGGCCATCTTCAGGACCGCGGCCTGGGCGGAATCCTGGAACTTGGGATCGATGTACGTGTAGACCGAATAACCGCCGCGCAGGATGGCGTCGGTGCGTTCGTCGACGGTGTCACCGAGGGCCGGATTCGCCAGCAGGGTGTTGCGCACGTACTGGCAGAGGACCGAATATTTCGCCATGGGACTACTCGGGTCCATCACGCACCCGTTCGGCACATCTTTGACCTGCTTGATATCGAAAGTCTCTTTCTTGGCCGCGTCGGCGTCGGCCTGGGTGATGATGTTCAATTGGGCCATGCGGTCGAGCACCACGTTGCGGCGGTCGATCGACCCTTGCAGATCGGAGACCGGGTTGCGGGACGGGGTCTGTACGATGCCGGCCAGCATGGCGGCCTGCGCCAGATCCAGGTTGGCCGCCGACACGTTGAAGTAGTGGTGAGCCGCAGCTTCGACGCCGTACGCGCCGTCGCCGTAGTAGGCGATGTTCAGGTAGTTCTCCAGGATCTGGTCCTTGCTCATCCGCTTCTCTAGCCAGATGGCGTACCTGGCCTCCTGGATCTTGCGCTGGGGCGTCCGGGCCTGCACGGCGTCCAGAGTCTGCTGGCGGAGCGTTGGATCGGTGATCGTGGCGGCCTGCTCCACGAGGACCTGTTTGACGTACTGCTGGGTCAGTGTCGACCCGCCACCGCCGTCAGAGGTGGTGAAATAGGACAGAACGGCTTTGACAAGGGATTTCAGATCCAGCGCGCCATGCTCGAAGAAGCGGTCGTCCTCGATGGCGACCTGGGCCTTCTGCATGATCGGCGCGATCTGCTCCAGGGACACGATCACGCGGTTCTCGTCGTAGAACTGGGCGAGTACCTGTCCGTTGGCGAGGTAGACGGTGGTACGTTGGGCCTGCGGCGTCAGATCCAGGATGTCGGGCAGGTCGCTCAACGAATCGGAGACCAGACCCGACCCCACTCCGGTCAGGGCGGCCGCCGGAATCGTCAGTCCGGCCACCAGGATCCCGGCCAGGACACTGACAAGCATAAACATGCCCAAGGACGACAACCGGCGCCAGCGTGAATCTCTGTGCATGCCGGATAGGATACCATCCGAACCTAAACGTCCTTCTCAGGAAAGGCTGGGTACACTGGAGGCCATGGAACTGAGTGAAGAGGCCTACCGACCCGTCCTCAACCGTTTGCGGCGTGCCCAGGGCCAGTTGGCCGGGGTGATTCGCATGCTCGAAGAGGGCAATGATTGCGAGGCCGTGCTCACTCAGTTGGCGGCGGTTGGCAAGGCCATCGACCGGGCCGGCTTCCATTTGGTGACCGAGTCGCTGCGCGAATGCGTCACCTCCGACCGGGGAGAGATCGACATGGCCCGGTTGGAGAAAGTCTTCTTGTCCCTGTCCTGAGCCATCGGGTAAAAGGGTGAGACAAAGGGGACGTGAGACAAGGGGGACGGTTCTTTTTGTCTCAGTACTGAGACAAAAAGAACCGTCCCCCTTGTCTCACTCATCAGACTTGAGACAAAAAGAACCGTCCCCCTTGTCTCACTCATCAGTTAGCCGGCGAAGGAGACCTCGGCCAGATCGGCCTGGGAGGAACCGCCGCCGAGATCGACCAGTTTGGTGATGTAGACCACGACGTACCGCGTCTTAACTGACGTGAAATCGAGGGTGGTGGAGGCCTGCGTCAGCGAGGCGCTGGTCACGGCGGTCCAGGTCTTGATGGTGTTCATATCGGGTTTGGTCACGGTGGCCGGATCGCCGCCCGGTACGTAGAGGGTGACCGCGATGGGCATCTGCTGGATGACGATGGTCGCCCGCGAAACAGCCACGGGGTCGCCGAGGTCGAACATCAGCCCGACGCCGGGCTTCTTGTCGGGGATGATCGGCTCGGTGTACACCTCGGTCATCCAGGCGGTGGTGGGATCGCCGTCGAAGGCCAGCGGTACCTGATCGTCGTTCTCCCAGCCGCTGCCACCGTCCTGCTTCGAGTCGAAGATCTCGGCCGTGGAAATGGCGCGCGGCATCAGCATGGCGGTCGGCGCGGGCGGGGGTACCGGCGCGTTATGGGCGGAGTCGTACAGCCCGACGATCAGCGTGGTCAGGAGGGCCAGGACGACCAGTCCGACCAGCGCCACGAAGATTCGCGACCACATCCGGGCGGTCCTGGGTGGGAGGGGATGCCGGAGCTTCTCCGAAGTTTCGGCCGTCATCGCGACCGTGGGGTCCGCCGCGTCCGCGTCGTCCGCCGGTACGGCCGTTGCCACGGCGGGCAGCACCCGGGCGGATTCCGCTTTCCCGGTCGCGGCCGCCGGGGTCGCGTCGTCGGCGCCTGGGGCCGCAGCCGGTACCGACGGTACGATGGCCCGCGCGCCGAGCGAGGCGCTGACGTCCTTGGACCCGAGGATGGTGGTCAGGGCTTGATCGATGCCGCGGGCGGTACCGATGTGGGCGGGGTCCTGGGTGGCGAGGATCTGGTGGGTCAGCCGGTCGAGAGCGATGGAGGTACCGGGGCGTACGTGAACCGGTGACGGCAAACCGTCGGCGTTGCGCGGCGAGGCCGGCAAACCGACCGGCGCGCTCCCCGGCCAGGTGGCGGTCAGACAGGCGTACAGCAACCCGCCGCAGGCCGCCACATCCATGGCTTCCATGTCGTTGCGGCTCAGTTGCGCGTCGGTATCGCGCGGCGTCAGGGCCTGGTCGATGCGCAGCCCGGCGATCTTGATCGAGCCGGTACCCAGGATGTACACCGCCGTCGGATCGAGCCGGCAGTGGTACAGATGCATGGCGTGGACGCTCGTCAGGGCGGTGGCCACCTCGCGTACCACCCAGGCGGACTCCTCGCCGGTCAGCGGACCGCGCCGCAGGATCTCCGACAGGGTACGCCCGTCGACCCGCTCCGCGATGACGTAGGCGCCGTCGGCGTCCTGCCCGGCGTCGAGGATGCGCAGGAACCGGGCGTCCATGACACCCGAGGCCAGCCGGGCCGATTCCAGGATGGCCGGGGCGGACTCGTCGTTGGCGAAGGCCGTGATGAAGACGGGCCGGGACAGGGCCTCGTCGACCCCGGACCAGCGGGTCGCCGTACCGATCCGGCCGATCAACTCGCCCAGGCGGTAGCGGTTGGCGATCAGCGCGCCGGGTACCAGGGGGGCCAAGCCGGTGAGGATGGGCTGGTTGGCGTCGGTCGTGAAAGCCGGCAGGTACGTACTGTCCTCGGCCGGGTCGATCGCCCGGCGCGGTACCGGCGGGGCCTCGTCGGTGGGCTCGTCAGCGAAGTTCGTG
>Ga0123354_10010672_pt1 | contig 14167 bp, 9 predicted proteins | sample TergutLab28metaG_2_FD_97872 | JGI IMG/M metagenome (GOLD analysis project Ga0123354, IMG submission 97872) | Labiotermes labralis P4 segment gut microbial communities from Petit-Saut dam, French Guiana - Lab288 P4 | ecosystem: Host-associated > Arthropoda: Insects > Digestive system > Gut ... | reverse complement strand
TATAGTGGTGTATAGTGGTGTATAGTGGTGTATAGTGGTGTATAGTGGTATATAGTGGTGTATAGTGGTGTATAGTGGTGTATAGTGGTGTATAGTGGTGTATAGTGGTACTGCTTTACCTCAACTTTTTAAATAATATACCTGATAGCAACAGTACTTTTTTCTCGTGATCGGGAGCCTACATTCTTAAACTTTCATTCCTGTTGCAAAATAATTCCATCAATGAGAACTAAAAGACACATTTACAGAGTCGTCATAATCCGTGTGAGCTTAGAAAATCTCCTAGACTAAAAGTGCAGTCACAACCGGAGCCTAGGCTACAGGCTGCTGCTGTAATGACGTGTGTTACCGGATGTTACCAGATGCGTGATAAGAACATTATGATATATCCTATGGGTGTTTATACGCATTTCAAAGCAGGACAGTTATTTTGGAGGCGGGGTACGATAGACAGCACAATGACAAGACTGCGAGCTGAAAGGCATTGAGTTAGAATTTCGAGAGGAACAAAACCCATCCCGTTTTCCAAAACGTTCAGACCGGTTCTGGAGTCAATCGACCCTCCTTCCTGGAGGTAAAGCGTCACAGGTGTGAATTTGATCACTGAGCTGCACCTAGTGCAGAGGTTAAAACGAAAGGAGCTATAGCTCTTCTCCCCCGGTAGGTCCTCACGGCGTGGACATATACTGCTTTACTTTTACTTTTACTTTTAAGAAAATTACTTTCAATAATATAGCACAGGGTATAAATAAATGCAAAGTGAAATAAAGGCCTCTTATCTCTTGTATGGACTTGGTCAGTCTCTGTTTGCAGTTTCTTCTGAACTGCTGACAGGAACAGAAGGACTGCTGACCCAACATGACCCATATTTCAGCTGATATTCTTCTGGTATGTGTGGTAAGTATTTTTATATTAGATTGCATACGTGCATAATACCCTGTATAAATTTCTCTTTCATTTGTACCTTCTCTTCTGTTTTATCTCTATCAAACTATAGCCAGCACAGTGCACAAGTACACAAAACACATAAAATATTAATGTTTCCTTATTACGCTGTATGTTGCACCAACTTTAACCATCTTTAGGAGAATTAATGCTACAACACAAAGGTCACGAAAGTACATTATATTATTGCTTACAGAGAATAAACACAGTAAGGAGTGAAATAAACTGTATACAGTCCAGAATGGTAGTATTTTCAAAATAAGAAATAATTCGCGCGTCAGGTATATCAGAACAAACCAGCCACCTCCGTCTCAGGCAGTATCTATTTCAAACAATGTTTCCATAGTCGACTCCAGCAGGGGCCTAGAACAGATGGAGAATGAATGCATTAGAAAACTTTGGTTGCTTTTGTATATATAAATAAAAATAATATATAGCTGAATAACGAGCAAGAAAGCAATCGTCTGTAACCCAATACTGAGATACTGGGCGAATACAAAAAAACCTGATGCTTGCGTATAAACTGTCTGCATTAAGAGTCCTTGTTCTGCAGCTTCATGCGAGAGGAACAATAGGCGAAAATGTGGTTGATGGTTCATGGTAGCCAGGCAAAACCTACGTACTCTGCTGTATTTAAAAGCGTTTTAAGACAGCAAGTGGCGTGCAGAATGTTCACAACTATACAGTTATCGACGAGTAAAAATAAGCTTATAAATGCAGGCTGGATTATCGACATTTGTCTTAAAGGGTCAGTGGAAGAACCACCCGCTGTCACAGCAACAAACAACCGAGGAATGCGGCCATTGGAAACAACACAGAGCAACTGCATATTAGACAACTTTATAAGAGAGAAGAATTAATATATAACGGCTTATATATAAAATCAGTTAGTCTCTTTTATGACAGGTCGGTAGGCTCTTTCAAAGAGAGTTCTCCAGAGAGTGTGATTTATTGCTTCTTTTCCTATCTCCTAAACGCTTCTTGTCTCCATGACAACCATCTGTAGCTGCTTACATCTTCTTCCTTCTCCTAGTACATGTAATTGCGGGACTCTTGATCAGAATCTGTAACAGTTGAAGCGGGAATTTATCATTTAATTTATAATTAATTTTGATTCGTCGAATTTAAAGTAACAAAATAAACAGGTGGTGATATAAAAAAAACACGTGCGAGTTAGGATGACCTTAACTGGACTGCACGTTGGAGTGTGCCTTTATAGATAGCTTTACGTTTCGAAAATATAATTGTGTAAATTTAGAGTGTTAAAATATTTATGTATGTTACTGTACATTTGAGGATTCTCAAACGCAAAAGCTACGATCGAGAATTTGACTATTTAGTGCTTTAATACTGCCTTAAATTCTATGATATTCAACAAGAGAAGTTTGTGCCTTACATTACACGCAGATGCACACCAGCCAACACTTTTACATAAATATCACACAAAACCTCGAGACAATAAGGATTGAAGCTGTCAGATTTTAACTTTTACTTTCTTATGCAGATCTAGTTAACTAGCCTAAATATATAAACATATTTTTACCTTAACATGAACATGAGCTCTGTTGGACGGACGTATATTTTTTATTGTTAAGGGCTACAACACATCGGCATGAATCACCTTAAAAAACTCTCTGTATTTCCGAACTCTAAGAACCACTAACAGCGGAACCACACAAATAATCAACACATGTTCATGTTTGCAGGATTCAGATACACAATATTTAGCGATATTGAAATGACAGTCGGGATAAAACATAAAAACATAGTTAATTATATTAAATCTCAAAGACTAAGCTGGTGTGGTCACGTACAGATAATGCCAGATACCAGAACAGTCAAGAAGATATTCAAATGGAATTCTCTAACTCAAAGATCACAAGGAAGACCCAAGTACCGATGGGAGGATAACGTCAAACAGGACATTTGCCATATGAAGGTTAAAAATTGGATAACCTGCGTCCAGGATCAAGAGAAATGGAAAGATGTCGTTGAGAAGGTCATAACTTTCAACCATTAAAGGAAGTTCAGTGCCTGAAGAAGAAGAAGAAGAAGAAGAAGAGGAAGAAGAAGAAGAAGAAGAAATGACAGTCGGTGTGTTCTCACTGGCCGTATTCTGTCCACTCAGTTTAAGAAAAAGTATTATTTCCCCAAACATGCTAGATTGCGCACAACACTCTTACTGATGCGGTCAAAACTCTTAATTTGTTGTGTGCGACATAACCGATAGAGACAGTGAGAGCTCAAGCAAAGAACTTGCTTAGAGAAAACAGAAATAAACCAGCAGAATCTGAATAAATTTTAAGTACGAATTCAATCGACAAAAATTTTGGGCGCGAATTACACCGGACACGTCACCGTGAAACCGAAATTTTCGCGACGCGGTTGACTTTTATTGAACATGTATCGGGTTCGTATCCTGAGAAGAACAGCTCTATATTGATCTCTTCAAGATCTGTAGAAGAACACCAAATTCGTACCCTGATATTTGGCATTAGTTCTAGGCGCCCACAAATTTCGCCTTCACATTACACCGCGATTAACATTTACAATTGAAGCAGCTTGTTGCAATAACCCCACGAACTTACTGGTACGGTGCTACAAGCTGTAATATTTTTACATCGAGCACAGTTCGAAAGCTGGCCATGTGACCTCAGATAATGAGCAGCATATTTAATAAGCGACAGATATATATATATATTATTTCTGGAACTGAATGCGTAGCAAGTTGGTGTAATCATGTAGTTGATATGTGCAGGTGGAATGGGCGAGGTGAGAGAGATGGACCCTAGGCCTCAATCCTCTTTTGTCAATTTGCATTTGGTACACGCGCTGGTAGAGGTGTTATTGCATTCAGAACAGCATTTATCTAAAGCAAATAATGAGCTGTATATTACATGCCTGTAGCTGCTGTTATGTCCTGTTTGATAGGAGATTGTGTTTGCTAATCCGAACAAGATGAGATTTTTATCCTGACAAAGGGGGACCGACAGTTTCCAATTTTTGTGTCCAAATAGAAGCAGCATAGCCACCATGTTGTAGAAATATTATATTCTGTACATAATTTCACCCCCGGGCTTATGTTCAAAGCAGGTCAGCCTGGTTTGTTGAGCGCTAAGCCTTGCGCTCTCTTATATCTGAGAGGCAGATGATGAATACTTTAATTCTGTTTTTCGTTTTCGTCTCTAGGAATATATTTCCAAGAATATATAAAACCAAGGCGCCATATTTGGGCAACTTCAAGCTAAATACCTGCTCTATCCACGGTAGAATAGAAGGGCTATATTTAGAACACGTCAACTTAAAAATCTGCTCAGGCCAAGTAAAAACCGGCGTTACAAAGATAAGACAACCCGAGCTCCATCACTCCATCCACTGCAACCCTGATGGCATCAGTAGATTTGTTACGACTTGTCACAAGCTGTCTTGTCAGACACAACAAGCGGTTCGTCACCAGCTTTATAGTACCCAGAAAAATCTGGCAACAATGGCCTCGTGACCTGCTCACAGTCGAAACTGGAAACTTAGAAAACCTATAATCGTTGGGCGACTTATCTTTCCGTTTTAAATTTCTTGTATCTAATTACTTATTTTCACCTATAGTGAAGATTTCGAATTTCAATAAAATACAGAAAAGTTACAGATGTAGGGCGCCATGCCACGGAATATCGTCTGTGTTTCTGTTTGTGTCTGTGTTTGGTAATATGACACAAACACTCACGAGAACTGGTCTCTGCCACAGAAAGTGGGACGTGCCTATAACCGTTTGTCATCGTCATACACAGGTTGGAGACTGATAATGTGGAGGAAATCCTCCACTTAGCCACTGTGTGTTACCAAAATCGCGTCTTGTCACCTATTTTAAATCGCTTGGTGTTGTTATACATATATATAGAACAGTATTTTTGACGCGATCACTAAAAGTTTCTTCCCTTCAGTCAGTCGCCTAAAGTGACATACTTATGGCTTAATAGAACGCACTCTGTTGTATTTATTTAGTTGCCAATATTCAGTAACATGCATTGAACACGATTAGCGTTCATGATGTAACAAACAATTGTGCATAGCAACCCATAATTGTGTTGACGGCATTTTATTGAATATTGGTAATGACAAATATAATTATCTTTTTATGTCTAATATTTTATATTAAAATTTATTGGTTTTAGTATTTGTAATCATATTTATATTTCATCTTTCGCTTATTGTTCAGTAAGCAAAAGTCAAATTTCACTGCTGTGTTGGTATGCAATCTGAGGACGACTTTCAAGCTGAAATGTGTAAGATAGTAAATAAATAATTTATGAACATGTACAGTGCCTTTTTAAGGTCTCCTGTAACAGTTTATGATTCCAAAAGTGTTATTATTATTGGGATATTGCATTAGTGAAGCACTCAGTTGAGATTTCTTCACGATACAACAGATCAGTGACAAGTGCTCAGAATTTTGGAGAATTATATTACAGAACACTACGATCGACCTAACTACCACAGGACCTAGAAGCTACCCCTGAGGAAGAAGCAAATGCAGACAAGAAAGGTCCAATTTTGTAAAGTGAAGTGGAAAAAGCTATCAAGGCGATGAGGGATAAGCAGGGTTCTTGTTGTTGTCCTCAACCGTTGGAACAAAGATGGTCTCAGCCTAATGACACAACTGATTAAAAGCGTAGGTGAAACTGGACAGTGGCTCAAGGAATGCACTGAAGTTACAGCGATTGCCTTAAAGAAGAAACTGAACGCTACAAAATACAGCAAACAGTACAATCAGTATCATGGTATATACAGCAAAGATAATAGGGAGGATAATTAGGACAATGTTGGACAGGAAAATTGAGAATGGATTTGTAGAAGATCAGTTTTGAATCAGAAGAGGAAACGCAAATGGAGATGCACGTGGGATGCTGTGAATAACATCAAGACGAGCTTAGGACATAGATGAGGAAATGTGGTTGCCTCATAGATCAGCAGAACTGGACCAAATTAATTTAGATCCAAAAGTGAACTGGTATCGAATGGCACGAAAGAAGATTGATCAGAAAATTGTACATGAATCAGAATGTTATAGCATGAAGAAACCAAGGGGAGACAAGAAATGTGAAGTTTGGAAGAGGAGTGAGACAGGAGTGCTGTTATGTCACTTATTATATTCAACTTGTGCAGCATATACCTTACCAAGTACGCTATCCAAAGACTTGGAGGCTTCAAAATATTAAGACAAGTATTTTGCAGTGTGAAACATGACAAAGACCTTGTGCTAGTGACTAAAGAAAAGATGTTGCTACTCGGCATGTTTTATGGCCACTAGAAGATGCTGTGGAATGGAACTGAATGTGGGAAAATCTACGGTAATAAGAATATAGAGGCAACCGTCCGCAATGCGGATTATGGTAGTTCAAAAACAAAAGGAAAATGTGGAATATTTCAAATATTTTGGGTAGCATGATACCAAATGATGCTTGACATACATGTGAAGTTAAATCCAGGATCGCCTGGTACAAGCAGCATTCAACAAGGAGAAGGCTCTTTTCACCAGCAAATTGCACTTAAATTTAAGGAAGAAACTGGTATAGTGCTACATTTGGAGTATATGCTTTGTATGGTGCTGAGAGTGGGACATTTCAGAAAGTAGATCACATTTATTTGGAATGTTCTGAAATGTGGTGCTGGAGAAAGATAGAGAAGATCAGTTGGACCGATCGTGTGAATAATGAAGAAATGTTACATAGAGTACAGAAGTACAGACAAGAGACTCAAAACCCTGCAAGTAATATGATTATGATTATGATAATCCAAAAGCTATATACGAACTACAAATCTTAAACAAGAGACACGATTATGGCTCTTCACAAACTACCGTGCAGCTTATAAAAATATGTATGAAATATGACGTATGAATCGCCTCGAAATCTTATATATTTAACAATATCAACTTCAAGATTTCTTAGTAGACTAGCAAAATACCGACCAAATTAATCCTTTATGTGCTCTTGTCAATGATGCAAACTCCTAATACGAACGCCCATAGACACCAGTCTCCACATAAAGAACGCCACATTACATCGCCCTACACAAGATACTTCACACGCTGTATCTGGTATATATACTGCCTATTGCAACACATAATTCATCCATGTAGAATCAATTGTTGAATATCAACAATTTTACAGAACGAGATCCTTTGGATCGCACACATCGTGTCAGATGTTTGTGTAAGTTCTCCAGAAAATAACATAAAAACTGCGAGCTTGAACTGAAAGAGGCTCACTATCAAACATGTCTGGTGTCACAGCCACGTGGGCCTAAAAAGGCCAACTTCTCAACTTCTGTTAGCATTTCAATACTTTATAGATTGCAGTCAGGGAGAATGATACCTGAACTGCAGTTCTGGACTGGAGATTCTTTGTGTTTGTAGCCTCCCTGTAGCATTCCGGTGCCGAAACATGTAGGAGTGAAACTGATCAGGAATTTTGTTTTATGATGTGTTTTTGTTTTGTTTTGTTTTGTGTTTCATTCAGTACATTTGTTGGTCAATGTAAGAATATACTAAGATGCACTTTATGGGTAAAGCAAAAACTAAGTAAGCAGTTCCGTAGAGAATAATTCTTTTTGAGTAGCCATTAGTTCCTTACATATTAAAAATTTTCCTTCATTTTATGGCGCTTAAATATTCGTTATCCTCTTCCAAACGGCCAGCCACTTCTCCCTACTCTAGGCCAGGTGAAAGTCTTCATTTGACATTTTCATCCAGAATTCTTTCACTTCCAACATCTTCGGAAAGAATGTCTTCCTAAATACCGCATTTATTCTTGATCAATCCCCTTACTAGTGACTAAAAAACTTTTGTTCTTTTTTTGTTTACAGTTAGTGTGTTTTCGCCCAACTAATGAATACTTCAATATAAACGATAATCGGATATTCCCCATTCATTTTCAATCCATCATATTTTGCCTGGACATTCCTAAGAGCGTACTATTCAGCTAACTTGAAAATCTAAGGCAATAAATCATCTATTACTTTAAAACAGTTGCTAAAAGAAATTATAAATTCAGCAGTCACTATTTCCGACCTTCATCCCCCACGTTAAGTCGTCTCTCCCAACGCTGTTCCGCAATCAGAACCAACAGACTATGTACATTAAGCCAAGCGCGCAAATTTGTACGTACGATGCTGAAGATGTCTTCGAGTTGCTAAACTACCTTCATTAATCGGGACGTCAAGCTGGATCATGGTGCTGAAATTCGGAAGCAGCTCGCCCTTGAAAAAGCTAGGGAACAAGGGTCTAAACCGTAGGTTATGAATTTGATTGAAGGATTTGGGCACACTAATGTGTTTGTGGTCTTTTATACAAAAGAGTAGTGAGCAGTGAGCGCTGAGCAGTGAGAAGTGAGCGCTGAGCAGTGAGCAGTGAGCATTGAACAGTGAGCAGCAACATCTAGATTACCAGTATTTAGCAAAAAGCTTGCTAGATGTGAGGATATTCTGAAAAGAAGTGGAAGTCTTTTTTCCGCCAGCCTTCAACGCTTCTTTGCTTCCAGTCAACTTAACGGGAATGGTAGTAACTGCGGCCTCCAGCACAACAAAGTTTCAAGTATTTTGAGGTAAAGAAATATAAGGCAGACTGTTAGAACGGACAGCATTAAATTTGTCACTAAAAGTTTAAATCAGATGTGTTTGTTTGCAGCTGATCACATTAATCTCTATCGATATTCAATAATTGGTTTATAATTAGACATTTTTATCAGCGGAAGGGTAACGTACATATAATACCGCTACCGCAAACAATATATGTGCCAGAGAATTAATAGTCTGTAGGGATTGTGTCTGGTATGTTAAGTGGAAAAATCGGTTGGAACAGCGGTACTGTCTTTCAGTTGGGCTCAGTGGTCACGGTGACTTGTGGCAGAATGCGGCGCGGAATTCAGCGAATGGCTGAATTCGTACTCATAAGACCGCAGTATTCCTTAACACAAAATACCAAGTCTTATTTTTTGTTGAGGTGGAGAAAGCAGGTGAATTGAATGCAGGGCGCTTGCAAATTATGCTCCAGTGTACCAGCTACACCATTCTGTCAAGCACTCCTTCTATTCAAAGTACGCCATAAGATGCAAAGTACTGTGCACTTCGCAAAATATAATCACGCCCTCAACCAGACAATGTGACGTCATGTTAGTCAAACATAACATCTGCTTCATCACCACGTAACGTTTGAGAGAGGAAATGAAGGGTGCTTTACTGCAGAAGGTCAGGGCGACCTTGTTCAAATTACGGGGGTAAAGAGACGACGGAGGAGGTTTGCTAATGAATTATCAAGACGGGAGGACGAGAAAAGTAAAATGGCGTAATTATACGTAATTAATATAGACTTCGTCTTACACGTTTCCAAACACGACCTTTGGAAAATCCGACAATTAATTTTCCGACTCCGAAACACAAGTTTCGTATTCAGAAGTGTTTTGCTTCTGACAGGGATTTCTGTGAATAAGGTGGCTTTCAGACACAACAGTTTATTAATGAAATATCTTTTAAACTAAGCTGTATGTTGAATTGCCACTTCACATATCTCTGTGAAACAGGATAGCTTAACTTGGTCTTAGCAAAACGTGTTGTTGATTCCAGTATAATTCAAAAGAAGACAAAAATGTCCCTACAGTCGGCACAACAGCAGTATTTACATATCAAAACCACTTGCGTCATTTTAACATGTTTTGTGTTATGCTGGTCGTCGTCGGTAATAAATATTTCACAGTCCATGCTCTATATTACATGTTGGTTAAAATGTGCTACGTGATCTTTTGTGTCTTTACTGCGTTGTGCTGCAGGTTATGAAGACTTGCTACATATTTCCATTTTTGTTTTATTTGTTTGGTAGGAATGGGTATTTAATCCAATTTTCTCCTTAGGACATGTGTTTGTGGTACGTTTGGTAACTTTCTTATAATTATGATCTAATTAGTTATTTATGTGTTTTAATTTAGTGATATTTTGTGTTGTCTTGAGCGTTATCGTGACTTTTTCTCAGTTTGTTTTTTTAACTTTACTGAGGCTCTAGGTGTGACTTTTGCTGTTGCGTTCATACGTTTGTGTGTTTGTATGTTTGTAAGTTTCCTTTTTTTCTGTTATGCAGATTATTCTTTGCGTTTTTAACGTTCCCATATTTTCTTTATTTTCTTCTAGTATGTTCTTGGCACAGTTGCGGATGGTTTTGTTGCTTTTATAAGACATCTTATAACTTGTGTGAACGTGCATCCATTTGTACCTGCAAATTTATTGAGACCGTCTAAGAATTTTAACTGTTTTACAACATAACTTCTTAAGCAGCATGTAATTAGCACACCAACTAATGTACATATACAAATTTTTTTACATTAAAACATTTAAAATCGCTCCAACATGTTTCGATCCTAAGATCATCTTCAGGGATCTACGCTGTTCGTTGCTAAAGTCACATTTTAAAAATACACTCACTGATTGATTTTCTTACATTAATGTAATGTTGTGGCAGCAAGTCTGTAATATAAAATTTTAAAAATTTTAAAAATGTGACTTTAACACGGAGCATTTTAGCTCCCTGAAGATGATCTTAGGATCGAAACATGTTGGAGCGATTTTAAATGTTTTAATGTAAAAAAAAATTATGTATGTGGATTAGTTGGTGGGCTAATTAAATGATTCTACGAAATGCACGGTACAACGATGAAGATGCCTAAGAAGCCCTGCATACAAAGACACTTAATTACCACGATTGTCAAAATTAAAATCCATAAACTCCTGCGACATGAAGACGAAATAAGTAGGCAAACAATAAAAATAAGAGATTGTATAAAAGTAATGTCAAAGAAGGAAGAACACACGAAAAACAAAATGTAACAGTTACACCTCGCACTGACACTAGATTCGGGACACTACAGACACATTTTTCAATAGACATCAACCAACATATACAAAAAGATGTGACCAAAATTTATAAGAATCTCGAAAAAAAAATTGTTTGAAGAATAATAAAAACACAGACGTTATTCTCACTGAAGATAAAGAAAAGCTTATTAGCAAAGTATTAAAAAAAACAGCTTACATTAAAAACCTAGCAAGTGGGTTAAAGATTAAATCACTGGAGGCCTAAATAGACGGCACGTCTACGTGCCCATGAACGGACATTTATGAGATAAAACAGCGGCTAAAAATTTTTTAAAGCCTGAAAGCAATTCACAACAACATCTCAACAGAGACAGAAATTAAGACCATAAAACAGTCGAAACAGAAAGCAGTTAAAACTAAGGCTGATAAAGGAAATTCTGTACAGTCAACCACGAAATTGACTAAAATAACAAAATTTCATAATTTCCTCAGACCTTGTTTAAACGGTATTGATACAGTTTTAATGATAAATACAATATAATGATAATATTGAAATGGATGTTATGCCGAAAAGATACTTGCTGACGTAAGTTGGTGTTGAAGTTTGGGCAATTTCACAGGCAAACCCACATAGTTGACTGTATCGGCTACAAAATGTGATAATTTGAGGGGGCGTCGAATTAACCGGCCGTAACGAATTTTGATTTTATCTTAGCATTTTGCTGCATTGGCTGAGAGGAGATATCATAATTCTGGCCGTGACCTACTTGCGAAAGTACAACCTTCATGTCCGAGAAATTACGTTACTTATTTCCTTCACCTTTCCTTTCCTTTTTCCCTTTCTTTATTTCATCTCGTTTCCTATCCCTTTCTTCAGTCTTATCGACACTCATTTTATCTTCTGTTTTACATTACAATATTTTACGCAAACAACATTTCCTTTCAGAACAACAATGCAAAACACTGCACAATCAGCACCTTACACATTGTTACGGTCATGGCAACATAGCAAATTAGTGCACATGAACAAACACACAATGGACTTTAGAATTACACAAGAAAGGAAACTTAAAAGTAATTTCACAACTTATTTTAAAATATTCTTGAATGAAACGCGTAAATATTTATTGTTCAGTAATTCACCGTACAAATGACTATCTCGGTATTTAGAGTCTTTAATAGCACGAATCATTTAGGCGCTCCGATGATCAAAATAACCTCCGGAAGCTTGTTACTGGGTTCACAACAAAACGTTGCTTATCGCAATCCTGAGCCAGTTCAGTCACATTCACATAATCACAACGTATTTCTTTAAATTATCAACCCTTCTATACCTACATCTTCCAAAGTGAGAGAAAAAGAGAAATGTGGGATTTACGTACTGCTTAATTCTTTACATATTAATTTTTTGGTTTCATGCTTTATTCCAGCTTACAAAATAAACGTATCTACCCATTAATCTCTGATTAATCGATAAAGTACTATGTACTGTATTAATTTGAACTGTCACTGACTTTTAGTCTCGCCGAGAATTCACTAAACTGAAAACTGACACATTTTTAGAGCGTGCTGTAGCTGTTAGTACGATCGTGGGAAATATCCTGCAGTCTTGAGCTTCACCCGGACTCAATTTTCATCCATCAAGCAATGCAAATGAAGAAGGCTTTCTAATGCATTGTAATATTAATAAGAATGGCGCTCATCCCCACTTAATACAAGCAAAACAACTTCTAATAAACTGGAATATTTTGACGATGACGGAATGTAAATGAAGCTATTCGTTTCGGAACGTAACGATATTATCTCTTTCATCAGCACGACTTGAGTTTCCCTCCAACTTTATAATGAATCAGGTTACAGCTGGTGCCTGCCATATTGCTTCTTTCCGCTGTGCAGGTGCAAAATTTTTGGCCGAGTATAGGAAGCTGGAAAACTGCCTTTGTATGGAAAACATGTATTGCAGTGCTACATTTAATCCAAAAATCGAGAAGTATGGGCAATTTTAGTTTATTCCAAAAGTATTGTTGGCAGCACTTAAGAACGTTACGCCAGTAAACAGAACCCCTCTCTGTGTAATTACATTAACACCATAATACAGTTTATATTATATCTTCAGTCATTGTCTACTTGATTCTGGGTTGTTTCGCGGCCAAATTTGGCTTCTTATCGACGCTTCGGGACAGCTTATTCTTGGACCGATGCGCTGTTTCGAAACGTCGGTGACAAAGTGGCATATGCTGTGAAACCAGCTAGAAGGGTGAAGATGTCAAGTGAGCCGCAGCAAACACCTGACATCTCGAACGCCGCCATTAATTGTCACGTATTTTGGCTTGCATTAAAAGTTTTAATTCAAACTTTAAGACGTTTACTTGCCCCCCCCCCCTGGTGTTCTCACGTGTCTGTTAATAGTGTACTGTTTGTATTGTGATAACCTTCTGTACTTGGCACAGTGCCATTTAAATATATGGCCTCTAAGTCCAGAAACCATTAGACCTCTAAACACATGAAATCGCTATTTCTGACACGCTGTACCGCCGCTCAGACGCAACAGTTTTGTTCAATCATGGTTCCGCCAAGCACATCAGCTATTTGAATGATCAAATTGCAAGAATTTAACCGACCGCTTAAAAAGTAAAGAATGAGATAAGAAATTGAATTGTCACAAGACATTTAAATATCTTTAAAAGTCTGGTGTCAATTCGGTTCGAACAATCAAAAGACAAATGTTTTTCCGGTTGCGCAACAGTTGGCAGAACTGTGGTGACAGTTGGCAACGTAATTGCCCATGTGTGCTCGTGTGACTGAAGAGACAAACCGTATTACGCGTATCTCAGCTGTGGCGTGTATTTGCCATAGAGCTGTTTACACGCGATAAATCTTTCACGTAACATTTGAAAAAAAAGAAGCAATTTTCAGATTACCTGAAAGATAAGAGTTATTGAAGCTGCACAGATTGCGATGGAATTAAACCGATGCTGCATATTGTCACAGGTACAACATAATGACGTACGTGTAGCATACTAACACAGGTACAGTATTCTATCAGAGTTGAAGCATACTGTCACAGTTACAGTATACTGTCACAGGTATAGCATACTGTCACATTTACAGCTTACTGTCACAGTTACAGGATACTCTCACAGGTACAACATACTGTCACAGGTACAGCATACTGTCGCAGTTACAGGATACTCTCACAGGTACAACATACTGTCACAGGTACAGCGTGCTCTCACAGTTACACCATATCGTCACAGGTACAGCGTACCCTTACTGTCACAGGTACAGCATACTGTCACAGGTACAACATACTGTCACAGGTACAGCATACTGTCACAGTTACAGTGTACTGTCACAGTTACAGCAT